>Ga0180434_10007991_pt1 | contig 11790 bp, 6 predicted proteins | sample SS_ome_7_FD_132453 | JGI IMG/M metagenome (GOLD analysis project Ga0180434, IMG submission 132453) | Hypersaline lake sediment archaeal communities from the Salton Sea, California, USA - SS_1_D_2 metaG | ecosystem: Environmental > Aquatic > Non-marine Saline and Alkaline > Hypersaline > Sediment... | reverse complement strand
CGACGTCATTGCCTTAGTGAACTCCTCTTAGCCAATCGGCAATGATATACGTAATGATTAGGTAAAAACCGAACTAAATTGGATACAATTATGCTTACCGTTGCGAATTTGTACAGGCACCGTGTGAGGGGTCGGCCCCTATTCACTTGTTGTCCCGATTGAGACCGCGCTCGCCGGACAACCGGGATCGGCATGATCCGTTTTGCTTACCGAGGCTCGGTATAACCGATCTGCGGGATCGTGCCGGCCGGCGTTCCCGGGCAGCCGCGATACTAACCCTGGTCTACACCGGTCTTGAACCCGCCACCCGGCATAGTGTATGGTTTGTCTCTGGAGTCCGGCAAGAGAAAGGATCAATATGGCCCTCCAGCCAAAAAACCAGACCGAGGATCTGAGGCGGATACTTCGCCGGATCGACGGGCGCGGCTACAAAGCCTACAAAGACATCCAAGGTGTCTATGGTTTCGACGGTTTCCTGCTCTCCATAGACCATGTCCAGGGAGATCCCTTCGCATCACCGAGCAGGCTGCGGGTAGAGGTCGACCATGGTGAAGCCGGTTTCCCGCCGGAGGCTTACGACGGCAAGTCCAGGCGGATCGGGCTGGCCGACTTCCTCCTCAGGCGTTTCGATTCCGAATGCCGCACAGTGGACCGGAGGACGGGATCGGGCAAGAGCGGGCTTGTAGGTATCGACAGGCCCGGCCAGGAGGTTCTCGAGCGCACAGCCGTAATCGTACACGACGGCAAACTGGAGGCAAGGTTTCATGTGGGCCTCCCGGCCAGGGGCAGGAGGATCCTCGCACGCGAGGCGGATCGTATCCTGCTTGGATTCATACCCCGCATAGTCAAGACTTCGTTGTTTTACGATTCGCTGAAAGAGCAGAAGGACGCTCTTATGCGTCACGTGGAGACCAACGAGGACGCCGATTTCCTGCGGCAGGCGGTCACCGGGAAAGGCCTTGTCGCTTTCGTAGCTGATGATGCCGTGCTTCCGAGAAGAAGCGGAGTAGACGACAGGCCTCTTGAGAAGGGCAGGGTTGTAAGGTTCCGATCACCGGAGTCCTTGAGAGCCAGCTTCGATTTACCCAACGCCGGTACCGTCTCGGGCATGGGTATCCCCACAGGGATCACGCTGATAGTGGGCGGCGGATACCACGGCAAATCCACGCTTCTCAACGCAATAGAACGAGGGATCTACAACCACATACCCGGTGATGGCAGGGAGTTTGTCGTGACCGATCCGGGCGCGGCAAAGATAAGGGCAGAGGACGGGCGAAGAGTCGAGCGGGTCAACATATCACCCTTTATAGGCAACCTGCCCTTCGGGGAGGATACCTGTGCATTCTCGACCGAGAATGCCAGCGGGTCGACATCCCAGGCGGCGAATATCATGGAAGCGCTGGAAGCAGGGGCCGGCCTCATTCTGACGGATGAGGATACCGCAGCGACCAACTTCATGATCCGTGATCACCGCATGCAGGAGCTGATATCAAAAGACAAGGAACCCATAACTCCATTTGTGGACAAGGTGAGGCAGCTCCACTCGGACCGGGGCGTATCCACAATCCTCGTAATGGGAGGAAGCGGAGACTACTTCGACGTAGCCGACAGGGTCATAGCCATGGAGAGTTTCATGCCGGCCGATGTCACCGATGAGGCAAGGGGTATCGCAGCCAGGTATGCCTCGGAGAGAAGAAAAGAAGGCGGCTCGACCTTCGGAAATGCGAGTCCGAGGGTCCCTATGAGGGAAAGCCTGGATCCGAGTAAGGGCCGCCGCGAAGCCAAGATATCGGGCCGCGGGCTCAAGACCATACTCTTCGGCAGACACACTATCGACCTGTCACGCGTCGAGGGGCTTGTACACCCCAGCCAGGTAAACGCCATAGGCCAGGCGCTTTATTATGCCAGGAGCAAGTATATGGACGGCCGCCGGACGCTCGCCGAAATACTCGATCTTGTAATCGAGGACATCGAGCGGGACGGTATCGACGTAATAGACCGCAGAGCGATGGGTGAATATGCCGCCTTCCGCGGGCTCGAGCTCGCGGCGGCGCTCAATAGGCTGCCCACTCTCCGCGTAAAGTAGCCAGCCGGCCAGAGAAGGCCGGCGTCGCGTCTCCGCATCCGATGTCTGCGTGCCGGGCGCGTCCTGATCACTCCGGACTCCACCGACTTCCCTGGAACTGCCGTCCCCACGGGAGTGGGGACGCTACGTAGCGGGAGGCCCTCCCTCCGCGCCACCCGCTCGGCCGCCCCCGTAGCGTCGGGGTTCCATCCCCGACGTTCAGGCCCGAGGTGACAGGTACGCAATTCAAAACAAAGGAGACACGAAGCTTTCCCTTCGGGAAAGCATCATGTCCCCAGCGGCAGAATTGCGAACCAGTCACAGGAGTGGCAATGCTACGCGAAGCGACTGGGCTTGAAAAACCGCGGTCTCTGACTTATAGTTTGATCGGAGCTTTTCCCCTGTAAATGGCCTTGCTCATAATTAAGATGGAGGTGATGAACCTTGAGAACAAGAATGCATACAGGCGTTTCTTCCGGGGTGGCGGCGCTCGCCTTCTTGGCTCTTTGCCTATGCCACTTCCCGGCCGGTTATGATTGCGCGTTTGCAGACACCGGAGCATCCGGAACCAGCGTTACAATCGTCGCTCAGCTCGATGAGGGCGATATCGACGAGTCATTCGAGACTTATGGCGACGACAGCGACGAGATCTTCGAGTACGACGAAGCGCTGATGGCCCCCCTGGACAGTCTGGTTGAGGGCATACAATGGCTGGGGCACGCTTCTTTCCTCATAGAGGACGACCTAAGCATATACATCGATCCCTACGACATCCCGGAGGAATTAGCCGAAGCTCTCCCCAGGGCCGACATCATCCTCGTAACCCACGACCACGCCGACCACTTCTCTCCCGAAAGCATCGAGATGCTTTCCGGGCCTTCGACCGTCCTCATTTCCATTGAGGCTGTGACAAAGGACCTTCCCGGTGTAATCAAGCATTTCCACACCATAGCTCCCGGCGATACGCTTGAGGTCGAGGGGATCACCGTCGAAGCCGTGCCCGCGTATAACATAGAAGAGAAGTTCCATCCAAAAGACAAGGGCTACGTAGGTTTTATCATCAACCTAAGAGACAGGACAATCTACCACGCCGGCGATACCGATCTCATACCGGAGATGAAGCGAATCTCGGCCGACATCGCCCTTCTTCCCGTGGGCGGCAAGTACACAATGGACGCCGCAGAGGCAGCGGAGGCAGCCGATACCATAAAACCCGAGGTCGCCATCCCCATGCACTGGGGGAAGATAATAGGGACCTGGGAGGATGCCAAGGAGTTCCAGGCGAGGTGTGAGACGCGGGTCATCGTGCTCAAGGAGGTAACCGGCAAGAAAGCGAAATAGACCGGCCTCGAAAGGAGGGCACGTCTTGAGGAAGGCAATAATAATCATTGTCGTGGTGGTGGTCGTGGCCATACTGGCTCTGATCGCATATCAGCAGAGCAGAACCGCCGCAGTCCCTGAGGTGAGAATGGTGACCGTACAAAGGGGCGCAATAACCAAGGCTGTTGTGGCAACCGGTGAGATCAGACCCCTGGCCGAGGCTGAGGTCAAATCCAGGATCGGTGGTGTGGTAAGACGCTTCTTCGCCGAAGAGGGAGATGCCGTTGCCAAGGGCCAGCGGTTGGCCGAGATCGTTCCGACCGCAACCCCCGAAGAACTGGTCTACGCCAGGGAGGCGGTCAAGACCGCCAAGTACCGCCTGGATCAGTCGCGCAGGATTCTCAATCGTCTCGAGAGTCTTGCCGAGAAGGACCTGGTATCCGATGCCGAGATCGACGAGGCAGAGACACAACTGTCTATAGACGAGGCCCGTTATGACGCCGCACTGGCGGAGCTAGAAGTGCTCGAGGAGGGTTCCGCCGGGGCGAAGGCTACCCGCGACCGGACCACCGCATCAACAGCGTCGGCCCTCGGCGACATGATAATCGCCTCCCCCATTAACGGAATCGTGCTTTCGCGAAACGTGGATGAGGGGTCTTCCGTGATTCCGCTCTCCTCGGCCTATGGAGGTACCAGTCTGATGACGCTTGCGGACGTGTCATCCATGCACTTCGAAGGTGATGTGGATGAGAGCGATGTGGCCAAGATAAGTGAGGGCATGGCAACCAAGGTCTTTGTGGATGCCTTTCCGGAAACCGTCTTCACCGGCGTTCTTACCAAGATAGCCCCACAGGGTGTCATGACGGAAGGGGTAGTGAACTTCAGTGTTGAAGCCGAGATTGATGGAGATACCTCGGTCTTAAGGACCGGTATGTCCGCCGACGTACAGCTGGTGCTTGAAGAGCGTACCGGAGTTCTTACCGTCCCGGAAGGCGCCGTCATATATCAGGCGGACAGTACTTTCGTCGAAGTTTCGGATGAAACGGCCCAGGGCGGCCGCCTGCGCACTCCGGTTGAAGTCGGATTGAGCGACGGCATAAGAACAGAGGTAATCAAGGGTTTGGAGGAGGGGCAAACGGTACTGCTTCAATAGTCCGGAGGAAGACCGGTCGATGAGAATCCCGGACCTGTTCAATCAGGCCTTCAGCGCCATAACCGCACATAAGCGCCGCAATTTCCTCTCAACCTTCGGTATCGCCTGGGGCGTAGCCGCTGTCCTTATCTTGGCGGGATGGGGTGTCGGGCTCGAGAAATTCATGAAGCAGGGCATGAACGCCATCGGCGAAGACATAATCTTCGTCTTCCCGGGGCACACATCCATTGGGGTCGGAGGCTATCGGGCCGGGAGACCCGTGGTTCTCTATCCCGAGGATGTTGAGGTGATAAAGGCGTATGCCTCCAGGCTCAGGGTCGTAATTCCCGCGGACTACTTCAATCTCACGGTATCACGCGGCAACAAGTCTGAAGACCGCGACCTCCGCGGCGTGGTTCCCGACGCCAAGTCGGTCAGAAATCTTTCGGTCGAACGCGGCCGTTTCATAACGCCCGACGATATGGCGAACAGGAGACGCGTTTGTGTCATAGGCCCGGCGGCGAAGGACGATTTCTTCGAGGAAGAGGAAGACGCCCTGGGAGAGGAGATAAGGATCGGGGGCATAAGATTCACCATAGTGGGCATACTGCCCCGTAAATTCCAGATGAGCAACGTCGGGACGCGTGACGAGGATCTCCTGATGATCCCCTTCTCCACGGGGCGAAGCCTTTTCGCGGGGCGGAGGCCATTGTGGTGCATCATGGCCAAGGCCTACGATCCAGAACAATACGAGGAAGCGACGGACCAGATCCGCAGGGCCATGGCCGTCAAGTATGACTTCTCGCCCGAAGACGAAGAGGCCCTCTTCATACTTCCCATGGCCATGTATTCGAAGATGATAGACACCTTCTCGGCGGCGATATCCGTCTTCGTGGCGGTGGTCGGAGCCCTCACCCTGGCTATCGGCGGAATCGGGGTAATGAACATGATGCTGGTCTCGGTCAACGAGAGGATCGGCGAGATCGGCGTAAGGCGCGCAAGCGGGGCGACCCGCAGGTGGATCCTGCTGCAGTTCATGACGGAGACCTTTCTTCTGACCGTCCAGGCGGGTGCGATCGGATTGGCCGTCGGATTCGCCGTGCTCTGGGGGATCTCGTCGCTGCCGGTCCCCGAGTATATCCCGCTCCCCATACTGTCCTGGAAAGTCACCGTGCTTGCGGTGGCGGTAATGATAGGGACCGCGGTGGTTTCAGGCATCACTCCCGCCAGGCGCGCGGCCTCCATACCTCCCGTCCAGGCCATAAAGGGGAACCTCAGGGCCTTTATGCCCAAGGTTGCAAGAAGCCGCTCTCTCCTTCCTTTCCCAGGGCTCTTCGGAGAAATAGTCTCCCAGGCCCTGGACGACATAAGGACCAACCGCCTGCGCGCCGTGCTCACGGGCTTCGGCGTCTTCTGGGGCGTAGCGGCGGTAGCGCTCCTCATGGGCTGGGGGTTCGGCACACAGGACAAGATGAGGGAAGACATAGCGCAGCTCGGCGGAAGGAGAACCACCCTCTACGGACGGAGGATAGAAAGCGAGATAGGCGGTTTGAAAGGCACGCGGTTCCTCCGGTTCACCGAAGAGGACATCGAGGACATACGGACCAACGCCTGGTATATAGAGTACTTCACCCCCGAGATCTGGCCGGGCTTCCCCGTAGTCGAGCACGGTTCAGAGTCGCGGGCAATACACACCCTGGGAGTGACACCTGACGCCCGGGTGGTGAGAAATTTCAGCATGCAAACGGGCAGGTTCATAAACGAGCGTGATCTCAGGGAACGAAGGAAAGTCGCGGTACTCGGAGCCGCGGCCAAGGAGAGGCTCTTCGGACCTTACCCGGCCGTAGGAAAGTCCATAAGGATTAACGGCAAGGCTTTTACGGTGGCCGGGGTGATGACCGCCAAGGGTGAGCAGAACTCCTGGCATACCTCCATGGATGATGACAAGATTCTCATTCCCTACACCACGGCGAGGATTCTCACCGGCAGGCGCTATCCCCGTTACCTTCAGCTTCACCCGACCACCACCATACCCTACGATGAGGTAGAGGAGAAACTCACAAACCTGTTGCTGGAAAACCACAACACCGATTCCGAGGATGCCATCGGCATATACTCGGCGCTCGAGGCCCAGCGTGAGATCGGCAAGGTGATGATAGGCCTTACCGCTTTTCTCGGAGGCGTCGGGGTGCTCACGCTTCTCATCGGAGGCATAGGGGTGGCCAATATAATGTTCGTATCGGTCAGCCAGCGGACGCGTGAGATAGGGATACGCCGGGCCAGCGGAGCAAGGCGCATCCACATCTTCCTTCAGTTTCTATCCGAAGCGCTTATCATATGCCTCGCCGGCGGAGTGCTCGGCGCTTTGCTTGCCATAGGCGTGTCGAAGCTGCTTGCGATTCTACCCCTACCTGACATGTTCGCGGCTCCTAAGGTGGACGGCCTCCTCCTCGCCATCATATTCGGCTTCATAGTGGGTGCCGGCGTAATCTCCGGGGTCTTCCCCGCGCGCAAGGCTTCCAACTCCAATGTGATAGAAAGCCTGAGATACGAGTAGGTTTCCCTTTCGGAACGGTACTTGCGTATGATAGACTCGTCAAATCGTTGGAATCGCCTCAACGCCCGGGTTAGTGAGGCCGAAACCAGCGATGGGAAACCGCTGTTCCTTGAGTAGCAGCCTCGCGCTGCCGACATTGTGGAGCGTTTGGCCGGTGAAAGCGTTGTTCTATCTTAAAGCAAGCCTCGCCTGGATGAGTCACCACAAGGGCCTTGTGGCCTTAATCGTTCTGGTGGCGGCATCGCCCGCAATTGCCCGGGGTCTCTTCGCGCTGCTGGTGGATTACGGCGAAGAGGAGGGCGGGCTCGCCTATGCTGTTAGCATATTGAGAGGACTGGTCGAAGACCAGAGCCGTACCGAGCTGACGTTTCTTCTGGCCGCAATACCTCTTTTTCTCATAATCGTCCTCCTGAGCGTCAGACCCCGCGCGGTTATCGACTGGCCTTTTGGGCGGAAGCACCTGGAAGAACACACCGGGCTAATCGACGCGCTGCCGGAAGCCCGATTGGGCCTTTGGATTGCCCTGGCTTCAGGGCTGGGTCTTTTTCTGGAATTGATGATAATCCGCATCCACTCATCCTATTTCCAGCTCTTCGCCTATTTCAAGAATGTGAGCCTTCTGTCGTGTTTTCTCGGTCTCGGCATCGGGTATGCTCGGGGGAGCAAACGACCGCTCGCCACGCCTCTCATATTCCCTTTCATCGCCCTCCAGGTGGTCTCAATGTATATCCTGAGGTTCGGTCTGGGCCCGAGAGTATTGCAGAATCCGATATCGGAGCAATTCACACTTGGGCTTCCCCAGGCCAAGGATGTACATAGCATCATCGCCTATGGATTCGTAATCCTGATTTTTGTGTTTAACGCGCTTTGCTTTGTCCCGCTGGGACACCTCGCATCCCGCCTGATGATGCGCCGGGAGAAACTCGTTGCCTATAGCTGGAACCTCGTCGGCAGCATAGCGGGGATCATCGCCATTTCTCTGCTCTCGCTCCTGCGGACTCCTCCCGCAATATGGCTCTTGATTTCGGCGGCCGGCCTTATGCTGTTCATGGCCAGGGACTTGAAGAGCATACTCCCGTCGGGCCTTGCTCTCATTGTGGCGCTGATCCTGTTGGTGGCCCCGATCAATCTGAACGAAAAAGACATCTATTCCCCGTACCAGATCCTTACCCTGGTGGTCGAAGCCGACCGGCAACCGTTCATTAGAGCCAGCAACACCTATTACCAGAGAATACTGGATCTCAGCGAGCAGAGTTCGTCAGAGGACAGACGCATGAAGTGGTGGCTGGACTACTACGACCTGCCCTATCGTCTGAAGCCCGACGCAGAGGAGGTCCTGATAGTCGGAAGTGGAGCCGGAAACGACGTCGCCGCAGCGGTCCGGAACGGCTCGGCAAGCATCGATGCAGTCGAGATCGATCCGGTAATACTTGAACTGGGCAGGCGGCTACATCCCGAGGCCCCCTATCAGCAAAGGAGCGTCAACGCCATCGTGGCGGATGCGCGCATGTTCATACAGCAAACCGAGAAGAAATACGACCTCATAGTTTACGGACTCCTGGACTCCCATACCCTGCTCTCAGGAAGATCGGGGGGCATAAGACTGGATAGCTATGTCTACACGGTCGAGGCCTTCAAGGAAGCGCGCACGAGACTGAGGGAAGGAGGGCTCTTGTGTCTCACCTTCAGTATCATGAATGAAGGTCTGGGCCGTAAGCTCTATCTGATGCTCCAGGATGCCTTCGGGGGCAGGGAGCCGGTTGTCTACGCCGTTGGATACAACAGGGGATACACATTCGTGGCCGGTGAGAATCTCGAGGGGCTGGGCGGCGCCGCCCAGGGGCGAATACCCAAGCCGGTTACCAGGTTTGCGAGCACTGAGATAAACGCGGATATATCGACGGACGATTGGCCGTTCTTCTATATGCCGGTACGGACGTATCCGGTATCTTACCTGATCCTCATCGTACTTATCCTGGTGGTGTCCGGTGCCCTGGTATGGTGCTTCGTTCCGGGGACCGGAACCGGATTCTCGGTACCCTGTTTCTTCCTTGGCGCCGGATTCATGCTCGTCGAGGCCAAGGGGATTACAGAGCTCGCGCTGGTCTACGGCAGTACCTGGTCGGTGGTAAGTGTGGTCATAACCGCGATACTGATAATGGCTTTTCTGGCCAACACTCTCGTGATAAGGCTCGGCCGGTTATCTCCTTTTACCACCTACGGCCTGCTTCTCCTAACACTGGCCGGGGGTTTCGGCCTTACATTCACCGGTGTGGAGGGACTTTCCCCCTGGCTGGGCCGGGGGATCATGACCGTGGCGTTGACGCTTCCGCTTTTCTTCTCAGGGTTTGCTTTCTCCGACGAGCTGAGAAAATCAGCATCCGTGGCGGTGGCGCTCTCCTCAAACCTGTTGGGGGCTATGTTGGGCGGGTTCTTGGAGTATAACTCGATGTATTTCGGTTTCAGGTCGCTCTATATCTTCGCCGCCATCCTCTATTTCATTGCTTTTCTCGGTGCCCTGCGCCGCAGCCACGCGTGATCTTAAACGCATCGGACTCCATCCAGGATCAGTCCCGACGGCAGGCGGGCCGGGTTCATGATCGACAGGACCGCGGCGGTTCCAGCCGCTCCCTCCTTTTGCGGCAAGTTTGAGGTGGCCTCGAGCGCGGCGCTTGGGTAATATTGGGCGATGAGGGCGGGCTCAGCGTACAGCGCGGGGCTCGCCGGTCATGACGGCACATCGGGAGACTGCTTGCAATGGCGGTGGGTAAGCTCGTAATCGTAATCACAATGGCTGCTGTCGCGGCCCTGGTTATAGCTCTGGCGGTTTTTCAGAAGGAAGAGAGCCAACCTGCTGAAGAAAGCGAGTCCGATCTCAAGCGGAGGCTCGAGAAGCTGCGCTCCTTACCATACACCACGGTCACCCCGGATGAGGTGGCGCCGTCCGATGCAGGTGTTGTCCTCTATGACCCGGAACGCGCCAACCCGGGCTACAATCTCTATTGTTCAGGCATCAAGGCGGAGGCATACCTCATGAGTATGGCCGGTGAGATAGTCCACACCTGGACCTACCCCGAGATCGAGCCCTGGCGCTGGCGGGCCGTCGAAATGCTCGCCAACGGGGACCTCTTGGTAATAAACAAGCAGCATGCCCTTATCAAGCTCGACTGGCAGTCCAATCTCCTGTGGTCGAGGGATCTCCGGGTCCATCACGACGTGACCTTGGCGGGGGACGACACCTTATACACGATTGCCGGCTCGCCCACGGGTTACAGAGGCGTGCTGGTCAAGTTCGATGAGATACTGGTACTGAATTCACTAGGCGAGGTGATGGACACGTGGTGGTCATATGATCATCTCGACAAAATCAGGTCGGCCCTCGATGAGACTTCCTTTCTTGACGGAATTCTGGACAGCCTTGAGGCCGAAAGCCATGCGGACATGCCCGACACCAGCCCGGCCGAGGCCGACCTCGCGTCTGAGGAGACGGGGCCGCATATGTACGACTACTTCCATCTCAACACAGTGAATCTCCTCCCCCCCACCCCACTGGGCGAGAGGGATTCGAGGTTCGCACCGGGCAATCTGCTCGTCTGCTTCAGGAATGTCAACCAGATCGCCGTTATGGACAGGTATACGATGGATATACTGTGGGCATGGGGTGAGCGGGAGCTCCAGTGGCCGCACTATCCCGTGATGCTCGAAAGCGGCAACATCCTGGTTTACGATAACGGAGTATTCCGCGAGTATAGCCGCGTAATAGAGGTCAATCCGCTGACCGGAGAGATAGAGTGGCAGTACGCGGCAGATCCGCCCGAAGCCTTTTACAGCGAAACCAGGGGAGCGGCCCAACGATTACCCAACGGCAATACCCTGGTCTGCGATTCCAGTAACGGTTGTGTATTCGAGGTCACCGCAGATGGCCGGACGGTATGGGAATGGCTCAATCCCGCGACCCAGGACGGCCATCGTGTCCAGGTAGTGCGAATGTACAGATTTCCACCGGAAGTTGTAGAGCCGCTGCTTGCCCGTTGACCTAAGGCCCTCCTTGATCATAGGGCATGGCCCAATAACGCCCGGATCATACCGGCTTGGAGCCCATATCACCGCGTTGGGCCATAGCGTTGCCCCCGCCAAAGGAGTCTATTTGCTACGACGGGGGATTCCGGGTAGAATTGCGTGAGGGTAGGCTGCATCTCCCGGGCCGGTCGCCGGGTTTGGAGGACGAGGGGACAGATGCTTGGTTGTTAGAATGATTGGAAAAGGGCAATCTCGGGGCACTCAAAGGCTCTCCTTGTGGTCGCCTGTGTGGCCTTGTTCCTGGCGATGCAAGGTGGAGCACCATTTTACCACCCCGACTCATTGATACCCAGGGCCGAGAAGACGCTGGCCAACAAGGGCAATCCGGAGTTCTTCAATTATCCGGCATTGATGATCTATCTGAACGGAGCCGTATATTGGTTCCACGATTTCATCTCTAAGGCCATCTCCGGGGAGTCTTCTGATCCCTGGCCGTACAGCGATTTCCCGGGGCAACTGCTTACGGCCGTCTTCTCGCTGATCGGCGCACTATCGGTTTACGGTACCGGTTATCTTCTGACGCGATCGAAATCATATGCTTTAGCGGCGGCACTGCTTCTTGTTACCGCGCCGCTATGGAACGCAGACTCACACTACATCACGGTTGATATTCCCGTGGCGGCTCTATGCGCCCTT
>Ga0180434_10007990_pt1 | contig 11792 bp, 9 predicted proteins | sample SS_ome_7_FD_132453 | JGI IMG/M metagenome (GOLD analysis project Ga0180434, IMG submission 132453) | Hypersaline lake sediment archaeal communities from the Salton Sea, California, USA - SS_1_D_2 metaG | ecosystem: Environmental > Aquatic > Non-marine Saline and Alkaline > Hypersaline > Sediment... | reverse complement strand
TCGTACAGCGCAACCCGGTCGGAGAGCAGTTGCTCCAGATCCTTGTCTTTGCTCACCAGGAAAATGTCGAGGTCCTCGTCGGCGAACTGCTTGGCGAGCGTCGCCATGATGTCGTCGGCCTCGAAGCGCTCCTTGCGCAGGATCGGAACGCCGGCGGCTTCGAGAATCTCGACGATGCGCTCGGCCTGTGGCGGCAGGTCCTCCGGCGGGGGGTCGCGGTGGGCTTTGTACTCGGCGTAAATCTCCTTGCGAAACACCGTTTCGTCTGAGACGTCCATCACCATTGCCAGATAGTCCGGCGAGCGGTCGCGCAGCAGATTGAGCAGCATCTGACAGAAGACATGCGTGGCCCGCGTGGGCTCGCCGCTGGGCGCGCTCAGGCTCCCGAACGGTGCGTAGTAGGCGCGGTAGATCTGGGCGTGCCCGTCGATCAGGTACAGCGTACGCGTCATGCCATCATGGTACGTCGGCCGTCGGTGAGCGTCACCTGGTTGCACACGCAAGCGACCGGGGCGATATAGCCGTCCGCGATCGGGCAATGCAGTCCGAACCCGAAGCGCAAGCGAGGGCCCCTCTGTGACTACAGCGGCCGCCCTCTGGCCCTCGCGCGCGCTTCGGGTTCGGTTTACACGGCGCGTTTTCGCGCACGCCCGGGTAGACTACGAGCTAGGCGCCGCATGAAGGGAGACCCGATCATGTCCGATGCAGATGTGTGGTCGCGGATCGAGTTGCAGCGGGGTGACATCACCAAGCTTACGGTTGATGCGATCGTCAACGCCGCCAACAGTCGGCTCGCCGGCGGCGGCGGCGTGGACGGTGCGATCCACCGCGCCGCCGGGTATGAACAACTCCTGGCCGCGTGCCGGCAACTGGGCGGCTGCGAAACCGGGGACGCCAAGATCACTCCGGGCTTCAACCTCCCCGCCAAACACATCATCCACACGGTCGGCCCGGTCTACCGCGACGGTGCCCACGGCGAGCCGGAACTGCTCGCATCCTGCTATCGTCGCTCGCTCGAGGTCGCGCTCGAGAATGGTGCGAAGACCGTTGCCTTTCCCGCCATCAGCACCGGCGTCTACGGCTACCCGTTCGACCAGGCCACCGAGATCGCCCTGCAGACCACGGCGAAGTTCCTTGCGCAGAACGAACCGATCGAAAAGGTGACCTTCGTTTTCTTCGGACAGGCCGACTACGACGCGGCGGGAACAATCGTCGCGCGCCTGGGCCGGTAAACAAAGAGGGCCGCGTCTAGCGGCCCTGGAATACGTGGAGAAAACGCTCTCGATGCCTATGGCCCGAGCAGTTGCGCGACTTGGTCGGCGAACTCGGTCCGCAGCTTGCTCATCGCGCGGGCCTCGAGTTGGCGGACGCGCTCCTTCGAAACGCCGAAACGCTGGCCGATCTGCTGCAGCGTCTGCGGTTCGCGGTGCTCGTCGATTCCGAAGCGCTGCCGCAGGATGTTCCGCTCGCGCTCGTCGAGCGTGCCCAGCATGCGGTCGAGCGTCGAGCGAACCGCCGGTGCGTAATCGCTCTCGTGCTCTTCCAACGCCGGGCTGGCAGCATGTTCGAGCAACTCCTCCCGTCCGGTCTGGTAACGATCGCGGTGGGCCTTGTGCTCCGGGATCGTCCGGGCGTAGTTCTTCATGATCGCCCACGACGCATACGTGCTGAACTTGAAGCCGCGCGAGTAGTCGAATTTCTCCACCGCCCGCATCAGTGAGATGTTGCCGTCGCTGACGATCTCGAAGAAGTCCCGCGTCGGCGTGGTGTGACGCTTGGCGATGCTCACCACCAGCCGCAGGTTCGCTTGCGTGATCCGATTCTTGGTCTGGTCGGCCTGCGCCAGCAAATCCTCAATCTGGTCGAGCTGCCGGGCGGTGACGCTCTCCGGATCGATCTTCTGACGCAGCGCGTCGGCCTTGTATTTCAAATAATTGAGCTTGCGGAACAACGCCCGCTCGCCTGCTGGTGTTAACAGCGCGATCCGGAAGAGCTGCTGCAAGTAAGGTGGCAGATCGGACGGAATCCGTCTGACCGGAGTCGGGCCGTTGTCGGGTGCCGCGGCGACGGGGTCGTTCAGGATCTCCTGGTCGGCATGGGGGTCCGTAAACTCGTCGCTGGGGACAAACTCGATCGTTCGCGCCTTCAATTCCCGGGCGCGCATCTCCGTGATGATGCGATAGAGTTCCCCGACCGATCGGCCGAAGCGCCGCCCCAGCGTTTGCAGCGATGCTCCGTCAGAGTACGCCTCCCAGATCTTGAGCCGCTCGTCATTCGCGTCGACCTTGAGATTCGACCGGTTGAAGACGCCCGTCTTCGGATGGGCTCCGTCGTAGCTCTTGAGGATCAGGCGGATCGTCTCGACGGCGCGGTCGGTCTCGCCAGCGATGATCCTGGCAACCGAGTTGACGGTCCGCTCGCCACCGTCGACCAGTTGCCGGGCGCGGTCGACGATGCTCTGGCGCTCGGTCTTGGTCAGTTGCGAGAAGGAGCTGCCGCGATGCACCAGCTCGACATTGCTGCCGACAAACCGCCGAACGCAGCGTTCGGGGAACGCCAGCCGCATCCGCCGATCGTCAAAACGCAGCCGCCAGCCCACCAGCCCGCGGTGATGCCAGCGGAAGATGGTCTTGGTGCTGACGTCGAAGCGCTTGGCCAACTCGAAGACCGTGTGAACACCTTCAGAGCAGCAGCTTGAGGGGATTTCGGCGGCGGCGCTGATGTCCTCCGCCAGCGTGACCAGGTCGGCGCGAATGAGCTCCTCTCTGAGGAGCTTCGAGCTGCGGTCGTCGGCATTGGGGGCCCGAAAGCCGGTCAGCGCGTGCCGGATGAAATCGAACGGGTAACTCTTGTCCGCTTCGATCACCGACAGGACGAATTCGATATTGGAAAGTTGCCGGATGGAGAGCCGCCGGGGGCCGCGCTTCAGCTGCGCAGCCAGATCCGCGATCAGCGGCGACTGATACTTGTACATCAGCGCGTCCAATGCGAGCGTAAGCCTCCGGTTATCAGCACCACTATGATGATCAACGGCTTATGAATGATAACGAGTCCGTTGAGAATGAAGCGGTGCCATACCTCCAAGCTCGCGAAGCGTGCCGAAGCTTTATCGGGACACTTCCGCTCGCTATTACAGTATGTCCCATCGGCGGCATTCCGTCAATTGTTTTCCGAAAAACGTTCGGCAACCGAAATAGACGGAAATCCGCCACAACAATCCTCCATGGCTGCTTCGCCACCAGGATTGTAGCGTCATATCTCAAGATGGCTCATGTTACGCGCAACCCCTTTCAGCAACGCAAATTACGGCCAGTAGCGCGTTCGCGCTCCCCCCGGAAACGCTGCGTGCCCGACAAACCCGCCTCAGTCGGCCGGCTGGCCGAATGCGAACCCCCGCGGCAGCAATGCTGGCCGATCGCAGGCGGTTTTCAACTCGACATGGCAGCCCTCGTGGGCCGCATCGTGGAAGGCGTGCATGATTTCTAGCACATGCAGCGCCAACTCTCCACTCGCCCGGTGCTGCTGCCTGGTGCCCAGGGCAGCCGCCATGTCGGCAACGCCGAGGCCCCTTTCGTTCTCGACCTGCGCGAACGCGAGCGGGACTTCCCGCCAGGCGTCGTCATCGGCCGCTCGTAGCCGGACCGTCCCGCCGAAGCAGTTTGGATCGGGCAGGCTCAACGATCCCGTGGCCCCATAGACCTCGATGAACGGGAGGTTGGCGTGCCAGACGTCGAAGCTGGTGATGATCGTGCCGACCGCACCGCCGACAAACTCGAGCACGCCGGCAACATGCGTCGGGACCTCGACCTTGATCTTCCTGCCGCGTTTCGGCTCGCTCGTAATGGTTCGCTCGGGAAACGTAATGCTGGCCGCCCCGGTCACGCGCCTCACCGGTCCGAGCAGGTTGACCAGGGCCGTCAGGTAGTAAGGGCCCATGTCGAACATCGGGCCGCCACCGGCCTGGTACAGGAACTCCGGATCGGGGTGCCAGTTCTCGTGGCCGTGGCAGGTCATGAATGCCGTCGCGGCGACGGGCACACCGATCGCGCCCTCGTCGATCAGCTTGCGCGCGGTCTGCCAGGCGCCGCCGAGGAATGTGTCCGGCGCGCAGCCGACGCGGAGCTTCTTTGAACGCGCCGTTTCCAGAATTCGGCGTCCGTCCTCCAATTGAATCGCCAGCGGCTTCTCGTTGTAGATTGACTTGCCGGCCTCGAGCGCCACCAGGGCGATCTCGGCGTGCGCGTCAGGCGTGGTCAGGTTGAGCACGATCGCGACCTGGGGATCGGCCAGCAACTCGTCCACTGCGCAGGCGCGCGGCAAGCCGTGCTCGGTGGCCTTCGCCGCGGCGCGCTGTCTGACGAGATCCGCACACGTGACAACCTCGATCGCGTCGAGCTTGCGAGCGTTCTTCAGGTAAATGTCACTGATATTGCCGCAACCGATCAGGCCGACTTTCACTGGTAACGCTTCCACAACCGGCGCCTACCTTCCCTTGTTTAATCTGGCCTAGCGGCTGGCCCAGAGCATGGCGCGCTGCACGATCTCGCGGGCCTGCGGAACGTCGAAATCCTTGAAGGTGTGGCCGAACGAGGCCACCGCGACTCGGCCGCGCCCCCATTTCCGCGTCCAGACTACGGGCATGTCGAAGCCGTCCTCGAAGCGCGTCATTGCCAGCACGTGGTTGCTCGGATCGACGTGCAGGTAGTACCGCTCGGTGTCGCGCATCGTGAAATCGCCGATTCCCCGCGTGATCTCGTGCTCGCGATCGACAATCCTCACGTCCCACGCCGGCAGCAGGTCGCCGGGGTGCGCCACGAACTGTCCGCCCATCATGAACTGGTACTCGGTGTTGGCTCGGAAGGCGTCGCAGGCCCCGCCGTGCCACGCGGCGATCCCCACGCCGCCCGCGACCGCGTCGCACAGCGTTTTCTCCTGCTCGGCGGTTAGCTCGCCGAGCGTCCAGACCGGCACGATCAAGCTGAGCGCTTTGAGCCGCTCGGCATCGGCGTAGGCGTCGAGCGTGTTCGAGATCTCAACTTGGTAGCCCTGCTTGGTGAGCCAGGGCGCGAAGACGTCCACACAGTTCCGCGGCGTGTGACCGTCCCAACCACCCCAAACGAAGAGCGCGCGTTTCACAGGAGTCCTCTTGCCAGTCAAGTGACGTACCGACACGCGTCGGGCAACCAGGATTGTAGAGGGAGTCCCATGGTCGCGTGAAGCAGGGCGATGACGACGAACCGCACGGGCTGGAAGCCCGCGGCTCTTCCTCGGGCGCGCCGAACGTTTTCTTGTCAGCTCCCGTAGTTCGACAGCAGGATCGCGAGGTCGGACAAGTCGGTATCGCCGTCACCGTCGAGGTCGCCGCCGTCATCCACGCCGTACGACGCCAGGAGGATAGCGAGGTCGGAAAGGTCGACATCGCCATCGCCGTCGAGGTCGCCGGGCGGCCCGCAGGCCTCGACGTCAACCCGGGCCACCCAGGTTCGCCAGCCGCTGGTCCGGTATTCGTGGTGCGCCCAGAACGTGCGCGCGTCGACCGGATCGGGCTCGATCTCACTGTAATCTCCCCAGCGTCCGCTGGTGTCCGGGGAGGTGCTGGACTGCTGAATCACATCGGTGCGGAACGTGCCAAGCGGGTCGCACGCCAGCCGATAGGCCGTGCCCATCGAGATGTACTCGTTGGGCGAGCTGCGTGAGAAGGTCATGGCGGCGTTGCCGAGGTCGTCGACGGTGATCGAGCCGAAGAAGGTTCGCACGGTTCCGCCGGGGTCGATCTCGCCGGATTGCACCAGTTGGGGCTGTTGTTCGGACAGCGGCCAGCCGTTCATCGCGACCTCGTACCAGCGGGCCCGGACGCGGCTGGAATTGACGTGATGGGTCGCCCACAGCGAGCCGTTGCGATAGGCCACGCTCCAAAAGCGGGCGTCGAAAGTCAGGGGCCGGGTGCTGGTGCCGGCTTGCGGCGGATCCTCCGGTTCGTGGTAGAGCGGCACCGTCAGCGACGTAGTAACGATGGTGGGGGAGCTCAGACCGTCGCGCAGCGCGATCAGGCGCACAGTGGTATCGCCGAACCAGCCCTCGCCGTGCTCGATCATGTAGAGCAAGCCGGAGTCGTCGGTAACCGGGGGAATCCCGGCCGACTGCGTCGTGGTCGAGAGCGTCAGCGAATTCGCCACGGCCGGCGGGTTGCCGACCAACAGCGAGGCTTTGTCGAAGACATAGATCGGGTAATTCGCGCTGATGCCGAATCCGTCGCCGGTGATGTAGACCGCGTCCTGATCGACACCGATGTTGGGCGAATCGAACAGGTAGCCGGCCAGCGCGGTGGTGTCGAAGCGGTACTTGTACCAGGTCCCGTTGGGGTCGGAATCGTCCGAGACGGCGACGAGAACATACGAGCGGGTGCTGCCGGGCGGCGCGTACCCCTCGGCCGCCATTGCGAAAAACCGCCCGCTGGTTTCGTCGTAGAGCACCTCGGGGTCGAAGACAAAGCCTGACGCGCCGACGCTGCCCCAGAAGCCGTAGGAGTCCTCGATCTCGTCCTGGAACGTCTGCGTGCCGTCCTTGGTGAAGAACGCGATGGCGCCGTTGGTCATCACGACGATGTGGTCGGGCCCGACCGCGATGTGGGGATCAGGTGGCGTCCAACCGGTGCTGACAATCGCGGTGAAGCCGAAGTCGCCCCGGTCGCTACGAATCTCGCGCTCGCCGGCGTCGATGTCCGCCGGGTTAAACGTGGGCGGACGGTGAGGCTCGGCGGTTGACGATTGACGATTGGAGATTGGGGATTGGGGATTGGCCGCCAGCACAGCCGGACTCATCTGCTCGGTCACGCCTTGTGGCCGGCCGGCCAGTTGCAGCGGTTGCGGCGCGAGGAGCGTGACGTTGACGCTGGACTTGTCGCCCAGCCCGGCGTCGCCGTTCCATACGCAGATCAACTCGTCGCTCGGGCTGAAAGCCAGGCGGCGGGTGCTGACCGCGCCACGGAGGACCTGCTTGCCGTTCCCGTGCTGGTTGATGCGGAACTCGCGGCCGAGCCGCGTGCCGTCGGGGGCGAAGAGCTGCCCGAAGACGCCGGACTCGTCCCCATCGCTGCTGTTCCAGGCAACGACGAAACGGCCGCCGCCGGCGACGGCGATGGCGGCGGCAGTCTGCGGACCGGTCCGCGTCGGGTTGACCACGACCGGCTCGCCGAGCGGTTTGCCGTTGAAGTCAAACCGCCGCATGAGTACCCCGTAATCGTCCCCATCGCTCTCCGCATCGAGCCAGCTCACCACGTATCCACGGGGTGTGGCGGCGATGACCGGCTCGATCTGGCTGTTCTTCGGTGCACCGCTGACCAGAAGCTCCTCGCCCAGGCGCTTCGCATCGGGCGCGAAACGCTGCATGTATATGCCGGCCGGCCGATTCGCTTGGTTGAAGACCGAATACGCGATCGCGAACTGGCCGCCCGGCGAAAAGGCGGCGGCAGCGGCGCGAACGTTGGTCGTGGCGTGCGGTCGAACCGCGAACTCCGAACCGAGCGGCCTGCCGTCGGCGCCCAACCGCCGCCCCCGCAGCGCCTGGGACTCCCCGGACGACTCGGTCGAGCTCCAGACCACCAGGGCTTGTCCGTCCGGGCCGGCGGCCACCACCGGTTCGGTCTGATGCCCGCGCCAACGTTCGTTGACCAGTATCTCCGACCCGCCCCGAAACTCCGCGTCGAACCGCCGCGCGATGATCGCACCGGCGTGCCCGTCCTGTCCGTGCGACTGCCAGACGATCCACGCGTTGCCTTGGCTGTCGGTTGCGACGTCCGGCCTCATCTGGTGGGACTCGGTCCACAAGTTCACCTGGGTTTCGCTGCCGAGGGCCACACCGGCCGGCGAAAACCGCTGGGCGTAGACGCCGTAGCGCCCCTCCTGCTGTCTTCTGCTGGACCAGACCACGATCAGGTTGCCCTGAGAGTCGAGGTCGAGCGCGGCTTCGCTCTGGGCGCTGGGGGCAAAGGTGCTGGCGCGGAATTCGTATCGGCAGTACTGTCGGTCGCCGAGGAATACCCCGTCGTTCGCCAGTGCCTGTGTGGTTATAACCAGAAGCGTGAGGCAGCCGAGCGTTCTGAGCGTAGCGTTCATCTCGCATCCCTCGTGTGCCGCGTTCACCCGCAAGGACCAACCCCCGCGGGACAATCCGCCCGGGCAATTCGGCAGATCGCGCGTCCCCGCCCCAATCCGGACCTCCAACCATTCCATGTATACCGCAACCAGTGGCACGATATCAAGGAGGAACGCCGCCGTGTTACAAGCTGTTGTTGCGTTTATAGTTGCGGCACGTCCCGCCGGAGATACACTTCACGACAGATACGATCAGTCCGCCCGCGACCGTTTCAGGCCGATGGCCGGTTGGTCGATAGTCCGACAGAGCTATTCTACATGGGAATTGAGTGTCCCCGCTGTCAGACGACCAACCGCGAGATTGCTCGTTTCTGCGCGCGCTGTGGGCTCTCGCTGGATCTCGGCCTGGACGGCTCGCGTCGGGCCGGGCAAGTCCGGCATCCCCGGCCGGTCACCGTGCCGGATGGCTGCCGGCTCTGCGGCAAGGCGGCGGATCTGTATTACCGCAGCGAATCGTCGCTTGGCGGCCAGACGCTGATCGCCACCGAGGGCATCAACGTGGTCATCTTCAACAGCGGCTATCCGCTGCGCGAAGTCGTGCTGGAAGTACGCGGGGAAGGTGACGGCGGTCGCGAGCTGTTCAGCGTGGAGCGCACGCTGGGCGAGCTGCCGCAAGGCAAAGATGTCGCGGTCGAGATTCCTTCGTACGAACTGCCGGCTCCGTTGCGCACGCTGACGGTCACGCTGTTATCGGCGGAGTTCGGCTGGCCGGAGTGATTTGGATTGCGGATTGCTGGTCAAGAACCTCTAACACAACCGGGTGGCTCGGGCGTCTCGCCCGAGACCGCACGGCCGGGACGCCCGTGCCCCCCTTGTATTCTTGGGCGCTGTACGGCAACGCTAGCTGTCGGGCTGCTCCGGCTCGGCCAGCAACTCTTCTACCGCCCGCGCGAAGGGCGATACGTACTCCCAGAGACCAAGTGACTTGAAGGGGTCCATCGGGTAGGGGAGGAAGCCCTTCGTGTCCCTAAGCTCGCGCAGCGCTTCGATGGTCCCGGGTGTCACGACTTCAGGGGCTTCTGCCAAGTGCTCGGGGTCGGGAATGATCTCATCGAAACGCACCGCTATACGTTTGGTCCCGCAACACGCGAGGAAGAAGTTCGCGATCTGCATCACTGACTGCTCGTTTCCTTCTCCAAACGCGCTCTCGTATCCGGCAGACCGGCTGGCCAACAGTCCCTCGGCCTCTTGATGCACCCCGGGGCGGTTTGCCAGATGCTCCCAGACGTGCGCCTTCATCGCCTGAAGGACCCGTCGCGCGTTCCGGGCGCCCAGACACTCACCGACCTTTCTCGTCGCGAGCCACCATAAGAGCGCGACAAAGTTGGCATCCACCGTGTCGGGGTCCCTGTCTTCTCCGGCCAGTTCTCGAACTGCCTTTCTCTTCTGGTCGGCCCATCCGATGATTCCATGCGCCAACTCCGCGCCGAGCATTTCGGTATCCATTGACTCCTCCCGAGGATGTTTTGTTGACGACGTTTTCTCCGACAAACACAAGAGCCTGGACAAAGTGAGAGAACCCTAAGAGGAAATCATACAACACTTGGGCTACACGATCATGCAGGCGCTGGTGAACGACATCCAGCCCGACGCCGAAGTCAAGAAGGCCATGAACAAGGTCAACGCCAGCGCCCGGCTCAAGGAGGCCGCCAAGAACGAGGCCGAAGCCCAGAAAATCCGCGTGATCGCCGCCGCCGAAGCCGAAGCGCGGGCCAAGGAGTTGCAGGGCGTCGGTATCGCTCGTCAGCGATTGGCGATCGCCAAGGGGCTGAAGGAATCGGTCGAGGCGTGCGCCGAGGCGGGCATCTCGCCGCACGAGGCGACGAAGATGGTGTTGCTCACGCAGCACTACGATACGGTGACGCATGTGGGAAGCCAGAGCAAAGCGACCGTGATGATGATCCCGTACACGCCGACCGGCATGAGCAACGTCGGCGACCAGATCATGCAGGCGCTGTTGGCGAAGGACGAGGTGGCGGGAGAGGAAGGCGCGGGCCGGCCGAGGCCGACGCCGACGCACGCGGCGCCATCGATGAAGGCCTAGGCAGAATCGAGATTGGGGATTGGGGGCGTGTTCGTCTGCCGGGAGCCGCTGGAAGGGGGTGTCAAGGGTTTTCCAAGGTCGGCGGCTTGCAGTGCGCGCAAGGTTCGTAGCCCTTCTCCAGCGCCTCCTTGAGCGTGAGGGCGCGCGAGCTCTTTCGCAGGTGCGGGCAACCCTCGCGATGGTATTTCTTTCCGGTCTTGGTCACGTAGACGATGATCTCGTCGGCTTTGGACACTTGCTCTTCGGGTGCCGCGCGGGCTGTTTGAGCCTCTCCCGATCCCGAACGGGGCGCCCAGATACCCTTTCTCGCGTTTCGGGCGCGCTGTTCGTAATGGCGTAACAACTCCAGGTGCTCACACGTCGGCCGGTCGCGGACCTTAGCGTAGCCTTGCCGCACCACCTCCAGGTTGACAAAGAATCCGTCCGGTGCCCGGAAGAGGTACGCCGGTGGGTCGGGGATTCCGGCTTGCGGTTTGGGGGCTGGCGGCTCGGGCTGGATATACACCTCTTCGCCGATCAGCAGGCATTCCAGGAATTGTCGAAGCCGGGCGCGGCTACGGTCGCTCTGAGGGATGGTTACGCCAGCCAGGACGATCGTGCGCTCGTCGGCCTTGAGGCGCACGTCCACGCTGCATTCCAGATTGACCCGCGCGACCGGACGGGCGGGCATCTGGTCGAAGCTGTGGGTGGGGCCCGGCGGCAGGACGTCCTGGGCGTGAACGATGAGTCCAAGGACTACGCAGGCGGGGACGGCCAACGCCCAGCGGGCCGCCCGTCGGTAATCGGGAAGCTGATTGACCATGTGTCATCTCCGGCGAATTGAGGTCGAGGGCACTGTGCGTCAGACCACGATTATCGGCCGTCGCTCACCGCGCAAAGCGCCACCAGTTCGTGTCATGAAACACCTAGTATCGCTCAGTGCGACTTGGATTGTCCAGCTTTTTCGAGCCCGTGGCCAGCGTTCGCACCTTCCCGATGCCCAGCGCTCGCCTCCGCTGCGCGAAACCGTTAGCACTGCTCAAAGGGCGGCCGGGACAATCCGATACCTCATACACTCGTGGTTCCCATGTGGAATCGGCGGCACCGGCTCCCGGGTGCCCTCGGGACGCAGCCGGCCGCTTGCCTGCGGGCAGCATCCACATCGGAACGGCTTCCAGGTGCCATCGCTCACCTTGGATGTCTATTCAAACAAGCGGATGACGGATCGCCGTATGACACATGACGATCTCACAAACTCGCCGACCGTAGACTCGCCGCAGTCGGTCGACGCGGTTGCCCGGCAGGTCAAGGAGATCTCGACGCTGCCACAGGTTGCGCTGAAGGTCATCGAGGTGGCCAAAGACCCCGAGGCCGGAGCGGCTGACCTGAAGGCCGTCGTCGAGGGCGACCCGACCCTGAGCGCCCGCGTGCTGCGAATCGTGAACTCGGCCTCGTGCGGCATGCGCTCGGCCGTCACCAACTTGCACCAGGCGATCAGCTACCTGGGATTCAGCCAGGTGCGCAACCTGGCGATGACGGCTTCGGTCAGCGAGATCTTCAAGAAAGACGAACAGGTGGGCAGCTACTGTCGCAGCGCGCTGTGGCGACACCTGGTT
>Ga0180434_10007988_pt1 | contig 11794 bp, 7 predicted proteins | sample SS_ome_7_FD_132453 | JGI IMG/M metagenome (GOLD analysis project Ga0180434, IMG submission 132453) | Hypersaline lake sediment archaeal communities from the Salton Sea, California, USA - SS_1_D_2 metaG | ecosystem: Environmental > Aquatic > Non-marine Saline and Alkaline > Hypersaline > Sediment... | reverse complement strand
TAACACGGTCGCCCGGCTCAAGACCGTCGAGCACTTGCGCGGCTTGGTCGTTCATCAGGCCGAGCTCGACCGTTTGCAGTCGCGCGACCCCAGCCCGGACCGTGTAGACCTGCCACTGACCGTTGTCGCCGCGGAAGAGGGCCGAGCGGGGGACGAGCAGCGTGTCGTCGGCCGACGCGGTGATGATCCGCACGCGCACGCGGTAGCCCACCTCCAGGTGCCGCTCGTCGAGCAACCGTCGTCGGTCTTGCTCATCGAAGTCGATGATCACCTTCACGCGCTGCTGCTCGACGCCCAGCGAGCTGATCTTCGTGAACCCGGCCGGGTAGATGCGGTGGATCGTGCCGCGGACCGGCTCGGGGCCGATCGTCGGGCCGTAGATTTCCACCGGGTCGCCCCGCCGCGCGTCGACCACGTCGAGGCTCAGCACGTCGGCCTCGACTTCCAGTTGCGCAAGGTCGCCGATCTCCAAGAGTGTCGTCCCGGCCGGCAGGAACTGCTCGTTGGTTACCTGCCGGCGGAGCACCACACCGTCGATCGGGCTTTCCATCGTGCCGCGCCGCTGATCTTGCAGGGCCATCCGACGTGCGACTTCGGCCTCGGCCTTCTGCTTCTTCAGCACGTCGATGTTTTCAAGCTGCCGGTCGATGTACTGCTGGACCATCGTCGGCATCAGGTTCGTGGCCGCCTGCAACGCGATCATCGCGGCGTGGACCAGCCGGTCCTGCCGGTAGTCGACCTCGCTTTCGACCATTTGCACCTGGGCCTGCTCGAGCTGGTCGGTGGTGGCGGCTTTGGCCTCGGCGAGTCGCCGGGTGCGGCTGAGGTTGCGTTCGGCGTAGGCATATTTCGCCTCGCCCGATTCAACCCGGGCGGCGGCGGCTTGCACGGTCGCGTCCATCGACTCGACGAACTGCTCCGCCTGCAGCTTGGCCGTCTTCTCCACCGCGACGTTCCCCTGTTGGGCGATCGAGGCATCCAACCGCTCGACCGCGGCGGTGGCTTGTTCCACGGCCAATTCAAGGTCGCTGGGCACGAGGTGGGCCACGGTCTGGCCGGCGGCGACCGGCGTGCCTTCGACCAGGTCGATCGCGGCCACGCGGCCCGAGCTGGGCATGGTGATCAGGTGCGTGGTCGGCAGCCGGGTCATTCCCCGCTCGTCGACGTACTCGCGGATCGAGCCGGTCGTCGCTTCGGTCACCTCCACCGGAACACCGGAGGCCATCGACCGCCAAATCGCGAAACCCACAACCGCCGCGATGGCGATGATCCCGACAAGCAAGGGGGTGCGTTTGTTCATGGGTTTTCACCAATCGATGGCCCTACTCCTTCGCCTTCAGCGCCTCCAGCCAATCCATCCGATGCACCGCGCGTTGGACAAACCCGTGGGCGGCGAGGCTGTAGACCACGGCCAGCACGAGCGTCCAAAACCATGTGCCCGGCGACGAGACGACCGGGAAGCGGAACATCTCGCTTTCATAAGTATACGCGATTAGCACGCTCAGAAGATAGCCGAATGGCATTCCCAGCGCCGTGCCCAGCAGCGTGACGATCATGCTCTCGCGCAGCAGCAGGCTGCCGATCATCCACGGCCCATAGCCCAGCACGCGGAGGGTGGCGACCTCCCGCTGGCGTTCGGCCAGGCTCACCAACGAGGCGTTCAGGATACTGCCGAAGAAGACCACGCCCGCGAAGAGGATGAACATGCCGATCGACACCCACATGTTCTGGATGATCGTCTCTTCGAGGCTTTGGATCATATCGGCCCGGCTGTTGACGGCCTCCAGGGCGGGCAGTTGCTTCAGCTCGCGGTAGAGCGCGTCGAGGTGCCGCGGATCCTTATCGACGGCCAATTGCACGCCGGTGAGGGCCAGTTCCTCGCCAATCAGCCGGCTGAGCCACCGGATGTCGGCATAGACGGTCGTGCCGAGGTAGCTGTCGGCGATCTCGACGACCTGAACGTCCAGCCGCCGACGCAGGCCCTTGATCGGCTGGATCGTGATCCAGTCGCCGCGCTGGACGTGCAACATGTCGGCCAATGTCCGGGTCATGGCCAAGCCGGCCGAGGGGACGCGGACCGGCCGCGCCTGGCGGTCGCGGGGGACGGTCAGCCGCGCGTCGGGCGCCAGACCGATCACGCCGCCTTTGTGCGTGTGCGCGCCATTGTAGAAGTCGCAGCCGACGTGCAGCGTCGGTTCGGCGCGATCGACCCCGGGCAGGCGTGCCGCTTCGAGCAGGGCGTCTTCGTTCTTCTCGTCTTTGAACGCCAGATCGATGTCGCTTTTCAGCAGCCACTTGAACTGGAAGTCGACCAGATAAAAGGTGGCCTCGGAGAGCATGAACCCGCAAACCATCACGCCGGCGCCCATCATCGCGGCGAACACGCCGGCGGCGGTCCGAACGCGGTTGCGGACCACGTCGCGCAGCACGATGCGCCAGCCGGTGGTCAACCGCTGCCAGAGCCAGGGCAGGCGTTCGAGCCACACGGCGCCGCCCTGCTTGGGCGGTTTGGGCCGCATGGCCTGGGCCGGTTCGAGCCGCAGCACGGCCCGGGTACCCCGCAGGCTGCCGACGACCGCGCAGGCGAGGCTGATGCCCAATCCGATCGCGTGCAGCGAAAGGTGGAATCGGTTGTGAAGTTCGGGGAACTCGAAGAACCAGCGGTAGGCCATCGTCATCAGGCCGGCCAACAGGTATCCCAGCCCACAGCCGACCAGTCCGCCGAGAAGCCCTACGGTCAGCCCGAACTTCAGAAAGTGGAGGAACAACTGGCGGTCGGAGTAGCCCAGGGCCTTGAGCGTGCCGACGACGGTCCGCTCCTGCTCGGCCAGTCGCGAAAGCAGCACGTTGAGCACCAACGCGGCGACGGCCAGGAAGATGATCGGCAGCACGACGCCGAAGCTACCGAGCCCTTGGATTTCCTGGGTGAGGTACTTGTTCGAGCCCTGGTTTTCCAAGAGCGTGGTGGTGAACACGCCGTAAGGGGCCAGAACCTGTTCCGCCCGGCGGAGCACTTCGCGCGGCGGTTGAACACTGCCCGGGGCAAACCGGCCGACCACCTGATTGGCCGCCCCGTCGAAATCGAACACGTCCTCGGCGTAGCTGTTCTTCAGGTAGAAGATGCCGTAATGCTCCGGGTCGGGTACGATCGAGCCGGGCGCGACCAGGTAGACGAACTCGCTGGAGATGGCCGTCCCGACGACGAACAGCTCTTGCCGGCGGTTGTTCAGCACCAGGCGGATCCACATGCCCGGCTCCAGCCCGTGTTGTCGGGCGAAAGCGTCGTTGAGGATCACCTCGTTCTCCCGCCGGTCGGTGAAGTAGCTGCCGCGGCGAAGCACGATGTCGTTGATGACCGGCTCGCGGCGGTCGGGCAGCGAGAGGACCATGCCGTTGAGCGGGCGGACGACATCCTTCAGGTCGACGGTCGCGTAGAACTGGATCCGCGGGCGCATGGCCGCCATGCCGGGCAACTGGCCGACGGCGTCCAGCTCGGCCAGAGGCGCCTTCTTCAGGTCGATCCAGAAGTCGGCCATGCGGCACTGGCGGTAGTAGCGCTGCTTCGCCTCGGTCAGGTTGCGGTACGACGAGCCAAGCGTGACAAAGCAGGCCACGCCCACCGCGATGATGCCCATGATGGCCAACAGCCGCAGCCAGGCGTCTTGGAGTTCCCGTCCGAGCTTGCGGTTGAGCACCGTCACCAGGCGATCTCCTCGGGCGGAACCGGCTGCTCGTTGACGTGGACCTCGGAGACCCGGCCGCTGCTGAGCCGGATCACCCGATCGGCCACCGGGGCGATCGCATTATTGTGGGTAATCAGCACCACGGTCTTGCCGAGCTTCTGCTTCAAGTCGACCAGAAGCCGCAGGACTCGCTTGCCGGTGGCGACGTCCAGCGCCCCGGTCGGCTCGTCGCAAAGCAGCAGCTCGGGGTTCTTCGCCAGCGCCCGGGCAATGGCCACGCGCTGCTGCTCGCCGCCGGAGAGCTGCGCGGGGAAATGGTCGCGCCGCTCTTCCAGGTCGACCAGCCGCAGGGCCTCGCCGACGTCCATCGGCGCGTGGCTGATCTCGGTGGCCACCATGACGTTTTCCTGGGCGGTCAGGTTCGGCACGAGGTTGTAGAACTGGAAGATGAACCCGACGACCTCGCGGCGGTAGTTGGTCAGTTCGGCGGCGCTGAAGCTGGTCATTTCCCGGCCGCCGTAGAAGACGCGTCCGCCGGTGGCGCTGTCCAGACCGCCGAGGATATTCAGGATGGTTGTTTTGCCCGAGCCGCTGGGGCCGACCATCACGAGCATTTCGCCGCGGCGGACCTCGAGCGTCACATCGCGCAGCGCGTCGACGGCCACCTCGCCCATGCGGAACGTTTTGTCGACGTTCTCCAGACGCAACAGGGCCCCATCGGCGGTGGAGGCGGGTTCTGGCAAGAGAGAGCGATTCCCTATTTGGGGCCGGTGGTTTCGAACCATGCGTCCCACTTCCGCGTCATGGCTTCGAGCAGTTCGGGGGCCGAGGCGGCGAGATCGTGGTTTTCGTTGCGGTCGGTGTCGATATTGTAGAGTTCCCATCTTCCGTTGTTCTGGAAGACGGCCTTCATCGCGCCTTGGCGTATCGCCCCGCCGCGGGACCACTGCCAGAACAGCGGCTGTTCTCGTTGGATAGGCTCGCCCCGCAACGCGGGAAGGAGGCTGGTCCCCTGCATCGGCGTCACGGGGGAGTCGTTGCGACTTTTCGGGTAGGTCGCGCCGGTGAGGTCCACCAGGGTCGCCATGACGTCGATGAAGTGGACCGGCTGACGCTCGAAACGCCCCGGCTTGTCGACCCTGCCCGGCCAAGAGACGATCAGCGGCGTGCAGATGCCGCCCTCGTGGCTATAGTTCTTCCAATAGCGAAGCGGTGTGTTTTGGACCGTGGCCCAGCTTTGGCCGACCGTCTCGTAGCTGGCCACCGTGCCGAAGTCCTCCAACTTCGACGAAGCGGCCTTTGCTCGGGCACCCTCGGCGCAGGCGCCGTTGTCGGAGGCGAAGAAGATCAGCGTGTCGTCCAGCCGACCCTGCCCACGCAGCTTCTCAAGCAGTCGGCCGATGTTTTGGTCGACCCGATCGAGCATTGCCGCGTAGATCTGCATCCGCCGGACCTCCTTCGCCAAAGCTTCGCCGGAGAGACGCTCCCAGGGCGACGGCTTGGGCGACTCGGGCAAGGGGGTGATCTGCGGATCGATCAGGCCCATCGCGACCTGGCGCCGGTAGCGGGACTTCTGGATCGCCTCGTACCCCGCCTCATACACGCCCTCGTACCGGGCAATGTCCTCGGGCCACGCATGCAGCGGATAGTGCGGGGCGGTGTAGGCGAGGTAGAGGAAAAACGGCCGGCTCTTCGTTTCCGCTTCGCCCAGCCACTCGAGGGCCTTGTCGGTGAACGCGTCGGTCGTGTAGAAGTCGCGGGCTTCCGGCGTGTAGGGGTGGTGTGTCGTCGCATCGTCGCACCAATGCCGCATTGTCTTTCTAGCAGGCTCCGGTTCGCCCTTGCGTTGCTGCCCGGGATTCCAGAAGTTGCAGCAGCCGTCGCGCAAGCCGTAGTAGTGGTCGAACCCGCGCTGGTAGAGATTCTCGGTGCCATGGTGTTTGCCGGAGGCGAGCGTTCGGTAGCCGGCGGTTCGCAAGACCTCCCCGAGCGTGACGGCGCCCTGGATGGCGCCGTAGCCTTTGGACATGCCGCATTGCTGGGCGTACACACCGCTGAGCAGGCAGGCCCGCGACGGGAAACACTTCGACGTGTTGTAGGCCTGGGTGAACCGCAGGCCTTCTTCCGCGAGACGGTCGATATGGGGCGTCTGGATCTCGCTGCCGTAGCAGCCGAGGTCGGACCAGCCCATATCGTCGACAAGAATAAAGACGACGTTCGGTTTCTCAGCGGCCAGCGGCGCGGCGAACAACGCGGACAGTACGAGAGCGATCATATTTCTCTTCGTGGTGCTACCTCGATGCAAAACGTGGAGTTCTTACTTCTCAGGGCAACCGCTCGCGGGGGGGTGTCCCGATCTTCGGCACGGAGAACGCCTTATTCATTTTCTCTTTACGCGATGACGACGTCTTTAGCGTAGCCGTTTTCATCAGCCGGGGCTAGACTCAAGCCGAGGCGTACCCCCACCCATTACAGGTGCATCACCCAGCCGGAAGGCCACGCGCTCCCCTACTTGGTGGGCGTTTAGGAAAGGGGGCTGCCACCCCCGGATGTTGTGCATTGCTCATTGCCTTTCCACAAGATACAGGGTGCCTGTCTCCCTTTGCAAACAGCCACGAAGAGAAGTTCCGCGGACCGGTGCTGTCTCCGAGGAGTCTCGGCATCCGAGGCCGGGAAGGCAATCCCGAAACGCAACCGTTCATCGGCCGGACTTGCCCGGCCACCGAACGGATGATTGTCGGCATTGTTTGTTGGCTGATGCAAGGACCAGCCGGCCCGGGAAGGCGCCGGCGGCACCCGCGCACGGCCCGTCCTGGCGTCTGGTGTTGCCAAAAGGGGGCTCAAGGGGGTAAGCTTATCCCAGGCGTTGGCAGGATAGACAGGATGAACCGGGAGGACGAACTCGGCTGAGAGTGCCGCCGTCGTTCGGCCGAGCAGATGAAGGAGCTTCAGGAGTGTTTGTTGCCGCGAGTACCCAATGTTTCCCCGATCTGTCGCTCGATGATGCGATGCAGCGTTTGGTCGATCTGGAATACACCGCCGTGGAGATCGCCATCCACGAGAACGGTCGGCATTTGCAGCCTTCTCGCGTGGCGGCCAATCTCGACCAGGCGGTGCAGATTTGCCGCCAGACCCACCGTTTGACCCCCTCGGCCTACAGCCTCGAAATCGACACTGCGGACGAGGAGCAGTATTACGCCCAGTTCGCCGCCTGCTGCAAGCTGGCCAAGGCGACCCGGGTGGTGACGCTCGTGGTGCGGGCGGCCGAATTGGGCACGCCGTTTAACGCCGAGGTCGAGCGGCTGCGGCAGCTTGCGGCGATCGCCTCGATCGAGGGCGCCCGGGTGGCGTTGCTGACCGAGGTCGACCGCATGACCGAGGACCCCGACACGGCGGTCGTGCTCTGCAACAACGTCCCCGGCCTGGGCCTCACACTCGACCCGAGCCACTTCATCTACGGTCCGCAAGGCGGGCGCAGCTACGACGCGCTGCTGAAGTACGTCTACCATGTCCGGCTGCGCGACACGAGCAAGGAGAAGCTGCAAGTGCGCATCGGCCAGGGCGAGGTCGAGTACGGCCGGCTGGTCAGCCAGTTGGGCCGCTATCGCTACGATCGGGCCCTCTGCGTCGACATGATCCCCACCGACGATCTTGACCACATGGCCGAGATGCGCAAGATGCGGTTGTTGCTGGAGAGCCTGCTCTGAGAGGCGTACTGCCTGGCAGGACCGACTTCCGGTCCGTCTCTTCGCCAGAGGGACGGATCACAAATCCGTCCGGCCAGGACAAACGGTCCGGGCTAGATCACCGCGAACTGCACCTTCAGACGCATGACGGGGATCTTCGGGTGGTCGGTTTCAATCTCGATCTCCCCGGCATTGGCCCCCATGAAGTTGCACACCGGCGCGTCGGCCGGGACAAGGACTTCGATCTTGTACAACCCGAGGTCGGTCTTCTCCGACATGTACGGCGTAATCCGCACTTCCACAAAATCCGGCGAGGTGGTGATCTTCTTGATCCGCAGGTTCCGGTGGTCGTCCTGCACTTTCAGATTGATGATTTCCTTGCGCTCGGTTCCGTGCGACACCATGCCGACGTCCAGGAGCTTATAGGCCATCAGGTTCCGGCCATGCATCGTCATCCGGGCGGGCACTTTGCCGGTGACCTGGAACTCGTAGGTCCGCTCGGCGTCCTCCTCCTTCTCGGCCTTATCCGAGGTGGCGGTGATCGCCAACGACTCCCAGAACAGTCCGCTGTCGGGCAGGTCGGGAGGGATCGTCACATGCAGCGTATAGCCGGAGCGGGCCTGCAATTCCTCCAGCGTGCCTGGATCGGCCGGTTCAATCTCCCAGGCGATACCCTCGCGCGAGGGCTTCACGTCGGCGATCTCGAACTCGGACCATACTTGCGAGTAGAGCGTCGCCTCGGCCGTCTGCGACTCTCCCTTGCGAATCTGGGCGAAGCTGAGCTTTTCCGGACTGCTGCCGAGGAAGGTGCGGATGGTGCCGGCGATGGTCAGCCGCAGACTGGACTGCTCCGGATCGTTGGTGAAGATCGTCGCGGTGTGGCTGAAGAAGCCTTCTTGGTTCTCGGTCTTCGACGCGACCCGAACTTCGGCCGACGCGCCTGGCGGAATCGGCTCCTGGTCCAGGTGGCTCATCGTACACTTGCAAGTGGTTGGCCCGCGCTCAAGCTTCAGCGGGGCCTCGCCCTCATTGCGGATGAGGAAGGTGTAGGCACATTCTTCCGCCGCGTCGAGGAACCCGAAATCGTGCTTCGTTTCGTCGAGAGCGACCTTGGGAACCTTCTCTTCGATCGGCTCTTCGACCTGCTCCTCCGCCTGGCGCAACGGGAAACGCCCCGAAGCGACGGCCCAGACCAACGGCCCGGCCACCAAGGCGACTACCAGAATCAGTAACAACCCGTGCGTCTTCTTCATGTTCTTCGCCAAATCAACGATTCAGGATAATTCGCGCTGCTGAGTCCTTTCCTGGCCATGCTCGCCGCGTGAGCGCGATGACGGCGCAAGCAGGGCCTCATCGAAGACCGGAGCAATCCCGGTTGGGACACGGGAATCGATTCTCTACTCCAGAATCAAGTCCGCAAGGCGTTCCGGTTTCTCCAAGAATACTCCGGAATAGATCTCGGCGGCAGGCAATTCCACCGGCCCGTGCCGGTAACCCATCGACTCGTACTGGGCATCGTTCAAGTCGGAGGGGACCGGGAAGCCCGGATTGAGCAGGTAGTCGCGGTTGCGGTCGACGAACGTCTTCACACTGCCGTCGGCGCACAGGATGTTGCAACTTCCGCCATGCACGGCATACCACGATCGTGTGTCTTGCAGCCACCCGTGTGGGTCGAGGCTCGCATCCGCCGCGGCGCACTCCATGTCGCCCCGCTCGCACTTGGCTTGGAAGAGCAGGTCGGAGCCACCGGTCAGGGAGTAGACGCCCGGACCGCTGGGGTCGTAGACGGCCGGCCCGAAGTTGTACGACTCGACAAGCCGATCGCCCGCCTTGATCGACCGCAATTCGGCCTCGTCGTTCGGGGAGTTCAGATCCCTCGACAGATAGGAATCGGCCGGGTCGGCACCGGGCGCTGCGTTGCCCATCAGCGGGATCACCGAGGCGGAGACCATGGCACGGTCGACCTGACGCCGCCGCAGCGGACCAAAGGTGGCATTGCGCCCCAGGGCGCGGCCGGCGGTGTCGAGAAAGGCGCCGCTCTCATCCAGCTTCACCGCCGAGCGGACCAGGAACCAACTGGCGGCGTAGTTGGTGTTGTAGCCCTCCTGCAAGAGGTGGGCGGCCAGGTAGTCGGCCCTTTCAGCCGAATTGGCGGCCGTTCCATCGAACAGCCCATTCTCCCCGCAGATGCCGGCGGTCACCCGCGCTTCGTCGCAGCCATACTCGCCGGTCGCCGCAGTGGCCTTCAGCATGAACTCGAACTGTTCAATGCCCACCAGGCTATTGCCCGGGTCGAGCAATTCGCCGGGTTGGCACGCCCCCATGTTGACCAGGTCGGCCACCCAGCCGTAGGTGTCCGGGCAGCCGTCGCGATGGAAATCGTAGGCCCCGGTGCAGAACCGGCCTTCAGGATCCCGGTCGGAGAAGGCGGTCAGCCCGATGCCGATCTGGCGCAAGTTGCTCTTGTCGTTGGCCGACCGGGCCGCTGCCCTGGCGGCTTGCAGGGCCGGCAGCAACAGCGCCATGAGGATGCCGATGATCGCAATGACCACCAGCATTTCCACCAGCGTAAACCCGCGACGCGTTTCCGGTCCATGCACGGCCGTGTCTCCTCAATCAGCTTGGCAGATCCTAATACGTCAGCAGGCCTTGCAGCCGTTTGCCCGACTCCAGGAAGACGCCGCTGTAGATTTCCGAGGGCGGCAGCTCGATCGCGTCCTCGCCGTCCGCGGGCCGATAGCCGATCTGTTCGAGTTGGGTATCGGACAGGGTCGCATCGATCGGGAAGCCGGGATTCAGATAGCCGTCGCCGTTTTTGTCGACGAAGTTCTTCACGCTCCCGTCGGCCATCAGAATATTGCAGGTTCCGGCCTGGGTCGCGTACCATGCCCGGGTGTCCTGCAGCCAACCGCCGCCGCTGACCGTTGCCGGCAGCGCCGGACGGCCCTCCCGCTCGCGAATCAACTGGTCGCTCAGATCGGTGGTTTGCTTCACCAGCAGGACGCCCGGTCGAGACGGATCGTACTGGGCCGGGCCGAAGGTGTACGACTCGCATAGCCGCACGTTGGCCTCCAGGTAGGTCCGCGTTTCCTGATCCGGGGCCGATGCGGCACCGCCGATGTAGTTGTTCGGATCCTTCTTGATCGAGACCGACAAGGTGGCGCTGCTCGGGTCGCCAGGAGCAGCGTCTCCCAACAGCGGGATCAGCGAACTGGAAACCAACGCATTGTCGATCAACCGGGCCGTCAAGGGCCCCAGGCTCCCGTCCAGCCCCAAGGCGTTGCTGCTGGTCGCCAGCACGCCCGCCTGATTCAGCTTCAACGCCGAACGCACCAAAAACCAACTGGCGGCATGATTCGTGTTGTAGCCCTTGTCGAAGAGGAACCGGGCGATGTAGTCCGCCCGGTCCACCGCGCCGGCGGTGGTTCCGCCAAACGGGCTGCCTCCGCCAAGGCCATACGGATCGCCGCAGACGCCTTCGCTGAGCCGGGCCGTCGGGCAGCCCTGCCAGCCGCTCACGGCGAACGGCGGCCGCTGGAGCAACTGCTCCGCCTGCCAGTTGCCTTGCGACGGATTGCTCGGATCGAGCAGTTCGCCCGGGTTGCACGCCCCGAGGTTGACCAGATCGGCCACCCAGCCGTACTTGTCCGGGCAGCCGTCGCGATAGAAATCGTACGCCCCGGTGCAGTAGCGTCCGGCCGGGTCGCGCCCGGAAAACGCGACCAGCCCCGCGCCCAATTGCCGCAGGTTGTTTTGGTCCTCGGCGTTTCGGGCGGCATTTCGGGCCGCGCTGAGGGCCGGCATCAGCAGGGCCATCAGAATGCCGATGATAGCGATCACCACCAGCATTTCCGTCAGCGTGAAACCGCTTTGCCTACGCATCGCATCCATCGGTGTGTCTCCTCGGTAAAAAAGGGGGACAAACGCCTTTTGCCCACAGGGCCCTTCGGCGGACCACAAAAGGCGCCCGTTTCCTTCTTCCTTCCTGCGAGAATCGACTGCCCTTATCGCCCTAGTGTCTACGATATCCGTTTCTTGCCGCCCATGCAAGTAGGACGCCACCTAAATGCCTGGCCCCAGCGCAAACGCCGGGGCCAGGCCGCATCGTTTTCAGCAAGGAAAGCTCTCTTTGCCTACTCCAAATCCACATTCTTGCCGCGGAACAGGTTCTCCACGAACAGGCCGCTGAAAATCTCCTGCGGCAGCAGTTCCGTCGGGCCGGGCCGATAGCCGGCCGCCTGATACTGCTCTTCGGTCAGCGTGCTCGGAATCGGGAAACCCGGGTTCAGGTAGCCGTCCCGGTTCTGGTCCTTGAAGCTGTGGACACTGCCGTCGGCCATCAGGATGTTGCAGGTCCCCTGGTGCCACGCGTACCAGTCGCGCGTGTCCTGCAGGTACACACTGCCGGCCATGAAGAACATCCAT
>Ga0180434_10007987_pt1 | contig 11796 bp, 7 predicted proteins | sample SS_ome_7_FD_132453 | JGI IMG/M metagenome (GOLD analysis project Ga0180434, IMG submission 132453) | Hypersaline lake sediment archaeal communities from the Salton Sea, California, USA - SS_1_D_2 metaG | ecosystem: Environmental > Aquatic > Non-marine Saline and Alkaline > Hypersaline > Sediment... | reverse complement strand
CGTCGGCCACGTTCGTCTGAAGACCGCAGTGGGGGCAGGTGAACGCGATCGGCATGACAGGACGCTCCTCAGTGAAGGGATGCGTTTTCACGTCGTCGACGACGCAACGGCCCGCCCTGGCCCGCGTGCTGCTCGGCGACGTTTAACTACAGACCATCGTGAAGGCACGGGACACGGACCGGCACGGCATGCAGTCCTGGTGGGGCATGCCCCTCTCCCCGCTTGGCGGGTTCAGCTCGCGGTTCCGGCGGGGCAGGGTAGGAACAATCCGATTCGGCCCGCACCGCGCCTTCGGCCCTTCGTTCGACGACCGCGCGCCGGCGCCCGATGGCTATTCGCCGGCGCGGAGGGAATCTTGGCCGAAAGCCGGGGCCCGCTTTTCAACCCGCCGCACGGCCGCCTGGCAGAGCGGCCTTGGGTCGATCTGGAGTTCTCGCCCGACAGACTACGGCAGTCCGAAAGCGCGGTCAATGCGCCCGGCCCGGTCTCCGCGAGCTGCGTGCCGCCGCACGGGATCGCGCAGCCGTCCATCCCTATATTCGCTCGCTGAGCGAGAATCTGTCGGCCCTACCGACAGGTTGACGCGGGTTCCTCAGGGCTTCGGGGGGCTTTCGGTCACGCAGAGGCCCGGTCGGGAGCCCGGCGACGGCGGGCACGCGAGCAAGCCGCCGCAAGCACGGGAGACCGGCCGCCGCGGGGGGCTCGGCGAAGGTCCACGGCGGGCACCCCCGAGCGGAGGATGGGGCTTGTAGCGGTTTTCGATTCTGGACTCGGATTTGCTCGATGTGCATAATGGACAGCGTGGGGGGGGTTAGCGCTTCTAAGGCCGTGTTTCCAGAGGCGAGTCGGCAGGCGTGGACTTCACGATCTTCAACGACCCGATTGCCGAGCTTGTGGTTTGGGGGACGATTGGCGCCGTCTGCATTGCGGTGGGCGCGTACGTGATTTCGAAACTCCGGCCCAAGCCGGCACAACAGGAACCCGAATCGAGCGAATTGCTGTCAAAATTCCGCGATCTGCATTCCCGGGGTCAGCTTACGGACGCAGAATTCCGAACAATTAAAACTACGTTGGGGACGCGTCTCCAGGACGAGTTAAAGGATAACGGCGAAACGGGTTAGGACGAATGACGCAGCCCCGCCGAGAGGCCCCGGCTGGCGTGGTCCTGACGATTCCGCCGAACTCGGAACGATCGGCTTCGGCAAACACTCGTCGTGCGACGCCCGTAACGACTATGACGCCACCCTGCTCGAAGCAAGTGAGGGACAGGGACGCCCTGAAGGCCGAACACGTGAACGCACTCTCGGCCCCATCGAGCGACAACTAGGATGACATCCCCCAAGGCCCCAAGGCCGGCGGGACGTGCCGAAAGGAACTGGTATGCCCTCAGGACGGGACTTCAACAGTGGACGCCGCGGCAGCGGGACCACCAAGCGAAACGCCTTCTGCTCCTTCTGTCGCAAGAGCTATCGCGACGTGGGCCCGCTGGTCGAAGGACCCGGCGACGTCTACATCTGCGGCGAGTGCATCGACTTGTGTCAGTCGATCCTCGAGCAGGAACGCCGCCGCCGCGGCACCAGCAAGCGACCCTTCTCCAAGATCCCTATCCCGCGGGAGATCGTCGAGCGACTCGATGAATACGTGATCGGGCAGGACCACGCCAAACGGGTCCTCGCCGTGGCCGTGCACGGCCACTACAAGCGACTGATGCACATGAGCCAGTCGTCGGACGTGATTATCGACAAGTCGAACATCCTGCTGATCGGCCCCACCGGGTCGGGCAAGACGCTGCTGGCCCAAACGCTGGCCAAGATCCTCGACGTCCCCTTCGCCATCGGCGACGCCACCACGCTGACCGAGGCCGGCTACGTGGGCGAGGACGTGGAGAACCTGCTGCTGAAACTCCTGCACGCGGCCGATTTCGACCTGGAGGCCGCCCAGCGCGGTATCCTCTACATCGATGAGATCGACAAGATCGGTAAGACCACCCAGAACGTCTCCATCACGCGCGACGTCTCCGGCGAAGGCGTGCAGCAGGCCCTGTTGAAGATGCTCGAAGGGACGATGGCCAACGTGCCGCCGCAGGGCGGGCGCAAGCATCCCGAGCAGCAGTACATCCAGATGGACACCTCGAACATCCTCTTCATCTGCGGGGGGACGTTCGTCGGGCTGGACCACATCATCGGCAAGCGGCTGGGCCGCCGCACCATCGGGTTCGGCCAGGAGGCCGACACGCGGCCCGACATGGAGCTGGCCGAGCTGTTGCCCCAGGTCACCAGCGACGACATCCTCCAGTACGGCTTGATCCCCGAGCTGGTCGGCCGGCTGCCCGTCCTCTCGGCGCTCGCCCCGCTGGACGTCGACGCGCTGGTCCGCGTCCTCTGCGAGCCCAAAAACGCCCTGGTCAAGCAGTACCGCGAGCTGTTCGCCATGGAGGAGGCCGAGCTGGAGTTCACGCCGGAAGCGATCCGCACGATCGCCGAGCGGGCCCACGAGAAGGACACCGGCGCCCGGGGCCTGCGCTCGGTGGTCGAAGACGTGATGCTCGACATCATGTACGAGCTGCCCGAGCAGGAGCGCGGCGCCAGCTACGTGATCACCGACGACATCGTGCTGGGCCGCGAGCGCCTCTTCCCGATCCCCGAGCGGAAGCACAAGAGCGCGTGACTGGTCACTGAGAAGCGATGAGTACGTGGGATTGCGACAAGACGACCGGCTCTGATCGAGTGACGATGGACGAGGTCACCGACACGGCCGAACTCGCCCAGGCGCATGAGCGCCGAGCGCAGTTCGATCGGAACTGCGCTTGGCTCGAAGCGCACGCTTCGGAGGTATACCTAAAGCACCGCGGCAAGTGCATCTGCGTCGCCGGCGAGGAGCCGTTCATCGCGGACACCCCCGCGCAAGCCCTCGCGCTGGCCGAAGCCGCCCACCCGAACGATAAGGGCCGGTTCGTCCACTACATCCCGCGAGAGAAAGTGGCGCGCGTCTAGGCGGATTGACGGCCAGTGGTATCCCTGCGACGACGGCGTGACGCGACCTGTCGTGCGTGGCGAGGTATCGAGCCGGTCGGGGCGATGGGAGCCCGTCTGGTTTCTGGTCGATACGGGCGCAGACCGCACCGTGCTATGTGCCGCGGTTTTCCGCCTCCTTGGGTTCGATTTCCCTCAGGCGGTTGACAGGGTCGGCGGCGTGGGAGGCACGGCGGAGTCTGTCCCGGTCGAGACCACGATCCGCCTTTTCCACGATGCTCCCGGCATCGCCACGTTTCGAGGCGAGTACGCCGGTCTCACCGATCTGGAATCGCTCGATATGAATGTCTTGGGCCGCGACATTCTGGGGCTGTTCGCGGTCATTGTCGATAGACCCGGCCGCTTGGTGACCCTCATTCGCCAGCGGCATCAATACGCGATCGCGGAGGAATGAGGCGTCGAGGAACGCGTCATTCCGACTTCAAGGCGAAGTCGAAACCGTTCGGGCCCGGCGCGACCTCCACCACCAGCGGCGAGGTTTTTGCGTCCGCGTATGCTTTGGGCACACGGGATCGCGCGCCTGGCAGCGCCGCGGCTGAGATGGTCACCGCGTAAGTGCCCGGGGCAGCCCCGTCCCCCTTCTGGAACGTCGTCAGCACGTACTTCCCGGAATCGTCCGTCACGCCGACCGCTGCGCGACCGCCTGCCCGAGGGATCAGCCGGATCGTCGCTCCCGGCAGCGGCGTGCCGTCGAGCGTGATCGTCCCACTTACCTTGGCCAGCGAGGGAACCGGTTTCTCGGGCTCTTCCGGGGTCTTCTCGGTCAGCGCTCGCCGCACGGCCGCCCTCCTGGGGTCCGGCCCGCGGATCTTGCTCAAGTCTACGGGCTGGCCGTCGGCCTTTTCGATCAGCTTTCGGAGAACGGCCTCGTCGAGGTCCTTCGGCAGGAAGCGGACCGATCCGTCGCAGAGGGCGGCGAGGAACCCGCCCTCGAAGTGGCCGCCCAGCTCTGGCAGCGGCTTCGCGGGGTCGTACGGGATGTCTTCCGGCTTCGTCCAGGGGACGGATCGCTTGGCCTCGACGACCAGAAGCGTGTTGGACATGCCGTCGCGGATCTCGCGAAACTGGACGCCTTTCGACCGCGGCATCGGTCCCCCTTCGGAGAAGACCGTCCCGGGGCCCACGAGGACGAAATACGACGTGCTGGTCGAATCGGGCGGATCGCCCGCCGCGCGGTACACGTCGGGCATCTTTTCGAGGACCTTCAAGTTGGCCGGGCTGTCCCAAGGCTCGTCGAACCGGTACTGCTCGTAGAGGGGGGCTTGGCCCAAGAAGGGTAGCAGGGCCACGCGCCAACTGTACGGCTTGGCTTCCTGCCACTGCTCGGTCGTCTGCGCGAGCACGGCCGGTGGGAGCCGCCGGTAGGTGTCGTGGAACATGTGCATCGCCAGGCCGATTTGCTTGACGTGGTTCATGGACTGGGTCCGCTCCGCCGCGTGCCGGGCAGCCAGGAACGGCTTACTGAAATCGAGCAACGCGATGTCGCCGCACGCCTCCGCCTGCATCGTGCTGCCCTCGCGCCGGATGCTCGCGTTGGTCGCGAAGTCGAACAGCGCGCGGGCCGACGCGACCATGCCCGGCTCCGCGTCCGGCCACTTGCCGAGTTCCTGGCGAAGCTGAGACGCGTAGTTCCGCGCGAGCACCCGGAGCGCCTCGACCGTTTGCTTCACGTGGACGGCGCGCTCGACGTCGTCGCATGCCACGACCGCATGAATCGTCACGTGATCGTCCAGCCGCACGCCCACGATGGCCCTCTTCGCATCCTCCCAGAGGGGCGCAAAAGGCGACGCGAAGCCGGGCCCCATCGGCGCGAAAACCGCCGCCAACGAGGATGCACCCGCCGCCACCACGGCGTGGTCGTGCTCGAAGGGCCGCCACCCCCTGGTGCCGCCCAGGATTTCCGGCACGGGCCCCCCCCGGCTGCGGATCACGTGACGCACGTCGGACTCGGCGCCCACGATGATCGTTCGCTCATCGGGCTGGAACACGGCCCCGCCGCCCTGGGAGGCGATTCGGTAGGTGGCTCCCTCGTAGTCCTTGACCGTCGAGTCTCGCAACATCGTCGCGATCCGCTCCTCCGCCTTATCGGCCTGCGTGAACCGCAGCATGACCAAAGGCGGGCCAAGCGCATTGGGTCCCCGCTTGGCCGGATCGGGCTTGTGAACGTACACGACCGCCACCTGCTCGAGGTCCGTCACCGTGCCTCCGGGGAACGGCGCGAATCGCTCGTCGGCGAGCTTCCTGAGCTCCTCCAGCTCCGGGCGACCGAAGATCGCGGCCGGCCGAAACGCCGCGATCCCCACCACGTCGGCCGGCACCCAGCTCAGGTCGATCTCGTCGGCCGCCGCTTCAGGGGCCGGGGCCGCCTCCCCGGCGACCGCTTCCCGCCGCTCGCCCGGCCCGCGCAGTCCGGCCACCAGGACGGCACACGCGAACACCGCCCCCAACACCGCCCATCGCACCACGGGCTGAAGGCGCCCGGGCTGCAGCTTGGCATCGCGCAACATGGCAATCCTCCTCAGAAACATGTTCCGGGTGGGTAGAAAACTCCGAGCCGGCCAAACCAGCGTCCGGCCCGGCTCACGCAGCGCCAGCTCCGCAATCGCGGTCAAGTACTCGCGCTGTCCCCCCATCACGCCGGCCGCCGCCGCGTCGGCCGCCAGCTCCTGCTCCAGCCGAAGCCGGTGCACGAGCCAGTGCACCAGCGGGTGGTAGAAGTGCAACACGAGGCCGAGCTGCCCGCACAGCACGCCCAGGAAGTGACGGTCGCGCACGTGGGCGATCTCGTGGGCGAGCACCGCGCGGCGCTGGTCGTCGGTCCAGGTCGTCCAATCGGCCGGCAGAATGACCACCGGCCGACGCCAACCGACCGTCGCCGCGGTGACCAGCGTGTCCGACTGGCGAAGCTCGATCGGCCGGCGGCACACAAGCTCCGCCCGGAGCACGTCGACCAGCTCCCGAAGCGCCGCCTCGGCGATCGGCCGGCTCCGCGCGCGATACGCCCCCACGCTCACCAGCCCGGCCGCCAGCCACACGGCCCCCAGCCCGGCCGCGACCAGGAACAGCGCGCCCGCGGCTGCGGGCCATTGCCGCGGGGTGCCCTCGGGCTCAGTCGCCGGGTTGTTCAGGGCATCGGCCAACGCCTCGAAGAAGAGGGCGGCGAACGACGGGCCCTCGGGGGTCGCCTCTTCGGCCGGCCCCGCTTCGCCCGATGGACCCGCCGCGTCCGAGGTCGTCGCCGCGGTGGCGCCGGCGTCCTCCGCCGCCGCGGCACGTTCGGACGCCGCCCAGGTCGTCTGGCCGCTTCGGTCGACAAGCGCCCACCGGGGCCACGGGCTGAGCGCCATCGCCGAGAGCACCAGCACGCCGGCCAGGCCGGCCACGGTCACCCAAGTGCCCGACGCCGGCTGCCATCGGCGGCAAACCAGGTACACGGCTCCGGCCAGGAGGGCGAAGAGCGTCACCTGCACCGCGCACCACACCAACGCGATTCCCACGGCGTTCATCGTTTCTTCTCCCGGAGGATCGACAGCAACAGGGCTCGCTCCTTGGAGGTCAGCTTCCGCTCGTCGAACAGGCGCAACAGCAACTGCTCGCGCGATCCGTGGAACACGCGGTCCACGAGATCGCCCACCAGGCTGCGGGAGACCTCGTCGAACGACCGGACCGGCCGATACCGGAACGGGCGGTCGTCGTTGGTCTGTTCCAGAAAGCCCTTTTCGGCCAGGATGCGGGTGAGCGTGGCGACGGTGGTGTACGCCAGGTCGCGGCCGGCGGCGGCCATCGCGTCGCGCACGTCGGCGACGGTCGACTCGCCCCGGTCCCAGAAGACGTGCATCACCTCCAGTTCCCGCTCGGTCAGTTCCCTCGCCCGAGGTCGTGCCATGGGCAGAGTCTCCTTTCGCTGGCCGCCATCGGCCCGTGGAAGTTTGGTTCCCTAGATTTGGTTTTATAGTAGCGAGTTTCCGGCCGCCGTCAACCCCCGATTTCTAAAAAACCAAAAAAAGATCCGGCGGTTGCCAGGTGGAGGGCCGAGAACGAGGCCGGGGAAGGGCAGGGGGGCGTCGCGGGGAAGGACGCAGCGCGGGGCGCAGGGAACGACGCGGCAACGATGAACGCGGAAACACCACCGACCGTTACGGCCGCGCTCTCACAAAGCCGCGACTGGCGGTCGCGCCACTTGGGGCATGGAACACCGGTGTTCCGCCGAGGCGCGACCACCGGTCGCGCCTCGGCAAGGGCGCCGCGTTCACATCGCGTGCCCGGCTTGTCCCCTTCGTATGCCCGAGCACTACTCGCGCGCCGCGGGCCACACGACCACTTGCCCGTCGGCCCTCTGGATCGCCGCCCGGCGCATGTTCTCGTCCATCGATTCCGGGATGAACCGCACCGTGACGTCGGCCAGCAGGGCGTGGAAGCCGCCCTCGGTGAAGCCGCCCAGCTTCGGGAGCGGCTTCTCCGGGTCGAACGGGATGTCCTCCGGCTTGGTCCACGGGACGTCGCGCTTCGCCTCCACCACCAGGACCGTGTTGGACGTGCCGTCGGGAATATCCGCGAACCGCCTGCCCTCTTCGTCGTCGAAGATCGTCCCCGGCCCCGTGAGCACGAAATACGACGTGTTGGTCGAATCGGGCGGGGCGCTGGGATGCCGGTAGACGTCGGGCATCTGGTCGAGCACCTTCTTGTTGGCCGGGCTGTCCCAGGGCTCGTCGAACCGGTACTGCTCGTAAAGGTCCTCGTGTCCCAGGATCGGCAGCAGCGCCACCCGCCAACTGTACGGCTCCCGCGCGGGTGGCGCCCCCGCACCTGCCCCCGTTGGCGCGAGACCAAACGTCGAGTGGAGCACGGGCGGCGGAAAGTGCTTCCATCTGTCGTGATACGTGTGCATCGCCAGGCCGATTCGCTTGAGGTCGCCCTCCACCGACTCCTGCTTGGGTGCCTGCGCCGCCTCGACGGCCTCCAGCCGTTTGGTCGCGGCCTCCGCGTCGCCGATGCGGCGACACTCCACGAGCACGCCGTCGTTCGGCGGCTCCTTCTCGGAGAGGAATCCCGTCGGGCGAGCCGATCCCGGCACGTTGTAGCACAACCGCAGCCGGTCCTGCTCCAGGTGATAGACCCCGAAAACGCTCCCTTGCTCCTCGCCCAACTCAAGATCGATCCACTTCGGGGCGCGAGTCGGGTCCAGCGCGTACCAACGGTACGACACACCTCCTTCCATCCCGGGATGCGGGCTATGATAACGACCTTGGGCCAAGACGATCTGCATCTCCTCGAGTGCCTCCTTCGGCAACTCCTCGCCTTTGAAGGTGACGGCCACGGCCTGCCACACGCCCTGGATCGTCTCGTGATCGGGGTGCGCGGGGGCCGGTTTGCCCTGGATGGCCGCCGCCTCCAGGCATTGGCTTTTGCTGCCTGCTGGGGCGTCCGGGTCGGCGACGATCCGGAGGCACGCCTCGTCGGTGGCCTTGGCGCCGCCTTCGGCCGTCGCGGTTAACCGGGCACACACAAGGTCCCCCTTGGGGGTCCACTCGCACTCGACCGTGAAGTTCCGGCTGGCCCCGGCCGGCAGCACGTCGAGCGTCCAGACGATGGCTCCCTCCTTGCGCTGGAACTCGCGCGTCGCGTCGAGCGGAACGAGTTGCGGGTCGAAGCGGACCGCCACCTCAACGTTCCGGGCCGGCCCCTTCCCGTCGTTGGATACGCGGAAGCCGAACTCGGCCAAGTGCCCCCGCCGCACGAATCGGGGGGCCGACGCTTCGGCCGACAAGACCGGCGGGTCGGGCGACACGCCGGGCGCCGGCAGGGCCGTGGGCTCGTCTTCGTCAGGCTTCGGCGCGGCCACGATCCGGACGTACGCCTCGTCGGCGACTTCGGCGGCCCCTTCGGCGGTCGCGGTCACCTTCGCGCACGCCCGGGGCGCTTCGGCCGTGCACCTGGCCGGGAACTGGATTTGGAGCTTTGCACCGGCCGGCAGCGTGCCGAGGGGCCAGCGGCTTGCCTTCCTCGGGCCGGGGCCAGCGGTGCGGGTACCCACGAGTTGCGGGTCGAACTGGATGGCGATCTCCGCGTCGCGGGCGGGCCCGCCCGTGTTCGAGACCGTGACGGTGAACACCACCATCTCACCGACGACCCCCGAGGCCGGCGCGGACACGTCGACCGAGAGGTTGGGCGGCAACGTCTTCAGCTGGTTGCGCGGCGGCGTCCGGTTCGCATCCGGCGTCGCCGATAGGTCACGTTCTCGCTCCTCAGCCGGGGCCTCGGGGCGCTCTCGCTCCAGCTCGATCAGCGTCACCCCCGAGCCCGGCTCCGACTGGAACTCCTCCGGCGGCGGGCCGTCCAGACGCCAGGCGATGCGCAGGCGGTCGCCGGAAAGCTCGTAGATGCCCCGCGGTGCCTTCTTGCGCGACGGGTAGCCCGAGAAGCAGTAGAGCGTGATCGCCTTGGGATGTTGGCTTGGATCCAGCACGCAAAGCCCGTGGAGCAGGGATGTCCCCATCCCGGCCCCCCCGAGCGATTCCATAAGGAACTTCGCATTTGCGGAGAAGTGATATCCCACGAGGGACAACGCCGCGCGGCGGTCGCCGCTGGATTGCCCTCCGTAAAGCGAGGGCGCGCCGGCCAGCTCGTCGGCCGGCAGCTCGCGCCCGTCGACTACGGCCGAGACCAGTCGCCAAGTCCCGTCCTGGAGGGCCTTCTCGTCCGCCGTGAACTCGTAGCGGCGCAAGGTGAACAGGACGTCCCCCGAGCGAGGCTCGACGCGGAAGCCTTCGGGCCGCTGCTCGGCCACGAGCGACGGCAGGTATCGGGCGGCACAGATCCGCAGCGTGCCGCCTTCCAGCGCATATACGCCCCGGGCGATGGTTTCCTCGGGCTGGCTCGTGCCGCTCGGCGTCAATAGGTCGATCGTGCCCGGCGACGGGACCGGGTCGACGGCGTAGTTGATCGGGTAGTATGCGCCCTGGTCCAGGTCGTACCAGTGGATCTGGTCCTTGATGAGCGCGCGATCGACGTCGGCCGGGTCGAAGCGGCCCACGGAATCCGGGCCTTCGAGGAACAAATCGGCCGCCTCGCCCTTCTCGACCGACACGACTTCCCACCACCCCCGCAGCGCGGCCAGTTGCGCCACGGCCGTGACGCGGGGCGTCTCCGCCTGTTCGCCCGGGCCGGGCAGCTTCACGTCGACGCGGCCCTCGTCGCCGATCTCAACGCGGCTGCCGTCCGGCACGGTCAGTTCGGTGGTCTTGCCGTCTCGCTCGATGCGGATGACGATCCCCAAGGGGAACCCCAGGGCGAAACCCAACACGAACGAAAAGGCCATCAGCCCGATCGCCACCGGCAGCCAGACCGAACGCCGTGCCTCGGTCGACGGGGCAGGGCAGGGGACCGCGTCGGCCGGTTGCGCCTGCGACGCAACGGCTTGACCCGCCGGCTCGCGCTGCTCCGCCCGCTGGACCAGCGTGCCCAGGTCGTGCCCCTCGCAAAACGGCGCGAGCCGCTCGGCCACTTCGGCGGGCGTGCCGGGGCGGTCGTCCGGGGACTTGGCGAGCATCCGGTCGATGAGGGCGGCCAGCCGTTCGGGCACCTCGGGCACAAGCTCCCGGATCGGCGGCGCCGGTGTCTCGACGTGGGCGGTCATCTTCTCGAAATTGCCCGGGTATTTCGGCCCGCCGAACGGGGCCCGGCCCGACAGCAGCTTGGTGAGCGTGCAGCCGAGGCTGTAGACGTCGGCCCGGATGTCGACCTCGCGGCTGCTGGAGACCTGCTCCGGGGCCATGTAGTCGGCCGTGCCCATGGCCTGGCCCGTGTCGGTCACTTCGCCGCCGGGCGACTGGAGGTAGAACCGGGCCAGGCCCACGTCGAGCAGCTTCAGCTCGCCCTGGCGCGTGAGCATCAGGTTCGACGGCTTCACGTCGCGGTGCACCAGCCCGTGCTCGTGGACGTGCTCCAGCGCCAGCGCCGCCTGCCGGGCCAGCTCGCAGGCGTCGGTCAGCGGGAGCCGTCCCACGCGCCGGGCCAGCTCGCCCAAGTCCATCCCCTCGACGTACTCCATCACCAGCACGGGCATGTCGTCGATCTCCCGGGCGTCGTAGGCCTTCACGATGTTCGGGTGGTCGAGCCGGGCGGCCGCCTTCATTTCCCGCTCGAACCGGGCGACGGCCTGGCGGTCTTCGAGCCGTCCCTTGGGCAAGACCTTCAGGGCCACGACCCGGTCGAGCTTGGTGTGCAGGGCCTGGTACACGGTGCCCATGCCGCCGTGCCCCAGGCGCTTGAGCAGCCGATACTCGCCGAGCGTGCCGCCCAGGGCGGAGGGGTCGTCGCCGGCGCTTGCCTCCCCGGCCTCCGACCGCCCGGCCAGCGCCTTCGCCCGGGCCAGGGCCACGTTGCAGTGCGACTCGTCCAGGTACGGCTCCTCGGGCACGGGCTCGCGGAGCCGTCGCACGAGCGTGTCGTCGGCGTCGTGCACCGTGTCCAACTCCGCCTGACAGACCGGGCACCGCTCCAGGTGGGCGGCCACGGCGTCCGATTCCGCCTCGCCCAAGCGACCCACCGCATACTCGGCCAGCACCGCCGCGCCCGGACACTTCTCCTCGGTCATCGCCTACCTCCCAAGATTCGCCCTCTCCGCTGCCGGCCCCGCCGACCCGAAGGCCGGGCGGGCTGCACTTGCCCCTATTATTGATCTTTGCATTGCCAATGATCGCCCGACGTGGACCGCGCCCCTATGTGCCGGGCTCCCGTTGGTCGCCCTCCGTTCATTGGCTAT
>Ga0180434_10007986_pt1 | contig 11797 bp, 12 predicted proteins | sample SS_ome_7_FD_132453 | JGI IMG/M metagenome (GOLD analysis project Ga0180434, IMG submission 132453) | Hypersaline lake sediment archaeal communities from the Salton Sea, California, USA - SS_1_D_2 metaG | ecosystem: Environmental > Aquatic > Non-marine Saline and Alkaline > Hypersaline >... | reverse complement strand
CCTCCGACCTGACGCACTACGGGCCGATGTACGGCTTCACGCCGAAAGGCATGGGCGAGGCTGCCCTGCGGTGGGTCCGCGACGAGAACGACCGGCGGATGCTCGACCTCATCGCGGGCCTGAAGGCCGAAGAGATTGTGCCGGAGGCCAGGGATCACCTCAACGCCTGCGGCTCGGGCGCCATCGCGGCCACGCTGGCGGCCGTGCGGGTGCTCGGGGCCGTCAAGGGTATCGTCCTCCGGTACACCACGTCCTTCGACGTGATGCAGGAGCAGATGGGCCGGGCTGACTACGACGCCGCCGTGGGATACCCGGGTGTGGTGTTCTGACGGACGGCTGGCCGTGGCCCTTGGTTATTAGCCCGTGGTTCTTGGTCATTGGTTGCCGGCCGTTGCCGTTCGACTTTGGACTTTGGACTTCGGACTGTGGACGGTTTTCATTGACACCCCCGCCCTTCCGGCCGTACCTTTGCGGCAGTTCCATCTCTCGGATCATGGGGGACACCGCATGTCCTGGCCGAACCGCATCACGGTCACCCGTCTGCTGATGGTGCCGGTGTTCGTCCTGCTCCTGCTGAACGCCCGCGACCACTGGGCCTACCGGTACGGGGCGGCGGCGCTGGCGGGACTGCTGGGCCTGGCCGACGCGGCCGACGGCATCCTCGCGCGGCGGACCGGCACCGTGACGAAGGTCGGCTCCATCCTCGATCCGCTGGCCGACTACGCCCTGACCATCAGCGCCATGGTCACCCTGTCGATTCCCGGCATCCTGTCGGCCGACCGGACGCTGTTTCTGCCGTACTGGGTCAGCGTGACGCTCGTCAGCCGGGCGCTGTTCATGCTGGGCGGGATGATCATCCTGTACCTCCTGTGCGGCGTGTTCCAGGGGCTGCCCAGCGTGACCGGCAAGGCAGCCACCGTGATGCAGATCGTGGTGGTCCTGGTGACGTGCGCGTCGCCGGACCTGCTGCAGGTGCTGGGCGACTGGGCGTGGGCCGTCCTGTACAGCGTGTGGGGCGTGACGGTGGCGCTGGCGATCCTGTCGCTGCTCGGGTACATCCGGGTGGGGTCGAAGTTGCTGGCGGCGGGCGGGCATACGGATTAGTCCCGCAGCACGGGATTTTGCGTGTGCGGTTCTCCCCCGTGTCGTCCCGGAAAAACCAACCGGTTTTCCAGCGTGTCGCGGACGGTGACGCGGCGGCCGGTCGTCGCCCTGAACGGCCTAACTCGTTATCCGGCAGGCACTTGTGAATTCCTTTTGTCCTCCCTCCTTCCCCGCGTTTGCCTGGGCCGAGCCCATCCGTATGCTCCTACTCAGGCGACGCCATGCCCCAGAAGGGCATCACCTGGGCCAGACAGGGGGACCACGTCAACGAACCTGGGGAGGACCTATGCCGCATCAACCGCAGATCCTGGCCATCATCCATGAAGACAACGCCTCGCAAGGGCTGCTGGACCGTCTCGAGGCGAGCGGGGCCGCCGTCCGCACCGCGCCCGACTGCCTGTCGGCGATGGCCATCGTCAAGAGCGAGGACCTCGACGCCGTCATCGTGGCCGACTGCCCCGGCCAGTTCGACCTGGGCGACACCACCCGCGTCATCAAGAGCCTGCGAACCGACCGGTACCTGCCCGTCCTGGCGGTGACCGAGTGCGGCCTGGCCGTGGAGCGCCGGGCGAGCGTCCTGGAGGCGGGCGTCGACGACGTCCTGCCCTGCTCCATCGACGCGGAAACCCTCCAGTACCGCCTGCACGCCGCCCTGCGCCTGCGGGCCGTCTACGACCAGGTGCAGCGCGTCCGAGAGGAACTCGACAGCACCCTCGCCCGCGAGGCGGAACTGCTGAAGCAACTGCGCGAAGACAACCGGGCCCTGCAGGTCCAGAGCATCACCGACGGCCTGACCGCCCTCTACAATTACCGGTACCTGATGGAGTGGCTGAAGACGGAGTTCAAGATCAGCCAGCGCTACGGCCACGAACTGTCGATGGTCATCGTGGACCTGGACCACTTCAAGACCATCAACGATCGCCAGGGGCACCCGTTCGGCGACTACGTCCTGAAGGAGGTGGCCGTCATCCTGAAGCAGTGCGCCCGCGAGTCGGACCTGGTGGCCCGCTACGCCGGCGACGAGTTCGCCCTGGTCTGCCCGCGTACCGGCCAGAAGGAGGTCCAGACGCTGGCCCGCCGCATCCTGGTGACGTGCCGCAAGCACCGTTTCCTGGAACAGGGCGAGCGGGTGCCGGTCAGCCTGAGCCTCGGGACGGCTACATACCCGGACGACCCGGAGGTGGCCTCGCCGGAACTGCTCGTCTTTCTGGCCGACCAGGCACTGTACCAGAGCAAACGCCAGGGCCGCGACACCGCCACCGCCTGGCACGACATCGACGCCGAGATGCGGATGGCCATCCGCCGGAATCTCCAGGGACCCACCCATCCGCTGTTGACCGACGACCCGCGGAGCCGGCTGGAACTGGCGGCCGCCGCCCGGCTTCTGACGCCGTGCCCGCAGGCCATCACATCCGGTCCCACGGAAACAGCCGCTCCCGCCAAGCCCGACGGCGCCTGATCCGAAAGAGGCTCCGGGAGCCTTCTTGCCGAGTCGTTCGCCGCTGCGCCCGTGCGCGCACCCTGCGCAGTCGGGGTGGGCACCGCGAGCCAGGAAGACTCCCGAAGGCTCGCTCCGGTCAGAACATCTCCGTGACGGGCTGCCCGTCCTCGAGCAGCGGCTCGAGCGGACACCCCGTGCACCGCGGGGCCCGCTTCCGGCACCACTGTTTCCCCACCGCCACCAGCAGGGCGTGGTACTCGCCGAAGAGGTCGGCGTCCTCGGCCAGCGAGCCGTGGAAGAGCGCCTGCAGGTCGTCGTACGTGGCATCCCCCTCGATAAGCCCGTGACGGAACAGGATGCGGGCCGTGTACGCGTCCACAACGAACACCGGCCGCCCCGCGGCATAGAGGAGGATGGAGTCGGCCGTCTCGGGCCCGATGCCGCTCACCGACAGGACCGTCTCGCGAAGCGCCGACGCGGAGAGGGCGAACAGGGCGTCCAGGCCGCCGCCGAACCGATCGGCCAGCAGGTGCATGAAGTTCTTCAGACGCCGGGCCTTGATGCGGAAGTAGCCGGCCGGCCGGATCACCTCGCCCAGACGGTCGGCGTCGATGACGTCCAGCGCCTGCGGGTCGAGCAGGCCCTCGCGTTTCAGGTTGGCGATGGCCCGCTCCACGTTCTTCCAGTTGGTGTTCTGCGTCAGGATGGCGCCGACGACGACCTCCAGCGGCGTCTCGCCCGGCCACCAGCCCTGCGGGCCGAGGGCGTCGAACATGGCGTCGTAGAACGCGCGGAGTTTCTCGTCGGTGGTCATGGGCCGTGCGCCTCTCCCGTCCGGTTCCCCGCCCGCCTGATGCGATGAGCCTATCGGCGGCGGCGGAGGGTGCAACGGAAAATCCGGCTGCGGCCACGGGGTGCCACGGATTGCTCGCCGTCCGCCGCACCCGCCGAACTCTGCGCGCCGGGCCCAAACACGCGCCGGCCAAGCCCGGCGGCTAAATGCGTTGTCGCCGCCGTCCGTCCCTGCTACATTCCCGCCATGGCGACACGCAGGCGGACCCGACCGACGAAGCCGCGCCGGGGCACCCCGGCGCCCGAGGACCGCCTGCTGCACGACCCGGCCGCCCGCCGGCCGTGGCCCAGCCTGGTGTTCCTCTCGCCCCTGCTTACGTTCTACGGCGTGGGTCTGATCTGGGTCCGGCCGGACCTGGCCGCCCGGGCCGACCTGCTGCTTCGGCAGGCCCTGGCGCCGCTCGGCCTGACGGGCGTGCTGGCCCCCACGTGGCTGGTCGTGGGCATCCTGATGGCCTGGCACCTGGTCCGGCGGGACCCGTGGCGGGTGCCGATGCGGCTGCTGAGCCGGATGACGGCCGAGACCTTCCTCCTGGCCGTGCCGCTCTTCGTCCTCCATGCCGTGATGAGCGCCGCTTTCCACGGCGGCGGGGCCCTGGCGATGGCTCGTCCCGCCGGCACACCGGCCGACGGGCCCGACTGGTTGGCCATCGTCATGGCCAGCATCGGGGCGGGCATTTACGACGAACTCCTGTTCCGCCTGCTGATGGTCGGCGGGACGCTCTGGCTGGCCCGCAGGGTCCTGCGGCGCGACTCGTCCGGCGTCACGGTGGCGGTGGTGCTCATTGCGGCCGGCATCTTCGCGGGGGCGCACACCCTGGACGACCCGAACCGGTTCGCGTGGGACTCGTTTCTGTTTCGCTCGGCCGCCGGGGTGTACCTGGGCTACGTGTTCGCGCAGCGAGGCATCGGCGTGGCGGCGGGGGTCCACATCGTGTTCGACCTGTTTGTCAGGTTCGCCCCGGCGTTGCGGTGACGCCGAGGAAGGGTGCCACGGATTGCTGGCAATCCGTGGTCTCGCGGCCAGCCGGCACCGATGGAACAGGCCTGACATCCAAGGCCGCCTATGGTACGATACGGGCGCCGTGAACCTCGCGACGTCCCCGAGGAGACGCGTGCCATGGGGTTCAGAGAGCGTGCCGAAGAGCGCCGCCGCCGCATCGTCGTCCACGTCGCCCACAGCCACGAGGAAGCCGAGCAGTGGGACCTGGCGTACTGGCAGAGCCTCTCCGTCCGGCAACGGATGGCCGCGCTCGAGGCCCTCAAGCGGGATGCCGAGACAATCAGGCGCGGCCGGTAGGCAGACACACATGCGCAAACCACTTGCCCAGGTCAATGCCGATTTCGAAGACCTGCTCCGCGCCCTGGCGAAACACCGCGCACGGTACCTGATCATCGGCGGCGCGGCCGTCTGCTTCCACGCCAAGCCCCGATACACGCGGGGCTTCGATCTGTGGGTGGAGCCCTCCGACGCCAACGTCGCGCGCGTCAACCAGGCGCTCGCCGAATTCGGCAGCCCTCACCTCCTTGACGCGACGGACTTGGACCAGATTCTCCAGATCGGCGTCGAACCCAACCGCATCGATATCCTGCTGTCCATCCCGGGCGTCCGATTCGCGACGGCGTGGCCCAAGCGCGTCAGAGGGCACTACGGTGAGGCACCCGCCCATTACATCGGCATCGACAGCCTCATTCGCAACAAGCGCCGCCTGGACGCCCCGCGTCATCAGGAAGACGTGCGCGTCCTGAAACAGGTCAAACGCGCCAAACAGCGCGGCTCGTAGGCCCCGGCCGCCGGGTGGTATCAGACACCTGACTCCTTTCCCACGCCTTTCGCCCTTGCAGCGACCGCCGAAATCCGCCTATAATCGGGCCTTGAGGTCGGGCGGCGCGGGTCCGGGGCCGCCTTGCCGACGCACATGCCGGACGAAAGGAGTCGGATGGAGCCCCCGCTGACCGCCGACCTCACCGACACCGCCTCCCCCAAGCGCACCCTGACGGGCCGGCCCATTCCGCCGCTGCCGCGCGGGCTGCCCAAGACCGTCCAGTCGGTCTGCCCGGAGTGCCTGCGCCTCATCCCCGCGCGCCTCTACGAGAAGGACGGCCAGGTGTGGATGGCCAAGACCTGCCCCGACCACGGGCCCGTCGAGGACCTGTACTGGTCCGACGCGCGGCTCTACCTCAAGGCCGAGACGTTCCACTACGCCGACGGCGACGGCCTGGCCAATCCGCTCACGCCGGCCTCCGACCAGTGCCCGCACCAGTGCGGCCTGTGCCCGGACCACGCCTCGAACACCGCCCTCGGGAACATCGACCTGACGAACCGCTGCAACCTGCGGTGCCCCATCTGCTTCGCCAACTCCGACGCCGCCGGCTACGTGTACGAACCCACGTTCGACCAGGTGGTGGCGATGCTGCGGACGTACCGCGAGACGCGGCCGGCGGCCGGGCGGGCCATCCAGTTCTCCGGCGGCGAGCCCACGCTGCACCCGCGGTTCCTGGACTGCCTTCGGGCGGCCACCGAGATGGGCTTTTCGCACCTCCAGATTGCCACGAACGGCCTGCGGTTCGCCCGCGAGCCGGACTTCGCCCGGCAGGCCGAGGACGCCGGCCTCCACGACGTCTACCTCCAGTTCGACGGCCTGACCGACGCCGTCTACGAGAAGACGCGCGGCCGGGCGCTCGTGGCGGAGAAGATGCGGGCCGTCGACGCCATCATGGCCACCGACATGAAGATCGTCCTCGTGCCGACGATCGTCCGCGGCTTCAACGACGACCAGGTCGGCGCCATCGTGCGGTTCGCCCTCGAGCGTATCGAAACGATCGCCGGCATCTCGTTCCAGCCGGTGGCCTTCACGGGCCGCATCAGCACCAAGAAGCGCCTGGCCCGGCGGTACACCCTGCCCGACATGGCCCACGACGTGGCCCGGCAGGCGGGCATCGGCGACCCGTACGCCGACTGGTATCCGCTGTCGTGCGTCCAGCCGTTCACGCGGCTGGTGGAGGCCGTGCGGGGCGAGGCCAACATCGTCATGTCGTGCCACCCGCACTGCTCGCTGGGCACGTACCTCTTCGTGGGGACCGACGGCCGGCCCGTGCCCGTGCCGCAGTTCTTCAACCTCAAGGGCCTGCTGGACGATATGTGGCGCCTGGCGGGGAAGGTCCGGAAGAGCCGCTTCACGTTCTTCCCGAAGACGCGTGCGTTCCTGGCGCTGAAGCGCCACTGGCGGCAGGAAAACGCCCCGGCCGGCATGACGTTCAAGGACTGGCTCCACGCCCTCAACGGCATGATCGATAAGCGCGTCGGCCGCGGCCGGGCCGGCAAGAAGACGTTCCGCAGCCTCCTGGTGGCCGGCATGCACTTCATGGACCGGTACAATTACGAGACCGACCGCACCCGCCGATGCGTCATCCACTACGCCGACCCCGACGGCCGGTTGTATCCGTTCTGCACGTACAACGCGGGTCCGGAGTACCGGTACACGGTGGAGAAGAAGTTCGCGCTGACCCCGAGAGAATACCGCGAGCGCGAGGCGTAGGCCGCGGCGCGCCGCTCTTGTGTCCCCTCTCCCCCGGCGGGAGAGGGGGGATACGGCATGGCCCGGCAATGCTCCCGCCCGATTCCGCCTTGACGCCCGTTGACTTCGGTTTATGCTGGCATCATGGGACGTAGGTCCGTAGGCGGGGAACCGATGGCTTGGTCACCCAAATCGCGAAACGTCATGTACTTCGTTCTGGCGCTCTTCGGCACCGTCGCGGCGTACCATATCGCCCTGTGCTGTGTGCCGGACCAGGATACGCAGCCCGGTCTCGTGACCCTCAACGTAGATGGCGACGCATGTCATGGCGGCGAGGTCGTGTGGCGCACCCGGCCGAAGACCATCTCCCGCGGCGACCTCGTCCTGGTTGGCTTCAAGAACACCGGGGAGGCGCCCTACTTCTGTCGCCGGGTACTGGCTTGCCCCGGCGAAACGGTCGACGTCTACCCGGACCGCGTCGTCCTGGCCGACGGCACGTCGAAGACCCTGCGCCTCGCTATGGAGCAGCGCCACGGCCTGCCGGCGAGCGGGCGGGCGGTGCTCCCGGAGGACACGTACCTTCTCGCTTCTGGCGACAGCGCGGTACCGGCGCGGCGCAACGAGATCGCCTTCCGCATCGCCGCCCGATTCGGGACCAACTGGCCCTGGGTCTGCCGCTGGCGGTGGATGTGAATGAACTCTGCGACGGAGACCCCGGCGATGACGTCACAGGTGGCCCCGTACCGTGTGGCCTTTTTGCTCCTTGCGGTATCCGCCGTCTGGGCCACGCCGCCCACCATCCGGGGCGAGACGTTCTTGGACGTTGACCGGCAGTCGATGACGCCGGTCGAGGTCCGTGTTAAACGCCGCGCCGAACCTCTCGATCCTGAAACGGACGGCCGCTTGCCGCCTGAGGAGCGGCCTGCAATCGAGACAATCCTTGCCACGCTGCCGGACGGCCGTTCCATTCCACTGGGCAAGTGCACCACCCACCCGCACGGCGCCTCGCGCCAAATCGGCATCATTCCCGAGAGCGTCCGCGGCTGGCGGCCGACCACGGACAAACTCGTCCGCGTACTGACGTGGGATACCTACGCGCAGGGGCAAGGGGGATATACCGAGGTCGGGGTGTGCGTCGTGCGGCTTGGCAGCGCTGCCCCGCAGACCCTGTATGCAGGTGAGGTGCTTGTCCACTGGCGAGCGGGTGGCATGAGCGGCGGCAGCGGCTGCCGGACCATCGGCGTCCGCAACGGATCCCTGGTGATTCGCGACGAGGCCATGAAGTGCGACGTGCCGACCTGGCCCGGCGACGGCAAACCGCCAGCCCTGTATCGGTGGCGCCGTATGTCCGATCTCTGTGGCAGTGGCTATGACGACGGCACAGACCCCCTGCTTCTCGCCGCCGAGATCACGGAGCGAACCGTGCGCACGCTTTCTCTCTCGGACGCCAAGGCAGCCTTCGTGACGCGCCATTACCACCGCGTGACCGAAGGGACGACGCTTGATGAGATCGCCCGATACTATCGTGTGCCCGCCGGACTGCTTCTTGCGCTCAGCGGCAAGGAGTCACCCGGGGAACTCACGAAACAGACGTGGATCGAGATTCCCGCGGCCCCTCTGGTCAACCCTCACGGCGAAGTCAGGCAACACGTTGAACCCCAACTCGTCGAGCGCGTCCAGAAGGCCGTCGGCGACGTGTCAGCGTACTTCGAGCGCAAGGACGGGGTGTGGTACCTTCGCCGTATGGCAGACAAGTAGGCTGGCCCCCCGCCTCACCACCCGCCGCGGACCGCCATCTTCAGGCCGTAGACGCTTTTCGAGGCGGTGATGAAGAGCAGCCGGCGGTCCTTCCCGCCGAAGGTCACGTTGGCCGTCCAGCGTTCGGGCACGGGGAAATAGGCGATCTGTTTGCCGTCCGGGGCGAAGACCAGGACGCCGCGGCCGGTCAGGTACACGTTGCCGCGCTCGTCCACCGTCATGCCGTCGGACCCCTTCTCGCACAGCAGGTGCCGGTCGGCGAGCGACCCGTCGGCCCCGACGGCATAGCGGTAGGTCTTCTTGTCGCCGATGTCGGCCACGTACACGTGCCGGCCGCCGGGCTCGCCGATGATGCCGTTCGGCTGCTTCAGGTCGCCGACCACGCGCGCGAGGCCCTTGCGGTCGGGCGAAAGGAAGTAGACCCCCTGGCAGGGCTGCTCCATCGGCCCGCGGTCCCAGTACGGCCGCTTGTAGAACGGGTCGGTGAAGTAGACGCCGCCGTCGGGCCGGACCCACAGGTCGTTCGGACCGTTCAGGCGTTTGCCCGCGAGGTCCTCGACGAGCACGGTGACCTTCTTCTCGGGACTGATGGACCAAAGCTGATTCTTCTCGTCGGCGCACGCCAGCAGGTTGCCGGCCGCGTCGAAGTAGAGACCGTTCGACCGCCCGCACGGCTTCATCCAGTCGGCGACCGTGCCGTCCACGCCCCATCGGACGATGCGGTCGTTCGGCTGGTCGGTGAAATAGACGTTGCCCGCCTTGTCGGCGGCGGGACCTTCGGTGAACTGGTACCCGTCGGCGAGTTTCTCGACGGCCGCGCCGGCGGCGGCCAGGCCGGTGGCGTCCTGCATGGTATACTCCGCCTGCCGGGGCCGCGGGGCGGCAGCGCGGGCGCGGGGCAGCGCGGCGGCCAGTCCTGCGCCGCCCACGGCGGCCAAGTGGGCCAGGAACGTTCGGCGATTCGCGTTCATGTGGCGGCTCCTTTGCAAAGAGGTTCCAGGAATCCTTTTCCTTGCATGAACACCGGGTGCCACCGATTGCTTGTCAATCGGTTCGACCGGCACGGAGTGCAAGCACTCCGTGGCACCCGCGCGGCTGCCTGTACTGCCCATGGGAAAAAGATTCCTGGAACCTTTTTCGCCTCTCACGGCGCCGGCGGCTCGACGGGGTCCGGCCGGGGCAGGCTGTCGCGCTGCGGCGGGTCGGTCAGAACGCCATACGTCTCGGGCATGCGGTCGCGCGGACCGATGGACCCCCAGTGCCCGACGAACGGCAGCCGCTCGCGGCGGGCCAGGTCCACCCCGGCCACGTACACGCCCTCGGTGTCGCCGGCGGCCAGGATGCGGCCCACGGGGTCGATGATCATGCTCCGCCCATCGTACACGGCCGGCACCAGGACCAGGCCGTTATCGCGGGCGCGGACGCGGAAGGTCGTCTCGCCGTCGGCCCGGCCGTCGGGCGCGTCGGGCCGCGTGTTCCCCCAGGTGGGGGCGAACAGGACCTCGGCCCCCTGGAGGGCGAACGCCTCCGCAGCCTCCGGGAAGAACCAGTCGTAGCAGATCATCATGGCCACGCGGCCGAAGTCCGTGTCGAACACCGGGTAGGCGCTGCCGGGCGTGCGGCCTTCCTTCCATTCCTCGCGCGGCAGATGGACCTTGCGGTACGTGCCGGCCAGGCGGCCCTGGCGGTCGAGCAGGACGGCCGTGTTGAAGACGCGGCGGCCGGCCCGTTCCGTCAGGCCCGCGACGACCCACAGGCGGTTCCGCCGGGCGGCCTCGCCCAGGCGCGCGGTGTGCGGGCCGGGGATGGGGGCGGCCACGTCGTCCATGGTGGCGCGGGTGCCGACCTTCAGAATCGTCTCGCCCAGGCAGACGATGTCGCAGCCCCGGCGGCCGGCCTCGTCGATCTTCGCGCACCACAGGTCCATGTTCTTCTCGGGCGTCGAGTTCCGCGGACGCAGGAAGACCGAGCCGATCCGGACCTTCCGCGGCGCGGGCGGGTCCGCCGGCACGAGGCTCACGCGCCGCCAGAGGACCGTCCCCGAGCCGGGCCACTTGACTTCGAGCGAGAGGCGTGCGGCGTCGGCCCCGTCGGGCGCCACCAGCACGTCGCGGAACAGCGTGCGGGCGGTGCCGGCCATGGCGGTCTCGCCGCCGGTCGGCGTCTCGGGGCCACGGACGAGCCATCCGGCGGGGTGCTCCGGCCGGCGGCCCTTCAGCCACGTCAGGCGGACCATGACCGACCGCGCGGCCGAGACGATGCCCGCCAGGTCGCACTCGGCCCCGACGGCGTAAGCCCGGCCGGCCTCGATGCCGGTCACCGTCTGCTCGATGCCGCCGACGGCGTACGGACTGGCCGGGCCATCGACCAGGACGCCACCCTCGGACCGGCGGACGCGGCAGGCGGCGGTCTCCCACTCGGGCTTCCAGACGGACCACCCGGCCGCGGGGCCATCGCCGCCGGCCTCGGTGAAGGCGGGGTTGCGAACCAGGTTCCCGCCCTGCTCCGCGCCCGATGCGGCGTCCGCGATAGCGGCCGGTGCAGCACCGAGCGTCGCCGCCACGGCAATCCTCATAATGATGTACGTCCATGTGAGACGCATAACACCTCCTGGTAGGCTGACAACCACCCAACGGCAACGGCGAGATTCCTCGGCTCGCTGCGCTCGCTCGGAATGACAGCGCTATGCACGTACGCAGACCCGCTGCGCGGCGGGTACGGAGACCCGCCGCGCGGCGCGCCGGCGGGTCACTCCTTGGGCGCGATGTCGATCACGCACACGCACGGGGCCGACATCGGGCGCTCGAGCACCAGCGTGCGGCCGCGGCCGGCCGTTTCCTCGACCGCCTCGAGGCGGTGACCGCCGTCGAGCACGCGGCGCGTGACGGCGAACTCCGCCTCGTCGCCCCAGGGCAGATTCTCGACCCGCAGATTGAACCCGTCGTAGCCGGACTGGAAGTCGCTGATAAGGACGCGGACGCGCCGGCCGTCGGCGTCGCGGCCGGCCACGACGGCGTAGCCGGCCTCATCGGTGCCGGTGGCGGCGAGGCGCCGGGGCGTCTCGAGCATCTCCTTCCACGCGGCAAAGGCCCAGGCGCAAGTCTTCGGCCTACCCGAAGGCCGG
>Ga0180434_10007985_pt1 | contig 11798 bp, 5 predicted proteins | sample SS_ome_7_FD_132453 | JGI IMG/M metagenome (GOLD analysis project Ga0180434, IMG submission 132453) | Hypersaline lake sediment archaeal communities from the Salton Sea, California, USA - SS_1_D_2 metaG | ecosystem: Environmental > Aquatic > Non-marine Saline and Alkaline > Hypersaline > Sediment... | reverse complement strand
GATAGCCAAAACCATTGTTAGAATATTATGTCTGCGTACGATATTCACAATCTGACTCCTTTACGTGCTGGTTTTGCGGATGCGAATTGCTGTGAATACGACATGACAGGCTGCCCCTCAACTTATTAAGCAATGCTATTGTTTTCATTTGTTAACGGCATTACGATATGACAACATCACGAGACACCCCTCAAAAAAAACTCTGTTGCCACTTCGCTGCTACGCCAATGCCAATGGTTTCCAGAAGTTTGCAAATTGCTCACATGGAATAAACACCTCCTCGCGGAAGATTCACTCCATACTCCAATATTAACTGATCTGCGATCTGAATAATGATTTTACCGAAAAAAGGTGCTTGTGTCAAGCATAATACAGGTGGGTTTCTGGCGTATATTCGAGTTTTGCGAGTTTTCCTGTTCCGATCTACCCTCCTTGGGAATATTTCTTTGCATTTTATTCTGCTGAGACCATATCATTTGGTTACAACAGGGCCGGATTGTGAAGAGTTTACCCCGGCCAGGACCGTGAACGGATACCTTAGAGTAACACACGGATGCTGGATCATGAGCCATCCTCCTTCATATAGCTGGGATGTGTTGTGGGTTTGTCAGGTCAATCAGAGGCCTGCGGTTATCATGCCCGATACCGATCTCGAATTAGTCGATATTAATCATCCTACCGCTACGGAGATTCAGTTATGACTTCTGGACGTCTTATGCGTTTATACGTTGTTGTCCTGTTCATGTTAATCACGGTTTTTGGGTGGTCCGGTGCAGTTAGTGCCCAGGACGAACCCCCCAAGGTTGACGCGGCGGGCAAGAAACTCGCGGCGGCCGGTGGGTTGTTTCACCAGGGTTTGTTCAAGATGGCCGCCGAGACCTACAGCGAGTTTGTCGAGCGGTATCCCAATCACGCCGAGATAACTTCGGCGAGATACGGGCTGGCGATAAGTCGCTACCGCCTTGCCGGCGGACTGCGCCTCAAGGATCCCGACGCGGCTGCAAAGGAGTACCAGGCCGCGGCGAAGGAACTCGTGGTGGTTACCGCCGACGCGAAGTTCGAGCAGGCCGATCAGGCGCTGGCGGTTCTCGGTCACTGCCAACTGTCGCTGAAAGCATACGATAAGGCCCTGGTGTCTTTCGACCGGTTGATCAAGGGCTTTCCCAAGAGCCAGTACGCCGAATCGGTGGCGATGAACCGGGCACAGACGCTGTACATGCTGGGTAAGTTTGCGTTGTCGCGTGATGCATGCGATGGTTTTTTGAAGACCTACGCCAAGAGTGCCAGCCGCATGACCGCGCGTTACTTCCTGGCGTTGAGTCTGAAGTCTCTGAATGAAGACGCCAAGGCCGCCGAGGCGGTCGGTAAACTCCTGGAAACTCCGAACTGCCCCTTCGAGGTAGACGCGCTTCTCCTTCTGGGGCAATGCCAGCAGAACACGGGCAAGCTGGACCTGGCTGAGGCTACTTACCGCAAGATGATCAAGGCCAGCCCGCCCAGTCGCCAGATTGACGCGATGTACTCTCTGGCTGTAGTGCTGTACGAGGCGGGCAAGTACACCGACGCGGTCAAGGCATGCAAGTCGGTGCTGGGCGTCAAGAACAGTCGATACGAGACGGCGGCGAGATTTCAGTTGGCGTTGTCTCAATGGGCGGCCAGGGATGTAACCGGCGCCCGGACCACATTCGAGCAGGTCGCCAAGGAAGACGCCTCTCGCACGATCCAGGCCGGTTACTGGTTGGCGAGGTGCGACATGAGCGACAAGAAGTTCGACACCGCTCGCAAGGCGCTGGTTGAAATGCAGGCGTCGGGGAAGGACATTCCCAACGCGGAGCAGGTTTCGTACGACATAGCTGTCTGCTCGATGTCGCTGGAGAATTTCGAACAGGCCGTCGACGACTTCGCGGCGTATCGCAAGGCATTTCCCAAGGGGCCGAAGTTCGTCGACACGCTCTACCGCCAGGCGTTTTGTCTCCACAAACTCAAGCAGTACGACGCCTGCCACAAACTGTGCGTTAAGGTTGTTGCCGCCGGCGATTCTCCGGTCAGGCAGGCGTCGGCTGAACTTGCCGCCGAGAGCCTCTTTCTGGATGGTAAGTACTCCGCCGCCGAGAAGGAACTGGGCGAACTGGTCAAGTCGGCGAAAGACGAAGTCAGCAAACTGCGATTCGTCGTTCGCATGGGCCAGTGCGCGTTTTTCGCCGGCGATTACAAGCGAGCGGCGGAACTGCTGACCGAGCCGGCTGCCGACAAACGGGTAGCCGATGATGAGGCCCTGCGTGAGGCGATCCTGATTCTTGGCGACGCGAGGGTCCAGACCGAGCAGTTTGCTTCGGCGGTTGATGCGTTTACGAAGTACCTGTCTGTCAGCAAGAAGAATATCGAGGAGGCCAGGTACAAGTTGGCTGTTTCGAATCTTCGCGCTGACAAGAAATTCGCCGCCGCCAAGGCGTTCGAGGGCGTCATCGGCGGTGACGTGTCTTCACCGTGGGTTCTCCGGTCGCTTTTCGAGTACGGGCAGATGATGTACCACGATGGTCAGGTTGCCAAGGCTGCTCCCGCCCTGAAGAAGGTTCTGGAGGCCAAGGCGCCCGATGAGCTTGCTTCCGGCGCCACGTATCTTCTTGCCTGGATTGACTTTGACGCCAAAAAGTATTCGGAGGCCGCCAAACAGTTCGCACAGATGATCGCCAAGTATCCCAAGCATCGCCTGACAAAGGATGCCGTATTCCAGCAGGCTCTGTGCATGCAGTTCGACAAGAAGCTGCCTGAGGCGTTGGATTTGTTTAAGGCATATTCAAAGGCTTATCCTGGCGACAAGCGTTTGGTCGAGGCGAATCGGATGGCCTCCCAGTGCCTGACCGGTATGGGCAAACATGCCGAAGCGACGAAGCTGCTGACCGCTCTGGCCGACGAGCCGTCGACCGTCAGCGACGAAGTTCTTTACGAATTGGCCTGGTCCCAGCGGGAAAGCGAGGCTCTCGACGGCGCCATTGCGAGCTATCGCAGGCTTATCAAGGAATACCCCAAGACCGCCAGGCTTGTCGCCGCCAGGGCGGAACTGGCCGATCTGCTCTACGACAAGAAGAAGCAGTACAAAGAAGCGGCCCAATTGCTGGTGGCGGTGCTGGGCGATAAGTCCGCTGACGCAAAGACGCTGTCAGTTTCGCATTATCGCCTGGGCTGGTGCTATCAGAAGATTGGCGATTCGGTCAACGAGTCCAAGACCTTCGCTGACTTTGCGATAAAATATCCCAAGGATGCGGCGACCGCTTCGGCGTTGTACCAGGCCGGAATCGCGTACACGAAACTCAGCAAGTGGGATCTTGCTGCGGTGCAGTTTACCAATCTGTTGACGTCTTTCGCCGCGCATGAGTTGGCGGCCCAGAGTTACATTCAGCTTGGACAGGTTCAGTCGGAGGCTGGTAAATTCGACGAGTCGCAAAAGAGCTACCAGAGTTTTCTGGCGAAATTTCCGAAGCACAAGCTGGCGTATCTTGCGAAGTTTGGTATTGGCTGGTCTTACGAATCGCGGAAGAAGTACCCCGAGGCCCGCAAATGGTATAGCGCGGTGGAAGAGTTGCACAACGGTCCGACGGCCGCCCGGGCGAAGTTCCAGATCGGCGAAACTTACTTCGCCGAGGGCAAGCACGAGCGCGCCGCTCGCGAGTTGATCGCCGTTGACGCGGTTTATGCGTATCCCGAGTGGTCGGCAAGGGCGCTTTTGGAAGCCGGCAGGGCATTCGGAGCGGCGAAGCAGAAGGATATGGCCAGGAAGCAATATGAACTTTGCATCAAGAAGTATCCCAACAGCAAATCGGCCGAAGTGGCGGGCGAGAGTCTCAAAACGCTCGATCAGGAATGATGCGGGACTATCTACTTCTTCAGGTTATGCGAAATGCATTGTCCGGGGCGGCGTTTCACAGGTAGGACGACACTAAACATATGAGGTAAACCGCGACAAGCAGGAGATCGATAGTGAGAACGTTGAGAGCATTCTTCGAAAAGGTTCCGATATGGTTGATCGTGTCGGTCGTTGTGATAGTCGTGGGCGGACCGATGCTGGCGCAGGAAGCGGGCAAGGCGGCGCCGGTCGCAGGCGATGACGCCGTAGCCGCAGGAGACGACAAGACCGAAAAAGTAACTACTCCGGAGATGTCTTTTCTCGAGCTTCTCGAAGCCGGCGGTTTGCAGTTCATGATCCCAATTGGCCTGTGCAGTCTTCTGGGAGTCACGATAATTATCGAGCGCAGCATCTCGCTTCGGCGTCGCGCGATCATGCCTCGCAATTTCATGCCGGGCCTGAAATCGGTGTTCCGCCACGACGGAGGGGATCGTTCGGCGGGACTGGATTACTGTCATGCAGATGGTTCGCCAATAGCGCGGGTTGTGGCTGCTGCGATCCGCAAATTGCACAAACCCCAGGAAACAGTCGAGCGGGCGATAGAAGACGCCGGAGGTATCGAGGTCTTGAGGTTACGGAGGTATCTGAGGTTGCTGTATGGCGTATCGGCCGTGGCGCCGATGATCGGTCTTCTGGGAACGGTATGGGGTATGATCAAGGCGTTCCAGGTAGCCGCGGTAGCCGGGCTTGGAAAGGCCGGACTACTGGCCGAGGGTATCTACATCGCCCTGGTCACGACACTGGCGGGGTTGGTGGTGGCGATCCCGGTGTTGATGTTCTACTACTACTTCCAGGGCAAGATCGATGACGTGGTCCACGAGATGAACGATGTGACCATGGACTTCCTGGATCACTACGTTACCGAGGAAAGCTACGTTTCTCCTCCACCTTCGCCCGCTTCGTCGCAGGTTGCGGCGCCGGAGGCTGTTGTGGCGACCGCCGCCAATATCCCGGTCAACGACTGGTCCCAGGACTGAGGCGAGCATTATGCGAATAGCGAACAACGAAGACATTGAAGCTCCCCCGAATCTCATGCCGCTTATCGACATGGTGTTCCTGCTGCTGATTTTCTTCCTGGTGGCCAGTTCGTTGAGCCAGGAAGAACGCGAGCAGAACCTGCAGTTGCCTCGCACGTCCAAGGCGGCCCAACCGATGTCCGCGGCGCCGCAGCAGTTCATAATCAACATTTTGCACGACGGTGCGATGAAAGTATCCGGAAAATCGATCAAACCCGAAGAACTTGAGAAGATGCTTGTTAACATTGCCCGCAACGAGCCCGAGCGCAAGGTTCTGATTCGCGCCGACGAACGCTGCATGTTCAAATACTTCGCCGGGGTGCTGGACCTGTCGACAGATTGTGGTATCAATCCGGTGAAGATCGGATATCTGGCTTTCAAACCCAAGGCAACGGTAGTTCCCGGCTGATTTACCAAGACAATGGATCCCAAACCTCCCAAGAAACCCGGCGGCAGGAAGTACTGGTGGGCCGGAGGTATAGTCTGCCTGCTCGTGGTCGCCGCCCTGGCGGCGGGTTGGATCTATGTTTCGGGATACCAGGTATGGACCGACGGGCGGGATATCGTCTCGCCGGTTTCCACCGCCAAAGTGCGCCAGGTGCTCTGGTCAAAACCAGAATCGATGGCCGCCGAGTTTAACACCCCGGGCGACGAATACGAGATATGCCTCTCATCCGACAGCAACGAACTGTACTTCGTTCGGGGGCGACCGGGACAAGGGGCCGATATCTTCACCAGCCGCCGCACCCATAACAAGTGGTCCAAACCCGTCAGGCTCGATGCGGTCAACTCAAAACATGACGAACTCGGGCCAAGGCTCAGCGCCGACGGAAGGCTGCTGCTGTTCTACTCCAACCGCCCGGGCGGAATTGGCGGATACGACGTGTGGGTTTCGCAGCGAACCGGCGGGGTCTGGGGCCGGCCGGTCAACCTCGGGCCTAACGTTAATTCCAAGCACAACGAATACGGACCGTCGATTACCGCCGACAATCGGAGGCTGTATTTCGCCACGAACCGAAAAGCCGCCGAACGTATGGGCAAGAAGATTCAGTGGCGGGCGACTATCCGACAGGGGCAGTTGGGAGACTACGATCTGTTCTCCGCGGAGGTGGATTTCTCGCCGGGGCCCCTGCCGACCACCGCGACCAGTCGACCGGCGGCTGCGCCGGGCCCGCGATTGAAGATACTTGCCGACCAGGCTCTCGAACTTCCGGGCGTCAACACGCTGCACAACGAGGGCACGCCCTGCGTCTCGCCGTGGGGAGATTTCCTGTACTTCGCTTCCAACCGTCCCGGCGGGCAGGGCGGTTTCGATCTGTACCGCGCCCGGATAACAGAAGGGCGGTGCGATCGCCTCGAAAACCTCGGGCCCGAGATAAACACCGCGGGCAACGAGACCGACCCGCAGTTGACCAGGGGCGGGTTCATGCTCTACTTCAGTTCCGATCGCGACGGTGGCGAGGAGGGCACGTACGACCTGTACACGAGCGAGTCCCACGAGGTCTACGCACAACGGGTCGGGCGCGGCCTGCCAACGCTTGGATGGAGCGTCTGGGTGCTGCTGGCATCTCTTGCACTGCTCATACCGCTCATGCTGTTCCTCCGCGCCGGTGGATACAAGCATCTCAGCATGCTGCAGAAGTGTTTTGTTGTGGCGCTGCTGCTGCACCTGTTTCTGACGCTGATGTTGTCGCTGGCCCAGATGTCCCAGGAGATATACCAGTACGTTGTCGACGAGCCCGACGAGGTCGAACTTGATCTCTCGGTGGACAAGCAGCTCGAGGTGAGAACGCAGATACGTCACCAGCTTGCCGATCTGGCCCCGGCGGCGCCAAGCGAGACCCAAATTGCGCGCCTGGACACGGAGTTCCAGCCCGTCCAGGAGGTCAAGCGTCTCGACACGAACGTGCCCGAAGTTCGGAAGGGGCCTGTTGAACAAGTCTTCGAGATGGAGAGGCCCCAGAACGAACCGGAGATCAAACCCGAGCAGGTTGCGACGCCCACGCCGACGGTGCATATGTCTGACCTGGCGATAAAACTCACCCCACCGGAAGTCAAGATTCGCAGCAAAGAAGCCAAACCGAAGACCGCCACGGCGCCCCCCAGCGCCAACCAGGCGCGGCAGCCCAGTGCAAGGATCGAGATCGTTCGCCCCGATGCGACACGCCTGCCTACGGAGACGACAAAATCCGTGTCCGAGATGCCGGCCCATGCTGCAGATGTGGCGCGACCGGTCGGTGATGCCCAGAAGCAGGAGAACACTTCCCCGCCGACGGTGCATATGTCCGACCTGGCGATAAAACTCACCCCACCGGAAGTCAAGATTCGCAGCGAAGAAGCGAAACCGAAGATCGCCACGGCGCCCCCCGGCGCCAACCAGGTCCGGCAGCTCGCGGCAATTGTCAAGACCGCTCGCCCCGATGCAACACGCCTGCCGACGGAGACGACAAAATCCGTGCCCGATATGGCGGCCCATATTGCGGATGTGGCGCGCCCCCTCGGAGATGCCCAGAAGCGGGAGTACACTCCCACGCCAAAACTGACGGAAATGAATATTGCACTTGCGGCGCCGAAAGTCAGCAGCAATCCCATCAAGGAAGCGCCGGCGCCGGGGGCGACTACCGTAAATGTTGCTGAACCCACCGGCGCCAAGCGTAGAAAGGCCGCCGCATCAGCCGCCAAGGCCGGATCGGCCCGCATCAAAACACCGACCGTCCAGGCAGACACCGATTCGCTTCTGGCCAGGTCCGGACCCACGCGCGCCGAGAGGCCCGTTGGCGATGCTGTCGCCCGTGCCAATGTTCCCACCCCGAAGGTGATCGATATCGCCATGAACCTCAGCGGACTGAAGATCAAACCATCCAGGATCAAAGCCGCCAAGGAACCGGCGGGCGCCGCCTCGGTCAACAAGCCCGCGGGCAGTTCCCGGGCAGCCGCGTCTAAACCGACATCAACCGCCGGAACCGCCGAACTTGCCGTGCCCTCGGTCGAACCCTCAGGGAAGTCACTGGCAATGACAGGCTCGACTGCTCAAATCGCCAGGCCGCTTGGCAAAGTTGCGCCGCGGGCGGCATTAACGGCTCCGGTGATTGCGGACGTTGCAATCAATCCATCGTCGCCAAAGATCAAGGCCTCGACAAGACAGACCGAGGCCGCTCCCGCTTCTTCGGCAACTGCCTCGCTCGAATCGGTGCGCACCGGTCCGATCCGGGCCACTGCTCCTGCGTCCAAGGCCGGCTGGACCCGCCTGTCGGCGCCCACCGCCCGATTGTCGCAACATTCACTCACGTCGGCGATTACCGTGGCTCACCAGGTTGCCAAGGCCAACGAAGTCAGCGTCTCGGTAAACGTTCCGCTGCCGAACAACGCCCCTAAAGTAGGCCCGCCGGCGCCACCGGTGAGCGCGGCGGTCGTTCGTGATGAGGCTGCTGTCGGACAGGTTGCTAAGGAAGTTACGACTACCGGGGTGGGGAAAATCACCGCGGTGCCCAAGGTCCCATCCGGCCGGCCGGAGACCTTGCTGACCAACCTGTCGGCGCCCACTGCCCGAGGGTCGCAACACTCTCTCGCTTCAGTGCTTACCGTGACACACCAACTCGCAAAGGTCGGAAAGGTCCACGTCTCTGCAACCGTTCCGCTGCCGAGCAACGCTCCCAAAGTAGACCTGCCTGCGCCGCCGGTGAACGTGGCGGCCGCTAGTGGCGAGGCCGCTGTGGGACAGGTAGCTACGGAAGTTACGACCACCGGGATCGGGAAAATTACCATCGCCGACAAGCCGCCGTCCGGTTCGCCTCAGGCCATGAGCGCCGAGACGCGGGACCACAAACCCTCGACCGTTTCGGTAGTGAAGAACGTCGTCGCCGACACACCGGGGCGGACGGCCTACAGGCCCAAGGCTCTCCTGGCCCGACCGCTTGTGGCGATAGGGCCTCTCGGTGGTAAACTCGGTCCGCCCCAAAGCGCCAAACCGGAAGTCATGTTTCATCGGAAGTTCGAGCAGAGGCAGCGTCTCCTGAAGGATATGGGCGGAACGAAGGCTTCTGAAGCGGCAGTGGCCAGGGCGCTGGTCTATCTGTCACGCATTCAGGAGAAGGACGGCGCCTGGGGTACGGTAACTGGAAAATCCAGGAGACACAGGCGGCAGGACACCGATGTGGCGTTGACGGGGTTATCTGCTCTTTGTTTCCTGGCTGGCGATCACACTCCTTCGAAAGACGGTCCCTACCGGGAAACCGTCACAAAGGCGGTCGATTTCCTGATCGAACAGCAGCGTAAAGACGGGAGTATGTGGACGCGCGGCGGCAGGATGTACGGTCACGCCATTGCGACACTGGCCCTGTCGGAGGCTGCGATAATGACCAACGATCCGAAGTACCGCAAGGCCGCGATCAAGGGCGCCCAGTTTATCGTCAAGGCCCAGACGAGGTCTCACGGTGGTTGGCGATACGAACCTCGCAAAGACGGTGACACTTCGGTTTTGGGTTGGTGTGTCATGGCGTTGTACAGTGCGCAGCGGATGGGGATGGAAATCCCGCCCGAGACTTTCAAGGGCGCCTCCAGATGGCTCGACAGGGTCAGTTGTGGACGTACGAAATTCCTTTTCGGATACACCAGCGGGTCCCCCAAGCCCGCGATGGCGGCGGAAGGGGCTTTTTCGAGGATGCTGTTGGGGCAAACGCCGTCGCCCGCCCAGCAGAAGGAACTTGCGAATTATCTGAACGCTAACAGGAAGGCGACCGCCAATAATTTCTACCTGGCTTACTACGCATCGCTGGCGATGATGCAGATCGGTGGCGATGCGTGGCGGAAGTGGAACCCCCAGATGCGTGAACGACTCGTTGCCCTCCAGACGCGAGGCGGAAGCGCCGACGGGGCATGGACCACCAATACAACGTACAAACGCAATGCGGGCACTGTTTACACCACCTCGATGGCTACGCTTACACTCGAGGTTTACTACCGCTATCTGCCGATGCTTGGTGAAGCCAATGACGGTTCGCCCGATCCGGGCGTGAAACCGGATGCCTCCCGGGGCACCGAATCGCGGCGTAAGAAACGCCGATGAGCGAGACCATGACAGATCCCCAACCGATGTGCCTTCCGGGCCTGCACGAGGCGGTGGCGCAGAAGATCGCACAGCACGTCTCGCCGGACAGTACGGTACTGGATATCGCCGCCGGAAGCGGCGCATTTACCCGCCGCCTTCTGGATATGGGCTTCTCCGTGGTTGCCAACGACGCCGACGGAAGTCGGTGGGGCGTCCCCGAAATCGACCTGATGAACGTGGACCTCGACAGCGCTTTTGCGGAACGGTTTGCGGGCGCCGGCGCAGAGGCGATTGCGGCGATAGAGGTCATCGAGCACCTCGAAAATCCCCGCGAGTTCCTCCGCCGGTGCGGCGAGATTATTCCCCCCGGCGGGCTGATGTTCGTGACCGCGCCGAATGTCACTTCCGCGGCATCCAGGGCGATGTTCCTGCGGTCCGCCAGGACGGTCTTCTTCGCCGGCAGCGGACCTTGTGCGGGCGATCACATAACGTTTCTCCCGTGGTGGCTGCTGGCAGGGCACGCCCAAGCCGCCGGTTGGGAAGTTGTCGAGACGGCGTTCGCGGGGCGATACGCCAATCTCGGATTCAAAGTTCGCCTCTCGCGGTTCCTGGCGGCGATGCTGGGCAGGTACGACAGCCCGGGCGAAAAAAAATTCGGCTGCACGCTGCTGACGCTTCGCAATAGCTGATGTAACCGCCCGTACCTCGAATCGCTGTCACGACCCGGTTTTTTTCGCGCCGGAGGCGCGCCGATAGACAACTAGCCTTGCGGCGGCGGGGGCCAGCGGTTCGATCCTTATCTCGTTCGATCCGGGTTTGAGGAATCGCGAGACGTCGAGGCGCCAGGGTCGCCCGATCGCGCCGCCGGCGAAGACGCCGTTGACTTTGACGCTTGCGGCGGATCGCGGGAGCTTGTCCATCTCGATGTAGACCCCGGAGTTTTTCATGTCGAGGTTTGCGGGCAATTCGCATCGTCCCACGAACGGATCGGCGGTTATGGGCGAGGCGATCGCTCGGGTCTTCGTCTTGGTTTTGGCGACTTTGCTTGCGGACGCCGGGGAGTTGGTGCGGGCTATCGCAATGGGCTTGCGGACCGGTAATGCGCCGGGGGTGATTCTGGCCGGGCGTTTGACCGCGTGGTGACGGAAGACCAGCAGCACGCTCTCGGCGGGTTCGAGCGTCAAGTCCACGTCGACAGTGTTTGCGTTAACGCGTTTGAATGCGATGGCCGTAATCTCGTTTCGCATGGCGTCCCAGCATTCAGGCTCGCCGGCGGCGCGGATGCGCAGCTTGAAGCGCTTGGCGGCGCCCTTGTGGTCCTGGTTGCACACGAGCAGCACGTCGCGGTCGTTCTTGACGCGATGAAGCACGTGCAGCCAGTGGTTCGTTTCGCCTTCGAGCACCTCGAGGGTTGGATGAATTTTCGCGTCGGCGGTCAGCACCTGCTGAAGCTGCTCGGGCGTGGGCTTGTCCGGGAGAAAGTAGCTTCGCCCGCCGGCCGGGGTGGTCCTGCAGACTTTCAGTCCGGTCTTGGGCTTTCCCCAGATCGCCTCTCGCAGCGCCGCGACATCCTTCGAGCCGCGCCCGAGAGTCGCCGAGGCGCTTGGCAGGACACCGTAACCGACGACCACTCCGCCGGCATTCAGGAAGGCTTTGGCCTTTTCCAGGGCCGCGGGGGGGATGACCTCCACGGGCGGTACGATCAGGATCTTGTAGCGCTCCTCGTACAGGTGAATCTCCTTACCGACCAGGCGGGTGTCGTTTTCGAATACGTCGTAAGGCATCCAGTCGCAGTCGAACAGGGCGTCCTGCAGCGAACTGGTCATGTCTT
>Ga0180434_10007984_pt1 | contig 11799 bp, 6 predicted proteins | sample SS_ome_7_FD_132453 | JGI IMG/M metagenome (GOLD analysis project Ga0180434, IMG submission 132453) | Hypersaline lake sediment archaeal communities from the Salton Sea, California, USA - SS_1_D_2 metaG | ecosystem: Environmental > Aquatic > Non-marine Saline and Alkaline > Hypersaline > Sediment... | reverse complement strand
GCCAAACTCGGCTGGACGGTCGGCGGCCAGTTGTACACCTTTCGGAAACTCCCGTTCTACGAGGCCCTGGACATCATCGCGGGCCTCGGCCTGGTGTGCGTGGAGCCGTGCTTCTTCCTCCAACTGGACAAGGCCCGGCCGAAACTCAAGACGAACGAGGACCTGCCGCCCGACGTCCGGAAGGAATTGAAGCAGCGCCTGGCGGACCGCGGCGTCGCCATGTCGGCGTTCTACTCCGACGTTGGCAAAGGCAACGACAACGACAAGGCGCGGAAAATCTTCGAGTTCGCCAAGGAGATGGGCGTGGGGGCCATCGTGGCCGAGCCGCCCGCCGAGGCCCTCGACCTCATCGAGCCGCTCTGCGATGAGTACCGGATCAACCTCGCCATTCACAACCACCCCGAGAAGGCCGGCTACACGAACTGGAAGCCCGAGAACGTCATGGCCCTGTGTAAGGACCGGAGCAAACGTATCGGCGCCTGTCCCGACACCGGCCATTGGGTCCGGTCGGGGCTGGACCCGGTGGCGTGCCTGAAGGTGTACGAGGGCCGCATCCACAACGTGCACCTGAAGGACGCCCTCGAGAAGGGGAACCGGAAGTCGCGCGACGTGCCGCTGGGGCAGGGGGCCGCCGGCTACAAGGCCGTGCTCGCGGAACTGAAGCGGCAGGGGTACCGCGGCGTCATGACGATCGAGTACGAGCATCTTTCGCCGCAACTGGTCGACGACGTCAAGGCGTGCGCAGCGTTCGTCGAGAAGGCGGCCAAGGAACTGGCGGGCTGACGGCGCGTCGGAACGCAGATGACAGGCGCGGCGGGGCGGGAGACCCGCCGCGCTGTCCGGTGCTCCGAAACCGCGCTACTTGCTCTCCCAGCCGCTGTACTCCACGTCCACGTAGAGCGGCTCGTCGAGGACGAGGATCTTCTCCAGGCGGATGACCGTGCCGTCCAGCGGCAGGTCCACGCGGATGGGCGTGGCGCCGGCGGCGGTGGCGCGGGCGTCGGCCTGGGCTTGGGCGGCCTGCTGAAGGACCTGGGCGGCCGCGTCGGCCGCCACCGGCGGCTGGTCCACGGCCCCGGTCAGCCGGCGGAACTGGTCGACCACGGTCAGCGGGCCGGTCACGGCCGGCGCGTTCCCCCATCCCTTGGTGTACTTGCCCTGCTTGGGCAGGTACAGGCTGACCATGAGATGGGTGATGGGCTCGTCGGCCCTCGGCAGGACGAGGTGCAGCGTGCCGCTGGACGCCGGCGGTTTCTCGTCCTTCTCGACGTAGACGAGTTCCACCGGGAACGCCGACAGGCCGCTGGCGGCGCCTTCGCTGCGCACCAGCGGCAGGAGGATGCGGCCGGTCTCGTCGCGGGCGGGGCGGACGGCCTTGCCGCTGACGCTGGCCGACCAGATGTCGACGCCGTCCGGCATGGTCAGGCGGAGGAACTGGTTGCGGTTGTTCCGCACGTTGTACTGGATCTTGGTGATGCGCCGGCCGTCCATGGTCTGCATCGTGGTGACGACGGCCGAGTCGATGATCGTGACAAGGACGTTCACGTCTTCATGTTTCTTGATGGCCAGCGGGATGTCGAAGGTCTCGGCCACGTAGCGGTAGGCCAGCAGGATGGGCTGGCTGGTCATGGCGAGCAGTTCGGGCGGCAGTTCGCGCACGTCGATGGTGGTGGCGCCCGTCAGCCGCGGGGCCGACAGTTCCACGTTCGCCAGGGCCACCACGCCGATGTGCCCCTTCTCGCGGACCACGTCGGCGGCCCGCAGCACGGGCAGCGACACCGACGAGGCGTCCTGCATGCCCGCCTGCTCGTACGTGACGTACAGGGCGTAGTCGCCGATGACCTCGGACGACAGCGCCACGGTCAGCGCGTCGTCGGCCACGCGCCAGTCGCGGACGCGGTCGCCTCGGACCTCCAGGATGCTGACGCCCTTGGGCATCGCCAGTTTCAGGACGCGGACGCCCGCGTGCAGGATGTTGAAGTTGACGCGTTCGCGGCCGATGAGGATGCCGTCGCCGACGGCCACCAGCGTCTCGGTCTCGGCGTAGAGTTTGGGCGGGACCTTCTCGGCCTCGGGGATGGCCCGTTCCCACGACAACTGGACGGGGCCCTGGGCGGGCAGGGCGGCCGCCACGTGCGTGGCATTGGCCTCCTCCTTCTTGGCGACCGACTGCGCCCCCGTCACCTGGATATCGACGCCCGTCTGCGCCACCGTCAGGTCCAGCAGGCACGTGCTGGACGGTATGCGGTCGAACGCCAGGGAGAGCGTGCCGGCCTGTTCGCGGACGGCCACGGCGAAGGTGATGTCGGCCTGAATGTCGCCGGCCCCGGCCGCCGTCATCAACTGGTAGGCGTTATCGGCCTGGCGGAGGTGGGCGCCGTCGGGCACCGTGACCTCCTGGACGGCCACCGTGGCCGGCAGCAGCGGGATGACCTTCCACCCGTCCTCCTTCAGGATGGAGATCTTGAAGGTGGCCTTGAAGACGGCCCCGTCCTTGGTGAGCGTGCCGGCGTACTCGGCGCTGGTGACGGCGAAGTCGGCGGGCGGCGGGGGCGTCTTGGGCTTCTTCTGCTCGATGCTCCAGACGAGCAGGGCCTTGAACTCCTGCCAGGGGATGCGGACCTTCGCCTGGCCGACCTTCTCGATCTTGATGCCCAGGAGGTCCTCGACCTCGTCCCACGAGAGGGTGAACGTGCCGGGCTCGCGGGCCTTCAGGTCGTCCTCCGTCAGGCCGGTCACCTCCTTGAACTTCTGCCACGACAGGGTGACCTTGTTCTCGGCGTCGGCGGGCGCTCCGGCGGCGGGCGGCGCCGGTTCGTCGGCAGCCCGGGCGGCGGGGCCGGCCAGGAGCATTGCCGCCGTGGCGGCTAGCAGGGTCCATGTGACGGTTCTCATCGCGTCTCTCCTTCCCACGTGTACTCGGCTTCCAGGTTCGGGGCGTCGCTCGGGTCGAGCAACGTTTTTTCGAACTTCAGGGTCCGGCCGACGGCGGGAACGACCACCGCGGCCGGCACGCCGGGGAACCGCAGCGGCTCGGCCTCGGCCGACCAGTGCTGCATCCGGCCGCTCTTGACGGCCGTCAGGTACGTGCCGTTATCGACGAGCAGGTAGTCGTCATGGGTCACCGCGACGGCGTTGCCGTTGTACGTCAGGGTATTGGTTTCGTCGGCGGCCCGGCTGATGGTGACGGGTACGCCGTTGGCCAGCATGGCGTCGGTGCCGACGATCGTCTCCTGGCGGGCGTCGCGCACGAGGGCGGTCGCGGCGGCCGAGGGCGTCCGCTGCTCGATGTCCATCATGGCCAGCAATTGGCCCTCGTTGACGACGGCGTAGCGGGTGTTGTTCTCGCCGCTCTGCCAGCGGATGCCGGCGGCCCGGGCGGTGCCGGCGTCGACGAAGAAGTTCCGCGACGCCACGCCCACGCGCTGGCCCAGGTTCCGCTGAAGCCGGCCGAGCACCTCCCGCACCGTCTCGACGGAGACGTCGTCATTGGTCACGACGAGAGAGTTCGTGCCGGCCTCGAAGGCGAACGGGACGGCCGACGGACCTCCGAGACCGGTGATGTTGGCGCCCGTTGCCCCGCCGCCACCGATCCAGCCGGTCAGCCGGTCGGCGCCGGGTGCGATGGGCGTGTAGCCGTCGCGGCGGAGGGCGTCCTGCGTCGCCTGGCCGGGCGCGTTCAGGGCCCACGAGTAGTTGGACGCGACGAACTCGGCCAGCCGCCGGCCGTCCGCGTCGCCGGCCACGTTGTTCAGGTTGAATTTGACCTCGTCGAGGCTGCGGGCCTGGGTCCGGAGTTCGCGGCGGAGCCGTGCCACCTCGTCCAGGGCCGTCTGGACGTCGTCGCGGGTCACCGTGCCGCCCTCCACGTGCGCATCGCCCAGGTAGTCGTGGGTGATCCGCTGTCGCTCCAGAACCCGGGCGTCGCGAACGGCCTCGCCGAGCGTCAGCGTGTCGCCGTCAGCGATCACTACTTGGCCGGCCGGCGGCTCTTCCGGCGTGTCCAGGACGTACTGCTTGCCCGTGAGGACGCGGGCGGCGCCGGCCGTGACCTGGGCCTGTTTCTCGAGGCGCTCGGCCAGTTGCTCGGCCTCGGCCAGGCGGCCTTCGCGGGCGAGGGTGGTGACCCGCCGGGCCTCGTCCTGGAGGGCCTTGGCGCGGTCGGCGACCCGCTCCTTCAGTTCCGGGGTCAGCGTGAGTTCGGAGAAGCCGTCGGCATCGATGTCGCGGGGTTTATCGCCAGGTGGTTCTTCACGTGCACCAGTCTGCCACTTTCTGCCCGCGAGTTTCTTGTAGGAGGAGACGAGTTCGTTGAACTGTTGCTGGAGGGCATCGCGGGCGCGCGTCTGGGCGTCGAGGTTATCCCCGCTGACGTCGTACGCCGGCGCCTGGCCGCCGAAGTCCGGCGCGCCGGAGCGGCCGCGGTCGCGGCCGCCCAGGGTCACCTGCTGCTCGGCCAGGGCCTTGCCGAGTTGGACCTGCGGGGCGGGCTGCGAGGCGTCTTCGGCGGCCACGCCCAGCGTGCCGGTCTGCTCGCCGCTCTGCGGGGAGTACAGGTTACCGAGGCCGGGCGCATCGCTCAGGATGACGGCGCTGAGGGCGTCGGCGGTTTCCTTACCCGCGACTTTGGCGTACGCGTCCTTGAGTTCCGTGATGGTTCCCTTCAAGGACTCGATTTCTTGTGCGACCGACTCGCGGTGCGATTGGCGCTGGGCGAGGAACTCCTCGGCCTCGCGGACGCGGGCGGTCTGTTCGCGGGCCTCTTCGCCGCGCTGCTGGAGTTCGGTGGAGAGGTCGACCGCCACGCGGTAGGCGGCCTCGGCCTGCTGCTCGTCGCCGCGGCGCTGGGCCTCGCGGGCCTGGGCCAGCAGGTCCTTCTGCCGCTGGCGGAGGTCGACGTTGGCCTCCTGCTGGGTCAACTGGACGGCCTTGGCGGCGGCCTTCTGGCCGCGCTCGCCGGCCGACTTGGCCTCGCCCTTGCCTTGGGCCACGTCGATGTTGCCGAGGAACATCCGGGCGTTGCCGGCCTCGACCGAGTTCGGCGCCGCCTCGACGGTCTGCTGGAACAGGCCGCGGGCCTTCTCGTAGTCGTTCCGCTGGTAGAACGAGACACCGGCCCGGTACAGGTTCTTGGCCAACAGGGCCGTGTGCTGCTCGTCCAGCGGTTCCGGCGCCTCCGGGGGGGCCAGGGGGGCCGGGGCGGTCGGGGAGGGAGTAGCCGTTGTGGCCTCGGGCGCCGTGGGCTGCCGGGTCGGCGGCGGGGTCGGGGCCAGTTCCGCTTCCTCCTCCGTCTGGGGACCGGTCCGGCTTTGCGGCCGTTTGGGTTCCGGGCCTCCGCCACGTACTATTACCGCATTATACTTCGGGGCGTCCTTGCGAAAGAGGCCGGCCAGCGCCTCCAGCAGACCCGGCCCCTTCGGCGGCTTGGCCTCGGGCGGCTTCTCGACGGGCGGCTCCGGCTCCGCCGCCGGTTCGGGCGGCGGCGTGCGCGGTGGCTTGGCCAGGTGGCCCCGGCCGTACTCGAACTCCAGTTCCGCCGTCTCGCTCGACCAAGCCTCGGTCGGCCGGAGCGGGCCGCTCCACGACCGCGCGTGCATCCCCTCGGGCAGCATCAGGGCGCACCGCGCGTAGGCGACCGGCAGGTCGGTCCGCGGCAGGGGCAGGCGGAACCGGCCCTTGCGCTCGAGCGGTTCCGCCCGCATCATCGTCACGATCTCGACGGGGAAACTCACCAGCCCCGCCGTCGTCAGGACGCTCTTCTCCAGCGGCACGCGGATGGCCGACCCCGGCCCGCGGATCGGGTTCGTCTGCTCTTCCGACACGCGGACGACCACCAAGCGCGACCCCGCCGGCAGGGCCACCGTCATGTACTGCCGGGCCCGGTTGCGGACCTGGTACAGCGCCTTCGTCATCACCTGGCCGTCCGGGCGGTAGAGGACCGTCAGAAGGGCCGAGTCGATGAGCGTCTCGCGGACGGGGAACTCGTCCGTGCCCACGAGGTCGACCCGCGCTTCCCACGCCCCCGACAGCGCGTAGGCGCAGACGGGCGGGGCCGACAGCAGGGCCCGCGTGGCGTCGGGCAGGTCGTACAGGGCCAGGGGCTCGAGGCCCGGCGACTCCATCTCCAGGAGGACGCCCCCGCCGCCGCCCGCAATGGCGAGTGTGCCGCCGCGCGGCCGGGCGCCGACCACCGCCGGGGCGGGCAGCGTCATCCGCCCGCTCGGGGGACGGGGCACCTCGAACGCCACCGTCAGGTGCGTCCGCTGGCGGACCGGCCCGCGCAGGAACACCCGGGCGCCGGGGCCTTCGAGGCGGACCTCGCGGACGTCGGGCCCGATGATCTCGACGCGGTCGGCCCCGGCCGGCAGGGCCACGTCCAACTGCTCGACCGCGCCGCCCCAGAGCCGCAGGTTCAGGACGGCCCGGACCTGGTGGACGCCCTCGGCCAGGGTCCAGCCGACGTGGGCCTCGGTTTCGATGCGGGCGGCGTGCTCGACCTCCGGCCGCGGCTTCTGCCAGGTGACCGCCAGGCGGTCGCCCGCCGCCAGGCCGATGGTGCCGCGCGTGCCGCCCTTATCGCCGATGACCACGAGCGGCGACCGCGAGAAGCGGACCTCCCAGGCGTCGTCGGAGGTGACCTCGCAGGTGGTCCACGCCGCCGGGGCCGTGGCGAACTCCATGCGGCGCACGTCGCCGTCCTTCTCGGGCGAGAGCGAGGTCGTCGCCTCCACCCGGTACGGCGCCGCTTCCATCATATCGAGATAGAACCACCCGTCGTCACCGCGGCGGAGCGTGTGTGGCCGGTCGCTGCGGCACGTGATCTTCCACGCGTGCGTGGCCGGCACCAGGCGGACCGACCGGGCGCCCTCGCCGGGCAGGCCGGCCACGTCGAACGCCGCCGCGATCGTGGCCCCGTACTGGCGCAACTCGAGCCGGTACACGGCCCGCTCGATCCAGGCGACCTCGGGCGGCTGCGGCGGCTGCGGACCCTTCTGCTGGAACCGGACGAACTCCTCGTACACGCCGATGGGAATTTCGACCTGCGTGCCCGGCCACTCGGGGATGCGGCGGAGGATTTCGAGGGCGAGGTCGTCGGATGCGACGCCGGGCGCTGCCACAACCGTAGCGGCCGACACCAGGACCACCGCGGCCGCCAGCCACGCTCGCGTTCTCGAGGCCTGAGGTGTCACCCGGCGCATACCCCTGCCCCCGTGCATCTGCACACCTCATCAGACCCCAAAAGGGGTGGCAAGTTCCACAAAAACCGGCACGAGAGAACGGGGAAGGCTGAGGGGCGGGACGTGCCGCGCGGGGTTATGGATGCGCCGCAGCGTCCTCCGGCGCCCGGTTGGAGGCACGTTCCAGCACAATGAGGAGGATGCCCAGGACGATGGCAGGGGGCCCTTCGCCCGCCAGCCACCACCACGGCAGGGCGAGCATCGCGTCGACCGCGGTCATCAGCGCGCCGAACGCCACGCTCGACGCTCCCAGGAAAAGGATCGTCGGCCCGTACCGCCGCACGTCCGTCGCCACCAGCCAGCAGAACAGGCCGCTCAGCACGTACATCGCCGACACCGACCGGACCAGGTAGTCGGTGATCGGCCCGTCCGGGTACGGCCCGAAGCCGAGCCACTCGTGGATGTCAGCGTGCCATGTGCGCGGCACGAACACGAACGGAGTCGCGAGCAGCAGTGCGCCGCCCGTCACCCACAGGATAAGCCGCAGCAGACGTCCGGTGGTGGTCATCGTTCGTTTCCGCAAAAGACCTGCCGCGGCCGGTGGCGCGGTTCGCGCCGCTGTCGCGGCGCCCGCCGGCGCCGCGCGCGGGCGTCAGGCGGCGTCGAGGTTGCCGAGGATCTCGACGGCCCGGCCGGCGTCCTCCTCCGAGTCGAACGCCAGGTACCACACGGCCTGGTCGCCAAGGGCGGCGGCCGAGATGCCGCGCATGTTGATCCCGACGTCGGCCAGCGCCTCGGTCATGCGGGCGCCCAGGCCGACCTCGTCGCGGCCGTCGACGCGGACCGAGTGCAGGCCCTCGGCCACGGCGAACCCGGCCTCCTGGGCGGCCTGGCGCACGCTCTCACCGAGGAGTGGTGTGACGTAGAGTACGCCGCCACCTCTCTGATGCGTTCGGCGGGCGACGATGAATTCCAGGTTGGCGCCCGCGTCGGCCAAGGCGCCGAGTTTCTCGGCCGATGCACCGGGCGTGTCGTCGATGGCCACCGCCCACACTTCCACCTGCGAGACCTGAAGGGCCATGATTCGTCCTCCACTTGCCGGCGCGCCGACGTGCCGGCGTTGCGCCTCACGGCCAACCCCATCCCTCGACCGCTCCTCTGCGGAGGCGTCGGACGCACCCGCGCCTCTCCTCCAGCATAGCCGTATGCCCGCCCCGATGCGAGCGGAACCTCAAATGGAACGCGGTGTAGGAAGCCGCGGCCGGTCGCGTGCACGACGGTTCCCTTGCATGGCCCCTCCGGTGTCGGGTAGACTGACCCATGCGACGGACGACGAGGAGCAGCCCCATGCACGAACGCCGCATCCAATGGCTGGTCCGCCTGGTGCTCGTGGTGCCGGTGGCGCTGCTGGCGTGGGCCCTGGTCAGCGAACTGCTGGCGGCTGAGCCGGCGGATGCCCCGGCGCCGGCCGAATCGGCCGCCCCGGCCGCCGCTGCGCCGGACGCGTCGGCCTCCCCCAACACGACCACCGAAGGCGCGGGCGGCGCCGAAGAATCTGCCGTGCCGAACCCCGCGGTGCTGGAACCGTATGTGCCCGACTGGGCCCGGTACCGCGTACTGGACATCGCCGTGTGGCAGTTCGGGGCGGCGTTTCTGTTCGTTTTGGTCGGTATGGTGGCCCGCAAGGTGTCGGATTACCTCTTTGAGAAGCGGATCATCCCGCGGCTGGAGCGGACGCGGTGGCAGGTCGACAACCTGCTGGGAACCGCGGCTTCGAAGCCGCTGGGCTGGGCCCTGCTTCTGGCGGGGGTGGCGGCGGCCGCATGGGTCCTCGCGCTGCCCGAGGAGCCCACCAACGTCCGGGCCGTCGCATCCGGCGTCCTGAAGGTCTTGCTGGTGGCCGACGTCCTGTGGTTCCTGTTCCGCCTGGTCGACGTGCTGGCCGTCTACCTGAAACGCCTGGCCGGCCGGACCGATTCGACGCTCGACGACCAGCTCATCCCGCTGGTTCGCAAATCGCTGAAGGTCACCATCGGCATCCTGCTGGCCGTGTGGGTCATCCAACTGCTTGGCTACAACGTCTCGAGCCTGCTGGCGGGCCTGGGCGTGGGGGGGCTGGCGGTGGCCCTGGCGCTTCAGGACACGCTGGCCAACTTCTTCGGCTCGGTCTTCATCTTCCTGGACCGACCGTTCACGGTCGGCGACATGGTCGAAATCGAGGGTACCCAGGGCACGGTGGAACAGATCGGGTTCCGCTCAACGCGCATCCGCACGTGGCCGGCCACGCTGGTGGCCATTCCGAACAAGACCGTGGCATCGGTTAAGATTGATAACTTGTCGCGGATGCCGAAGCGGCGGGTCCTCCAGACCGTAGGGGTGACGTACGAGACCACGGCCGACCAGATGGAACAGGCCGTCGCCGCCATCCGCGGCATCCTGGAGGCCGACGAGGGCGTCGACCAGGAGTACGTCGTCGTCCGTTTCAGCGACTTCGGCGCCTCCAGCCTCGACATCGTCGTCTACTACTTCACCAAGGCCATCCCGTACGCCGACCACATGGCGACCAAGGAACGCGTGAACCTGGCCGTCATGCGGGCCGTGCGCGACTTGGGCCTCTCGATCGCCTTCCCGACCCAGACGGTGTACTTCGAGGGCGACGTGGCCGAACGCATTGCCGAGCGATTCGGTCGACCTGCTCCGGCGGACGCCTCTACTGCGAGCGACAGTGCCGCTCCAGCCGACGCCGGCGCCCCGAACGATTGACGCTCACGGACACCACGGCAGCCGAAGGGCCCAGCGCCGAAGCCGCGCCGAGAAGATCACCCGGGCCTTGATGACCTTCCGCCGCACCCGCCGGACCAGCCGATCGAAGTGCCGGTGGTACGCCACGGCATCGGCCGCCTCCTCCAGCGCCGATCCGGACGCGGTCGGTGCCGGTCCGCACGCGCGGACGGCGGCCCCCGCGGCGGCGCCGCTCTCGAGGGCGAACGACAGGCCTTCGCCGCTTGAGGGGCTCACCAGGCCCGCGGCCTCGCCTGCCAGGAGGACCCGGCCGTCGCCTGCGAAGAGGTCGTTTGCCCGTGCCGGCCGCGTCAGACGCCGGGCCGACCGGGCGAGCACCGGTCCGTCCAGCCCCAGGCGCTGGCGGAAGTGCTCCAAGATTTCCTCGAACCGCTCGCGGGCGCCCCGCAGCCGGCCGAACGCCGCGCCGACCAGCACGGTCCGGGCCTTCGGGATGGCCCACGCGTAGAAACTGGTCAGCCGGCTGGCGAACAGCACCTCGTGCCGTGAGGTGGGCGGGTCGGCCGGCAGGCGGACCTGGATGGCGACCATGGCACGCGGGGCAGGGCGGTCGGGAAACGCCAACCGGCGGGCGCGCGAGCCGGCCCCGTCGGCCCCGATAACGCATGTCGCCCGGACCGCCGTCTCGGTCCCGCCGGCGGAGAGCCGCACGGTCACGTCCTCGGCGTCGCGGGCCAGGTCCACCAGCCGCGCGTGCGGCCGGACGTCAACGCGGCCGCGGGCCTGCTCCAGCAGCCACGCGTCGAAGCGGGCGCGGTCCAGGTTCCGGTAATCGCGGGCGTAGGTTTGCTGGCGGCCGGAATCGAGGTCAAGGACGTGGACCTCGTGCGGCTCGGGCCGGACGCGAACGGCGTCCGGCACCTTGAGGCCCAGCCGACGGATGGCCCGCTGGGCGTCGGGCGCCAGCAGGCCGCCGCAGCATCGCCCGCGGGCGGCGTCGAACCGGTCCACGAGCAGGCCGCGCACGCCCTCGGGCAGACCTGCCGCGGCCGCACAGCCGGCGGCACCGGCCCCGACGATGACCACGTCGTACGTGCGGGCGTCCACGCGTCGCCTGGCTCCCAGGTTCACCGCCGCAGTGTAGGCGCTGGCCGTCGCCGGGGCAAGCGGACATCCCGCCCGGCCTTGCTTTGCCGGACGCTTCTGTTATACTGGACCGTCGCACGCGAACCGCGGCCGGCGGCATGTGGTTTGCACCCGGGATTCGGGCAACGGAAATATGGCCGTGCTAGGCGGGGGGTCAGCGGTCCCCTGTACCTGCAACCCGCTACAGCAGGGCGGAACTCCTTCCCGAGGCCTGTGGCACGTGCACGGAGGCGGTGGTCCGGGCGTTGAAGGCCGGATCCCATGCGATGGGTCGCCGGTGAACCGGGTCAGGGCCGGAAGGCAGCAGCCCTAAGCCGGAAGGCTCATGCGCCGTGGGGCTATCGGGCTGGAGCCTTGGATGCCGCCCACCGACGCGTGCTGCTTGTCGACGGAGGGTGCACGGCCATTGCTATTTCGGATTTCGGTTTTCGGATTGAACGGCAACAACATTTAGCCGCCGCGCTTGCGCGGCGCGTGTCGTTTGAGCCGCGGCGAATCAGGCCTGACTTTGGGCCGCGACGCGCAGTGGATCGCGCCGCTTCGCACGTACGTGAGCTACGATGCCCTATACCGTTCTAGCCCGGCGATACCGCTCGACGACCTTCGACGAGGTTGTGGGTCAGCGGCCCATCACGCAGACCCTTAAGAGCGCCATCGAGCACGACCGCGTGGCCCACGCCTATCTTTTCTGTGGCACGCGCGGCGTGGGCAAGACCACGGTGGCCCGCATCCT
>Ga0180434_10007982_pt1 | contig 11802 bp, 18 predicted proteins | sample SS_ome_7_FD_132453 | JGI IMG/M metagenome (GOLD analysis project Ga0180434, IMG submission 132453) | Hypersaline lake sediment archaeal communities from the Salton Sea, California, USA - SS_1_D_2 metaG | ecosystem: Environmental > Aquatic > Non-marine Saline and Alkaline > Hypersaline >... | reverse complement strand
CGGCTCATAACATAGAAGTATACTTGCGTCAGGCTCTTAGTCAAGCAACGATAGAACAAAGGAGGACGGGCATTCCCCTGTCGCCTAAAGGCGACAGTCCCCTGCCCGGAGCATGATGGCAGACGAGAATTTTTTCCCGGTCACCTTGTGGTACAGCACTCTCGGGATGGGAGACGGCCACGATTACGCTACCCGCGGCTACCTGCGGGCTTTGATGCAGGTGGGGTTCTCCGGGCTCCGTATCCCCCCGTCAATTTCTACTTCGGTGCTGATGCTGGACGAGGAGGCAGACCCGGATATCACCCAGTTCGCGTCGCTTACCCGGCCGCCGGTAGAGATGCGAATGAAGCCGATGACGCTGATCAAGGCCGGAGATCCGCGCATTGGAACGACCAAGGTGATTCCCGGGACTGACATGCGCGGCGAATCGAAGCCTATGGAAGTGAAGATCACAGAAGGGTCAATCGATCTCGACGTCGAGCAGGAGTACATGAGCAAGGAGGTGCAGGAGGTCCGTTCGGTGGTCATCCACCACGATCCGGCATCGATCGCACGACATTTCACAACACTGACGAAGCAGGGGCGCCCGGACAAGGTGGGATATGTTGGTGTCACCGTCTGGGAAACGTCGCACATCCCCGAGGCCGTGGCTGTGATTTTGAACGAGCTGAATGGCCTGGTGGTTCCGTCGGAGCACACTCAACAGGCTTTTTTGGCCAGCGGCGTCGACATCGACATCGACGTGGTACGCCACACGTTCGATCCGAAGCGCTGGAGCGAGCCGACTGAGGCGGAGCTGGAGCGCCCAAAGGGTCGGGAGAAGTACGTATTCTACGCCATCGCGACGCCGATCGAGCGTAAGAACCTGCGCGGGCTTATCCGCGCTTACTTCAAAGCTTTTGAAGGTCGTCAGGATGTGATCTTGCGCGTCAAGACGAGTGGCCAGAAGGCAGAGATCGCCGAGGTGGCGAAGCAAGCGCTAGAGGAGTCGGGGATCAATGCTGGGCGCCGTCCGCCGTTCAAGGTTTTCTCGGGCAACTGGGCGACGGAAAAGATTCGGGCCTTCCATCTGGATGGCGACTGTTACGTTTCAGCGTGCAGGGCTGAAGGGTTCGGCCTGTGTGAACTCGAAGCCAAGCTGTGCGGCAGCCGGGTGATCACGAGCGAGTGGGGAGCTGCGAAGGAGTTTATCGAATACCAGGAAGTAACACATCTCGACCCTATGACTGGGAATCCCTATCGTGCTCCGATAGGACACGAGGCCACAACCGGACAAGATGTTTTGGTCCCATGCAAGCTTATCGATGTTGACAACATGTACGGAATCGGCTGCTATGAAACCGACCAGCAGTGGGCCGATCCGGATGAGGACGCGTTGGTGGCGGCGATGCGGCGGGCGGCGCGTGAGCGGCTCGGTCCGGACCGGGAGGCGTGGGGTCGGTTACGTCGCGAGCTGGCGTACGAGAAGATCGGCGCGGAGCTTGGGGCAGTCATTCTGAGAGCCAGGGAAGCGGCGGAGGAGGAATCGGGAAATGACTTCTGAGCAAAACCGGCGCAGCCGGCAACCACACGAGAACGAAGCGCCGGCCCCGCAGCGTACCGACGTGCGGATTCGGCTCATCCCCAAAGAGGACAAGCACGGTCAGAAGTATCACTTGGCCCGGTGCGATGCCCCGATCCTGGTGGACCTGTCCGAATGCACCATCTTCGTATTCACGGGCGATAACCCCGAGCTGTCGATTCGTCGCACTCGGGACTTCAGTGGGGACTAAAGATGCGGATCTTGTTTGTTGGACCGTTGTCCGGCTACACCAGCTACCCAGTCGTCTGCAAGGGGCTGTTGCAGGCTTTGACCAGCGCCGGGCTCGAGGTCGATGTGGCCGACACCTCTTGGGACGGTTCGCCCGACCATACCGCACCGCAGTTGCTGGGCGACGGCCGGTCCATCAGTTTTCTCGAGCGCAAGGACGTGGTGAAGCTGGTACAGCAGGGCGAGTCCGCCGGTGGCGACGGCGACGTGTGCGTCGTGGTAAACCCTACTCACCACATGATGGCGATCAAGGACAAGGGCTACAAGATCGCCGGCATGTTCGTGGGCGATGTGGATCAGATTCCTGGCGCGTGGCAGGCGATCATGCGGCAGCTCGATGTTGTGCTGACGCCGTCCTCGTGGGGTATGCACGTCGTAAGCCAGGCGGAGCTGGGCTGCAGGGTGCTGGTCCTCAATCACGGCGTGTCGCCGCTGTTTCGGCCGGGGGTAATCAAGATCGACGACTCTCCGTTTGTGTTTTTGCACACCTGCTCGGCTATTTACTTCCCGGAACGCAAAGGGACGCCGCAGGCGTTGGCGGCGTTCGAGCGGCTGGCTAAGGAGCGCGACGATGTCGTGCTGCGGCTCATCCTGGGCGGGCGCACTCGGCCGTTGCGCAAGCTGCTCAACTCGCTCGACCCAGTTGCGAAATCGAAGCTCCAGGTAGAGTTCCGGGAGGGTGCTCGCGAGCCTGACGAGATTCGCCGGGCTTATCTGTCCTGTCACGCCGGGCTGTTTCCGAGTCGGGCCGAAGGCATGGGGATGCAACCGCTCGAGATGCGCGCGTGCGGGGTGCCTGTCGTGCAAACGTTGTGCACTGGGCACGCAGATCACCTGAATGGGACGATCGACCAACGCACGTGGGCTACCGGAGCTGCGAACAAGAACCAAGCGCTCTGTCCGGACGCTCACGATCCGCGCGAGTTGGGCATTACCGTCGTGCCGCACGGCACTATGACCGAGGCCTGGGGGAAGTTCGGGCGGGCGCCCGCGGTGGCAGCTGACGACGTCTACGCGGCCATGAATGAGTGCCTGGAGCACTATCCCGAGCTATCTGCCGCGGCGTTCGAAAATGCCGAGACCATCCGGTCCGACTGGTCCTGGGAGTCGACGACGCAGCCGTTGGTCGACTGGCTCAATAACCTCTGAATCCTCACGACACTCTGTCTGTGGTATACTGCGACTTGTAGGGAGGAGGTGCGTCAACATGGAGTCGCTCGAGGGGCAGTTGCTCAACCTGAATGTCGTCCTGATCGCGGTTGGTGCGTGGTTCATCCTTTGGGTCTTGCGGAAGGTCTGGAAAGGGATGGACTCGAACAAGATCGTCAAACGGCTCAAACCGCTCTACCCGGCTGTGCTGTGCCAGGGCATCGTATGGATTCCAGGTGCGTTGCCGGCGGAGCCGGAGCCGACGGTTGGTTCGCGCATCTTGATGGCGCTGTGGTGTGGTTTTTTGGCATCGATCGGCTACCAGCTGCTGAAAAGATTTTTGGGACAGAAGGGTGGTTTTTTGGCATCGATCGGCTACCAGCTGCTGAAAAGATTTTTGGGACAGAAGGGTATCGAGCTACCCGACAAGCCGGAGGATCTGCTTCCAAGCTCGGACTCGGAGGACAACCAACCCGAAGCAGAGGAAGACGACGACGTTGGCGCCGACGAGCCTGAGGCTTCGGAATCGCGAGATACTCCGATCGAGACGCCGATCCCAAAGGAATTTGCTCAAGCTGAAGCTGCTCATCGTGCGGGGGCGGGTTCGGACGACTCGGGTGACGACGAATAAAGGCCTGTGACAGTTTCCTACGAGCTGGAATGCATGGGCGAGCCGGCCACGATGGTGGTCGGTGACGATGGGGTTGTGTTCCTCGGCTGGGACGAAGATTTGGAATTGGCCGCGCAGGAACTCGGATTCGAGCCGAGTCCTTGTGGTGTCGTTGCTCAAGTTCTCAAAAATGGGGTGCTGGACGAGGAGCTGATTTTCCATTCAAAAATTGGCGATGCTGACATAGTTGGGGCGCTTATTGTCGCAGGCGCTGATACTAACGCTGCCGAGGACGACGGCTGGACGGCACTCCATTGGGCGGCCGAAGGTGGCTACGCAGACATCATCAAGCTGCTCATCAATGCTGGTGCTGATGTCAATAGCAGGAGCGTCACTGGTTGGACACCTCTTCATTCTGCTGCATGTGGCGGAGACGTGTTGGCGACCGCCGTGCTTCTCGAGGCTGGTGCAGATGTCAACGCCATAGAAGATTCTGGAGACACGGCGCTCGGGTGGGCTGAAACATTCGAAGAGACCGAAACGGCTCGTCTTCTCAGAAGGGCGAGCGTAGCTTCGCAAGAACGCTAGCGCCGCAGCCCCCCAAGTACCTGACCGCGCTTGACATTCACCCCCAGCCTTGCACATGATACGTGCATGGTAACCGATAAACCCGACAAAACCGACGAACAAGACAATATCCCTTTCGAACTGCCCTGGTGGACCAAGGCATATCACTGGCTTCGGAAGTGGGGTTGGATTCCGCTAGGTTTCATTCTGCTGGTGCTGGGCTTCATCTTCGGCGGCGCGCTGTTTCGGCGGCGCGAGGACGGCAAGGTCGCCGACCCACTCTCCGATATTCGCGACGCCGTCAGGCGCAACGACGAGCAGATTGACGCCGAGATCGAGCAGGCGCGTCAGGCGCATGTGGCCGAGGTGCAGCGCATCGAGCGCGAGCACGCCGAGCAACTTCGTGAGCTGAGCGAGGACCAAGAGCGCCGCAGGCAGGAGTTGCGCCGCAACCCAAAGAGGCTGGCGAGCTGGCTGACGGGGCTGGCGAAGGGGGAGGAGTGATGATCGCCCGCTTCGACAACGACGCCGCGCTCAGGCGTTTCCTGGAGCGGTTGCGCGGAGACCCTGTCAAAGCGCATGTGCGCTACGTCGTGGCTGAATTCGAAAACGATGTGCTCTTCACGCTGGTACCAGATAACGTTTCCGAGCATCTGACGCTGTTGGTGGGTGACGAGGGCGTTGTGATCGCGAAGGAGCGGCACCACTTGATGCGTCCGATTCCCTGACAGACTCGTGGTACCGTGGTATCATTGCTTCGCCAGCTACGGTGTGCTTCCCACGGCCCCGGGTGTTGCACCATGGTGAAACGTTGCATATCCCGGAGGCCACCTATGTCCTACGCTTACAACCTACCTTTGTCCGTGACGCGCAGGCGCAATGGGCCGCCGATGTTTGATCCTGCTCCAGTTCCAATTCGCCGCATCGACGATTTGGGAAATAGCTCATTTTTCGATGCCGCTGGTGTGAGTATGACCACTGGCAGTGCGGCATGGGACCGAGTTGTCAAATACGGCTTCTGGATCAGCATGGGGCTTGTGGCACATCGGATGTACCGCGTGCTGCGCTACGACGAGCCACTGTTTGGCGGTGGAGGCGGGATACCCCCTGCCTGGGAGGCAAACCCTGAACGATCGAACGAAGAACACAGAGAAATGTTGACCAGATACGGGGTGACCGATCCGCCAGAAGAGTACGAGATTATAAGAGTGCGTTATGACGGGAAACGGCGACTGGTACATTCTTGTGCACGACCATGGTTGGTACTGGTACGACTCCAAAGACCGGGGGTGGAAATTTTTACCCCATGGTCCGCTAGACATGAATCCTGGTTCTGCTGACGAGGAACCGGATTGGAGAGGGTATGCAGTTGGTGTGGGCGCTGGTGGACAGGCGGCGAGTGGGTCGAAGGTTCGCCGCCCGAGGGGAGTTTTGTCACCCACGCCATCTGTGAGGACTGTCAAGAGAAAATGTTTGAGGGGGAAGAACCATGGACATCGATAGTATCGTAAGAGTACGGACCGGTATCCGGCTGGCGCCGTTTGTGATTGCGGCGCTGTGTGCAGGCTGCACGCTGTTCTGGTCGTGTCTGGCCAGAGGTGAAGAGGCAGTGGATACCAGCGCGGCGGTGCCCGTCTCCGAGGGCGAGCGGGCGCCATTCGACGGCATCCTGTTCCCCACGGAGCTGGCGATCCAGATGGGCTTCCGTATCGAGACGCTGCAGGCGCGATTACGGCTCGACGTGGAGCGCGAGCAGAATCTGTGCCGCGCCCAGGTTCAATTCGAGACGCGGCTGCGAGAGTCGGAAGAGGAGCGGCGCGATTTCCAGATCGAGCTGCTGACGACACGAGTACAAGAGCAGGCGGAGGAGCTGGCGCGGCCGACGCCATGGTATCGGCGTTGGGGCTTTGCCTATGGCATGGGCATTCTGACCAGCGTGATTTTGGTGGCCGGCGGCGTAGTGGCGCTGGTCGCGGTGATGTAGATGGCGAGCTGATCGAAAGGTGGGTCGCGGAGCACGAATGAGTAGCACTTTCTACGAGATCGACTGCGGCGACGACGAGCCGGTCGTCATGGAGCGTCGTGGCGACGGCGAGCTAGTGTTTCACGGCTGGGATCTCGAGACCGAGCTGGCGGCGCAGGAGCTTGGGTTTCAACCGAGTGCTGCGTTTGTGGTTTGGGATGCCAAGCGAAACAGTCGGTTGGACGATGAGTTGCTCGACCAGGCGTGGGAAGGCGACGCCGCTGTCGTCGAGCTGCTGCTGGCGGCCGGGGCTGACGTCGACGCCAAGGACGAAGCCGGCTGGACCGCGTTGCATGATGCGGCGACGAGAGGCTACGACGACGTCGTCGAACTACTGCTGGTTGCCGGGGCCGATGTCGAAGCGAAGAGCAACACCGGCTGGACCGCGCTGCATGATGCGGCGCAGGAGGGCCACGCTGCTGTCGTCGAGCTGCTGCTGGCGGCCGGGGCTGATGTCAAAGCGAAGAACAACATCGGCTGGACCGCGTTGCATTATGCGGCCACGCGCGGCTACGCCGCTGTGGCCGAGCTGCTGCTGGCGGCCGGGGCTGATGTTGACGCGAAGAGCGAATACGGCTCGACAGCATTGCACTTTGCGGCTGCGAGAGGCTACGACGACGTCGTCGAACTACTGCTGGTTGCCGGGGCCGATGTCGAAGCGAAGAGCAACACCGGCTGGACCGCGCTGCATTATGCGGCGCAGGAGGGGCACGCAGCTGTCGTCGAGTTGATCGAATCCTGGGTCGCGGAGCACGGATGAGTAGCACTTTCTACGAGATCGACTGCGGCAATGACGAACCTGTGGTGATGGAGCGTCGTGACGACGGCGAGCTGGTGTTCCACGGTTGGGACCTCGAGACCGAGCTGGCAGCGCAGGAGCTGGGCTTTCAGCCGAGCGCGTGTTTTATGGTCTGGGAGGCGAAGCGTACCGGGACACTGGACAAAGCGTTGCGGAATGCTGCTCGGGACGGCCACGCCGCTGTCGTCGAGCTGCTACTGGCGGCCGGCGCCGATGTCAAAGCGAAGAACGAATACGGTGAGACCGCGTTGCATCAGGCGGCGTGGTACGGCCACGCCGCTATCGTCGAGCTGCTGTTGGCCGCAGGGGCTGACGTCGACGCGCAGGACGAAGCCGGCTGGACCGCGTTGCATGAGGCAGCGCAGGAGGCCCACGCAGCTGTCGTCGAGCTGCTGCTGGCCGCCGGGGCCGATGTTAACGCGCAGAGCAACGCTGGCTGGACCGCGTTGCATCAGGCGGCTGAGAACGGCCACGCAGCTGTCGTCGAGCTGCTGCTGGCCGCCGGGGCTGATATCAAAGCGAAGAACAACAGCGGCGGGACTGCGTTGCATTATGCGGCGTGGGGTGGCGACGCCGCTGTCGTCGAGCTGCTGCTGGCGGCCGGGGCCGATGTCAATGTCAATGCTGCCAAGGACGAAGACGTCTGGACCGCGTTGCGGGCTGCGGCGTCGTCGTACGGCCACGCCACCGTGGTCGAGCTGATCGAAACCTGGATCGCGGAGCACCCCGATGAGTAGCACCTTCTATGAGATCGATTGCGGCGACGACGAACCGGTGGTGATGGAACGCACCGAGGACGGCGAGCTGGTCTTCCACGGCTGGGACCTCGAGACCGAGCTGGCAGCGCAAGAGCTTGGATTCCAGCCGAGCGCTGCGTTTGTAGTTTGGGATGCGCAGCGTACCGGGACACTAGACAAAGCGTTGTGGGATGCTGCGTGGGATGGGCGTACCGCTGTCGTCGAGCTGCTGCTGGCTGCCGGGGCCGACGTCAATGCGAAGCGCAACTACGACTGGACCGCGTTGCAGGGGGCGGCTGCGTACGGCCACGCCGCTGTCGTCGAGCTGCTGCTGGCGGCCGGGGCTGACGTCAACGCGAAGAGCAACTACGGCGTGACCGCGTTGCATGATGCGGCGTCGTACGGCCACGTAGATGTCGTCGAGCTGCTGCTGGCAGCCGGGGCTGACGTCGACGCCAAGGACGAAGACGGCAGGACCGCGTTGCATGATGCGGCATCGGAGGGCCACGCAGCTGTCGTCGAGCTGCTGTTGGCGGCCGGGGCCGATATCAACGCGAAGAGCAACAGCGGCTGGACTGCGTTGCATTATGCGGCGTTAAACGGCGACGCCGCTGTCGTCGAGCTGCTGCTGGCAGCCGGGGCTGATGTCGACGCGCAGAGCAACGCTGGCTGGACCGCGTTGCATCAGGCGGCTGAGAACGGCCACGCAGCTGTCGTCGAGCTGATCGAAACCTGGATCGAGGAGCATTTCTGATGAGTAGCAAGTTTTTCGAGATCGACTGCGGAGACGATGAACCTGTGGTCATGGAGCGTCGTGACGACGGTGAGCTGGTTTTTTACGGCTGGGACCTCGAGACCGAACTGGCGGCGCAGGAGCTTGGGTTCCAACCGAGCGCTGCATTTGTGGTCTGGGATGCCAAGCGAAACAGTCGGCTGGATGAAGCATTGCGGGGGGATGCCCTGGAGGGTAACTCCGCTATCGTCGAGCTGCTGCTGGCCGCCGGAGCCGATGTTAACGCGCAGAGCAACTACGGCGGGACCGCGTTGCATTATGCAGCGTGGCGCGGCCACACCGCTGTCGTCGAGCTGCTGCTGGCGGCCGGGGCTGATATCAACGCGAAGGAGAACGAAGGCTGGACCGCGTTGCATTTTGCGGCGCAGGAGGGCCACGTCGCTGTCGTTAAGCTGCTACTGGAGGCCGGGGCTGATGTTAACGCGAAGGACGAATACGGGATGACCGCGTTGCATTGGGCGGAAGAAAGAGGTCACGCCGACTTGGTGGAGATTCTCGAAACCTGGATCGCGGAGCACGGACGATGAGTAGTAAGTTTTTCGAGATCGACTGCGGCGACGATGATCCGGTCGTCATGGAGCGTCGTGACGACGGCGAGCTAGTGTTTCACGGCTGGGATCTCGAGACGGAGCTTGCGGCGCAGGAGCTTGGGTTTGGGCGCAGCCTTTGTTACGATATCTGGGAGGCCAAGCGGAACAATCGCCTGGATCAAGCCGTTGATATGGAGGAGACTACCGCGGTCCCCGAGTCCGAGGCGTTATCTGTTCCGCGGATAGCGGCATTCCTCGCCGCAGGAGCTGAACCAAATCACGACGGAGCTTGGGCCTTCAAGGACGCCGCGCAGCGGGGGATGGTAGATATTGCAAAGCTGTACCTAGTTGCCGGAGTGAAACAGAAATACATCGATAGAGCGCTATGGATGGCAGCAAAACGTGGTAAGAACGATATCGTCAAGCTGTTGCTTCGGAGCGGGGCCGAAGTTAATGCAAATGGCGGCAAAGCTCTCTACCGGGCTGCAGAACATGGCAGGACCGAGACCGTAAGGATTTTGCTGGACCATGGAGCGGACATTTATCTGGCGCCGTATGGCGCGCTGAATGCTCCCCGGATAGCGTCCAGGATGGGGCACACTGATATCGTGAAAATGATTTTGGAGCTGGAGCCATGAAACGCACATGTTGGCTATCCGTTGATTTCGATTTTTTCGTACGGTCGCTTCTCGACTGGGACTGGGCGCACAAGGAGTCGCCGTTTTTTAGAGGCGGATTCCTCTGGCAGACTCGCGTCGCGCCGTTCCTCGCTCAAGGGATGGACCTCGTCGCCGAGATGGACCCGAGGCGGTACGCGAAACCGCAGCCGATAGATTTTTGGGAAGAGCTGCAGCGGTTGGGCTACAACTTCGACGCAGTTGAGGAATTTGTCGTGGCGGACTCCCACGCAGGCGCCACACCGTTTTTCAACCAGATCGCTGATATGAACTTGGGCGAGCCGGCCGACGTGGTGGTCAACTTCGATGCTCACCACGATCTGGGCTACTGCGAGTGGGCGCGGGTTCGTGAATTGATTGATGCCGAGCAGTGCACCTGCGACATGTGGCTCGGGTCGCTTCTCAACCAATGGCCGTCGCTCGAGGCTCGCGTCGTGTTCCCAGACTGGATGCGCGCGGAGTGGACGCTCGAAGAGCAACTGCGCTCGGTGCGCCAGGACCTCCCGCGCAGCATCTGGTCTCGGGTCGAGCTGGACTTCTTCACCAACCGCGCCGGCAAGGTTTCCAACTTGGTGATCGCCCCTGGCGAGGAGCTGGAGGTCCAGGCGGTGTTCGCCTGTCGGTCGGGCGCCTGGGTTCCACCCTGGCTCGATAACACATTTATCGATTTTGCCTATTTCGGCGAGGACGCTATCGGACTCGAGCCTTACGACGCTTTTGCAGAGCAAGATGTCCCGGCGCTCGAAGCGCGCGAAGATTTCGACCTCGAGCAGGCAAAACTGTTGGGGGAACAGTGGCGCACCTTGTTGGAGCAGGGGCCGCAGGCAGCCACAGAATTAGCCAAAAAGCACCAAAAAGAATGATAGTTTTCGCGTTTGCTTGACAGTCATTCTCGCGAGATGGTATAGCATATGCTATCTTCAAAGCAGGAAGGTGTACCCACATGAGCGAATCGAAGCAAGCGATACTGGAGGCCAACGAGGGCCAGGAAGTGACGGTGGTGTTGGGCGATGGCGGCGGAGCTTCGGTGTTCAGCGGCGTGTTGCAAAAGAATTCAAACGGCGATGCGGAATACTGGGAGGTGTTGTCGCCTCGCGGCATCGTCGCGCAAGCCGGGACACCAGTCCCCGTGCCGGAGTCGCTGGTGTGCTTCTCTTCCGGCCAGTTTGGCCACTTGATTCGCAAGCTCGAGACGCCCGAGGAGGCCCTCGCGAAAATCCAAGAGGCCAAGGAGAACGAGGGCAGGAGGTCTTCTGGGCTCGTCTCGCCCAACGGGGGGCTGCTCCAATGACTCGGAAGCGCGGGAAGAGCTGGACGCCGCGGCAGATCAAACAGCTGCGGAACAAGCTGAAGCTGACACAGAAGGAATTCGCCAAGCGTCTGGGCGTCCACGTGGTCACTATCATCCGCTGGGAAGGCGGCAGCTTCAAGCCGTCAAAGATGGCCAAGACGGTGCTCGACAGCCTATCGACATGATCCACGTCCCGGACGAGCGACTTGTCCGTCTGATCGCTATCGGCAAGAAGACGGCACACCGGTTCCCTGCCCAGCGCAAGGCCGCCACCGGCAAGGTGACTCATCCGAAGATCGTAGCTGGCAAAGTACACAAGGTGTATGCCGAGGCGCCGTTTGGTCGCGACGGCAACCCGGACGCCAAGCCACTGGTTGTGGTGATGGTTGACGACGTCGTGCTGGACGTCCTGGGCGACATCACTGATGCCGAGGCGCGCCGCGAAGGGTTTGCTTCTGTGGCGGCGTTCAAGGTTTTCTGGGATCGGGCTTGGTACCACAAGGCACTGCATTTTGACACGCATCGTTACCATCCAGTATGGGTGGTGAGCTTTTCATTGCGAGAGGTATTGCCAGCGGGTAAAAAGCTGGTGCGGCGCATCGAGCGCGAGCTGAGGGATAGGATGAAGGAGGAGCCATGAAACGGGTATTCATAGCGGGGGTGGACGGGTATCTCGGTTGGTCGCTGGCGCAGTACCTGGCGGCGCAGGGCTACGTGGTTTCTGGCATGGATAACTTCCAACGCCGCGATAAATGGGTGCCCGAGTGTGACTCGGACTCAGCTATCCCGATTGCCAGCCCGGAGCAGCGCATCGCG
>Ga0180434_10007980_pt1 | contig 11807 bp, 9 predicted proteins | sample SS_ome_7_FD_132453 | JGI IMG/M metagenome (GOLD analysis project Ga0180434, IMG submission 132453) | Hypersaline lake sediment archaeal communities from the Salton Sea, California, USA - SS_1_D_2 metaG | ecosystem: Environmental > Aquatic > Non-marine Saline and Alkaline > Hypersaline > Sediment... | reverse complement strand
TGATAACATTGATTTCCTTATTGCGGGGGAAGCCGGAAGTTACGGGGCTTGCAGACAGGTTGCGAGCGGATCGCTTTATGCTGAAAACAAAGTTGTTAGACTGCACGACGAAAAGATTGATTGCGCTAAAGACTTCCGAGCCGAGCATCAAAAACCTTTGCTCATTGCTTACAACTACGTGCATGAGAAAGATCGTCTTTTAAAAGCGTTCGACGGCGAATCCGGTTGGATTGGCGGCGGTGTTTCCGCAAAAAAGTCAAAAGAACGCGTCGAGCGTTGGTTGTCTGGTGAAGTTCCGATCTTATTGGCGCAAGCGTCGTCAATCTCGCACGGGCTAAACCTCCAATACGGAAAGTGCCGTCACATCCTATGGTATTCACTCACCGATAACTTGGAGGTTTATATACAGTTCAACCGACGTATTCGACGTCAAGGCGTTGACTCAACCGTGTTCGTGCACCACATCATCGCGCGCAACACGATCGACGAAATGCTTTTAAAAATGGTTTCGCGAAAGGACAAAGTGCAACAAAAACTTTTGGACGCTTTGCTAAAATACCGGGAGGAAAAGACATGTCAAAAAATATAGTAGTCGAAGGTTTGGACGGGACAGGAAAATCAACGCTCGCATCAGCACTACACCAAAACAACCCCAGCGCTTTAAAATTCGTTTCTGAAGGGCCAGCAACCCCGAATGAATTTTGGCGAAGAAACGCCATTCTTCGAGAACTTTGCGAATCGAAAAGCGACGTGATTTGTGATCGTCACCCCGCGATAAGCGAGCATGTCTACGGTGATATTTGCCGAAATACTGGGCCTTTAATAAGGAGCCATCTTGTAATTGCGCTCCTAGAAGAGCACTCGATTGATCGAATCGTCTATTGTAGGTCACGACTAAGCACGCTCAAGATCGAAGCAAGGGACGACGATTCAGATCGAGAAATGACCGAACTAGTCAAAAAGAATTTGATGTTTCTCCACTTTAGGTACGAAGCATTAATGGCATTACTCAAAGAGAGATTCGAAGTGATGGAAATCGACGCACTGCATACCGACCCAAACAAAAACGCAAAATTAACCACCCATAGCCTTTATCACAGCAACGACTAGACCCGAAATCGCAATGATAATCCCAGTAACCATCGCACCGATCGCTTTCCAATTGATCTCCTGTGGTTTAAGCGGGGGGATTGATTTCTTTTTGTGATAAACGTTTATATGTCCTAACAGGGTATCCGAGACCTTATTCGACAATTCGTCTTTACTTGGTACGAATTCGAGATGAGCGTTATTTTTGATCACTTCATCGCGCAGTTCCGAAACTACCGACCCAACCTGGCCTATGCTTTTTTCAATGCTCGATAGACGAACTTTGACCGAATCCTTTAGATTTTTGATCTCTGATTCAATCTCAACATGAGCCGCAAAATGGTCGCTTGAGTCTTTGAGATTTCGTCTTACGGCGGCGTGCGATCCGCTCATAGTGCTTTACCCTCCACTCCTCCCGAATTTTTCGTTCAAGTTTTTGATCGACGCTTTAAGTATTTTTTCAACGTTCTTTTCCGCTTCGGGATCGCCGACAGCTTTGAGTTTCCGGAGCTCTTCACTTGCCTTTTGTTTTATGCGCTCCAAAGTAAGGTTGTACTGGTCGTCCTTGTCGGCCTCACTTAATGTGCCGATGGGATCAGAACGATATTGCTCGACGATTTGTTCCTGATCCCCGCTGCTTAAGTCCTCAAAAAAAGCGCTGTCTTGAGGCAAGCTGAAACCGAGCTTACGTATTTTCGTTTTGACCCAACGATCTTTTTCTTTGTGCCAAAAAAATTTTCCTCGATCGTCGCGTAGCAATGAGCCGTCGCGGAGCAAAACGAATCCAGGCGCAACACTGACCGCCTTAAGACGGTGGAACTCTTGTTCTGTAATCATGTACTCGCCTGGTTTGGGGTGGCAGTACTGCGTATTTTCGCGCACGTATCCGAGATATTTTAAAGCCGACGTTCGAAGCATTTCTTGGAGCTTTTGCCGATCTTTGATCTGCTGGTGTCGGTCTTTCGACGTGCGGATCGTCTCGGCAAGGTCTTCGATCGTCTTCGCCTGCGGCTGTTCGGCTAACCACTTTTTCGCTTTAGCTTTTGTAGCTCCGGGATCAATCACGGGCCTATCAAACCCTTTAACAACTTCATAGCCGTCAATGTCGACAGTGATAACGGTTCGCATACTAGTACCGGATCGACCAGCGGAAGTTGCTGTTTACGGGCCTAGTTTCGTTAGGTGCGGGCGCCAACGAAACCAAAGTTTCGGCCCAAAGAGAGCCGAGGTCGACCGCCGACGTTAGGTGATTGTTGTAGATTTGGATAGGTGAGCCGACACCTGGATTTGTTTGGCAAACCCAATGTAGGGTAGTACCTGCGCTAGTAAAAGCCGGGGCAAACAAAACCTGCTCGTTTAGGTAATGGTTGTGTTGATTAACCATTTCGGTTTGGCTATCACCAAGATACCTTGACGCCCCGGCAGGGTCATTGACGGCGCCTGCGTCTTCACCACGGACGAACATACCGCGCAAATCCGGGAGTACAAAATATGTCCCCGAAGTGCTAGGGGTTGTCCCGCCTGCGTCGGAGGTTTTGACGAACGCACCTCCCGCAGTATGTGCCGCGGTGTTGTTGGGATCACCAACGTAAGTTGCCGTCACTAGATCGTCGTAAGTACCTCCCGAAAGGCTGAGGACTTGCCCGGTGCACTGCACAGCGCGGACACCGTCGGCGGTTGGATCGCCCGTACCTCCCCACAAAAAAATCTCGCCAGGGTGTCCAGCGATCCGTTGGATTGCTAGTAACCTTTGTGAAGCTGTCGACGACTCTGCAACACCGTCCGGGGTGAGTCCTGCGGCGTCCATTAGGGCCTGATTCGCCCCCCATATATCGTTGACTACGTCCGCAATATACGGCGTTCCGTCAACCGCACCACCACCGCTTGCGTCGACGCCAATCACTGAGGGGAACGAGCCGCTTGTGTTTGCAATAGTTCCATAATCGATCATTTGATTTTGCTCCTATACGAAATTCACAACCGCCGCGCACCAAGTGCCGAGCGGTTTATGTCTCAAAATGGTTCGGATAAAAACTTCTCGCTGTTCGTTCGGTATTTTCAGCACACTGATTCGATCCGATTCGGGACTAACAAAATCAATGTCGTCGAGATTGACGTAACCCGTTTCTGCAAATTTTGCGTAAAACCGAAGGTCGTTGATCCCGTTCGGCGCGGCGACATCAAACGCCTGCTCGCTCGTGCCTTTCTCACCGACGAACAATGCGCGCCAATCGCCGCCTGCCGTCTCCTGGTAGAGTATCGTCGGGACGCTTGCCCAATCCGCGGTAAGACCTTCTACATCACCCCACATATAACCATCACCGGAAGTTTCTGCCGTGGTTGCGGTAAAGGATTGTGTCGCATAGCAACCATTCAACATCGCTAACATTGCAGCGTCGTAATACGCTTCGATCTCTGCTTGCAAAAGTCGTCCACCATAAAGTCTTATGTCGGTCATGACACCGTCAAAACCCTGAAATTCGACGGTGTCGTACTTAGCGCCAAAATATAAATTTTCCGAAGTTTGCGCTAAATTTTTCGAAGCGACTGTGCGCGAATCGATCAAAACCTTATCGACCCACAATTCCATTTTGAGATCTGCGCCATCATCAAAACAGATAGCATCAATATGACTTAAACGCCCCGCCTCAACTGGCGCAGTCAAGCCATATTGCGAATTGTCCGAAGCAGTGACGGTCCAGTAAAGCACCCCGCCGTTATACGTCAACCAACGTTGGTTGTTTACGAGTGCGTCACCATAGCAAACAACACCTTGCTCTGATGTCACACCGATTGAAGGCTTGATCCAAAACGAAACAGTTGTGGCGCTAGTGTTGAAAGCGGTATCATCACCCACGTCGACATAGGTAGTGACGGACGTATCAAACAAAAGCCCTTTGCCAACTTCGGTCCAAGTCTCGGCAACTCCGCTGTACGGCGTTGCGCCCGTTGCGTTGCCGTAAAAGTCGACGATATACGGCGACCCGATCAAGCTACCAAAACGAGATACAATTGACGTGGGCCTTGTTTCGATCCCCCGCGAAACGATTTCGGCTAACCATGCCGTATCGACCGCTTTGTCGAACACCCGAAAATCAGTAACGCTCCCTTTGTAGTAAACGGTGTTTGATCCGATTGCGGCGCGTGCAATCCGTCCAAGGCCGGAGGCTGCGGGGGTACCGCCTTGTGAACCCGTACCCACTAACGTACTACCGCCGTAAAGATTAACCGTTGCGCCGTCCCAAGTGCATGTAGCAAGCGACTCACCGCTAATAGGCGTAGTTGCTATGGCATCCAGCACGTAGGCGCCCACAGGCGCACTGTTAACCCTTGCAGCCAGCAGAGCACCATCGGTTAGGGTATCGGGCACAAGGCCGAACAGGACCTCCTGTGCTGTACTGTGAGCAAAGATCGGTGAAGGTGCGTTGTATCCGCATTGGTGCACACGTACGTTATTGATCAATCCGTTTGGTTGCGCAGTGTCGCTCTGTCTTGCACCAATCCTCATTTCTTTGATGTCATCAGCAGGATCAACCGTTATGTCGTTACCGCCGATTGTGTTATCAGTAGCGAGTACTAGGTCATCAGTACGCCAACCCATACTATAACCGTGAGTGTCATTGTCTCGTACGTCATCGCTATCAGTAACAGTGCCAGCGTTGCCACCGGACGCGGCTGTCTCGGCTTTTGGGTTTTGCCCATAAACGAAAAGCTCCATCCTATCAGCAGCGCGTCCGGCACTATCACAGATCGAAAACAGATAGCTTGAGTCGGTACCACCTACGGTTTCATCAGGCAACAAAGCCCGAAGCGAAACGTTACCCTGTGCCCGATCTTCACCGCCGACATTATCTTCGGCTTTGTACTCCAACCCGTCTTTGTTACGGGTAAAACTGGCCGTTGTGGTTTTGATATACGAAGTCGGCCCACCAAATGAGAGCTCTTCGGACATCGCACCCCACAGGTAGATCTCGATAGTCGACCCATCGCCAGTGTAATTTGTCGAGCCGTCACTTGGTGCAGAGTAGATCAGTACCGTCTCACTCGTTGCGTGACTAGTGACTTTGATCCAACACCGGTAAATCCCATTACCCCAATCTTCGATCCCGTAATCCAACGGTGTGTTCGAGACTGTGCCCACAACACCATTATCGAGGTCAAACCAAACGCTTGGATCAGTTGAGGCGGTAGAAGCTCTTAGCCTCATCCAGTCCTTGCCACCTTTTTTCGCAAAAACGGAATGATACGTTGATACCGCTCCCCCTGTTGTATACGTTTGGGTGATTGCATGACCTGCGCCGATGGCGTCTGCAATCAAACCATCCATTGTGGTTTCTTGATCAGGTGCAACAGCCTGATCGGTTGAGATAGTAGCAAAAGCCGGTGTCCAAGTAGTCGAAAAATCCTCCGATTGTAGCAGTAGATTTGTGCTTGCTACCTCGGACAAGTAGCCGATGAATGTGTCTGAGTCTTTGTCCGGTCTGCTACAAACTCGCGGCCAATAGTCGGTCATCGGGAGTAACTTGCGCTCGCCGCCTTCGTACTTGTCCAGGTATGCGGTAGTGGCACGGCTATAGCTCGTGGGCGTTGCGTCATCTTCGGCAACCGTTGGGTAAACACCAGCGTATTTAGCAAACCGCTCTTTAGCTACTGCTGCCCACTGAGTGGCGTTTGTGGCACCCCCGGCAAACCAACTTGCGCGTTTTGCGATTTGTAAAAAATCGTATGCACCGTTGTATCTAATGCTACTTGTACCACTAGCGCCAACAGTAAAGACTGTCGACCCCGAATCGAGCGAGCCGCTCACCGTTGATATGTTGCTGGAACCTGCGAGCAAACCGTTTATGTAGACGTGACAGCCATTGGTGCTCGCTTCATCCCTATCAGCGAACAACATAACGTGTGCCCATTTGTCTTGTGGGTTTGTCAATGGTACCGTCACGGTTACGTTGACCACGCTGTCGCGAATATAAAATACTAGATTACCTAAACTGAGTTGGGCACTGTATCCCGGTTGTGAAATTCGCTTGCCAAAGATCTCGCCAGTGCCCGCGTCGGGATTGTGCGCGGAAACTACAAACTCAAAAATAAAATCCTCAGTTGTGATAGCTCCGTTTGTGTTGTTTCCGCTTTGGTAGTATTTACCAGATCGCAAACGCACGGAGGTATCGCCAATACCAGGTGATGGCCAATCCGGGTCGGCGTCCGTCCCCGTGCTAGCAATCGCTAAATCATCGCCAGCGCTCGCGGTCCAGTCCGATGTAGTAGCATCGTTACCTTCGTACCGAAGCATAGCGGATTGATCTATGCTGTTAACCGTATAGCTATCGTCTAACAGGCTATGGCCGCTTTCGGTCAAAGGTAGCCTAAACCAGTCACCCCCATCAAACGGATCGCCTGCATCCACCCAAGCGGAGATTGAGCCCTCATTTGCTGCTGGTACGTCAACACTGTTAACGTATTGGTTGGTACCGTTAAAGGTCAGCGTGTCTCGGTCTGCGCTTACTGTAGGTGAATTTATCGTCGATGCTGTCGACTGATTGACGCTTCGGTCTCTAACCTCATCGTTCATCAGCACACTAACGACGAGATCTTCAAATGGGTCATTAACACCCACGTCTTGTAACGTATAGTTCGGAGTTGTGGAGGCGGCGATTTTGAGTGACTGCGTGCCAGTCTTAAAAACCGTTGCGTCTTTTGTCAGCGTTGCATTGTTGCCAGCAGTCCAGCTCGCAACTCCGGTTTCTTCCATATCCGCGTCATCAAATTCAATCGAGCCGTACAGCAAACCTCCTTTGGCACCGCCGACGAAAAAGATAAGGTGCCATAGATCAGAGGTCGGAGGAACCGCATAACCACCCGCGTACAAAATTGTCTCAGTTAAAAAATAACCACAAACGGCGGTCGAGTTGCCAGCGAAAGAGGCATCCCCGCCGCATTGCGCTAGATAGTTAGGGGTCGACCCGATCGACAAGTCACCGTTGACGATCAGAAAACCGCCCGAACCATCGTTCCACCCACAAAACGCGGCGTCGTTTCCTGCGATAGCGGAAGACCCGCCGCAAACGCAAGCGTAGTCACCCTCTAAATAGATACTAGGGTCGATCGCTGGGTCGTTTTGGTAAACATAAGCGTCACTGAAACCGGCCCGCCGTAGCTGCGATTGAAGAAATTCCGGCGTCCCATCGCCTTTGGCAGCGAAAGCAACCGCCTCGAGTGCGTCACGACGTTCCGCGCTATCCAATGCTTCGTTAACAACGATCCCGTACTCTTTTTCTAAGTCGGTAAGAATCGCCGTTGTTTGCGGATCGCGTGTTTTGGCCAAATCGCCAAGATACGAAAACAGCGTCGAAACGCTTGCGCCTAGACCGTCAATAAACTTTTCGTAATCACTGGATTCTTTCGGTATCCAGATCGCGCCGCGGGGGAAGAGAGCTCTGATGAAATTTGAAAAACTAGACATACGTGACCGCCTGTACTTTCAAAATTTCGCCTTGCCCCAATTCGTATGAGTCGAGGTAAGAGCCAATTGAAGTCCCAAACGCGACCCCAGTTGCGAAACCGCCAACCGAAGCAAGCACCCCTTGAACAACCTGTGAAATACTAAGATCCGTAACCACGTTATTTTTCGATATTTCGGGATCAACGCCGTCGACGAAAGGCACCAATGTTGCGAAATATTCGTCGAGCGCGGTTTCGATCAGGCCTGTCACCGTCGACGGATTACCACTCCCGTAGTCAATGTTCCGCACCTCAAGATACATACCAGTCAGTGTCACCGACAAAACATACAACGTTGATTCTGTGAACCCCAAAGGGGGCCTGCTCAAACCGGTGTCCGGGTCGGTCAAGATTGCCGACTCTGCCGCGTCGAGAACAGTCTGATCTGCAACCCCTTCAGTGCCTAACGAAGCGTCGGCTTGAATGAATACGGATCTATCACCAGGGTATGAAGTAACACCCAACGATCCGTCAACAGGTTTGCCCGAATACGGATAAGCGGCTGCAACGCCTTCGGCTTCTTCTGCCCAGGTCCGGTAATCGACGCCGTTTCCTCCACCGCCGACGGTTCGGATTTCGTTTAAAACGCGGCGCCGATACGCCTCATCGGTCTCGCGATCTAGGCCTTCTGTCGCGTTCGCTGAATCAATAGTGACCACCACCGTCGAATCCAAACCCGCGACCGGCGAACCGATAATAAGCTCATCACCAAAATTTAAATTTCCTGCGACCCCGACATCTTGAGCTTGTACGTCAAAGGTAACAACCCCAGCCCCGCTAACCGTAGCCGTCGTTGTGGAGTTATAGCGGACGTTGTTCGAAGCACCCACCCAGTCGATCGCTGGTGTGACTTGGGTCCCTGGTGTATTCCCCGACGCCGAAATCACGGTAAGGATTGCAGCGACTCCCGCCTTTCGATCGACCCCGTAATTCGATCCTATCAAATCCAGATCGGTACCTGTTGCGGTGAGTGCGAGCGTTTGTAGGGATCGTTCAACTCCATACTTATACAACGTCGTAAATTGAGCGCCCAAAACGCCAGCGAGGACACGTAAAAAAGCTTTTGGGGCGAGCGGAGTTGTTTGGCCGATTTCACTTTCGAAGTTCGCCAAGACTTGCGCGATAACTTCGCTTGTTTTCGGGATCGTCAATGGCATTTCACACCCTCAAATTTGCTGGGTCGATTGTTTGGTTGATCCAATTTATCCCGTTTTTTTCTAAGACAAGTGCCTGAATATCTTTTCCAGGCGGTCGAATGATGACGATAGTTTCAATCTTCTTCGCTTCGGGGTTTCGAACGATAGCTTGCACCTCGGAAGCCAAACTGCTCTTGACTATCCAATCCAGGTCGGCAAGTGCCGCTTTTCGAATCGCGTTCACCGAATCGATCGAAAGTGGCTTCCTGGTTTCGGCCAAAAAACGCGACCCGACCCGCTCGTCAGGATCGTCAAAAAACGCATTCCCAAACCAACCGGGTTCGGACAAAAGCGAAATCAACGCGGCGTTCTCTAACCCGGCGTCCATTACAGGCTGACCACCCTCAAAGGTCAAGTCCGCGCCGTTTTCGTCAAGAGTCAATTTCGGATCGACTTCAAATCTATCTGTCATCATCCACCCTATGGTCTGGTCGGTAACGGCTCGCCGTCTGCACGAACCGTTACTTCCGAAACTTCGAAAGAATTTGTGTCTGGTGAAATCGTCGTTTCGGGCGGTGTGAAAATGATCGCTGTATTTCCGAGGCCTGTAGTCACGCCGCTATGGACATGGCTGTTGAAATTTGCAACCAACGAATTGAACGCCGAGACAATTTCGTCCAAAACGATTTTCAAGTCACTGAACCGAACCGCCGTATCGTTAAGGCCATTGAGGTTTAAAGTCCCGTCCGAGTTGAATTTGACAAACGTCGATTTGTCCCCGCTCGAATCGATCGCGTACAACTCGCGTTCGCCCGGATCGACTTCCGGTTCGAAACCGTCATCGCATGCAACTGCGACTTTGTACGCATCGCCTAAATCCAAGACGATGACCCTTGAGTCATTCGGTGGGTTGTAATCCTCGCCGGATTGGCGGAACAATTCGATCGACTGGACGTCATCGGGATCAGTGATCTCGACCTCTAACAATAGCACGTTTTTGTTACCGTCTTTGTTTGTCGTAATGGACCTATTTACAACTCTACCCAACATCATTCAAACCATGGTTCCGTGATTTCGCCGCCTGTATAAACTTGCGGCGGGACTAGCTCAAGTTTAGCCGTTGTTCCCGCCGAACCGTAAACATATTCAACCGACCGTATTAAAAAATTGAATCCGTCCGGGACGAACAACGACGGTGAAACGAGAGTTACAAGGGTGTTCTCCCGCCACAACTCGCCGTTCGGCGCGTACCAACTTGTCACCGGTACCGGGATAGACAGAGCATCGGCGAGCTTCTTTGAGCGCTTCCAATCCGCCGCTTGTTGGATGTTTCCCTCCGTCGTATCCGAAGCTGTAAACGTAAAGAAACGGCTTTCAGGGACACGCTCGTCCTTCGACACGGCATTCACAGCGTTCTTCTTCGGCGTTTGGGAAATCGCTCGATACGCGTTAAACCGTTGGCGACCGTCAAACCGCGCGGTCAACTCGGCGGTTGGGGTCTCACCCTCCGTCAAAGTTCCGACTGGTTCGCCGTCCGTATTCGCTCTTGTGAAGAGAAGATTACCTTCGGCGTCACTCGTCATCAGTGCACCGCGTTGACTGGCGAGTTTTCCGAGATGACTATGGATAGTCTCCGTTGCGTTGGCAGTGACCCGCTTAAAAGGTTCGTCGGACTCGAGCTCGAAACTAACGGGCAACCCGTACTTATCAACTAGCTTTTTGGCTCGCTTTTGGAGCGTAACATTTTTCTCCTCGTACGGCGGTTTGATCGTGCTGTCGACTAAGTCGGCAGTGAACGTCCAGCCTTCTAAATTTAGAACGTTACCGGACTCACTCACCGAAGGGATCACTGTGTAAAGCTTTCCGCGGATTGCTAGGTGCTGACCCAGATACACTTGCGCGGGGTTGTAAAGGTACGGTCTTAGTTTTGTGTTTTGAATTTCGTCGTCCAGGTCACGGGCAACGACCGCGGTCCAACCATCGGCAGCATTATCAACGCTTCGGAAAACACGAGCCGACTGAACCGCAATCTCCGAACCATCGACAATCAAAGTAAACGCATCATCGTCTTTATCTGTAACGGCAGGATCGAGTTCACGTCGGAGCTGCTCTAACTCCGGTTCGAGTCCCGGTATAATGATGACTTCACCGGGAAAAATTCTGTCGGGGTCGCCGCTTCTCAATCGTGACTGGTTCGCTCGCCAAATCCGCCGCCACTTCGTTCCGTCACCGTACGCTTGCGCGGCGATACCCGATAAAGTATCACCGGCTTCGACGGTGTACGTCCGACCCTGGACAGCTTTAGGCATAAACGACAACCTCCGTCCCCGCGGGGAGCATGAAAATTTGGATATCCTTTAGGCCGTTTGATTCGATGAACAAATCAATGTTTGCGTCGTCTTCACCCGGACCGCCATACTCTGTCACCGCAATTTCGATCGGCGCCCGCGGTCTTTCGAGCACGAACCGCCGTTCGACTTTCAAATCCGGGGCAAGCGCTAGCAGGTATTGAAGGCACAACGAAACGAGATTCAATGCGTTTGCATATGCTTCCGATTGTGAAAAATACTGCAAGTCAATTGCAAAACCTTCGTACTTTTCTTGCACGTCGTCGAGCCCGTTTGTCAAAAGATCAAAAGTATCCAAAACGCTTTGCGCCAAATCGATCGCTTGTGCTTTTGTACTAATGTTAGCAAAGCTAACTACTTTACCAATCGAACCAAGTGCAGATAACAAGGATAGTTCTATCGTCGCAGTGTTGTTTTTTTGCAATCCCGAATTCGTCGTTGTTACCGTAGTAGGTAAAGCCGAAACCTGGCTAGTCACCAAATCAGTGTAAGCGGACATTTTATCTTGGGTATCACCAGAACCCAACGTCGGGAGCTGTGTTAGTTGCTGGGTCTGACCCGCCAACGAATCGAGAGTGATTGTGGTCTGTGTGATCGTGTCGTTGATTGCGCTTTGAATTCCGACGATCGCATTATCGAGCGCATCGATTGTGGTGAACAGTGGCGTGGTTGCGCGAGTAGTTAGGGTGTTAATCGCACGGCTCGTGTTTTCGATACCACGCACAAGCTCTTG
>Ga0180434_10007979_pt1 | contig 11807 bp, 12 predicted proteins | sample SS_ome_7_FD_132453 | JGI IMG/M metagenome (GOLD analysis project Ga0180434, IMG submission 132453) | Hypersaline lake sediment archaeal communities from the Salton Sea, California, USA - SS_1_D_2 metaG | ecosystem: Environmental > Aquatic > Non-marine Saline and Alkaline > Hypersaline >... | reverse complement strand
TCCTGCGTGACGACAAGCTGTTCGGCCTCGTCCCAGCTCATGCCGCCGGGAATGAGCGTGCGCAGCACGAAATGCAGGCCGAGATAGCACAGGATGATCGCCGGCGCGTGGCGCAAGACCCACCCGGCCCGGTCGCGCGGGGCCGGGCCGGCGGTGGTATCGGGGTCGTGTGTCATCACCATGCCCAAGGCCGTGCTCGCGCCCTATCGCCTGCGAACCGCGGGGGCGACGGCGATACCGGCGGCGCAACCGATCCGTGCCGCGCCGCCGGACGGCGTGAGGATGGTGCGGTTGCGCCGGGTCATGTCTGCGGCCATCTTCGGTCTCTCTTCGGTCACCGGCCCGGTTGCCCGGACAGTTCATCAGTTGCCGCGCAGGATCCCGAGGATCAGGCGCGACGGCGTGTGGGGCGTTCCGATCCGCTGGTTGAACAGGATCGAGCCGGTCTTGTCCGGAACCGCCCAGGCCTGTTCGCCATCGGCCCCGACCGTGGCCGGGTCGATCGGCGTGGCGCCGGGGAAGCGGCGGGCGACGAGCGCCCGGACCCCGGCCGCCTGTCCGGTGCGCGCCTCGGCGGCGACGGAACAGCCCGCGCCGCCGTCCAGCAGCATCACGGCGGGGCGGCGGTCATCCACCACCCAGCTTTGCACCCTGGCATCGTCGCGGCGCGGCACGGGCACGTAGTTGTCGGCCCGCAGCCGCGCGTCGATCTCGCCGGTCGTGTCATCGAGGCAGTAGCGCTCGAAGGCCCGGGTGAACCGCGCCGGTGTCGATTTCGGGACCACGTTGTCGGCGTAGATATTCGCGAGTTCGTAGGCCTCGGGCGATGGTGTGCCGCCAACGCAGGCGGCAAGCATGACGGGCGCAAGGAGCGCCGTCGCCGTCCCGCCATGTGCCGTCGCTGCCTGCTGTCGCATCGCGCCCGGCCTCAGCCCCTGACCGCCTTGACGATCTTCTGCGCCCCGTCCTTGAGGTCGTCGGCCGCGATCACGTTGAGGCCCGAGGCCGCGATGATCTCCTTGCCCTTCTCGACGTTGGTGCCTTCCAGCCGCACCACCAGCGGCACCTGCAGCCCGACCTCGCGGACCGCCGCGATCACGCCCTCGGCGATGATGTCGCAGCGCATGATCCCGCCGAAGATGTTGACAAGGATGCCCTTCACGTTCGGGTCGGAGGTGATGATCTTGAACGCCTCGGTCACCTTCTCCTTCGTCGCGCCGCCGCCGACGTCGAGGAAGTTCGCGGGTTCCGCGCCGTAAAGCTTGATGATGTCCATCGTCGCCATGGCGAGGCCCGCGCCGTTGACCATGCAGCCGATCTCGCCATCCAGCGCGATGTAGTTCAGATCGAACTTGGAGGCCTGAAGCTCCTTGGGGTCTTCCTCGGTCGTGTCGCGCAGTTCCATGATGTCGGGATGGCGGTAGAGCGCGTTGCCGTCGAAGCCCATCTTGGCGTCGAGGCACTTCAGGTTGCCGTCGGGCGTGACGATCAGCGGATTGATCTCAAGCATCTCCATGTCCTTCTCGACGAAGAGCTTGTAGAGCGTTTTCACCAGCGCCACGCATTGCTTGACCTGGCCGCCCTCAAGCCCCAGCGCGAAGGCCACGCGGCGGCCGTGGAAATCCGACAGGCCCGAGGCCGGATCGACGGAGAACGACAGGATCTTCTCGGGCGTCGCGGCCGCGACCTCCTCGATGTCCATGCCGCCCTCGGTCGAGCAGACGAAGGCGATCCGGCTGGTCTGCCGGTCGACCAGCAGCGCGAGATAAAGCTCGCGCGCGATGTCCGATCCGTCCTCGATATAGACGCGGCCGACCTGCTTGCCGGCGGGGCCGGTCTGGTGCGTGACCAGCGTGCGGCCCAGCATCTGCTTGACCAGCGTCTCGGCCTCCTCGACCGATTTCGCCAGCCGCACGCCGCCCTTCTCGCCCGCCTCGGGTTCCTTGAACGATCCCTTGCCGCGGCCGCCGGCGTGAATCTGCGCCTTGACGACCCACAGAGGCCCGTCCAGCCCGCCCGCGGCCGTCTTCGCCTCTTCCGCGCGCAGCACCACGCGCCCGTCGGACACCGGCGCGCCGTAAGACCGCAGAAGCGCCTTGGCCTGGTATTCATGGATGTTCATGGACCTGTCCCGTGCTTGATCGATTTGCGCCCTGATGCCATGTGGATCAGGCGTTCCAAAGGGAATTCGGGCGGATCGCACCGGAGCGCCCGAAAAATCCGAATTTTGTGATCACAGCCAAGTTTTGTGTGATCACAAAACGCCGGCGCCCTGAAATCGAATCGAAACCGGGCTGGGAATGCGACAAAGCATCGCCCATGAAAAAGCCGCGCGCCCGAACGGGGCGCGCGGCGTCGGGGGCGGTTCGGCCCGTGTCCGGCTCAGGCCAGGGTGCTGTCGATCCCCTTGCAGGCCTCGACAAGGCCCTTCACGGCATCGACCGATTTCTGGAACATCGCCTGCTCGTCCTTGTTGAGCTTGATGTCCACGATCTTCTCGATGCCCTTGGCGCCGATGATCGTCGGCACGCCGACATACATGCCCTTCAGGCCATATTCACCGTCGCAGAAGGCCGCGCAGGGCAGCAGCCGCTTTTGGTCCTTCAGATAGGCCTCGGCCATCTCGATCGCCGAGGTGGCGGGCGCGTAGAAGGCCGACCCGGTCTTCAGCAGGCCGACGATCTCGGCGCCGCCGTCACGGGTGCGCTGCACGATCGCGTCCATCTTCTCCTGCGTGGTCCAGCCCATCTCGACGAGATCGGGCAGCGGGATCCCCGCGACCGTCGAATAGCGCACCAGCGGCACCATCGTGTCGCCATGCCCGCCCAGCACGAAGGCGGTGACGTCGCGCATCGACACGCCGAATTCGAGGCTCAGGAAATGCCGGAACCGCGCGCTGTCCAGCACCCCGGCCATGCCGACGACCTTGGCATGCGGCAGGCCGGAAAACTCGCGCAGCGCCCAGACCATCGCATCGAGCGGGTTGGTGATGCAGATCACGAAGGCATTGGGCGCATGCGCCTTGATCCCCTCGCCCACGGCCTTCATCACCTTGAGGTTGATGCCCAAGAGGTCGTCGCGGCTCATCCCCGGCTTGCGCGGCACGCCGGCAGTGACGATGCAGACATCGGCCCCGGCGATATCCTCGTAGGAATTGGTGCCCTTCATCGCGGCGTCGAACCCCTCCGACGGGCCGCTTTCGGCGATATCGAGCGCCTTGCCCTGCGGGACGCCCTCGGCGATGTCGAACAGCACGACGTCGCCGAGTTCCTTGATCGCGGCAAGATGGGCGAGCGTTCCGCCGATCTGCCCCGCGCCGATCAGCGCGATCCTGGGTCTGGCCATGGTTTCCGGTCTCCGGGTCGGTTGAGTGTTGCCGGCCTGCCTAAGGCCTCGCGCCCCGGCGCGCAAGCCTGCTGCGCCGCAGCGTCGGGCCCGCGCGGCGCAGCAGGCTTTGCGCCGCCGCCGGATTGCGCTAACGGCGGTGATCCGGGTGGCCCGCGCCGCCCGGTATCGGCTGGGGGAGGCGAATCGGTTGGAAGGACCGGCGTTCTGGGTGGCCGCCGTCGTCGCGGCGATGCTGGTGGGCATGGGCAAGGGCGGCCTGCCGGTGGTGGCGATGCTGTCGGTGCCGCTGTTGTCGCTGTGGATCTCGCCGGTCACGGCGGCGGGGCTGTTGCTGCCGGTCTATGTCGTTTCGGACATCTTCGGCCTTTACGCCTACCGGCGCGACTATGACCGCCGCGTGCTGTGGATCATGGTGCCCGCCGCCGCGGTCGGCATCGCGATCGGCGGGCTGACCGCCTCGATCGTGCCGGAACGGGCCGTGGTGGCGCTGGTCGGGCTGATCGGCACGCTCTTCGCGCTGTCGCTGATCCTGCGCCGCGGCCCGCCGCCGGAGCCGCGCCCGGCCCGCATTGGCCCCGGCATCGTCTGGGGCACGGCCAGCGGGTTCACCAGTTTCGTCAGCCATGCCGGCGGCCCGCCCTGGCAGATCTACGTGCTGCCGCTGGGCCTGACGAAGACCGTCTTCGCCGGCACCACGACCATCGCCTTCGCCTGGATCAACGCGATCAAGCTCATTCCCTACTGGGCGCTGGGCCAGTTGTCGCCGGGCAACCTGAAGATCGCGGCGGTGCTGATGCTGCCGGCGGCCGGCGCGGTGTTCCTTGGCCTGTGGCTGGTGCGGCGGCTGCCGGAGCGGCTGTTCTTCCGGCTGGTGACCTGGGCGCTTCTGGCCGTGTCGCTGCGATTGCTCTGGCAGGCGGCCCGGCCGGCGGGCTAGGCTTGGCGCCGGCAGGACGGGAGGCGGGACGATGACACACCGGGTTCTGATCACGGCGGGGGGCGGCGGCATCGGCCGCGCGATGGGCACGGCCTTCGCCGAGGCCGGCGCACAGGTCTGGGTCTGCGATGCGGACGCGGCCGCGCTGGCCGGCTGCCCCGCGGACTGGCGCCGCGACCGGGTGGACATCTCCGACGAGGCCGAGGTCGCCGCCCTGTTCGGCCGGGTGGCGGCGGACTGGGGCGGGCTCGACGTGCTGTGCTGCAACGCCGGGATCGCCGGGCCGACCGCCCGGATCGAGGACGTGGCGCTGGCCGACTGGCGCGCCTGCATGGCGGTGAACCTCGAAGGCGCGTTCCTGTGCACGAAGCACGCCGCGCCGATGCTGGTCGCGGGCGGCTCCGGCGCGATCGTCTACACCTCGTCGACCGCCGGGCAGTACGGGTTCCCGAATCGCGCGCCCTACGCCGCCTCGAAATGGGGGCTGCACGGGCTGATGAAGACCGCCGCGATGGAACTGGGCCCGCATGGCGTCCGCGCCAACGCGATCTGCCCCGGCGCGGTGGAGGGGCCGCGGATGGAGGGCGTGCTGGAGCGCGAGGCGGCGATCAAGGGCACCACGCGCGACGCGATCTACCGGGGCTATGCCGCCGGTACCTCGATGCGCAGCTTCGTCACCGCGCAGGATATCGCGGCGATGGCGGTGTTCCTGGGCTCGCCCGCCGCGCGCCGGGTCTCGGGCCAGATCGTCGCCGTCGACGGCCATACCGAGAACCCCGATCCCCGGGCGTGATCGCGCCCCGTTCCCATCGCCGCCGGGCTGGGCTATTTGAACGCCATGCGCTGGACCGTTCCGAACACGCTGACCGTTCTGCGCCTGCTCGCCGCGCCCGGCGTGCCGGTGATGTTTCTCTACTTCGCCCGGCCCTGGGCGGACTGGTTCGCGCTGGCGCTGTTCATCGTCGCCTCGGTCACCGACTGGTTCGACGGCTATCTCGCCCGCGCCTGGAAACAGGAAAGCCGGTTCGGGGCGATGCTCGACCCGATCGCCGACAAGGCGATGGTGGTGATCGCGCTGGTGGTGATCACCGGCTATTCCGGCATGAACCCCTGGCTGATCCTGCCGGTCACCGTGATCCTGTTCCGCGAGGTCTTCGTCAGCGGGCTTCGCGAATACCTCGGCGCCGATGCCGGGCGGCTTCAGGTCACCGGCCTTGCCAAGTGGAAGACCACGGCCCAGATGGTGGCCATCGCGATCCTGTTCCTCGGCACCGGGCTGGCCTATCTCGAGGACGGGCGGCCGCCGCGGGTGGGCGAGGGCGATCTCAGGGCCGGGGTATCCTGGGCGGCGCTGGCCACCCATGCCGGGCTGGCGCTGATCTGGGTCGCCGCGCTGCTGACGGCGGTGACCGGGTGGGACTATTTCCGCAAGGCGCTGCCCTATCTCGGGGAGGATCGCCGATGAGCGAGATCGACGTGCTCTATTTCGCCTGGGTCCGGGAACGGATCGGCCTGCCGCGCGAACGGGTGACGACCGGGGCGGCGACAGTGGCCGCGCTGGTCGCCGAGCTTGCCGCGCGCGAGGATCGTTACGCCGCGGCCTTCGCCGATGTCTCGGCGCTGCGCGTGGCGCTGGATCAGGATCTGGCCGATTTCGACGCACCGCTCGACGGGGTGCGCGAGGTGGCGTTCTTCCCGCCGATGACCGGGGGCTAAGGCGATGCGTGTCGCCGTGCAGGCCGAGGCCTTCGACTACGGCGCCGAATCCGCCGCCTTCGCGGCGGCGGCCGAGGGCGCCGGCGCGGTCGTCACCTTCCTCGGCGTCGTGCGCGACAACGGCGGCGCGCTCACCGCGATGGAGATCGAGCATTACCCCGGCATGACCGAGAAGGCGATCGCCGGGATCGTCGATCAGGCAGCCGGGCGCTGGCCGCTGACCGACGCGCTGGTGATCCATCGCCACGGCCGGCTGGCGCCGGGCGAGGCGATCATGATGGTCGCCACCGCCTCGCGCCACCGCGCCGCGGCCTTCGCGGCGGCGGATTTCCTGATGGACTACCTGAAATCCCGCGCGCCGTTCTGGAAGAAGGAGATCGGCGCCGACGGGGCCGAATGGGTCGCCGCGACGGAGGCCGACGAGGCCGCGCTGGACCGCTGGTAACCGACGCCGGCCGGGCCGCGGCGGGCTCGGATCCCCACGAAAGCTGACGGCCGAAGATGGCCGGTCAGTCCCGCCCGCCCTGTTTCTCGATGGCGGCGCGCAACTCCTCGGCCTCGGCGCGCGCCTCGCGCAGCCCTTCCATCGCGGCGCGCAGTTCCGCCTCCGTCTGGGTCAAACGTCCGCCCAGGTCGCGTTCCAGCCGGTCGGCCTGTTCGACGGCGCGGTCGCGCTCCTCCTCGGCCTCGTGCAGCGCCTGCGCCATCTTGTCGAGTTCGCCCATCTCGGCCTGGGTCACGCGGGTCAGGCGGTGAAACAGCCACGAGGCCGCCCAGCCTAGGCTGAAGGCGACGAACAGGATCACGGCGGTGACGGCGATGAATTCGGTCCGGTTCATGGCCTGTCGTCTCCTTCGCTGATCTCGGCCGGGCGCGGCCGCGGGCGCGGCGAGTCCTCCGTCGCCGGGCGCAGGTTCACGCCTTCGGGGGCGGTTCTCGCCAGCGCCTCGGCCGCCAGTTCCGCGGCGATCTGCCGGGCCCGGGCCGCCGCGGCCTCCAGAACACTGTCCGGCACGGCCCGGGGCCGGGGGCTGTCCTCGCCAGCCGGGGTGACGGTGATCGCCGGCGCGGCGGCGCCGTCGGCCGGCGCTTCGGCGGCGCCGGGCTCGGCGGGTTCGGGCTCGGCGGGTTCGGCCGCGGCCCGATCCTCGCCGGCGGCCTCGCCCGGCGCCGGTGCCTCCGGTTCGGCCGCGGCCGCCTCGCCGGCGAGGCTCTCGGGCCGGGGCCGCGGGCCGAGCGCGGGGCGCTCCGGGGCGGCCGAGACCCCTGCCTCCGGCGGGGCCGCCCGATCCGCATCCCGCGGTGCGGTGTCGGCGGGTGCGGTCTCGACTGGCGCGGTGTCGGCGGGAGCGGGCGCGCCGGGTGCCGGCTCGGCACCCGCGGCGTCGGTGGCTGCAGCCGCGGCTGCAGACCCGTCGCCGGTGTCGTCCGCGGGCGCACTCGCCGTCCCCGGTTCGGCCCGCGCCGGCGCGGCATCGGCGCTTTCGATGGCTTCGGGCGCCGGCACGGGCGGCCCGGGTTCGGCCGGCCCGGGTTCGGCCGGTGCCGGCGCTTCGGATCCGGGCTCGTCCGGCGCGGGCGCTTCGGGTGTGGGCTCCGCGCCCGCGGCCTCGGCGGCCCCGGCCTCGGCCTCCGCGGCCCCTTGCGGCGCGGGTCCGGTTGCGGCGGGGTCGTCGCCGCCCCCGGGCCCGGCCGCCGGCGCATCGCCCGATCCGTCCTCCGGCGCGGCCGCGGCCGTGTCTGCTGGCGCGGTCGCAGCCTCGGCCGGCACGGTGGCGTCGGCCGAGGCCGGGGCGGGGCCCGCGGCGGCTTCGGCGTCTGGCCCTGCACCGGCGTCCGGGCCGGCCCCTGCGCCAACCTCCGCGCCGGCGTCCGGGCCGGTTTCCGGGCCGTCCGGTGCCGCCGCCGCGTCGTCCGGCAGGGCCGGCCCGATCGCCGACAGCAGCGCGAACTCGATCCTGCGGTTCGCCTCGCGCCCGTCCTCGGTGTCGTTGTCGGCCACCGGCCGGGTCTCGCCATAGCCCCTGGCGACAAGGTTGCCGGTCAGCACCCGCCGGTCCAGCAGCGCCATGACGACCGATTGCGCCCGCGCCTCGCTGAGCGCGAGGTTCATCTCGGCCCGGCCCTGGCTGTCGGTATGGCCGGCGACCTGCATCGGCACGTCGGCACAGTCGTTCAGCACCTCGGCGATCCGGTCCAGCGTCGGGGCGCCCTCGCGGGTGATCGTGGCCGATCCCGGCTCGAAGCTGATCTTGCCCGCCTCCAGGATCGCCTGCACCCGGGCGATGCATTCCTCCGGCGTCGGCTTGAGAAGCTCGGGGTCGCGGGACGGATCGTAGCGCACGGCGATGTCGACCCGCGCATCCTCGCCCAGCCGCAGCGCGAGGATCCGCGCGACCCGGTCGCCCGCCGCCCGGTCGCCCGACAGCCCGCCGATCTGCAGCCGGCCGTCGGTGACGGTCAGCGCCCCGACCTCGAGTTCGGCCAGCGCCTCGATCCCGGCCAGAACCCGGACCGACCAGCCTTTCGGCAGCGTCGGATCGAGCCGGGCGGCAGCGTAGACGGCGGCGTTGCCGAAGCGCGAGCGGGCGAAGTTCTCCACCGCCTCGCGGGTCAGTTCGTCGGTCAGCCGGCCGCTGAGGTCGACCTGCCCCTCCGCCGTCAGCCGGGCGGCGAAGACCGGCGGCGCGGCCGACCGGGCGGCGGGTTCGGCCGGTTCCTCGCGCCGCGCGGTCAACGCAAAGACCTCGGGCAGGTTCGATTCCAGCGCGCCCACGGCGCGGTCGAAGGCCTCGGGCGGCACGCTGGCCGGGACCAGAAGCGCGACATCGGCATCCTTGAAGGTCACCGCCCCGGCGCCAAGATCGCCCAGCGCGCGCAGCGCCATGGCCACCGCCCCGGCCCAGTCCGGCGTCGGCACGCCCAGGCCCAGCATGCAATCGGCCTTGCCCTCGAGCCCGGCGGCGGCGGCGGCAGCCAGGATCCGCGCCCGCGTAGCCTCGGTATCGGCCGCGCAGGCGTCGAACCGCGCGCCGCGCTCATCGATCACGAACCGCAGCGTGAACGGCGCGATCACCGGCCGCGGGGCCGAGATGTCGACATCGAGGATGACACCGGGCGGCCGCCGGCGGGCCAGCACCGACTCCAGCCGGACCTTTTCGTCCTGGCTGTCGGCCACGGCGGTCACCGACACCCGCGCCGCACCGATCGAGACCTTGGCCCGCGGCAGGTCGGCCAGCGCCTCCAGCCCGAAGGCGAGCGCGTCGGGCCAGCCCTCGGGCACCGGGTGTTCCGCCGTCTCCAGCATGTCGGCGACGCCGCCGCCGTTCGCCGCGCCTTCCAGCCGCCGGGCGAGATCGGCGCGGTCGGTCGTCTCCGGCACGAGGCCGATCAGCGTCACCCCGGCATCGTTGCGCAGGATTTCCACCGCGTAGTCGGGCGGGGCCGGCGCCTCGACCTCGGTGACGTTCATCGCGTCGGTGATCCGGCCGGCATCGATCACCTCGCCGGCGAGGCTGAGGGCGGAAAACCGCTCCGCCTCGGTCGGCGCGGTGCCGGTCAGCCGCACCCGCAGCCCGTCGGCGGTGACCTCGGCCCAGTCATGGCCCGCCACGGCCAGCCGGTCGGCCACCGCCCCGGTCGACCAGCGCTCGATCGCGTCGGCGGTCCGGATCGCGATGAATCCCGACAGCGCGGCGGCAAGGGCGAAGGCCACGGGGGCGATCAGGTGGGGCGCAAGGCGCATCCGGGCGGGTCCGTTCGGTTCAGATTGCCGGCCAGCCATACGGGACCGGCGGAGGGCGTTCAATCAGGCCAGCGCGGCGGCGGCAAGAAACAGCGCAGCCAGCAGGCCCGCGTCGCGGTTGGCGCGAAACAGCCGCAGGCAGACATCCGGATCCTCGGTATCGAGCTGGCGCAACTGCCACAGCAGGTGCCAGCCCAGCGCCCAGGGCGCGACGAGGCCCAGCGCCAGCGCCAGCGGGTCGCCGCCGGGCAGGAGCGCCACAAGCACCGCCAGCGTCATCAGCCCCACGGTCAGAAGCAGGAACAGGCCCAGCCATGGCCCGGTGCGCGCGCCGAAGAGCCGCGCGGTGGATTTCACGCCGATCAGTGCGTCGTCTTCCTTGTCCTGGTGGGCGTAGATCGTGTCGTAAAACAGCGTCCAGGCGATCCCCGACAGGTAAAGCAGCACGGGCGGCCAGCCCAGGCTGCCGGCATGCGCCGCCCAGGCCAGCAGCGCGCCCCAGTTGAAGGCGAGGCCCAGAAACACCTGCGGCCACCAGGTGAAACGCTTGGCGAAGGGATAGATCGCGACAAGGCCGAGCGAGGCGATGCCCAGCGCGATCGCCGCGATGTCGAAGCTGAACAGGATCGCCGCGGCGAGAAGCGATTGCGCCACCATCCAGGCCGCGGCCTGTTTCACCGTGACCTGGCCCGAGGGGATCGGCCGCGACCGGGTGCGGGCCACCCGCCCGTCGAACTCGCGGTCGGTGATGTCGTTCCAGGTGCAGCCGGCGCCGCGCATCAGCCAGGCGCCGATCGCGCAGCCCGCGGCGATCCACAGATCCTCCGGCCGCGGCCGGTCGGCGGCGGCGGCCAGCGCCACGCCCCACCAGCAGGGCATCAGCAAAAGCCAGGTGCCGATCGGCCGGTCGGCCCGCGACAGCCGCAGGTACGGCCGTGTCGCGGCCGGGGCGAGCCGGTCGACCCAGTTGCCCTTGACGGCGTCGGCGACGGTTCCGCCCGGCTCTGGCGTTCGGTGGGAGTGGCTCATATGGTCTGCCCCATGGCGCAGGCGAGGATCAGGCTCCATCTAGACCAGCCGCTCGGGCCGGGGCAACCGATTGCCCTGCCAGAGGCCGCGGCACATTACCTTTTCGCGGTGATGCGGCTGCCGGCCGGGGCCGAGATTCGCGTCTTCAACTCCCGCGATGGCGAGTGGCTGGCCGAGATCGCCGAGGCCGGCAAGCGCCGCGGCACCATCCTGTGCCGCGACAGGCTGCGGGCCGCGATGCCGCCGCCCGACCTGTGGCTTCTGTTCGCGCCGCTGAAGAAGGCGCGCACCGATTTCGTGGTGGAAAAGGCCGTGGAACTGGGCGCGGCGCGGATCGTTCCGGTGCAGACCGAGTTCACCAATGCCGAGCGGATCCGGCAGGACCGGTTGCAGGCCCACGCCGTCGAGGCGGCCGAGCAATGCGGCGCGACCCACGTGCCCGAGGTGGCGGACCTGGCGCGGCTCGACCGGGTGCTGGCGGATTGGGACACGGGCCGGCAGTTGATCTGGGCCGACGAGGCGCAGGCGGGGCCGGGTGCAGGGCTGGCCGGCGTCGCGCCCGGCCCGGCGGCGATCCTGATCGGCCCCGAGGGCGGGTTTTCCGGGGCCGAACGGGCGCGGCTGCGCGCCCTGCCCTTCGTCCGGCCGGTGGCGCTGGGCCCGCGCATCCTGCGCGCCGAAACCGCGGCGCTGGCGGCGCTGGCGCTGTGGCAGGCCGAATTCGGGGATTGGCGATGACCGGACCGGGGGACGGCGCGGCATGATGCGCAAGGCGACCGATGCGGATATCGGCCCGCTCGCGGCCTTTCTCGGCGCGCATCTCGAAACCTCGATGTTCCTCTTGGGCAACCTCGAGGCGCACGGGCTGGGCGATACCGCGCATCCGCACGGCACCACCTATTTCCTGCGCGAGGATGCGGCGGGGATCACCGGGGTTCTGGGGGCCACGAACGGCGGTTTCCTGATGTGCCAGTTGCCCGGCCTGACACCGAAAGAGGCGCAGGCCATCGCCTGGCTTTTGCAGGGCTACAC
>Ga0180434_10007976_pt1 | contig 11809 bp, 6 predicted proteins | sample SS_ome_7_FD_132453 | JGI IMG/M metagenome (GOLD analysis project Ga0180434, IMG submission 132453) | Hypersaline lake sediment archaeal communities from the Salton Sea, California, USA - SS_1_D_2 metaG | ecosystem: Environmental > Aquatic > Non-marine Saline and Alkaline > Hypersaline > Sediment... | reverse complement strand
GCGGCCGGGAAGCTCCGCGAAGCCGCCGTCCAATACCGCCGCGCCCTCGAGCGGACGCCCGACTACCTCCCCGCCCTGGTCGGTCTGGCGTCGATACTCGCCGCCGCCGAGGACGAGGCACTGCGCGATGGAAAGCAGGCCGTCGCGCTGGCCGACAGGGCTTGCCGGCTGAGCGGCTATGGCGATTCGGCCGCGCTGGCCGTGCTGGCGGCCGCCTATGCCGAGACCGGCCAGTTCGAGCGGGCCGTCCAAGTCGCCGATCGGGCGCTCCAGTCGGCCCGCCGTGAAGAGAACGGGCGGCTGGCAAGCCGTCTCGAGCAGGACCTGCCGCGCTACCGACGGAACGAGCCCTCCCGACGCCCCCTCGGCCCGTGGCCGGTGAGCGATCCGGACCCGCCCGGCTGAGCGACCTCGGCCCGGCCGAAGCGGTCCAAACCCACGATCCCGACCTGACGAAACGCCGTTGGAACCCGCCTTGCGATCGGAAGGAGGTTCCCTCGCATAAAGGACAATTTCTCTCGCCGCAAGACGGCGACGACGCCTATCTCGGATTGTTTCCCAACGGCGTAGCACGGGCTTCTAGCCTGTGCAGTTGGCAGCACAGGCAAGATGCCTGGGCTACGAAGCGACCGTGTGAATGATCCAGGCTATCGCAGGGCTCGCGCAGCAGCGGCCGTCGTCGAGCCGTCGATCACCCCAGGAGACGCTTCCCATGTCTTTCGCACGCTGCACGCTGTTCGCGCTGGCCGGCTTCGCCGCGACGGTCCAGGCCGGGGACGCAGTCGCCCCCGACGCGCTGCTGCCGTTCAACGGGGGCCCCCTGCAAGGCATCGTCGTCCCGCCCGACGCGTCGCCCGCCGAACGCTTCGCCGCGTCCGAGTGCCGGGCCTACCTCCGGCGCGCGACCGGCGCGACGGTGGAGATCGTCGAGGCCGCGAAGCCCCCCCAGGGCAAGGCGATCCTCGTCGGTCGGCGGTTTCTCGCGACCCCCCCCGCCGCGTTCTCCCGGACCGACCGGTTCGGACCCGACCCGTACGTGGTCGAGATCACCGACCAGCGCGTCTACCTGGCCGGCCGGGGGGACCGGGGCACCGTCTATGCCGTGTACGACTTCCTGGAGAACGACGTCGGCTGCCGCTGGCTCCAGCCGTCGGACGACGGCGACTTCGTCCCACGCCTGGCGGAGATTCGTCTGAAAGCCGGCCGGCGCGAGGAAACCCCGGCGTTCGTCTTCCGCATCGCCGGGGGCTTTCGCAGCGAGGCGTACGTCGACTGGGCGACGAAGCACCGGTTGCACGTGATTACCCAGGAAACCGAATTCCCCGAGCGCGGCGGCAGCATCGTCGGCACGATGGGGCACGCCTTCTACCAGTTCGTGCCGCCGGAGGAGTACTTCGAGGAGCATCCCGAGTACTTCGAGATGACCGACGGGGGCCGGCGCAAGTCGGAACGAGGGCAGCTCTGCACGACCAACCCCGAGGTCGTCGAGATCGTCGCCCGCAAGGTCCGCGAGTACTTCGCCGAGCATCCCACGGCTTCCTACGTCTCCCTCTCGCCGAACGACTACTGGACCTGGTGCCGCTGTCCGAACTGCCGGAAGTTCGACACCGGCGAAGTGTTCCGCAAGGCGACGACTCGCGACAAGTTCGCCGAGCTTCGCGTCGTCTCCGACGGGTTGTGGCAGTTCCTCGACGCGGTCGCCGAGAGGGTGGAGCCCGACTTCCCGGATAAGAAGCTCTACTGCTTCGCCTACAACCAGTACATCTACCCGCCGCGCAACCTGGCGGCCCACCCGATGGTCATGCCGTCGATCTGCCACATGTCGCCCGCCAACTACGCCCGGCCGATCGACGACCCCGACGACCCGGAGAACACCCGGTTTCGCGAGATCGTGCGCCGGTGGCGAGAGACGGACATCGAGCTGTTCTACTACGCCTACACGTGGAAGACCATGTGGGAGCAGAACCCCTGGCCCATCGCCCGCCGCCTCGCCCGAGATATCCGCTATCTCTCGAAAAACCACTTCATCGGCTTCTACAGCCAGGGCGGCGAGGGGGCGTGGGGGCAGTTGGGGGTGAACTTCTACGTGATGGCCAAGGCCCTGTGGGACCCGAACTGCGACGTCGAGGCGATCCTGGACGACTACTTCCTGCACGCCTTCGGCCCGGCCCACGAGCCGATGAAGCGCTATTTCGACGCGATCGAACGGGCGTTCACGGCCAAGGGGAACTTCGTCCACCACGTCGCGCCGGTCGAGACCCGGCAGATCCTGAAACCGGAAGTCCTCGCGGCCTGCGACGCGGCGATCCGCGACGCGTGCGCCCGAGCGCCCGACGAAGTCGTCCGCAAGCGTATCGAGCTGGTCGATCGGCCGTACCGCTACGCGAAGCACTTCCGGGCGGCCCACGACGCGCATGCCGAGTGGTCGCAGACCCGCGACCCCGCCGATCTCCGGCGGGCCGTCGCCGAGATGAGCGCCGCCATCTCGCTCTGCGAAGAAAACGTCCCCCCAGACGCGCTCAGCCCGCGGTTGACCGCCCGCGTCAAAGACCGATATCTGAAGAAGTGGCAGACCGAGCTCTCCCGCGCCCGGTAGCCGGCGCCCTTGGAAATCGTCCCCGGCGCGGTCGTTTTTTGTGCGCGGGAGCAGGAAGGCTGACAGAACGACTCGGCCCGCTATGGGTCGGAGGGGGTGCCACACCCCCCCGTCTACTGCGGGCGGTTCTGCCTGGCATTCGCTCCCCGCCGGGGGCTCCTCGCCGCGAAATCCCGGAATGATCGCGACGCAATTCCGTTGACGAACGCGACGGCACGAAACAGACTGGAGTGTAGAAGTTGCGCTGTCTCCGGCTCCCTCCACAACAGGGCGCCGGGGGCGGAAAGTGGACCGAGTCGGTTTTCGCGTGAGGAAGCGAGCCGTTCGGTCCCGCGAGCCGTCGGCACATACCGCCGGACCGGGAGAAGAGGCGCCTGCCTGAAAGCTCATCGCCGGATGCACGCCCCTTAGAAGTGCCGACAAGCGTCGCGTATTGACGTCCTGCCCACGGCCCACGGCCGCTGGCAAGCTCTGCGAGCCGAGCCGATGTCCCACCACCCTCCGTGGCCCGGACCGGCCGGACCACGCGGAGGCCGATACCCCCTGCGCGAGGGATGCACCCATGGACACGAACGAGTCAGGCTTGCCGACCAAGCCGGTCAGTTCAACCCGTTCACCCAGCGCCGGTCGATCCGAATCACGCCCGGATCAGTCGGGCAATGGACGGAGTTCCTCGTCACTGCGGGACCGGGTCGACGGGCAACCGGCCGAGTCGCTTCGTGGAGGCCGGGTTGGCTCCTCGGGCGATCCTTCTCAGGGGAACGGCCGCGATAACCACCCGTCCGACGGGGGAAGACGCGACGCCCACGCTGCGCAGCGCCGGCTGCCGGCACGGGTCCCCAAGCAGGAATCCGACGACATCTGCCGACGCGCCGCACGTCAGCTCCTCCGGCGAAACCGCCGCCGTCACAAGCCCCGGCGACGGAGACTGCTGATCGTGCTCCTCGGGGTGGTGATCTTGCTGGCGGCCACCGGCGGCGTCATCTCCTGGCTGGCCCTATCCGGCCGCATGGCCGTGGGCATTTCCGGGCTGCGCTAGCCGCTCGGTATTCCGCCGACGCGGTGAACGCCGCGCGGCGCTGCAGCCGCAACCCGCCACGCATGCCGCGCGGTGACTGGCACGCTTCCACGTGACCGGCAAGCTGCGCCAAGCCGTCCCTCGCGGCGGGCGCGTCACTAGCCCGTATTCATACGCCGTTTGTAGTGACCGCATTCATGCGGTCGGAAGCCGCCTCGGGCGGTCCGGACCCGATGAATCGGGTCACTACAAGCCCGTGTGAATAATCCGCGCTAGTAGCCGCCGTACGACCCAGCGTAGCCGCCGTACGACCCGGAGCGCCCGCGCGACGGGGTGTAGTTGCGCTTCGTGCCCGTCGAAGCGCGGCCGGAGCCGAAGCCGGGGAAGTAGTGCGAATAGTTCATGAACGTGCTCCCGGCCCCGGTGGCGCGGGTGGGGCCGGTCGTTCCGAATCGCGACACTTCGCCTTGGAGGCTTTGGACGCTGCGCTGTTGGCTTCGGATGGCGGCGCTCTGGCGGCTGAGCGTCCTCTGCAATTGCTGCCGGGGCCGAACCCAACTGTGATACTGCCCCAGCGGCCCGGGGTCGGACCGGAAGAGTTGCAGGTAGGGGCTGAACGTGGGGCGGTTGAGATACGGGGGCTGCGCGTTGGCAACGCGGACCGAACCGACCACCGCGGATCCCATCAGAAACGCTGCGACGACTTGTATCGGCTTCATGGCTGGATCTCCCCGCATCGCCCGATGCGTCGTTGGTAGCCCGTTGGCGGCCCGACCACCCGCGAATGGTGCCCCTTGCGGGCGCGATTCGCCGGACCCCCCGACCAAGGGGGTTGCTCCCGGACGGGCGCCTTGGCCCGCCGAGGCTCCTCTCAGCGATTCTACGTGCCGCCCTCACTCCCGGAAAGCACTTTCCGGTCCACCCCTTCATCCGGAGATATCGACAGAACCGCCCCGCTGGCTTCTCGGATTCCGCCAGTTTGGCTGAGCCTTCCCGCCCGACCCCAACCGAGCTGATGTTTCCCATCCTGCTTATCTTGTGTATTGTGCCCTGGAAGGTGAACCGCCGAACTCGCCCGGTTCTCGCACCGCGGCGGGGAGCCTTCCGGACGCAGGGCCCGCTTGGAACGCGACCGGGGCGTGCATTGCGGGCTCTCACCCAACCTCGCGCATGCCCCGAGCCAAGCCCGCGTCTTCTTGCGTGCAGCCACTTGCAGCAACACGGCGTTTTGCTACCGTGCAGGGGGTTTTCGGGCGGGCCGCGGCGGGTCTCTCGTGTGGCCCCCTCGGCTTGCACTGACCCGATTCACCGGGTCCAAAGATCCCGCGCCGGCTTCCGACCGCATGAATCCGGTCACTGCGAACGGCGGATGAGTAGCCGGGATATGCAGCAGTCCTTCCCGAACGGTCAACAGGAGACAGGCCATGCGTTGGGTGGTGATGGCGTTGATGGCGATGCTCGTCGAGCCGGCAGCCGCCGGGAGCCCGGGCTTGGTGGGGCACTGGTCGTTCGATGAAGGCGAGGGGACGGTCGCCGAGGACCACAGCGGCAACGGGTTCGACGCCCGGATCGACGGGCCGGTCTACGTCCGCTCGCCCCGCGGCTACGCCCTGCGGTTCGACGGCCGGGACGACACGGTCACCTACGCGACCCATCCCGCCATGCTGATGGAAGGCGATCTCGCGCTGCTCGTCTGGGTGAGGACCGACCCGTCGGTGGCGTCGGACACGAACCGATTGATCTTCGGCGACACGGGGGCCGGCGTGAACCGCAACCTGAACCTGCGGCTCGGGCCCTACGGACACCTCCGGTTCGAGTGGGGCGACGACGTGTCGAACGCCAACCTGCTGGCCGACGCCAAACGGCTCGACGGCACCTGGAAACACCTCGCCGTCGTCTGCGACAGCCGCGCGATGCTGGCCACGATGTACGTCGACGGCCGTCGCGCGGCCCAGATGCGCATGCCGCTTCCGATCAGCAGGACGCGCTACCAGGCCCGAATCTCCGGACGCTTCTTCGACGGCTGCCTCCAGGGCGAGATCGACGATGTCAAGCTCTTCAACCGCGCGCTTTCCGAGGCCGAGGTGGTCGACGCCTACCGGTCGCAGGCGGTGCTCGAAGTGGGCCGGGCGCACGTGCGCCTCGTGCCTCGCGGCGAGGCGATTGAAGCGCAGGTGCAGACGACCGTGAGGAACTGGACCGACGCGGCGCGCACGGTCCGCGTCGGCACGCCCGGCGACGACGCGCGTTTGGTCGAGATCGGGCCGAAACGGTCGGTGCCCGTCACGCTGGGCCGCGTCGCCATCGAGCCCCTGTTCGCCCGCCGAACCGATCTCTATCTCGTCCCCGACCCGGGCAAGACGAGCCGCGTCAAGGTGTCGACCCGGGGCGACACGACGGACGAGCAGGTCGCCAGCGTGGCGGTCGATCCGCTGATCGAGGCGATCCGCGTCGACGTGGACGACCCCTGGGTGCGCGATCGGGCTCCGCACAAGACGCCGCGGATTCGCGCGCGGGTGTCGCTGGCCATCGACGAAGCGGCCCGCCGGCAGGGCCAGCTCGTGGTGACCGTGACGCCGCGGGATGGCGACGAAGTGCTCGTCGAACGGCGGCTATCCCGCCCTGACACAATCACCGCGGTCGAGTTCGCCACGAAAGACCTGGGCTGGGGCGCCTACGACGTCCACGCGTCGTTTTGCGATGCGGCCGGGCGCGAGATCGTCGCGACCGAGGCCCTGGCCACCGTGTTGCCCGACGGCGACGAGCGGATCGTCGTGCTCAACAACCTCGTCAGCGAGCTGGCGAACGCCCGGGAGCGAGGGCTGCTCGGGCGTGGCGAGCTGGCCTTCATGAACCCGCGCGACGGCTGGTGCTTCTTTTCGGTCGAAGGCGACGCGGCGCTGGTGCTCGACGCCGAAGCGAAGCCGCTGGCCAGGGCGAAGCCCGGCGCGCCGGCGGCCGAGGCCATGCGGCTGCTACCCGCCGGGCGGCACACGCTCCGCGTCGCCGGGACCCCGACGCAGGTGATCGTCCGGGCGATTCCCGCCCTGGTGCACAACGTCTACCCCACCGTGCCGCGCATTCGGCCGTTCGGCCCGCACACGTGGGAGCGCCTGGCCAAGCACACGCTGCCCAACTGCAACATGATCGAGAGCCAACGGCTGGACCTTCCCGAAGGCGAGGCGTGGCTTGCGTCGGGGCGGCACTGGATCGTGAACCGGACCGCCGCGTGGCTTGCCGCCCGGCGCGAGGGCGGCACGTTCGACGGCCCCGAGGCGATCTACCGGTACTGGCTCGACACGCCCGGCTTCGGCACCGACAAGATGAGCGGCATGCAGGTCGACGAATACGGGGCGTCGTGGGGCGGGGCCAAGCTGACCGCGACCGCCCGATCCGTCGCCATGCTGGCCGAAGATCCCCGGTTCGCCGGCAAGCGGTGGATCCCGTTCGTCGCCGGCTCGTTCCAGAGCGACGCCGGGCGCCTGTTCGTCAAGACCACGCTCGCCGCCGGCTGGCCGTTTTCGATCGAGCGCTACGTCGGCGAGATGCCCACCGAGGAAGAGGACCGCGGGCACGTGCGGACCATGCTCTTGGCCGAGGCGGACAGGTGGGAGTCGACCGCACCCGGCTGCCTCCGCCGCGCCATCTTCACCCTGATGTACGCCTACTTGCCCTACTGCACGACCAATCGCTTCCCCACGATCGACTTTCGCGCGCACCTGGAAATGCAGATGCAGGTGCTGGCGACCGAGCCGTGCTACTTCGGGCTGTGGGGCGTGCAGCCCTATCGGGCGAACTACGTCGACGAGGAGATCCTCCACTGGATGGGCATGCTGCTGAGGCACTACGCCATCGAAGGACGCACGGACTGGCGGCTCGACGACCCCTACGCCCTCAAGCACGTGGCCGATCCCGATTTCGCCGAAGGCCCGAAGCACTGGCGCACCGAGCCGGCCGAGAGGGGCGCGATCTTCGGCGGGCGCTTCGAAGGCTACGGCACGCTCGAAGGACGCTATCCCTGGTCGAATTGCGGCAACACGTTCCTGGTGATGAAGCGAAGCCGCAAGGCGCCCAATCGCTTCGGCCAGACGGTCCGCGGCCTGACGCCCGGGCGCGTCTACTCGCTGAAGATAATCACCGGCGACTACGACGACCTGCGAGAGGGCAAGTCGGAGAAGAAGACGCACGCGGTCGCCATCGAGATCGCCGGCGCCGAGGTGCTCGACGGCGGCTTCCAGTACCCGTTCTCCAGCGCCCGCGGCCCCAAGCCGTTCACCCGCGACCACCCGTTCCACATGAACTACCACTGGCGGCGGTTCCGCGCGACGGGCACGACGGCCGAGCTGACCGTGAGCGACTGGGTCGGCGACGACGAGCCGGGCGGTCCGGTCGGCCGGCAGCTCATGGTCAACTTCATCGAGATCCAGCCCTATCTCGACGTGCAGTGAGGGGGCGGGGGCGGGAAGGCCGATTCCGTGGCGGGCCAGCGGCGGGTGGCTGCTGAAGTCGGCAAGCCATCGATCGGCCGCCCGCTACCGCTTCGCCCTCGACGGGAATCCGCGCGGAGGCGAGTCTTTCGATGACGTGGAGACGGAGCGCCCGCTCGCTTCCGGCTGGAGCGGACGGCCCGTAATCGTCAGGCAATTGGAACAGTATTCGTAGCGTCCTGCTGCACTGCTGCGAACCACCAGCCGACGCTGGCCGCAGATCGGACACATGGTTTGTTTTTCCTGGGCATGGGGACCATTGCGGGGAGTCGTGCGCGGCCGCTCGACGACCGGTCGGACGCCGAGCCGCGGACGTCGGCGCGTCGCGCTTCCACAAGGCGTCGATCGAGGAAGACGCCGAGCGGGCACCGGGCACACCCGGCGCACGTCGGCGACTGGCAGGGAAGAGGGCTCTCGCCGGGAAGAACACGCTCGCTATGAAGTGGCTCTGCCGTGCGCGCCGACGCACGGCGCATGACGCGACGGACCGGCGAAAGCCCTCACTACCCCTATGCTACGCGAAACCGTCCGGACGACGAGAGACAGATGGCCGAATAATGTTGTGGATGCCCCCAATTGCGGCCCCGGTCCGGCGCGGGCGGCGACGGGCCCGGGCGAGCGGGCCCCCCTCGGCCGACTATTGACGGGCAGGCCCCCCGGGGCTAGCATGACCGCGCTCATCGGATGACCGGAGTCTGTTCGTTGTGGGGGCCATCGCTCAGCGGCGCATCGCCGGAAAGGGGGAAACTCGATGTATGGTATCCACATGATCAGTTTGTATCTGTTCGCCGTGGGGCTGCTGACGCTGCTCGTGCTGGTGCTCGTCTGGCAGAAGCAACGCAGCGGCAAGACGGTCTGCGTCTGGCTCACGTCGGCCGTCGTGGGCATCCTTCTGGGATGCGTGGGGCCACTGGCCATCCTCTGCCTGGCGGACTACCGCGTGGAGGTCGTGCCCGGAAGGCCGGAGGTCTTCCCGGCCCCCGCCGTCGCCGGCACCGACGAGGGCGCCATGGACGACATGGAGGCCATGGGCGGCATGGGCATGGGCGGCCCCGGCATGGGCGGAATGGGCATGGGCGGCGGACGCCCGCCACGCCCGAAACGCGATCTCACCACCCTGGTCCGCAAGATCGATCTGCTGACGGGCGACGTGGCGCTGGCGCTCTCCGAGGAGCAGGTCGGCCTGCTGATAGGACGCCTCGCCGAGCTTGCGGCGGCCGAAACCATGTCGGACGACGACGCCCAAACCGGCCACGACGCGATCCTCGCCCTGTTCGACGACGACCAGAAGTCACGACTCGACGCGATCAGCCTGCCCCGAAGACGCTCCGGCGGGCGCGGACCGGGCGGCCCCGGTGGACCCGGCGGCGGCGGCCCCGGTGGACCCGGCGGCGGCGAGGAGGACGAAGACGCCAATCCCTTCCAGGAGGAGTCCAGCGCCCAAGCCGTCACCCACCTGCGCGAGCGATTCGGAGGCGAGAAGGAACCGGCCGAACCCAACGCGCCCGAAGCGAAGCCGGCGGAAGCGAAGCCGGCCGAGGCGAAACCTGCGGAAGCCAAGCCCGCGGAGGCCAAGCCGGCCGAAGCGAAGCCCGCCGAGTCGTAGCACGCGCGCCGCTACGTGACGGCCGGGTACAGATCGTCGGCCACGAAATCGAGCCCCAGCCCGAGCAGCGTCTCCCTGGCGGGAACGCCGGTCTCGACGTCCCAGCCCATGGCGGTCAGGTAGTCGGCCACCTGGGCGTCGACGTCCACGGTCCGCCCGGCCGTCGGCCCCGCGTCGAGCGGCGGGCGCCCGATCACCCGATCGGGAATGGGCAAGTCGACGTTCCGCACCCCCTCGCGGTGATTGAACGCCGTGCGCAGGGCGGCGATCCGCGCACCGCGCGTGAGCGCGTCGTCGAGCGTGAACGGGTGGCCGGTCACGCAGGTGAGCGAGTCGGTCAGCGCGGAGGGCTCCAGCGAGAACAGCCCGAACATGCACATCCCGGCCGACTGGGCCGCGTGGAAGTAGTTGTTCATCCGGGCGTGGGCCTTCCCCTTGCCCGGGTAGTGATACTGCGGCTGGGGCTGCTCCACGAGCCCCGGCGTGGCCGCGCCCAGCTCGAGGATCCAGGTGCTCACCTGGGTGTGGCGTCCCGGGGTGGCGTCCATCTTGTAGGTGGTGGCCGCGCTGGGCACGAGCCGGGGATCGTGCATGGGCAGCTCCTCCCCGCCCACGTGGATGGCGAACCGCTCCGCCCCCCGCCCGATCCGCTCGGCCGCTTGCTTCGTCCCGTCGGCCAGCACGGCCCCGAAGCCCTCGCGCCGGGCGATCGCCCGGGTGATCGCCACGATCGCCTCGGCCTTGCCCCACCGCAGCTCGATGCCGCCCGTGTCGTCCGGGGTGATCAGCCCATCCTCGAAACACTCGATGGCGAAGGCGACCGTGCCGCCGGTGCCGATCGTGTCGAGCCCGGCCCGGTTGCACAGGTCGTTGCACAGGTGGATCGAGGCCAGATCGTCGTTGAGGCACATGGCGCCGAACGCGCCGAGCGTTTCGTACTCGGGCTTGTGTCCGGCGGTGGCGAAGGGGCCGTCGGTCACCTCGGTCAGCCCGCCGCAGGCCAGGGGGCATCGCCAGCAGGCATACTTCTTTCGCTCCAGGGCGATGACGGCGTCGTCGCTGATCTTGCCGGCGGTGGGGAAGTCGCGCTCGGCCACCCCCGACCAGTTGCGGATCGGCGTGTCGCCCTTGGCCACCAGGCCGGCCATGCTGCCGCAGGTGCCGTACTGGCGCATGATGGTGTAGCGGGGCTGGGTCTTGAGGAACGCGCGGTGCCGGGCCATGGCCTGCCGGTAAGCTTCGGCGTCGGCAATAGGGACGTCGATCTTGCCCGGCCCCACAAGGACCACCGCCTTCAGCCGCTTCGAGCCCATCACCGCGCCGAGCCCGCTCCGCCCGGCCGCCCGATACTTCTCGTTGATCACGCAAGCGAGCAGGCTCATGCGCTCGCCGGCCGGGCCGATGCAGGCGGTTCGGGCGTGAGGGCCGTAGGTCTCGGTGGCGCGGTCGTCGGTCTCGGCCGTGTCGAGGCCCCACCAGTCGTCGGCCGGCAGGATCTCGGCCTCCCCGTCGCGCACCAGCAGGTAGACGGGCGTGGGGCTCCGGCCGGTGATGAGGATGCCGTCCAGGCCGGCCGCCTTCATCGTCGGCCCGAGCGTGCCGCCCGAGTTGGCGTCGCCCCAGCCGCCGGTCTTCGGGCTCTTGGCCACGACGACGTAGCGGTTCGACGTGATCCCGCCCGTGCCGGTGAGCAGCCCGGCGAAGAAGCCGAGCGTGTTCTCCGGCCCCAGCGGATCGACCCCCGGGGGCTGCCGCTGATAGAGCAGGAACGAGCCCAGGCCGTAGCCGCCGAGGTAGGTCAGGTAGACGTCGTCGCTCAGACGCTCCCGTCGTGTCTCGCCGTGGGTCAGATCGACGATGAGGATTGTGCCCATCGTGCCCGGGACTGCCATACGCCTGGCTCCATTGGAGGAGACGAATCGGTCGGAGAATCGCACTGCCAACCCACGATGCTCGCAGCTTGGCCGTGGCGTGTCAATTGCTCGTGCGCGTGAGCGAGAAGGCCAACAACGGGAGGGTCCCACTTGTGCGAACCTCAACAGGATCCGGTCGGCCCTCCCCCTCAGTCGGCTTCAGCCGACTCCCCGTTTGCCACCAGCTTT
>Ga0180434_10007974_pt1 | contig 11812 bp, 12 predicted proteins | sample SS_ome_7_FD_132453 | JGI IMG/M metagenome (GOLD analysis project Ga0180434, IMG submission 132453) | Hypersaline lake sediment archaeal communities from the Salton Sea, California, USA - SS_1_D_2 metaG | ecosystem: Environmental > Aquatic > Non-marine Saline and Alkaline > Hypersaline >... | reverse complement strand
CCCAGATTAGCAGCTCCCGCTCCACCAATTACATTGGCCGCCCACGTGGAGTAGTTGGCGTAGACAGAGCCGTTGACGTTCAGCGAGGATTCGTTTGCGCCGTAAAGGTATGTGCCCTCGCCGAACGTGGCGTTTACGTGGCTTCCACCGGCATAATGCGAGGGCAGGTGGCCGCCGAAATACATCGTGTTGTTGGTGTAATTGAAGCTGAGGTCTTCAAAGCCTATCTGTCCCTGGCCGCCCCTGAATTTGTAAGGGCCGCCGACCTGCTCCTTGCTGCTCGTCCCCGCCTGGGAACTCTGCATGGATATGCAGATGTAATAATCCTGGTTGTAGTCAAGCTCAAGGTCATTATATTCGCCGAGCATGATGTCAAATATGCCGTCTCGGGTGAAGTTGTTTATGTATGTTCTGTTGAATACCTCGCCGAGGCAGTTCGTGCCCGTGCTTATGTTTATTGTTATGTTGCCGCTTGTTATGGCATCCCCGCTTGAGTTGGTTGCCTTGCCCTGGAAGCCCATAAGTGTCTTCTGTGCTGCAGATGCCTGCATGGCAAGAACACAAAAAGCCAAAACAAACATCGCCAGCGCAGCCAAAGGCAGGTTATTTTTCATGCAAAGCCCTCCTTTTCCTTAGATGTTCCTTGAGAAGCCTCTCAATGAGTTTGGAAGAGTTTATACATTCCTGTTCTGCATAGAGCTTCCACTTTGAAAAAACGGTTTCATCAACCGTGATGCTCATTACCTTTTTTCCCATCCGACACCCTTATAATATAAATATTATTTTAAATTAATAAATTATTTTTAATTTTATTATAAATTATTAATATATATATTATGTGATGAATCCCTATATATATTGGACTGTCCGTTGTTTTCATGGAACGTTGCCCTGAGAACAAGAATTTAAAAGAGCATTGCATATATATTTATATCTGCTTTCAACATAGGAAGTAGGATGAATGTGCCTGACTGCATTGGGATATAAATCAGGCGTCTTCACAGATTGTGGGGTGTAGGTAATGTATAAGATTCTTACGGTCGAGGACAAGATAGAGGTTTCGCCCTCAAAGTTCGGCATGAAGCTTGAGGATGCGATAAAGAACAGCCTTGAGGAAAGATGGGAAGGCATAGTAGAGAAATCTCTGGGCGTGATACTTTCGGTCGTATCAATTGAAAACGTGGGCGAAGGCAAGATACTGCCCGGCAGCGGTTCTATACACTATCCTGTCAGCTTTCAGATGCTTATCTATGAGCCTGAAATACACGAGATTGTGAAGGGCTACGTGATAGAAGCCACTGAATTCGGCGCGTTTGTAAGGATAGGCCCTCTTGACGGGATGATACACGTGTCCCAGATAATGGATGATTTCGTTTCATACGATTCCAAAAACATGACATTCAACGGCAGGGAATCCAAAAGAGCCCTCAAGGAAGGCGACATTGTTAATGCGCGCATAATTTCGGTTTCAGTGAGCGGAAAGCAGTATAAAATCGGCCTGACAACACGCCAGAGGGGCCTCGGCGCAGTGAACTGGTCCAGGCTCGTGAAAGGGGAAAGGCCCGGACAGTCAAAGCCCGGGCCAGCAAAAGCAAAGAAAGAGGAAAAGAAGAAAAAGGCGTCAGAAGCAAAAGCATGATGCTGGTATCATGCACTATCAAATGTTTCAGGGTGTTATAAAATGACCGTAAAGGAAAAGGTATGCAGGAACTGCAAGAGATTTGTCAAGGACTCAGTCTGCCCATTGTGCAGGCAGTCAAGCTTCTCAAGAAGCTGGAAAGGCATTGTTTTCATCAACGACCCCAACGGCTCCGAGATAGCGGAGACCCTGGGCATAAAAGCCCCGGGGAAATACTGCCTTTGGGTGAAATAAAGGGTTTACCGGTTATTTCTGAAATCTGGATTTGAATTTTTCACTTTTTGTAAAAGCCGCAGATTTCCCCCAGCGGGCAACCGCTGCAGACGGGCTCCTTTCTGCAGAAATCCTTGCAGAGCCGCACTATCAGCGCATGGAATTCCTTGTATGCCTGTATGTTCTTTTCTGCCGGCGGAATTTCCTTGTGGAAAAGCCGCTGCAGCTCTTCGTATGGTGCGTCTTCCCGTGCAATGCCGAGCCTTGACAGCAGCCTTCTTGTGTAGGCGTCTATCACGAAGCATGGCCGCCCATATGCATATAGCAGGATTGAGTCAGCGGTCTCGGGCCCGATGCCCGTGATGCTGAGAAGCGCCTCCCGGGTGGGCTCGGAGCGCCAGTTCGCAAGGGCCCGGGCGAAAAGCTTAAGCCTCTCTGCCTTCTGGTTGTAGTATCCTGCGGGCCTTATCATCTCTGCAAGCTCGCTTTCCCTTGCCCTTTGGATGGCGTCAGGGGAAAGCACGCCACCAAGCGCAAGGTTGTTTATTGCTTTCCCAGCATTTTTCCATGAAGTGTTCTGCGTCAGTATGGCGCCGGCTATAATCTCAAATTGCTCATCGCTGCTCAATGCGCCAGACGCGCTTTGCTGCCTTTCCTGCCTGCGCAGTCCGGTGTTTTGCCGCGTCGGCCACCACCTCTGCGGCCCGTAATGGCTGAAAAGCTTATCGTATGCCCCAACCAGCCCTGGCTTTACCATGTTTTATTTTGTTTTTTTGTTTTTATCTTCTTTTCCTTTCCAGCCGAATACTTTTTTAATCAGCCGGACATAATATTAGACATGAAGCGTGCCATGCGAAAGATGGATGACATGGAAGCCGCGGAGCTGCTCAGGAGCCATGGCATACCGGTAGCCAGGCAGCTCCTTGCACGGACAGAGTCAGAGGCCGTTGCGGCAGCAAAGAAAACCGGCTATCCGCTTGTCCTGAAGATATCAAGCCCGGACATAATACACAAGACCGATTTAGGCGCCATCAAAGTGGGCGTTGAGGACGTTTTTGAGCTCAGGAAGGAGTTCAAGCGCATAATGAGGAATGCGAAAAGGCACAGCAAGCATGCCGACATCCGCGGCGTGATAGTTCAGGAGATGGTTTCAGGCCCGCAGCTGCGCGAGGTCATAGTTGGCGGGAAGAGGGACCCGCAGTTCGGGCCCGTGCTCATGTTCGGGCTCGGGGGCATATTCGTGGAGGTCATGAAGGACGTTTCGTTTGGCATAGTGCCCGTGCAGAGGCACGATATAAAGCGCATGGTTTCAGGCATAAAGGGCTATAAGGTGCTCAAGGGCGCGCGGGGCCAGAGGCCAATAAACTTCAGGGCCCTTGAGGGCTGCCTGCTCAGCATATCAAGGATGATGTGGAAGCTCGAAAAGAAGAAGTCCACAAGAATAAGGGAGCTTGATATCAACCCGCTTTTCGTTGACGACAAGCGCTGCATAGCGGCTGATATTAGAATTTTTGTCTAATCAGCAGTGGGATCCATTACCTTGCCCATGAACAGTATTGAACCTGAGCGGTCGTCCCTGATTACGAAGAAAAACGGCCTGTCAACCCTCAAAACATCGGGTTGAGTTGGCACAGCACTTGTCACTCCCATACCCACAACAGTGACAGCAGCAGCCTCAGTTCCTTCCTCATTGACCTTTATTACAGCCTTGTGGTCCACGAATGATATGAAAACGTTCATGGACGGGTTCACGTTTGCCATGTTGCTGAAGTCAGCGTTCACCGGGTCAAAGGCAATATCCATTCCAAGGTTCTTCAGGATGTCATTAAGCCGCTTCTTCCCGTATGTTATGTCAAACTTGGGCAGGTACACATCTACCTCACGCTTCGGACCCATGTTCTCAATGTAGCCCTCCATTACATCCTGATTTAATGTGTTTGTAAATTCATTGATATCTACGTTTTCATCAGGAAGGAGTATGTACATTGCTATCTTGTCCCTGCCATAGGGCAGCCTTCCAACCTGCACGTGGTCATCACCATACTCGTGATAGGTGAGATTGAAGTCGCCTCTCGTGTACATCATGTCAACATCAGCAGCGCCCCCGCCGGAGAGGTAGAAATCATCCACCTCGGTGTCAGCAGGGTCAAACTGTGTTGACCAGTCACCCTTGAAATATATGGCATTGATGAGAAACATCAGCATGTTGGGGTTTATTGGTGGGTCAATAATGTGGTTAATCATACCATTCGTCTCCTGGCTTATCCAGCCGTTTATCTCGCCTGCTGTAGACAGGCTGGTGAAATCACGCACAAACACACCAGCATCATAATAGCTTTCTACGCCAGCCCTATAACTTGATTTGACCATACTTTCAAGCTGCTGGCTTATCCAGGCGGAATTGGCAATGCTCAAGGTGACCTGGCTGTCAGCATTCTCAAGGCTTCCAATGAGCTTCTGGTACTCGTCATTCAGCTCCTCAATCGTGAATTCATCGAAATGAAGCACATCGGCCATTGCCTCTCTTGTGGTGCTGTCAGAGCCGATGTATGCCATGGCAAGGCAGGTGGATATGCTGAACGGGGAGATGAAGATGTTCTCACTGCTGTCCTCATCCGCAACAAGCTCATTGAATATGTCAAAGGCAAAAGCACTGTTCGCAGAGACGAGGTCCTGGTCCACGGAGAATGCCAGCTTATCAGACGCTGCATAGGCTGCGCCAGGCAAGTAAACAAAGGCAACAATACTTGCAACCAGTGCCACCAGTATAACCGCAGACGCCGCAGCAATCAGTCTCATAAAGACATTTTATTAAAGGTGGTTTAAAAACAAACGGGTTTTCCTTCGGTTTGGGCCGATATACACTTACTCTGGTTATAATTTTATATTTTTGGAATGAGCCTTAAGCCTTTTTGGGAAGTCGGGAGACTCCTGTAAAAAGGCTTCAGGTATTGACAGTCATGCCGCCCATGCGTGCGGCGAAGCGATGGATTATGTCCGCCATTGAATTCAGCACTCCCTGAAGCTCGCCCATGTCCAATGTTATCTTCTCGGGCTCCAGTATCTCAACCGCTGAAGGGCCGTAATTTATAACCATATAAAAGAGCTTGTCAAAGGTCTCCGTGAGCACCTCAAGCTCAACGACACCCGAGTGCGCCTTCTTGACGTCTGCAAAGGGGCTCTCGGTCTCTTTGGTCTCCTTGAAATCCTTCTTTGCTATGAAGAACTTGTCCTCCTTCTCCATAGCTTCTACATGCTTCTTGAGCGCATTGTTCACGGTTTCGGCATTAACGGCCATGGCCTCTATCATCATCCATGACTTTATCCAGCCATCCCTGAGCTTCTTCTGCACCTTCTCCTGAATATCCTCTGCCATGAAGATAGTTTGGACTGTTGTTTTAAAAGGTTATGATTGGGAAAGAAAATTAAACATCAACTGCCCAAACAGGCGTCCTGCCCGCAATTCCTTCGGTACCTGCAAATCCAATGAAACCGGGCTTTTTTTTCACAAAGTCACTCATGCCCGCTTCATATACTGCAGCTGTTCCTTTATCCCTGCCGGGATAATTTCCATTGATTGTTTCCTGGTCATCAAAGCCCTGCTCAACAACTCCGTATTCTGCTCCCATACTAACCACTCCTTAGTGACTATTATTGTCACTTATAAATAGTGACATTTAGGGGTTTATAAAGGTTACTGTTACTCGCTTGGTGCCGTTTTCAGGCTGAAAAACAGCTAAAAATGGATATTTTCGTCTATTTTGGAATATATTTCCTGCCTTCAAGAAGCAGATTCTCGCCGCATTTCGGGCACTTTTCATTGACTATGCGGGCGCCATAGCCCGTGCGCTCTATGAGAACCCCGCCGCACTTCGGGCAGTGCGTCGATTCGGCAGTGTGCCCGGGCACGTTGCCTATGTATACCCACTTCATGCCTGCCTCTTTCGCGATTTTATAGGCGCGCTCCAGCGTGGCTGTTGGTGTGGGCGCCACATCATTCATCTTGTAATGCGGATAGAACCTTGACAGGTGCAGCGGTGTATCGGGCCCGAGATTCTCCTTGACCCATGCAACAAGTTTCCTGACCTGTTCAGGCCTATCGTTATACCCCGGAACCATAAGATTGGTGACCTCAATAAACACGCCCGCTTTCCTGTATATCTTCAGCGCTTCCTTTGCCGGCTCCTCATTCGGCACGCCGCAGAGTTTTCGGTAGAACCTGATGTCGCCTTTCAGGTCAACGTTTATGGCGTCCATATATCGGGCTGCCTTTCGCGCGGGCTCTGGGTTGATGTAGCCGTTGGAAACCCATATATTGTAGAGCCCGGCCTTTCGTGCAAGCTTCATAGTGCCCAGAGCAAATTCATAGAATACTGTTGGCTCGGTATAAGTATAGGAGATGCCCTGGACGCCCTGCTGTTTTGCAAGCTCCACCACCTTCTCTGGCGGTACATCCTCGGTAGGTATCTCTGTGTCAGGGTGTGATATCTGCCAGTTCTGGCAAAAGGAGCATGCCAAGTTGCAGCCCTGTGTGGCTATGGAGAGTGTACGGGAACCAGGTGCAAAGTGGAAAAGAGGTTTCTTCTCTATAGGGTCAACAGCCACAGAGCATGGCTTTCCATAGTAGAGTGTGTAGAGCTTGCCCTTGCGGTTCTCACGCGTGCCGCAGAACCCGCGTCTGCCCTCAGCTATGGAGCAGAAGCGCGGACAGAGCCTGCATTTTACCTTGCCGGACCCAGCCTTCCCAGCAGGCTTATCGTAGAACAGAGCTTCTTTCATGATAATATTTGGTTTTCAGGATAAAAATTAAAAAACCAGGGCTTATGCCCAGCCCCCGCCCTCAATGTAATCGTATGTGTCCTCGTAGAACAGCCCATTGCTGCACCACCAGTCATCGCCATATGTACTGTAGTCAACCTGCTCAACAACACACACACCCCCAACGCAATACCATTCATTCAGCACATTGCCTTCATCATAGCAGTCGTCTATGAATGTGCCTGTAGCGTCTTCGCAGTAGCCCCTTACGAAATGCGGGTTCGCGGCGTTCGCGTCGGAGTCATAGCACCCAAAGCCATCGCTTTCGCCCTTTGTGCTGTCTATGCAGCACTCGCAGAAGAGGTTCCAGTCATAATAAGTTTCAGTGTCGTATTTGTAGCCCTCAACGCACTCCGAGCCTTCGGGGCAGTCGCCGGCGCACGCATCGCCCATGTGCTGGTAACCGCATTCGTCCCCAAGGCACTCGCACTCATAATACACGCTTATGCCACCAGACGTGTAAAAGTAAGGAACGCATTCCCCGCTGCCTGGGCACCAGCCTACTGAACAGTCTGCCCATGCATCTGCCTCGCTGTCCATATCCGCAATGGAGCCAATGAAGTTGGAGCAGTATTCTTCAGCGGGCGGTATGCAGAAGCATGCCGGCTTGTATCCGTATTCGCTTGTCAATATGTATTCTTCTTCACAGATGTATGTGGGCTCAGTGCATTCGCCTGAACAGTTGAGATACCATGTGCCCTCATCATCAATTGTCCAGTTCTCCATGCAGCCGTCCTCGCAGCCGCAGCTTTCTGTGTCCCAGCTGAACACACATTCACCGGTGTTGCAGTCAAGCCCCTCACACTGCTCCTGCGGCGCGGTATCGCTGTCAAATTCAACCTCATATGCCTCGCATGCGCTTTGGGGAGAGGAAGTGCTTCCGCAGGCACATTGCTCAAGGTCGGCGTCATATTCGCATTGCTCACCGGGCTCTTCGCACTTGCCAAGGTTGGTGCAAATAACCGCGGCTTCCTCTGCTGAGTATCCCTCAACATCTATGCCGGAGCATGTGCCGGCCATTGATGACTGCCCGTAGTCTATATTGAACGGTGTCGTGTCCCAGCCCTCGCATATCCACTGGTATAGCTCAATATCGTAGTAAACCGAATAATCATTGAAGTTGCTGAGCTTTATCACCCATTTACCCGAGCCAGATGTCTCATTGAAAAGAACACTGTATATTTTGACATTATCATAATCTGTTTTTACGTTTGTCCCGTCCGGATCCTCAATCAGAAGCATGTTTATGAGCACAGGGAAGCTGCCGTCAGCCCTCCTTATTTCCCAGTTTATCTTGAACTGGCCGCCGAGCACCATGTTGGTCAGCGTTATGTTCTCAAGCGAGCCGGCGGTTACCTCCTTGTCATCTCCAAGCGTTGCTATGGACTGCCATTCGCAGTTCTCACCGCCCGTTCCCGTTGGGACGCACCTTCCGGCCATGCATTCATAGCCCTGCTGGCACGTGTAAACCTCATATGTGCACTGCGGGTTGCCGACAGAAGTCGCTATGCAGTATTTCTCGGAAAGGTGTGTGCTGTCTACACAACTATCTTCCAGTGTCTGCGGGGTCAGGTCAACGCACGTGCCCCTGGTCGCATAATTCTTTCCGTCAGGGAAGTCTGTGGTTACGTCGTCATCAGCACAGTAGCACACGCCGGTGCTTTCGGTTGTGTCATCCGCAGTGTCGCAGCCGGAATCAAAAGGCCAGTCAGAGCAGCCGTTTCCGTCATTATCCAGGCCGTCGGCGCATTCCGCGACCTGTGCTACGCAGTTGTAACTGACGCACAGCTGGGTTCCGGCACAGTCCGCATCAGTACAGCAGTTGCCTGTTTGGGCAACGTCATTGCAGCACACCTGTCCTGCAGCAAGGCAGTCCCCCGGGCACGTTGCACAGGTCTCAGTGCCCGCGCAGTTGCCGTTTCCGCAGTCTTCAACACCCAGTGCGCAGCCATTCGGTCCAATCTGCACGCCGGCAGGCGTGTTCGGGCAATTGTCATACAAATCAAGTATGCCGTCGCCGTCGCTGTCGCCCGCGCCAGTGCCTCCCCCGGAGCCCATGCCGGGAAGTATCACGAACACAAAAACCAAAACAGCGACAAGGGCCGCTATAAGAACAATAAGGATTATAATCAGCGTTTTCATTTGCGCAATGGGTGAAGCAGATGCAGCAGCCGATGGCTTATGTTTGCTGCCGCTGGTTTTGTTCTTGGGTTTTTTGTCCTTTCTTTTGCCCTGTTTTGTCATATATAATTATATTGTTATTAACCGGTATATAAACCGAGCCAGTTTTACAGCTGCTGCTTTATAAACTCCGCTGTTTTACTGCCTATCAGCCTTTCAATCTGCTGCAAAGGTGCCTTCTTCAGCTCTGCGATGCCCTTCAGTCCGTTGTTGTAGAGCATCCGCGCCCTGACCCTGCCAACGCCCTTCAGCTTAACGAGCGGAAGAAGCTCCTCCCTTATGCCGTATTTGACCCTCAGCCTTGCCTTCCGTATCTGGCTGAGCATGTCCTTGAACCCGAGCAGCAAAGCAAGCTCGCCTGTCGCATAGAGCAGCCAGTCCGAATTTGAAAGCCGCGCGCGCAGCTCTCCCGGCGTGACGCCGAGCTCCTCGAGTATGCGGTCCTCGCCCATCTCCCGGGCCCATGAATGGAAGACATGGGCCGTCTTCACAGCCCTCATGAAGTCATCGTAATCAATGTCCCATTCATTGGGCACCCTGCCGAGAAGCCCGTTCCCCTGCTTCAGTATGATGCCGTTGACCATGTCAAGGTCCCGCTTCCTCAATGACACGAGCGGCTTCATCTCAATCGTGTTGGATATCATATGCAGCAGCGGGAAAACCTCAAGCGAATTCTTGCCATTCCCTTCCTTAAGCCCTTTAATCAGCACATGCGCCGTCAGCGGGTCAAGGTAGAGCTCCGAGACCCTTTTGCCCATTCGTGTCGGCCTTAGTTCTTCGGTGCCCTGCGAGAGCATGCTTGCCGCGGAACGGAATTCATTCTGTTCATAGGCCCCGCTGCCTTCGCCTGTTTCAATGAACCCAAAATCCTTCAGCATTGCTATGACTTTTTCCAGGATTGCGTCAATCTCTGAAAGGTCCTTGTATTGATAAGCATAGAATGTCCTGGAGAAGAAGTCAAGAAGCTCCTTTCTCGTCGGTGTTATGCCTGATGATATGAGCGCAAGCACATGGGTTCGGAGCACGGGCTCGACCCCGAGCTTTGATTTGATGTCCTCGGGATCGCCGTTTATGTAGTTGTCCCACGCGTACCTGGCTTCTCCTTTGTTCTTTGCAATCAGTATGGCTTCGCCCTCTTCGTCATACTTTGGCCTTCCTGCCCGGCCCTGCATCTGGTGTATCTCAAGCACGGGCAGGTAATCCATTCCAAATGATGAATACCTTTTCAGGTCCCTGATTATGGTCCGATGTGCCGGCAGATTCATGCCAAAACTCAATGTTGGCGTTGCTGTAATGACCTTAATCAGCCCCTGCCTGAATGAATCTTCTACGAGCTTCCTCTGTTTTGCTGCAAGTCCCGCATGGTGGAACGCAGCGCCTTTCCTTACGCAGCCGGCCAGGCGTTCACATTGTCTTGTTGGATGGCCTACGGATTTGAGAATAGAATCGGATGTTTTAGAGAGCTCTGTCAGCTCTTTTGAACCGAGGCGTTTCCCAGTCTCTTTACACATGTTTTCTGCTGCGGATTCTGTGCCCTTCCTCGTTGAAACAAAAACAAGCGCCTGTTTTTCCTTTTCAAGCGTCTGTCCCACCAGCTCCATCAGCGAATTGTCTGTATTGAGCTTCATCTTCCTCTTGGGCACGAAAGCAACATCGTCATCAAAGCACACGCCCCTGTAAAGCTTCACCGGCCTGTAATCAGAGCTGATTGCCTTTGCGCCGAGCCATTGGGCGAGCTCATTGTAGTTATTGATGGTTGCGGAAAGGCCCAATATCATGGGCGCTGAGACCTGCCTCATACGCGTCAGAACCACATCGAGCGTTGGCCCCCTGCCCGGGTCGTTCAGCAGGTGTATCTCGTCCGCGACCACAAGCCCCACGGAATTTATCCATGGGATACCATGCCTTAGCAGAGAATCAATCTTCTCTGATGTTGCAATGATAAGGTCATAGTTTGCCAGCCAGGGGTCTGTTGAGTCAAGGTCCCCGATGCTTATCGCAACACGCAGGCCAAGCGGCTCGTACTTCTCCTTAAAGTCATCATACTTCTCTGATGCAAGGGCCTTGAGTGGCACTATGTAGACCACCTTCTTTCCCCTGTTCATTATTGTGTCCAGCATTGCCATCTCAGCTATCAGCGTCTTGCCTGATGCGGTTGGCGCGGCAATGACCATGCTTCTTCCGTCAAGCAGCCCGGCGTCAAGCGCGGCCTTTTGCGGCGGATTCAGGGCATTAAAACCAGATGCATGCAATACCTTTTCAACAATATCGTTCATGAAAAGAATAAAAGACTTAGTATTATAAAAGAACCCTTTTACGGGTAACTGTTAACGCCGGATAGTGATATGGCAGGTTAACAGTAACGGATATTAATTGCAAATACTTAAAATCCTTTCTTTCACTATTTGCAATGCATGCGAACAGATATAAACTTAGAAAGAATATCACAAAGGGCTTTAATTCTGCTTTTAAAACTTATATCCAATAGATAATATGAAATGCCTGACTTAACCAATTGCGTGTATCAGGCTCCGTAGCAGATTATAAGGCGTATCTTATGAAAAGGGCAAGGATTCACGTCACCATCTCAGGTCACGTGCAGGGCGTGTTCTTCCGCTCATTCGTTAAGAGCAATGCGCGCATGTTCGGGCTCAGGGGATGGATCAAGAACGTTCCGAACGGCAGGGTTGAGGCTGTTTTTGAGGGCGAACAATACGATGTCAACAGGATGATTGAGCTGTGCAGGCAGGGCCCGCCCGGATCCGATGTAAAGGATGTTGAGGTCAGGGAATACAACTCCCAGGAAAAGCTGGAAAGTTTTGAGATACGATAGATGTTTTTAAAAAGCTTCGGAGCAAGAATTCTGCGGGCTTGAGCCCGCATGCTGAATTGCGACAGAGTAACTATACCTAATTCTGGAACCAACAATAAAGGGGACAGCGCTGCACAGATAACAGCTGT
>Ga0180434_10007973_pt1 | contig 11812 bp, 10 predicted proteins | sample SS_ome_7_FD_132453 | JGI IMG/M metagenome (GOLD analysis project Ga0180434, IMG submission 132453) | Hypersaline lake sediment archaeal communities from the Salton Sea, California, USA - SS_1_D_2 metaG | ecosystem: Environmental > Aquatic > Non-marine Saline and Alkaline > Hypersaline >... | reverse complement strand
TTGGTCGAGCGACGTGGCAAATCGTGAACGATCTCGGCGCGGAACACATTGTCTGCTTCACCATGTCAGGGTTCACTGCGAAGCTCGTCTCGGCGTACCGGCCGGACGCGAACATCATAGCCGCCACCCAGGCAGACGAGGTGATGAGACAGCTTTCGCTGTACTGGGGCGTCAACCCGGTGAAAGTCCGGCCCGTGGAGGATACCGACGAGATGGTCGGTGCCGTGGAACAACGGTTGCTCGAACTTGGACTCGTTCAGAAAGGCGAGACCATCGTTATCACAGCGGGAACGCCGCTGCTGGTGAAGGGTACCACGAATATGATCCGCCTGCATCGTGTGGGCGACCCGACAGGCTGATAGGTGAACAAACTCCGCGTCGGTTGACCACATGCACCTTACACCGGATGCGTAGAGATGCCTCAGGCTCACGACATTCCCTGGTATCAAGCGTGGTTCAACGAAGACTATCTTGAGGTGTACGGTCATCGCGATGCGGCCGACGCCAGTCGCGCGGTGATGCTTGCTGAGCGGAAGCTTGCGTTGCGTGCGGGTGACCGGCTGCTCGACCTGTGTTGCGGCAACGGCAGACATAGCCTGGAGCTTGCGCGACAGGGGTACCGCGTTGTGGCGCTTGACCTTTCGTATGTGCTGCTGCGATCCGGCGCGAAGCAAGCCCGCGAGGAAGGGTTACCGGTGTGGTTCGTTCAGGCGGACGCCCGCCGCGTCGCTCTGCAATGCGAGTTCGATGCCGTGGTGAACTTCTTCACGAGCTTCGGTTACTTCGAGACGGACGCCGACAACGCGCTCATGCTCGAGAATATCTCGCGTGTCCTGAAAGACGGCGGGAAGTTCTTCATAGATTTTCTTAACGCCGATCACGTAAGGGAGAATCTCGTACCGAGAACGGAATTGCAGGTTGGCTCCGCAACGGTGCGCGAGGAACGGGAGATCGATACGGTCAGGAACACCGTGACCAAAACCATAACGATCAGGCGGAACGGTGCAGAGAAAAGGTATTCGGAGCGCGTTCGGCTGTATAGCGAAGGGGAGTTGAGGCGGATGTTGGAGTTGTGCGGCTTGAGGGTCAGGAACACGTTCGGCGATTATGACGGCGGCCCCGTGCACATTGAGCGGCCAAGGTTGATACTCGTCGGCGAGAAGGCGTAAGCCCTGATGAAAGCGCCACGCGAACTGGCGTCCGACTATGCGCAGGGTACCGAACCGCTGCACGCGTTTTTTGAGCATGACGTGCGATCGGCACCGAGTTCCGACTTCCTCGAAGAGGTGGCGCGGGGCGCTGATGCAGGGCTGATCGACGAGATCCGCCGGTACAACGAATCGTTGGGCGCGGACGAGCGGACGTTGGAGAACATCGCCGCGTTGGGTGAACCGGACGCCGCGGCGGTAGTGACCGGTCAGCAAGCAGGGCTTTTCACGGGCCCGCTGTATACTGTCTACAAGGCGCTGGGTGCAATACGGCTGAGCAAACAATACTCCGACTCGGGCAAACGCAACGTTGTGCCCGTTTTCTGGGTGGCGAGCGACGATCACGATTTCGAGGAGATCCGGTCGATCGCGTTCGTTGACTGGCATGGCCGTGCCCGTACGCTCTCCTACGAGCCTAGCGTGCCGGTTTCAGGGCAGTCCGCTTTCGATATTCGGGTAGATAAAGAGCACGCAACCGAGCTTGTACAAACGCTCGACGAGCAGACCGCCGACTCTGACGGCAAGCCGGAAATCGTCTCGTTTCTGCAGGATAGCCCGCGCGAAGGTGATTCGTTTGCTGACTGGTTCGGGCGATTGCTTCTCAGGCTGTTCCGTAGTGCGGGGTTGATCGTCTTCTTTCCTCATGAACGCCGAGCGAGGGAGCTTGCGGTCGGGGCTATGGCGACGGAGATACGGTCACCGGGCGTTACGACGCGCCTGATCGACGAGGCGAGCAAGAGGCTCGCCGCTTTGGGTTACGGCAGCCAGGTCGAGAAAAAACGGAACGAAGCTCACTTCTTTCTTTACGTGAACGGCAAACGGCGCAAGGTGCTCTTCGAGCGAGGCCGGTACTACCTGCCGGAGGAGAATAGCTCGCTTGCCGAGTCGGAGATGGAGCAACTCTGTCGGACCGAGCCGGGTCGGTTCAGCCCGAACGTGGTGCTGCGTCCGGTGATTCAAAGCGCAATCTTGCCGACGGTCGACTACGTTGCAGGGCCGGGTGAGGTGGCGTACTGGGCTCAGTTGCGCGCGGTGTTTGACCATTTCGGGGTGCTGATGCCGCGTGTAGTTCCTCGACCGCACGCCGCGCTTGTTACCCGGCGGTGTGCGAAATTGCTTGCCAAACATAACCTGGACGCGGCCGATTTCGTCGCAGGCGGCGAGGTGCCGTCTGTCGGAGGTCCGGCGAGTTCGGAAAGCTCGTCCCATGAGCACGCGCTGGTCGAGACGTCCAGACAGATCGTGTCGCACCTTGAACGGTACGTATCTGAGGTGCAAGCACTTGATCCATCGCTCGGCAAGAGCGCCGCGAAACTCCAGGACAAAGTCGGGTACGAACTGGATAAACTGAATAAGAAGGCGCACGCAGCACGCAAGGAACACGCCGTGCAAGTGCAAGGCGAGACGGAGGAGTTGCTGGCGAACCTTTTCCCCTATGGAAAGCCTCAGGAGAGGGTCTTGAATATTTTCCCCTACCTGATGGAGTCGGGCTGGACACTCCTGCCCCGGTTGTTGCACACTGTGGATGTTGATCGAACGGGGTACCAGATTGTGGCTGTTTAGACGGCGAGAACTCGAACTGTGGGACACAGCTCATGAAAGTAGATCTGCTGGCGGTCGGGCCTCATCCCGACGACATAGAACTGTTTGCCGGCGGCACCCTGCACAGGATGAAGGTGCTCGGTTACACGACGGCGATAATTGATCTGACGCGCGGCGAACTCGCCACGCGCGGGACGGTTGCACGGCGGGACAAGGAATCCCGGGCGGCCGTCGAAATACTCGGCGTCGATGTCAGGGACAATCTCAAGATGGCTGACGGCGCTATCGAGAACAGCCCGGCGGCGAGGATCCAAGTCGTGAAAGCCCTCAGGGAATACCGACCGACGATTGTGCTCGCGCCGCATCCGGTTGCGCGACATCCTGACCACGCGCGAGCGTCGGAGCTGGTTCGTGACGCCTGTTTTCTTGCCGGTCTCGAAAAAATCGACACGAAGCGGGAGCCATTCAGGCCCGCAGCGGTTCTCTATTATTTTGAACATATTTTTGAGGAAATGCCGGATATTGTGGTTGACATCACGGAAAGTTTTGACGTGAAAATGAAAGCGGTCCGCGCATACACATCCCAGTTCTACCAACCGGGCCAGGACGTTCCCGAGACGTATTTGAGTCGCAAAGAGTATCTCGAAGAGGTCGAAGCGCGTCTACGCTTTTTCGGTTCCTTGATCGGTGTGAAGTACGGGGAAGCGTTCAGCATACGTGGTCCGGTACCGGTTCCCGACCCGGTAGCGATGTGGAGCTAGCGACATGCGTATCGGTATCACATGCCATCCCACGATCGGCGGAAGCGGGCTGGTGGCTACCGACCTCGGGGTGCTGCTTGCGCGACGAGGTCACACCGTCCATTTTGTCAGCTATGATCTCCCGTACCGTCTCACCACGGAGTACGATGAGAGGATCTTTTTCCATCCCGTGGAGGTTACGACGTACCCCCTGTTCAAGTTTCCCCCGTACAGCTTGTCGCTTGCGGCGCGCATGGCGGAGCTGGCAGAGCGCCAGTCGCTTGACGTGCTGCACGTCCATTACGCGATACCCCATGCGACGTGCGCCATCCTGGCGAAGCTCATCGCGGAGGACGCGCACGTTAAAGTGGTAACGACACTTCATGGTACGGATATTACGTATGTTGGAAGCGACCCTTCGTTCTTTCGGATCACGAAGTTCTCGATAGAGGAAAGCGATGCCGTCACTGCGGTCTCGGAGTGGCTGAAGAAACGCACGCGCGAGGAGTTCCGGACGGGTTGCGAGATCCACAGGATCTACAATTTCGTGGACCCCGCCAAATTTAAACCCCGGCCGTCCGATACGTCGCGGTTCAGTCGTGCGGGTGAGAAGGTGGTCATGCATATCTCGAATTACAGGCCGGTCAAGAGAGTCAAGGACGTGGTTGCCATATTCAACCTCATTCAGAAACGTGTCCCGAGTAGGTTGATGCTTGTTGGGGAAGGCCCGGAACTGTCGATCGCCGACCACATGATCAAGGAGCTCGGGCTGAGCGATCGCGTTGAGTTTCTCGGCACGCAAGACAGCATCGAGGAGATCGTCCTATGCGCCGACCTCCTTCTGCTGCCGAGCGAGTACGAGAGTTTCGGGCTGGCAGCACTCGAAGCTATGGCGTGTGAGGTGCCGGTCGTGGCGAGCCGCAGCGGCGGGCTCATCGAGCTCGTTGACGACGGGGTGACCGGGTTTCTCGAGAATGTCGGCGATGTTCCCGCTATGGCTGAGCGCGGGATCCAGGTGCTCACCAACACCGATGTTGCTCGAAAGATCGGTGCGGCCGCCAGGAAGACCGTCATCGAACGGTTCAACCCCGAGCGGATAGTCGGGCAGTATGAGGAACTCTACCGCTCGCTTCTATAAGGTGCGACAATCTGAATCGATGCCTTTCACCGAAGCACTTGCTCGGTCGCAAGTTGAATCGGACCAACATACGATCTACAATGATATCAAACTTCGTGATTTGAGGCAGAGAAGGTTAAGGTCGGGTGGTGTGAACTGACGTGGCTCAGGGAGGTGCGAACAATGGTGAGAACGAAACTATTACTGGTGGCCGTTTGTGCCGCAGCCGTAGCGATCGGATGCGCCGGCGTGGCAGCGGTGGAGATTGGAGAGAAAGGACCGGACTTCACGTTGGCGGGGACTGACGGTAGGGTATACAATCTCGCCACGTTCAAGGACGCTAAAGCGGTGGTGGTCGTCTTCACCTGCAACCATTGTCCGGTAGCCAAGGCGTATGAGGACAGGCTGATCGAGCTTGCCAAGACGTATGGCGAACGGGGCGTGGCGGTGGTCGCGATCAACGCGAACGATCCGAAGATTATCCCGGAGGATAGCTTCGAAAATATGGTGAAACGGGCGAACGCGAAGGACTATCCTCACCCGTACCTGTACGATGCGGACCAATCCGTCGCGAAGGCGTATGGTGCAACCTGCACACCGCACGTGTTCGTGCTTGATCAGGAGAGAAAGCTGGCATATGTGGGCGCCGTCGACGACAACAATGATGCACGCCGCGTGCAGACCCACTGGCTTAAGAATGCGTTAGACGCGCTGCTGAAAGGCGAGACGCCTGAGATTCAGGTCACCAGACAACGTGGATGTTCCATAAAATGGACGCCTGAGCGGTAGCGTTGAGAGTAACGGTACCCGTCTCTCTTGAGTCCGGGTGTAGTCCACAGTGCGTCCGGCGGTCTATCGAGGGCTGGCGGGAAGATTCCGACCCTGGAACAACCTATCTCCGGTAGCGAGACGCGACAGATGTTCTGTTGCTGCCGGGTCGAGTTTCACGCCTCGTCGACACTCGAAAAGAAACCATTTAGCGTGACTTTCGGGCCGGGGGCGGCTTGATTCGCCCCATTTGCACGTGGTATCATTCAGCTCGACTTACGTCCGAGAGGTGTTCTTGCAGGTTACGATGGCAGCCCAGTTCAGAGTAGAGATACAGCGGAGGACAGAGCGGTAGTGCCTGAGATAGCCGGAGTTAGTAAATTCCGCCGCGTGCTTGGCAGGGAACCGGTACGGTTCGCGGTGATCTTTCTGCTTATACTCGCGCTGGTGTTCGGTGTGCACCGGCTCATTGAACCGACGCGATTCATGGAACGGTACGTTGAGCTGATCGCTCGGAGCGTCGAACTGGTATTGCGACTGACACCGTTTGAGACCAAGGTTCACGGAAGTCTGGTCAAGTTCCACACGTTCACTATGCGTATCGTGTCGGAGTGTAGCGGTGCGGAAGCGATGGCGATTTTCTGCGCGTCGGTGATAGCGTTTCCTGCAACAGTCAGACAGAAGCTTTTTGCGATAGGTCTCGGCGTGCCTGCGCTATATATGGTAAACGTTCTGCGGTTAGTGTGCCTCGGGTTCATCGGTGCGTTCGTGAAGAGCCGCGAAATATTCCACTTCGCCCACATTTACGTGTGGCAGACCATCTTCATCCTGTTCGTGGTATGTATATGGTTATTGTGGATCGAGAAGGTTGTGAAGCGGAGCAGAGGCGGTGAGGTTGCAGAGGCGCCGGATTCCTAGCGGGAGAGTGTTCGGGCGCGGGCAGGAGGGTGAGGGAGGATATCGGGAATCGCCGTCGGCTCTCCATGTGGACATGATGGGACAGACTGAATCGGTGAAATGGTGGGTATTCGCGCTCAGGTTTCTGGGCGTCGCTGTCGTGAGCCTGGCGCTCATGGGTCTGCTGTTGAAGCCGTATACCCATCTGTTACGGTGGGTGGTGGGAGCGGCGCTGAACTGGTTTGCGACGTTTGGAATCACGTCGAGCGCGGTCGAAGGTGACTGGTTCAAGGTTACCTTGTCGTTCACTGTTAACGAAAGTATCAAGACGATGCCGGCAGGATTTGTCGCCATGAACCTGCCGGCGTTTGTTGCGCTGGTGGGAGCGACTCCCGGCATTGGTGTGCGGCGGACCGTTCGTTCGCTCGCCGTTGGCTGCGGTGTGTTCTTCGTGTGGCACGTCGTACAGTTGTCGGTGTTGCTCGTAGCAGGGGTCACCATGAACCTGGCAAGCCCCACTGGTGTAGCCCGGTTTCTGGCGACTATAAGTGTTGTATTACCGTTTGCGTTATGGCTGGTTCTGGCGAGACCACCGTTTATCGTGGAGTATTTTCGCGGTATGGGAGGAGAAGATGGTGAGCAATCGTGAGCGGAAGCTGGTGTCCGTTCTGGTGCTGGTTCTTATAAGCTATGCCGGCGCCGCACACGCGGTGTGGGTCTGGACACCGGAGACCGGGAGGTGGATCAACCCGCAGAATCAGCCGCGAGAGACGCCCGAAGCTCAGCTTGAGTGCGCATCACAGCTCCGCCTGGCCGGCGAGTATGAAGGGGCGCTCACGGAATACGAGAAGCTCTTCAGGTTCTATCCGGACAGCGATCTATGTCCTGAAGCGCAGTTCCAGATCGGCCAGCTGTATGAGGCCATGGGCGAATACGAGCGCGCGAGTCAGGAGTACGAGAAGGTCATTTCAAACTGGCGATCATCAGAGCTCTTTGACAAGGTGATCGCCAAACAGTATGAGATCGCCGACTGGTTCTACCAGCAAGAGCTGGCTCGCCAGCACCGGTTCAGCCTGTTCCGCGGCCGTTACCTGCGGAGAGCGATACGGATTTACGAACAGGTCATCGAGGACGCTCCGTTCGGTCCGGCAGCCGCGCAGGCGCAGTACAGGATAGCCGAATGCTACTTTGCGTTGCGGCAGTACCTGGAGGCCACCTATGAGTACCAGAAGGTGCTCGACGAGTACCCGTCTTCTGAGTGGGCGGGCCAGGCGATGTACGGTCTTGGGATGTGCTACTACAAACAGGCGTTACCGGCCGAGTACGATCAGACGATCGCACGCAAGGCGATCGAACAGTTCGAGCTTTTCCGCGGGATGTATCCGGATGACCCGAAAACGGACGAAGCCGCCGCGCGAATTGCCGGGCTTCGCGAGAGAATTGCCCGGCAACAGCTTTTGATAGCGCAATTCTATGAGAGGACGGAAAAAGCCGACTCGGCACGCATCTACTATCGTATCGTCGTCGCCAAGTACCCGAACACGGACGCCGCTGCCAAAGCCCGTGCGAAGTTGGTACTTGCTGACAGTCGGTAGCGAATCGCCCCTGGTCTTTGTCTTCTTCCAGTCCCCGGCGGAATAGACCACTGTTGGGGTGGGATGGACATCTCGCCCATGACGTGACGGGCACGCCTCGCCACGGCGCATCTTCAACGAAACGCCCGTCCTACCTTACCTTTGTAGAGACTCTTAGAGTGAGGAGCCTTACCGTCTGTTTCACAATGGTCTGGGCGGATGTTGCTCACAGGTCAGGCGAGACCGCGATGCCGGGAAGATATCAGCGAAGTGCCGCCCACAGCGTCAGACCGGTTGGTTCGTCGAACTCCCGCACGAGCGGTTCTCCACCAAGTTCCGCTATGAACGCCTCGCAGGCGAAGACCGGCGTGGGACTCATCAGATGTCCTGCTATCGTCTCGCCGTTCTTGCGGGACAAAACGACGTGAGCGTGCACCATCGGTTTGCCGTCTTTGAGCGAGACGTTCCCGGCCAGGTGGGCGATTTCGAGCGGCTCTTCAAGCGAGATGGTCACGTAACGTTTCGCTTCTTGATCGTAGAACCCTACTGTAGCGTTCGTGACAGCGCCGATGGCCGACACGAACGCTGCATTCAGGCCCTGCTCCGTGCAGAACGCGGTGAGGGCCTCGAGCAGGTCGCTCTTGTGAGCCAGCCTGCACACAAATATACGTCCAAACTCGTACTGTCTCGATTTCGCCAACATCACAATAATCCTCCTTGCCTATTCCGGAAAGCCGTGTCCGGTCGTGTCTTCGGTGCGTTCTGCCTCTCACGGTTTTGTGCCCTCTTTGAACTGCTGGACGGCTGCGGCCGTCAGATCAAGGTAGGTCCGTCCGTCCTCGACGCTCGGTTCGATTTCCGACCCTTCGTGCCACTCGTTCCACGAGGTTATCAGTATCCAATCCGGGTTTGCAGCTCCCGCGCTTGACCACAGCCGCTCATAGAGCTGGCCGTTGTCTCGCGAGACGGCGGTGCCGGGCTGTCTCACGTTGGTGTCGTCGTATCCCGGGATGACGGTGAGGCAGACGATCGTGCCGGGTGCCTTGTACTGCTGCGTGTACTGCTCGTAGAACCCGCCCATATCAACGCCTCGAGTTATCCTGGCGACGGGGTTGTAGAAGTGAAACCCGTCGAAATCCGCCCTGTCCGCTTTTGTGCCGCTGTCGGTGTCGGCGAGGAGCAGCACGGGTTCCTCTTTCTTGACCGCGGCGGCGACCTCGCCCCATTGTCTCGCGTTGAGCTGGCCGATGGCTCGGCCGTATATGAAGAGTACAGGAACACCCCCGACCTTCAGGAAGCTCTCCCTGTCACCGTAGTTGCGTAGAATGTAGAGGAGATCGTCGATAGCACTTTGTGGATCCTTGTCCGGTATCGTCTCATAGTATACGGTGATTTCGGTCTTCGGTCGGAGGCTGTCCGCCACGTCCAGTACCGCTTTGAACGCTTCGTCGGTGAAGTCGCCCTGACCCCACCATGTGGCGATGAACGCGTCGATACCCGCCTTATCGGCTAGTTTCAGATGACCTGCTATTACCAGAGGATCGGTGCTATCGTACAGCCCGATGGCGGGATGGTTTGTGGCGCGGGCGAACGGCAGCCCCTGGCTGTCGAGCAGGCTGAAATCGGAATTGTCGTTACGCCAGTGAACCCATCTACCGCTGACCTGGGGGTTGCCGTACCAGGTGTAGTAGAATGCGAGCACTTTCGGTTCGACGAGCTCCTCGCCTTGCTCAGCACAACAGTCGCCGATAAGGCAAAGAGCGATAGGTGCTCCCAAACACACGAGCAGTCTGAACAGGAAGGTTGCGTTAGTCATTTTCCGCGGTACTCCTTTCTTCATACCTGTGCACTGGCGAGCCAGGTCCTCGTCAACAATCCGCTTCCCCTGCTTACTCTGATCTTTTCAACAAGTTTCTCAGATGATACAGGAAATCCAGCGCTTCTCGGGGCGACATGCGGTCAAGGTCAGCCTTTTTCAGCTCCGACTCGATCCCTGGTTCAGCTTCTTCCGGGAACAGCGATAACTGTTGTACCGGCACCGACCGTCCGAGCGCGGGCGCAAACGTGCCTCGTTCCAGGGATTCCAGGATCGAGCGCGCCTGGTCAAGCACGACATGCGGCAATCCCGCCAGGCGCGCAACCTGCACGCCATAACTATGGTCGGCACCGCCCTCGACGACCCGGTAGAGGAATATTACCTTACCGGCCCACTCCCGCACCGCGACGTTGAGATTCTTAGCGCGTTTCAGCGGTGTGGCCAGTTCCGTGAGTTCGTGGTAATGTGTTGCAAACAGCGTTTTTGCACCAATATGGTCGTGCAGATACTCGGCAACCGCCCACGCGATACTGATCCCGTCAAACGTGCTCGTGCCACGTCCCATTTCGTCAATAACCACAAGGCTGCGGTCGGTGGCGCAGTTGAGTATTTTGGCGGTCTCGTTCATTTCGATCATGAAGGTGCTCTCACCGCGCACCAGGTTGTCGGTTGCGCCGATTCGGGTGAATATCCTGTCGACGACACCGACCCGCGCGTTCGTTGCCGGTACAAAGCTTCCCATCTGCGCCATGAGCACGATAAGCGCCACCTGCCGGAGGTAGGTCGATTTGCCGGCCATGTTGGGCCCGGTGATGATGAGGAGCGAGGCGTTTTCCGCGTCCATGACGGTGTCGTTCGGGACGAACTCGCGTTCGACGCCAAGTTTTTCAACGACGGGGTGACGCCCTTCCTCGATCACGATTCCGTACTCTTCGGTCATCTCAGGTTTGCTGTATCTGTTTGAGGTTGCCACGTCCGCAAGCGATAGGAGCACGTCGATCTGGGCAATTATCTCGGCATTTCGCTGTATTCGCGCGGCGTGTGTGCATATCTCACGGCGGAGATCCTGGAACAGGTCGTACTCGAGCTGCATCATGTTCTCTTCGGCGTTGACTATCTCCTCCTCGCGCTCCTTGAGAGCCGGCGTGACGTACCGCTCGGCGTTGACGAGCGTCTGTTTCCGCTGGTAGTCCTCGGGCACCAGGTGTACGTTCGGTTTTGTCACTTCGATGTAGTACCCAAACACCTTGTTGTACCCAACCTTGAGCGAGGTGATACCTGTCCGGTCGATCTCCTGTTGCTGCAAGGCGGCGATCCAGCTCTTACCGCCGCGCACCAGCGCTTTGAGCTCGTCAAGACGCCCGTTGTACCCGTCGCGGAATATGCCGCCCTCCGTCACCGTCGCCGGCGGATGATCCACTATTGCTCCGGATATGAGATCCGTGACATCGCTAAGCTCATCAAGCGCGCCGCACAGTTCCCGAAGCAAGGGGCTCGTGCACTCTTCCAGAAGCGAGCGCAGCGCGGGTATCTTGCCGAGCGAGTCGCCCAACGCTTTCATATCTCGTGGTGTCGCAGTTCCGCACGAGAGCCGACCGATGAGCCGTTCGAGATCGAAAACGCCCGAGAGAACCGATCGGAGGCTCTGTCGGTTTTGGTGACCGGCAACGAGTTCCTCTACCGCCTCGTGACGCACCGTTATCTCATGGATATGCACGAGCGGGCGGACGATCCACTGTTTCAGTAACCGTCCCCCCATCGCCGTGACGGTGGCGTCAAGCACGCCTAAGAGCGACCCCTCCCGTTTGCCTTCCGCAAGCGAAACGAGCAGTTCAAGGCTGCGTTGTGTGGCACTGTCGACGACGAGGTACTCGTTGGGTTCATACACCCGTATGGGTTTCAGGTGAATGACGTCGTCCTTCTGCGTTTCCAGCAGATACGCGAGCGCGGCGCCTGCAGAGCCGGTCCCGACGGTGAGATGTTCCAGGCCAAAGCCTTTCAGCGAGTGCACCTGATACTGGTCGATCAAGATCTGGCGTCCGTGGTGCGTGTCAAAGAGAGTGTCGTCCACCATCTTAAAGATCGTGTCCGGTAAGACGGTCTGGATATCTCGCAGCAGCGGGTGCCCGTGAAACGAACGTGGATAGAGA
>Ga0180434_10007971_pt1 | contig 11813 bp, 20 predicted proteins | sample SS_ome_7_FD_132453 | JGI IMG/M metagenome (GOLD analysis project Ga0180434, IMG submission 132453) | Hypersaline lake sediment archaeal communities from the Salton Sea, California, USA - SS_1_D_2 metaG | ecosystem: Environmental > Aquatic > Non-marine Saline and Alkaline > Hypersaline >... | reverse complement strand
CGCCTGGCGCAGCACGGCCTTGTTCCTGTCCGCGTCTTCAGGGTCCAGCTTGCATGGCATGAACAGGATTCGTTCAGCCTTGGAATAATTGCACGTCACGTTCCAGGGCTTTTCACTCATTCCTGTTTCTAGGTATTCCACCGGAATGTCCAAGTGAACCACACTGGAACCAGCCCCAGTTTCCCACCTGGAAGCACGAACCGCATTCAGCAAAACGTCAGGTGATAGGACAATGCGAACACATGGGCCTGTATTTTCCACGCGCCGTGCCACCTTTTCAAATGGCGGCGGCTGAAGCGTGGGCCTTTCGAATTCCACGGTTTCGTGCTGGTAGCCTGTCTGCACGCACACGCGCTTGTCCGTGGCCGTGAATTCCAGCAGCTTGCGTGTAATGAATTCCACCGCTGGCTTCGGTATGGGACCGTCAGGCAGCCCTTCATATCCCCCGAATATCAGCAGCATGTGGCCGTCAGTAGCGTACAGCTTCCCGTTCAGTATATATGCCTGGCGCAGGTTCCCATAGTCACCCATTGCCAGCTTCAGCCACCTGGGCAGCTTGTACCGCTTCGGTTTCTCTTTTTCTTCAGCATTCATGACCACACCACTTCGAACACATGAAAAACCAGGCTGCCGCCGTGCAGCTGGAATGTGCCCAGGTATATTTCACGCTTCCCAACTTCGTCACGGAATTGGTGCCCGGTTCCATGAATCCTGAACACGCGCCGTTCCTTTAGGCTTGTTTCGGTATTCACGATTGCCCACAGGTGCGGAAGGCCGCCGCCGTGCGCTTCCTGTGTTTGCACTGTCAGGATTTGCGCCCCTTCCGGCATTTCCAATTCCACCTGATCCTGTACAGGCAGCTGGTATTTATAAATGGCATTCATCATTGCACACCTTCCAGGGTGGAAATTCGCTTGCCTGCCCGCTTTCCGCAGCGCGGGCATTCGGCTGTGTTTCTGTCCTGAAATTCTTTTTTCAGGCCGCCAGGGAAATTCCCTATGTACGCCCACCCACATTCCGTGCAGTAATAGAAAGCACGGTGCGCCTTCGTCCTGTCAGCCACTGGCGGGTCCAGTGGTCCCACCTTTTCCGCTTTTTCGTACCCTTCATGGCACGTGTCCGAAAAATCCAGCGCCGGGAAATACACCAGCCCGTGCGGTGTCCCGTCAGGTTCGCAGCCTTCAGCTGTGCTGCGCGGGTCCACCATTGCCATTTGCCAGCGTTCCCCCTTTCCGTCCAGCATATCCACCTTCAGCCAATAAAAACCAGGTAACATTGTTCCCGCCTTTCTGCGCCCACCACAGGCGCGTTCAGTTTTTCGCCTTGTGTATGTTCCCGCCCACGGTGGCTTCGTATCCCAGGCCACCGCTGGCTTCCCTTCGTTCTTCGGCCTTGCGCCGGTTCAGGTACGCCTGAATATGCTTCACAGGTACCGGGAACAGCAGCTGTTCCAGCTTGGCATTGAACCCCTGAATGCGGGTCCACTTCCCCAGCGGCCAGGGCCTGCGAAGCAGCAGCATGACTGCCAGGCGGCGTTCCTTTTTGTTCCACTGCACGCGCACGGTTTCTGTGTTCGCCATGTCCAGTGCGCGCCTGGCTTCCATGTACCGCGCCAGGCGGAACAGCCACACGCCGCCGTATCCCACCAGGACAAGCACTGCGGCCAGGGCCGGTGCCACCCATTCCAGGTCCAGCGGAATGCGGTTCATGCCAGCGCCCCATGTTCCAGTTCCAGCACTATGCAGTCACCTGGGCATGTAATGTCACGCGCTTTCTTCAGGTCAGGAATGGGGTTCCCGTGTTCGTCCTTTTCGTCACTCATTATGTGTTCACCCAGGGCGCAAGGGCTTCCATTGTACAAAAGGGTGACGCCCTTTCCGCCAGAACAGCCTGTGCATTCCGTCTTCATGATTTCCCCCTTCGTTTTCTGTCAAGCATTCTTTTGTCATGCAGGTGCTTGCGTACCAAGACCTGGGCCAGTGAAATTCCCAGGCTCCCGCAGTAGTCCAGAATGCGCAGCGCGCAGTCAGCCAGTTCCACTAATTCCCCCCTGGGTTCCAGTTCGCTGAAGTCATACAGCGGCAGGTTCTGGTACACAGCCACAGTGGCCTTCGCCAGGTCCACATGCATGATTGCGTGGTTTTCCGTTTCGCTTCGGTAGTCTTCCCACTGGCCCGTTCCCACGGCCACTTCATGGACCTGTCCCTGCAGCCCGTCCAGTTCACGAATCAGGCCCGCGTAATCTTCCGGCATTTCCTGCGCAGGTCCCAGGCCCTGCGGCTGGTCAGCCGAATGCAAGGGTGCCTTGTCCTTTTCCTGTTCCATGCTTTCCGTCCGTCCTTTCGAATAGATGCAAATATACCTGCTGGCTTCCGTCCCAGCCTTTCTTTGGGTGAATGGACACCCAGCAATCCCGGAACCCGTCAGGCGTCCCGAAGCCTTCCTGCTGGTAATAGAATTTTTCCACGGCGTGCAGATTGCACAGGACCACCTGGTGAATGCGGAATGTGGACCCGAACGCCTGGAACCAGTCACCCACCTGGGCGAATCTGCGCGGCCTGGTGGTGGCCGTCTTCGTACCGTCCAGCATGCGCTGCCGGAAGTAGGGCCTGAATGGTATTTTAACCCGCTTCGGTTTTCTCATTCCTGCCAGCCTTACCGCCCACGCCAGCCAGGGCTTCCAGGTCTTCAAGTGCTGATTCCACGCCGCGTTCGTCCCCGCTTTCCAGCGCCAGTTCTTCCAGCTTGTCAGCGAAGCGCAGGCATTCGTTCGCATGCCGGATTCGTTCCAGCATGGCACCGCGCAGCATTCCCATGCGGAACACCAGGCTGCGGCGTAGCTGACTGCTAAAACCCACCACGCCGTACCTTCGGCTTTTTCTCACGTTCCAGTTCAGCTTCCCGCTTCACGCTGCATTCCATTGTCCAGTCTTTGTGGTCCTGAAGGAACTTCGCATAATCGAAGAACACGTGCCCAGGCCACCACGTATGCACCCGCGTTCCTTTCGGGCTTGTACCGTCCAGCTGCCTGTAATGGTACAGGCGCATGTTCACCAGGCCGTTTGCTTCCGTCACCACTTCCACGGCCTGCGGCGGCCCCTCATTCCTGGACACGTCCTGGTGCATGGCTTCGAACAGGTCCTGGTTCACTGCCAGAAAAACCTTCGGCCTGGAATACCTGGCGAAAAATTCCCTGGCTTCCTGGCCTTCATTGAAAATGCGATTGATCCGAACACCACCGCTGGACAGGTGCCAGCGTGTGTGCGCCACGCGGTACGAATAGGATGCCAGGCCGCCAGGCCGTAGCAGGTCCCACAGCCATTTCCAATATTGTTTTTCCCTGTGAAATTCCGGGTCTTCAATCGGCCCGAAATATGGAATGCTGACCGTGCGGCCCAGGTGCTTGTATTCCTTCAGAATTCCGGTGGATGCAGTCATGATTCACCACCGCTTCCTGGCATTGTTTTGCACAGGCCCGCCGTGATTGATTCCTGCAGGGCGCTGGCTTCCTGGTGGCGCTTTTCCCGTTCGCGCTGCGCTTCCCTGTCTTCGGGCAGCGGCGCGCCCAGTTCCCGCCAGCGTTCGTGGTCAGGATTAAAGAACCCTTCCGCCATTGTGGTGTACTTCGGGTCTTCGCCTTCCCGCTTCCTTCGGTACATGCTGACAGCCCGCACCAGCCCTTCCTTCGTGTCCATGCCCTTGCCCAGGATTGCAGCCACACGCTGAAACGTCTTCCGCTTGCTTCCGCGTCCTGACTGCGGCACCGGGTACGGCTTCCACAGGTTGTCTTCAATCCAGGCTTCCAGGTCCTGGTCTTCAATGTACCGGCCCTTTTTTTTCCTGGTGGTCTTCGGTTCTCCCAGGTCCACGTCCACGCCCTGGTCAGGCGCTTTTTTCCGCTGCGTCTTCCGTTCGGCTGGCGCATCCACCAGCACCACTTCGTCACCTTCCAGTTCGAAATATTGTGAATAGTGCTGCACGTACTGCTTCACCAGGTCATGCTTTCGAAACTTCGTCAGCTGCTTTGCACAGTGAATCATGGTTTTTATTCCCTTGTTCGGTTCACGGTGCAGGGCGTTGACAAGCCACATAAGGTCCCCGTTTTCCGTCTTCGCCTTGCCAGCTTTCTTCAGTTCGTCCAGGCTTTCTTCCCACTGGTCTTCGGTCCAGCCTGTCTGCAATATGAATTCGTCCAGGTCATACTGGAACAAGCCGGACAGGTCCCCGGCTGGACAGCCAAGCAGGAACCAGTATATGTGCCGCGTGCGCGGTGACAGCTTGCGAATGTCCCGCGCCCGCCAGTAATCAGTGTCAAGCAGTCTTATGGGCATTTCGTTTCCCCCCTCGGAAATAGCAATGGGCATGTGGCACCCCCCAGGGTGATTGATTGAAAAAAAGCAGGCCGGTTCAATAGGCGGGCAATGTAGGGCAAGGCACGCTGGAATGAACCGGCCTGGAACAGAACTGGCCTGCACGGACACGTGCAGTGTGAATGGCGCGCCAGTTTCATGTGCCGCATTATACTACACTTCACCGGTCAGGTCCAGCCGAAAACAAGGTGCCCTGGACGCGGTGCCCTGAATCCATTTCACCGCGTGCGCGTTCCACTTCCCTGCGCCTGGCTTCCTTGTATGCCGCCGTCAGTCCGGCCTTGCGAACGGACAGGCTTTCAATGCGCGTGTCCAGGAAGTCCACGGCTGCCTTGATTTCGTCCGGGTCCTGGGTGACATAGTACCCTTTCGGCCCACTGCATATCACCGGGAATTCCCCGCGCTTCACGCCCTGGGCTATACAGTCACGCATGGCCCGGTCCCTGTCTTCCTTGTCCGTGAACAGGAAGGCTTCCCGGACCACCCACTTGAACAGGTCCGCACGGGACACGGCCCTGGCCTTGCTGTCCGCGCCTGCTGTCTGCAGGTACAGGGCCAGCTGCTGGTAGTCAGTATTCCCCCACGCTGGTTTGATTCCGTCCATTCCCGCCACCTTTCGAAATAGGGCAAGCCCTGGCGCACGGGCCACCAGGACCTGCCCGCCCACGCAGCTATTTGTTGCGCGTCACTTGTCCGCCTGGGCGTTCAGCCAGTCCTGCGCCTTCGGGAACAGCGCACGCTTCATGTTCTGCGGCAGCTGTCCCCACTTGCGTTTCCAGTCTTCGTCCGAAATGCCCAGCATTTCCTTGCCCTGTGTCAGGGTTTCGGCTTCCTGGCGTGTCAGGGTGCCTTCAGCAGCGGCGGCCTGGTCATTCGTTCGGCCCCAGTTTTCAATGAATTTCACTGCTTCATTCACTTGATTTCCCTGCACATGGATTTGCCCTGGGCTGTCTTTGTCACCTTCGCGCAGCTTCGGAATGCCCAGGTGTTTGCACAGTGCGTCAAGGCATCCATTCCCAGCCTTGTATGCTTTGGCAAACAGCATACGCACCTGGCCGTCACTGGCCGGTCCCATTTTCCCGCTGGCGTCACGCCCGCCGAATGACACGGCCTGGCACTGGTCCGCTGATACCTTGCCGCCGGTCAGTTCGGACAGTTCTTCCCAGGTGATACCTTCCAGGGCAAGCAGGGCCTGAATGCCATTTACAAGGCAGTTCGTATAGGCGGATTTCTGAATGTTGCCAGGGTCAATTTCGGACAGGTCCCGCCACACGGTTTCGCGTTTCGGGTATTCCCGCTTCCCGTCCCGGCTTTTCTCCATGACGGGCTTTCCGTTTTCGTCCTTCACAATTTCCTTTTTCTTTGCGAAGAACCGCCCACGCTGGTTCCTGGTGCCAAGGGCTGACACGCAGTCAAAGTCCCCGCCTGCGTCATACATGGCCCTGTATTCGTACTGATAAAACTTCCCCAGTTCGTCTTCATGCCAGGTCCGTTCGCAGGACAGGTGCCTTTCAGCCACCCGGAACACACGCTGAAGCAGGCGCGCACCTGACTTGTTCAGGTACGGGTTGCCTTCAATGTTGTTCCAGTGGTGCTTGTTCGTCATGCCCACAGCGAAGGCCCGCTGCTTCATGATTTCCACGGCGCGCACCTTCACCAGTTCCGTGTACGCCTGCATGCGCTTGATTGCTTCCTTCGGGTCAAGCGGCGGTTTCCGGTGAACGGGCAGCGCGTACCCTTCACCCGTTGCCCGCAGGTCTTCGGCCTGGGAAACGTCCGCCACCAGTTCAGAACCAGGCGGCACGCCAGTGTCCCTGTTCAGGACCTGGGCCACCCCAGGGTCCAGCACTTCAGGTTCGGCCAGGTGTGGCCTTCGTTCGTCACTCATACTTCGCACCTTCCTTCAGCGCGTCCACGCGCTTGTACGTTGCTGACCAGTAGCGGGTGGGTTTGACTTCGTACCCTTTCCGGTCCACCCACTTTCCGTCCACGAACCACTGCCCGGCAATGCCGCGCTTGCCTTCGGTCATGGCCTTGATTGTCCGGTCAATGGCTGCTGCTTCCTTTTTCGCTGCGGCCAGTTCGGCGCGCCTGTTCAGCAGCTGCGCCAGCTGTTCGTCAGCGAAAATTTCCACGCCAGGTCCGGCCTGCTGGATGCACGGCGGGCAGCACAGGGTTGCCAAGTCGCAGTTGAAACATTCGTCAGGGTCCTGGTAAAAATCAGGAAGGCTGGCCGCCTTCATGTGCTTGTTCACGGCTTCCGCTTTCTGCACGGCAGCTTCAGCCACTTCTAGGTCCTGGGGAACGTCCACGAAATGCACCTGGCCCGTGTCCCGATTCTTGAAACAGAACAGGCCCTGTTCCGTGTTTGACATGAGCATGTACAGCTGAATTTGCGTAGGGTACCGCTTCAGCCACCTGCTGGCGTGTTCGGCCTTCAGGCTGTCATAGTCCGTCACGCTGTCCCACAGGAACCGACTGCATGACTTGCATTCGAATGGACAGCGAACAGCAGTGGGCACAGGGTCCAGGCCAATGGGCTTCACAGTCCCACCTGGGAAACGCACGAACCCGTCCACATGTCCTGAAATTTCATATTCAGGCCACGTGAATTCGCGCTGGCTTTCTTCCACTTCGTACCCTGCGTCCAGCAGCTTTGCCTTCACGTCACGTTCGTGCAGGTTCCCTTCGCGCATGACGCCCAAGTTATACAGCGGAATGCTGGGCATAAAGTCAGGCTGCGTCACGCGCAGCAGCACCAGGTACCGAAGGCACGGGTGGCCCAGGGCGCTGGCCCTGTTTGACTTCGCCGTGCTTTTCACCTGGTCCTTTTCCAGCTGGCAGGTCCACGCATGCTGCAGGGCCTGGGCTGGCGTCAATCCTTCCGTGTTCATGCGCCACCGCCTTTCGGCTTCGGGTATGCGTGGCCGTACCGCCTGGGCGGCGCGGTCCTGTCCAGGGCGTCCAGGGTGTCCTGGTCCCACACCCGGACCACTTCAGTGCGCGGAATGAAAATGGTTCGCCCGCGCCCAGGCTGCTTGAATTTCACCAGCCCTGCCTTGCACCAGCGGTACAAGGTGCTGCGGTGCTGTCCGGCGGCCTTCGCCACTTCCGGCACGCTGAACAGCGGCCTGGCCCTTTCTTCGGTTTGACTTTTCGGCATTCAGTTTCCCCTTTCGCTGTTTGAATTTCGGGCCAGTTCATGCCCGCTTGCGAACGCAAAAAATACGGCGGCCACTGCGAACAGCACCCGGTGGTGCGACAGTGCCGCCTTGAAAGACTGGGCCACACACACCACGCTGAACAGGCCGCACAAGGCCACGCACAGCAGGCGTTCCACCAGGGCCTGGCGCATGCCAGGTTCCAGGGCTGGTTCGAACATTCCGCAGGTGGTGTGGTTCGGGTCATGAATTCCAGGCGTCCGTGAACAGTCACCACGGACAAAAGACTTGCAGTCAATGCAGCGTTCCATGCCTTGCCCCTTTATGTTGTGTTGCAAACATGGGCATGGTACAGCATGCGGTGGCAGCTGTCAACTTCCATTTGCATGACAAAATCCAGGACCTGGTGGAAAATCGGGTTTCCCTGGTGGAACTGGTCCTGGGTTTTTCCTGTGACGCGCTGTACGGCCCCAGGATGCACTGAAGCCCTGGGTGGCATGGTCCCCTGGGCCAGGACCTGGGCACAGCCTGGCGGCCCTGCCAGGCCCTGCAGCGTGCATAAAAATGGCGGGTGCCCTACCAGGGAAGAAAGCGAAGCCGGTCAGGCACCCGCGCACGTGCGCACAGGCTGGTTCCCAGCCGTGGGAAGTCTACATGAAAAGGGCCTGGCTGCCAAGTGGGCCAGGCCCTTGCAATTTCGCCGGGTTGCTCATGCCCGGCATTTCCAGGAAGGAAAGCCAAGTGTACACAAAAAAAGGGCCGGGCGCAATGCCCGGCCCTGCGCGGCCTGCAGGGTGGCTTCCTAGCGGTGGTCCGGGTCTTCGTCCGGCACCACCACAGGGCGAATGCCGCGCTTTTCCAGCTTGCCCATTTTGCCCGCGTCTTCAGCTTCGGATTCCGTAACTATCATTTCCACGGCCTGCGGTTTGAAGGCATAGAAAATTCCAGGCTTCGGCTTCGGTAGCGTGTCCGGGTCCTGGCCGAATTCCACCTTGCCTTCAGGCGGCACGGCGTCAGGGTGCGCCAGCAGCACCCACGTGCGGCCCACTTCAAGGCCCTTCGGAACCTGGCTAATTCGCTTTGACACGCCCAGGTCCAGGGCTTCGCGCACGAATGATCCTGGCGTGTAATGCTGCCTGCCCACCCACAGCAGGCCGCACTGTTCGCCCAGGAATTCACCAGGACGGCATACCGCGCAGGTGTCTTCCGGGCACAGCAGCGGCGGTTCAGGCGGAACGTTCGCTGCGTTCTGGTAGTGGTCCCCGCCCAGCAGGCGTTCGCCATTAACCCAGGTCCAGCCACGGGCCTGCTTGATTCCCGCGCCACAGCACGGGCACATTTCCGGCAGCTGGAACGGCAGCCTGTCACAGGGCCTGCCCAGGCCCACGCCCACCAGGTACAGGCCACCCACCTTCCGGTATCCGCACCCACGCTTCGCTTCCACGGCCATGTCAGCACCCCGCATTCAGCGGCTGCGGGCAGGATACGGTCCACACGAATTCGTTTTCCGGGCCGTCCTGGACCATGTGGCCGCCGCATTCATACTGGACCACATACGGCAGTTCCAGGCGTTCGTTCCGCGCATATGCCTTCACGGCTTCAGCGCCACAGTTCGGGCACGTCTTTTCAAACCGCTTCATTTCCTGGCCGTCCAGCGTCACGGTGACTTCACAGCCCAGGCAGCCAGTGCGGCTGATTCCGTGCTGCTTCAGGAACGCCAGGACGCTGCGGCAGCTGCTGTCCCACTCCGCGTGTTCGGAAGGCCAGCCCTGGTCCAGGTTGTCATTCGTGGACACGTGAACGGACACGCTGCCGTCACAGTTCGTGTGCCCTTCCACCCGGTGCCAGGTCCGCGCCTGTTCCGGTTCGCCTTCGTCCAGCTCGTCCGGGAACTGGTCCGGTTCCAGGTATTCGCACGGCCCGCTTCCCAGGATTGATTCGCAGTCCGCGCATTCGGCCTTCGTCTTTGTCCCGCATGGTGCCAGCGGCGGGTCCACTTCCGCCCAGGCGTTCGCTTCCGTGTGGCTGGGAACGGCAGTCACGCGCTGGAAAAATTCAGCGGCCTGGGAATTGCCAGTGCCCAGGCGGCGGTCCAGCTTTTCGTACACGGCCACGGCCAGGGCCGCGCTTCGTTCCGTGTCCGGCAAACCTTCGTGCCCGCGTCCGCGTATGTCCCGGACAACTTCCCCCCACTTCCCTTCCAGCCAGGCTTCCACCAGCTGGTCCGTGTAATGGTCTACAGCCATATTCATGCCTTGCCCTACTTTCTGCGGCCACCCTGCCGCTGTGTATGTTGCCATTGTAGGCAATGGGTGCATACGCTGTCAAATGGTTTTTTCTGGATTCCCAGCCCCTGGCCCTGGTGCCCTGGAATGGCCAGAATCCGGGCCTGACGTGGCCGCTGGCTGGCGTTCAGGCCCTGGGCCGGGTCCCAGGCCCACCAGGCACCTGGTGCCAGCACAGGGCCGCTGACGGCCTGGGATTGCCGCCTGGTCCACCTGGTGGACCACCTGGGCACAAAAAAAGGGCGGGCAGCTTTCGCCACCCGCCCAGCGGGAATGGACAGCGGCTACTGTCCACCAGGGCCTGTTCCAGGTTTCGCCACGTACAGCTGGCCGGTGCATGGTTCGCCATTCACCAGGGAATGAACCACCAGGGTTCCAGGGCCGTTCCCTTCCGGGTCCGCCTGGACCGTCACCAGGTTGCCATTGTCCAGGACCAGGACCACGCCCGGCCTGTCCCAGCCCAGCTTCGCCATTTCATAACTCGCCGTGGCGCGAACGCACTTGATTGTACGTCCGGCCAGGCTGTACCCGTTCACCACTGACTGCGAAAGCCCGCGCCCTGTCATGCTGGCACCTGCCCTTCCTGGTTCTTCCTGCGCGCCCGGCGCATGCTTTCGAAGTCCACCAGCAGGGCCAGGACCGCGCCGAACGCCTGCCGCCAGGACACGTCTTCCCTGGCGTCCAGGCAGCCCAGGCGCGCCGCTGTGTCCAGCAGCTGTTCGTACCGCCCGCACCAGTACCTGCGGCACCCGGTGCTGATTTGCTGCCCGCGCTTCGCCATGCTGTCCAGCATGTCCCACAGCCACTGCAGCTGGCCTGTCAGTTCCGCCTTCAGTTCAGCATGTTTCATTCGCCACCTTCCTTTCCTTCCACTTGTTCCGTGTACAGCAGTTCCAGGACCTGCTGTCCCTTCGTGGTCAGGTACACTTCCGTGTCCTTCGGCCTGGTCCGATTGAACGCCAGCGTGGCGCGGTTCACGAATTCGCGCCGCTGTTCCAGGTGCTTGTCCCAGCAGCTTTCGCAGTAGGCCCAGCGCGTCAGCACGCCGCCAGCCTGCCGCCGCCGCCCGGTATTCCCACACTGCACGCAGCGGCGGGCCTTCGTTTCCGCGTCATCCTGTGAAAGCACGCTGCGGCCCTTCGCCACCTGGGCAGCGCCCTGGACAGTCAGCTGCTGCTTGCCAGCCACGCCCAGGGCCATTCCTTCCTTCAGCTTCACCAGGACACGAACCCTGGTGGCGCGCTGGCCGCATTCGCACGTGCGCTTGCTGTCCGCACGCACTGGCTTGCAGCTGCGCTGGAATAACCGCCCCAGGTCCAGGCGGTACGCTTCGAAACATTCCTTGCACTGATACAGCTTCATGGTCAGCCCACCTGCATGACGCCACCGCACATGGCGCAATGGACGTGGTGCTTGTGAACGCCGCAGCTGCACGTGCCGTCTTCCGGGTACGAATGGAATTCCCCGCCGTCTTTGCAGCTGCACCAGGAAGCCTTCAGGCGGAACCTGGGCCGCTTCGCTTCGGCCACTTCCACCTGGCGCTGTTTCAGCGCCGCTTCGGCCTGGCCCACCACGTGGTAATACCGCCGCATGAAATGCAGCCAGGTGTCAGCCTTTCCGTTGTCACCCAGCAGGCCCACGGTTTCGGCCAGGTGCAGCAGCGCCTTGAACACGTCCACTGCTTCCAGCACCCGTTCCGGTTCCGCTTCCACTGCGTCCAGTTCCAGGGTGTACACTTCGCTGCGCACGAATGTTTCCAGGCGTGCCAGCAGCCCTGCCTTCAGGGAACATGCCACAGTCCCCTTCGTGCCCTGTTTTTGCCCGCTTGCTTTCTTCACTCATTCCATCCTTTCTTGCCTTTCGGCCCTGTTCTATGTTGCAATTGTAGGCCGGAGTATGCAGGCGTGTCAAGCATAAAATGGGCAAAAAAAACCGGCCACGGTGGCGTCCTGCGCGGGCGGGCAGGTCCTGGCGGACCAGGCGTGGCCGGAATGGTT
>Ga0180434_10007968_pt1 | contig 11816 bp, 6 predicted proteins | sample SS_ome_7_FD_132453 | JGI IMG/M metagenome (GOLD analysis project Ga0180434, IMG submission 132453) | Hypersaline lake sediment archaeal communities from the Salton Sea, California, USA - SS_1_D_2 metaG | ecosystem: Environmental > Aquatic > Non-marine Saline and Alkaline > Hypersaline > Sediment... | reverse complement strand
CGGCTTCTCGACGCACGATCCGCCACATGTCCTCTGACAGTCTGGCCGCCCAGGGGCTCTCGGCGTGACCCGAGACTTCTCGCGTATGGCCGCCTTCGATCACCCGCCACGTGACAATGCCGGCATCTCGGGGCGCCACCTTCTGCACGGCCTGCTCGCCCGGTCCCACGACCCGTTCGAACTGATACCGGAAGTAGGCGACCTCCTGCTCGGTCAGCATCATCGTGGACTTGATCCGTTGTCCCAAGTACAGAGTGTCGCACGAGGCACGCCCGTCCGGGGCGACCTCGACGGTGGCGAACCCGTAGGGAGACAGCCCGCCCTCCCAATGGAAGTAGAGCGTCGGCGCGGCCCCGGCCGCACCGGCCAGGCACAGCGCCCAGGCCGCAACAAGCGACGTCACGGAAGTGGAGCGGAGCATGGCTGTCCTCCTCCAGCCGTTCTTGACTCCTCGACCCGCAGCCAAGTTCCCCCGATTCCAGTCACTTCTCTGGCCCCTGCCCCGGCGGGCGGAGGGACCAGCGGACGCTCTCGAGAGGCTGGGCGTTCCGGTCGGTGACGCGGCAGTAGAAGTCCCACCCGCGCTCCGCGTTGCCCACCTTGAGCAGCAGCGGCGTCGTGCCCTTGGGCAGCACCACGTCCAGCGCGAACTCGTCGAGCACCGACACGGAGTCATAGGGCTTCTCGAAGATCTTCGCCCCGCCGAGCCACGCCGTGATGCGGTCGTTGCCGCTCAGGCGGATCTGGCAGGGCGTGTCGCGCTCCACGGTCAGGTAGCCCAGCGCGTAGCCCACCGCGTATTCCGACGGATGGATGACGCGCGCGAGGTCCACGTTGGCGAGGGTCTCGGGCGCGCGGTGCTCGAACCACCGCAGCCAGCCGTTGGGCGTGGCATAGAAGGCGGCGAAGTCAATCTCGCGCTCCGGCGGATAGACGGCGTCCATGCCCAGGTGGCCCTTGGGGTTTTCGAAGGGGCCTATCAGGTTCCAGTGCGTGAGCGTACCGAAGACGGCGTGGGCGTCGGGCACGATCCCCCGGCGCCATTGGTCCTCGATGGCTGCGAGATCCCCCTGGATGGGGTACAGCGGCGAGGCGAGCAGCAGGTCGTAGGGCCACAGCGTCTGGCCGGTCTTGTCCTTGGGCGCCTCCATGCGACAGCGGATGCCCCAACCCAGGTCCTGCGAGTAGTCGCGCAGCCCGTTGGCGCGGAGTTGGCGCGCCAGCGCCAGCATCATGGGGTCGTCAAGGACCTGCTTGGCGCGCACCACGGCCCGGTAGGCCTCCAGGTTGGGCGGCACCTGCCGGTTGGGGCCGCGCTGCCCGGTGTAGAGTTCCTGCTCCTCGGGCGTCGCGCCCCACCAGGTCTGGCCGCCCGCGTAGATCCAGTTGTAGCGCGAGGCGATCATGCACAGCGCCGCGTACTGGGCCCGGAAGTCGTCGGGCGAGTAGCTGACCAGGTCCGTCTGGTGGGGCAGCCACCCCGGGTAGATGCCCGAGTTGCCGATGGGCCACATCCCGGGCGCGACGGAGCAGCGGCGGCGGAAGTAGTCCCATGCGTGGTCGCTCAGGTGCGCGCGCGCGCCGCGCAGCAGCCGCCAGGAGTTGGCGAAGTCCCAGTACGGACTGGGCTTGTCGTAAGGTCCCTCGCTGAAGAAGTGAATGCCTCCGGGCGCGTCGCGCCGCGCCGCCTCCTCCACCCAGCCGCTGGTGATGATGTCCACGCCGCCCGGCAGGTGCAGAATCTCGATCTCCGGCCACGCGTCGTAGACGGCGCCCAGCAAGCCCTGCATCCGCTCGCCGATCTTGGCCACCAGGTCCTGGGGCGTGTAGCCCTCATAGGTGTAGCCCGGCCACTCGAGTTTGTACTGCTCGCCCGTGTACTCCGTGTCAATGGACAGCCCGCGGAAGCCCGCCTCGCGCGCGAACACGGCGCCCTGCCGGAAGTTGCTGTTGATCTTGGCCCACGCCGCATCGTCGAACCAGTCGGGCAGCGTCCCGCTCCACGACACGTTGAGGAAGTTCGCGTCCACGCCGGCCCGGCGGCAGGCCTCGTTCATGCGCCTGGCCGTCTGCAGGGTCGCGTCGGCCTCGCCCATGGTGGCGGGATCGCCGTCGGCCGCCCAGACGTCGCTGTGCCACTGGGGCATGATCCCCCGCACCAGCACGCCCGAGAAGCCGTTGCGGGCCCACTCGGCGGCGCTGGCCTCCAGGCGCTCCATGGTGATGGGGCAGTAGATGAGCGTCCTGGGCGGGGATAAGTCGGCGGGCGCCTCGCGGTACGACCACGTGTCGGCCACGACGTACGCCGGCCGCTCCTCGGGGAACTCGGCGCAGGCGGGCGCGGCGGCTGCCGCAAGCGCCGCGGCGACGAGCAGCAGAATCATGCGTTCGCGGACTCGCATCCTCGGGGTTCTCCTTCCAGTGGATACAGCAGGCAACGATGCGCGGCGCCGCAAGCCGACCTCCGGCCTAGGGGGCCTGATAGGCTTTGCTGCGATGGCGCACACCGGTGATGGTGACGACACCTGCTTCGTCGCTGATCCGGTACAGAACGCGCCAGTCCCCCACACGCGCGCGCCAGGTGAGGGGGGGGCTGGTAGTCGCGAAGCAGCAGGCATCCTGGTGGCCGTGGGTTCTCTGCCAACCCCTCTATGACTTCGGCGACGCGCACCGTCGCATCGCGGGGGAGTCTGCGCAAGTCGCGTCGGGCGCCGAGGGAGACGACCAGGCGCATCAGGGGAGTTTGCCCTGGGCGCGCAGCTCGGCCTTCACCTGTTCCCACGGGACCGGCTCGTCGCCTTCGGTCCTTGCCTCATCCAGGTGACGGATGTCGTCGAGCTGTTCCGCGGCTTCCACCAGCGCCTCGTACTCCTTGACGGGAAGAACCACGGCGGTGCACCGGCCGCGCTCGTCCACGAGATACTCGCGGCGCCTGCTGGGCCTCTTCGTGGCCCCCTTCCTTGTGGTCTTGGCGTCTGCCATGGCAAGAGCATTCTACCTGCCGCGGTGGCGCGCGTCAATGCGCCCCCATTCGCGTTGCCGCGCCGACGATGCACGGCTGCCCTGCGGATTCAGCGTGAGGCCGGTGGGCGGCGGCTACGCGACGCGCGAGACGGCGTCCCCCTCGCGCACGTGGCCGTCCACCTTGATGCCGACGGCGTCGCCGGCCTTGGCCTCCTGCACCTGCTCGTGCTCGACCTGCATCGAGGTCACCTGCTGCACGAGATCGGTGGTGTGGCCCTTGATGTGGATCGTCTCTCCCACGCGCAGCGGGGCGGTGAGCTCAATGATGCCCACGCTGATCTTGCTGAAGAAGTGGGTGATGGTGCCGATCTGTTCCTCGGCGGCCTGGGGCGTGTCCTCGGCCATCGCGTCCCCTCCTTGCATCAAGCGCTCTGCGGTGTTCGTTCTGGCCCCCCCGGCGCGACTCCTGCCGCACAAAGCCCTATCCCGCCGGCCGCGAGACGATGCAGCCCACGCCCTGCGGATCCAGCGTAAGCGCCAGCACAGCCCGGCCCTCCGCCAGCCGCGGCTGGATCTCGCGTCCGGTGAAGGCGTCCCAGTAGCGCGTCCCGGCCTCGTGGGCCACCGAGAGCACCTCCCCCGAGTACGTCTCCCGGCGCGCGTTGTAGAGCGTGTACGCCGTCTCCCCGGCCCCGAAGAAGCCGTTGGCGTACACGCCCCCCGCTGGCGTGGGCAGCAGCGGCTCGGCCCGGTCGCCGGCGAAGGCGTCGCGGTGGGCCCGCAGCACGCGGTAGCAGTCGCGGATGGCGCGGCGCGTCTGGGGGGCGAACCAGTCCTCGGCCGCGCCCTCCAGCCAGAGCGCCTCGCCGTTCCAGAAGGCCCACCGCACCCCCGCGGCCCAGGTGGCCGTGGGGTGGTCGCAGTTGAGGATCTCGATGTTCTTGAAGTCCGGGAAGGCGAAGCGGAACAGTTTGAGCGGCGCCGCGCTGCCCGACCAGCGGTGGCGCTGCATGCTGTAGCAGAACGCCCCGTCCTGGTACTGGCTGTTGACGTCGGTGGGGGTGTCCTCCGTGTAGAGCACGACGCCGGGCTTCACCGCGGCCACCGCCTCGCGCACGCGCCGCGTCAGTGCCTGCTCGGCCCGCAGCGAACTGCTGGGCGCGCGGTGCCCGTGGTCGAGCGACCAGCACCACTTGGCCGGCCCGGCGAACCCGAACTGGTCCAGGTACATGCCGTCGGCGTCCATGCGCTCCACCACCCGCGCATAGGTGCTGGCCTGCACCTCCTGCCACGCCTCCACCGCCGGACACACGTAGATCTCGTGCGAGTCCGGCCACCGCACCGGCGTGCCGTCCGGCCCCACCATCTGCCACTCGCGGCCGCGCGCCTCGCCCAAGAGGCCCCGCTCGTCGAGCAGGTAGCCCTCAATGTAGAAGCCGACGGGAATGCCCTCGCTCCGCACCTCCTCGACCGCCGCGCGGAAGTCCTCCCAGCCGCCGGGGAGATACGGGCCCGCGTCGTGGTCGCCGGTGCGGCTGTAGATGCGGCCATACTGCCTCTGGTAGCCCCAGTCGAAGATGTGCAGGAAGTCCACCCCGCCGAAGTCGCGCGCGTCGCGCTCCAGCACCGGCTTCATCCGATAGGCCCCGGTCTGGGGATCCACCAGCGCGTCGAAGCGGTACAGGAACTGCTGGCGGAAGTTGAACACCTCTCGCCACCACTGCGGGCGCTCCGCCGCCGGCTCGTACCACGAGCCGGCCCAGTCGCGGTACGCCTGGAACGCCTCGTGCCAGTCCCCCGTGTGCAGCCGGATCTCCACGGGAGCCAGGGCGTAGGTCTCGCCCGGAGCCAGCGCGCGCCGCTGGTAGTCGAGCGCCATCGCCACGCCGGCCTCGGACTTGGCCAGCAGGAAGCGCTTCTCCAGGCTCTCCAGGTCATGCGCCATCAGGCTGACGCCGCCGCCGGCCTGCGGCCCGAATGTGTCGAGGAACCCGAGCGGCACGTGGGCCCCGCTGTACCAGCCCGCATAGACGATGGGCCGGCTGTGGAGCAGCGTCGCCGAGGCGGGGATGAGATACCACATTTCCGCCGGCTCCCCGATGGCGAGCGGCGGGAGCCGCGGCCCGATGGGCTCGACGGTCTGGTCCTCTTCGGCAAGGCTGCGCAGGGCGATCTCGCAGCCGACCCGCGGCTCCTCGCCGATGGCCAGAGCGACGACGGCCTCCAACGCCGGCTCGGCCGAGCGGTAGGTCAGCCGGTAGCCCCGGCGCGCCGCTTCCCGCAGCGGCTCCGCGGCTTCCAGCGCGAAGTCCTCGCCGCCGACCTCGCGCTCGCCCACGCGCGCGCCGAAGAGCGCCTCGGGGGGCCGCTGTCGGACGCACTCGACCCCGACGGCGCGGTGCAGCAGGCGCGCCAGGGCCAGGCCGCGGGCCGTGTCGAACTCGGCCTCCAGGTAGCGGTTGGCGAGGAGCAGGCGGCGCCCATCCAAGCGCGCCGAGGGTGGCGCATCGGGCAGGTCTTCCGCCGCGTCTGCGCTTGCCGCAAGGGGCGGCGCGGCCCAGAGCGCCTCGTGGCGGCGGTGCGTCGTGGTGTTGAGCGTGATGGCGGCGATGCCCACTCTGGCCTGCGGCGTGCCGACGTAGAGGGCGATCTCGCGCAGCTCGCGCTCCGGGTCGGCGCGCACGCAGACCACCTGCGCTCCGTCCAGCACCCCGAAGCCGGGCGGCGGCGCCTGGGCGGGCAGGGAGGCGCGCTCCTCGCCGTCCGCGTAGCGCGCCGTCACCCGCAGCCGGTCCGAATCGCCCATGCGCGTCAGTCGTCCGCCGCCGCGCACGCTCTCCTCGGGACCGACGAGTCTTGCTACCAGAAGCAGATACACCTCACTCGCCCGCCCGCTGGCCGGCACGACCACCTCGCTCTCGTCGGCCCCTGTGGTCGCGGCCACCGCGCCCTCTGCCAGCCGCACCCGGAAGGGCACGTTCTCGATGAGCAGCGACTCCCCGGGGAACCAGTCCGCCAGCCCGAAACGCTCCTGCGCCTCGCGCGCCGAAAGCACTACTCCTCCCCCATCACCGGCGAGGGTGCTGTGCGCTGCGCCTACCTCCACCGCCTGTGCCGCGCCCTTCGCACCCCGCGGCCAGCCCGGCCGCATCGCCAGGTACTCCCCCAGCCGCCGGGGCCGGCGCGTGCTGGTGAGTCGCAGGTCGCTGATCTCCAACCTGGCCGGACCGGCCCAGGCCTGCGCCTGGACCGCCAGGCCGACGACGCGCTGGTGCCGGCGCGCGGGCCCCAGCGGGAGATCCACCGTTCGCCACCGGCCGTAGGTGACCGAGAGCGCGGCCGGGGCCAGCACCGTAGCGTCCTGCCCATCGGGAGCGGCGTCGCCCAGCACGCAGATCGTGTAGTCGCCGACGATCGCCGTCCCCCGGCCCCGGATGCGCAGCGACAGGTAGCGATAGCCCGTCGGGTCCACCGGCTCGTCGAAGTACGCCGCCCACTTCATCCCGCGGCCGGCGTCGCCTACCTCGAACCGGTAGGTGCCATCGTGCGCCTGGTGGCGGTGGCGGCGGGCGGGATTGGGGAGCCAGGTGGGATGCGGCTGCCAGGTCCCCAGCCGCTCGGCCAGCGCGACGTCCTCGCCCACAGGCGTGGCGCCCCCCGGAATCTCCGCCTCCGGCGGCGGCGCCTCCATGAAGGCGAGCCACGCCATCTCGACCCAGGCGCCGTCGCCGCCGGCCTGCACCTGGAGCGCGACGGCGTCGGGGCTCTCTTCTCCGGTCAGCGCGCCGGCGTCAACGGCGAGGGTGTGCCACCGCCCGTCGGCGCTCAACTGGTCGAGCCGCATAACGCTGAAGCCGCGCTTGGCGTGGAGCCAGATGAAGTAGTCGCCGCTGGACAGCAGACCGCTGGCCCGGTACCGGACGACCAGCCACGGCTGCTCGCTCAGCCACACGCGCTGCAGCGCCCGCTGCCACTTCATCCCTCGCCCGGCCTCGGGCACTGCGAAGCGCACGCCGCCCTCCGGCGCGTCCGACACGCTTGCCCCGGGGCTCGGGTTGGCCAGCCAGCTGGGGCGCGCCTGCCAGGCTGCTGTGTCGGCTCGGGCCGCGACCGCGCACGCCGCCGCCACGACCCAGGCGAAGACCAGCCGTATCGCTCGCATCTGCAGCCCTCCGCATCCCCGGTTCGCCCGCGCCCCGCGGCTCCCCTGTCGGGCATCCGGGCGTGGACGTGCAAGTGCAGCCCATGCTCCCAGCCGGGAGGAACGCGCCCCCCGTGGCGGAATCATATCACCCGGACAAGTCGAGTGCCGCATCGTTTCGCGATCGCCGGCATCTCGCTCCCGCTCTGACCTCAGGTGACCCCACACCGTATGCGGGTCGCCGGGCGGGCCAGCAGGCTGCACCAGGAGTCACCATGAGATCTGTTTCCAGCGACCCTACTCGGCTTGTGATCCGGACTGGCGTTCTGCTTGCAGCGGCGACCGGGCTGAGCGTGCTCCCCGGCTGGTGCGTGAGCGCCCTACCGGGATGGCCGGCGGCGACCACCTACCAGGTCAGGGGCTCCTCCGCCCTGGGCGACCTCGACGCGGACGGCGACCTGGAGGTCGTCATCGGCAGTTTCGACAAGAAGGTGCACGCGTGGCACCACGACGGCACTGCAGTAGCCGGATGGCCCCAAACGACACTCGACTGGGTCGAGAGTTCTCCGGCTCTGGCCGACGTGGACGGCGACAGCGCGCCCGACGTGGTGGTGGGTTCCTACGACGGAAACGTCTATGCCTGGCACGCCGACGGCACCCCCCTGGCGGGCTGGCCAAAGGCCACCGGCAATACGGTTCAGAGTTCACCCGCCCTGGGCGATCTCGACGGCGACGGCGACCTCGAGGTGATCGTCGGCAGTTTCGACTACAAGGTCTACGCCTGGCACCACGACGGCACCGCCGTCGCAGGGTGGCCGCAGAGCACCGGCGCTGCCGTCGGCAGTTCGCCCGTGCTGGGGGATCTGGACGGTGACGGCGACCTGGAAGTGGTCATCGGCTCCAACGACTGCAAGGTCTACGCGTGGCACGGCGACGGCTCCCTGGTGGACGGATGGCCCCAGGCAGGCGCACACGTCTTTCGCGCCAGTCCCGCCCTGGGCGACGTGGACGGGGACGGCGGCCTGGAGGTGGTGGCGGCCTGCGCGGACGGCAAGGTATACGTCTGGCATGGAGACGGCGCGCCGCTGACGGGCTGGCCGAAGACCGCAGGCGCCGAGGTCGTGCACCCCGCGCTGGGCGACCTGGACGGGGACGGCGACCTGGAGGTGGTGGCTGGCTGCTTCGATCACTACGTCTATGCCTGGCACGACGACGGCACGCCGGTGACAGGATGGCCGCAGCCCACGGGGTGGTCGGTGGTGAGCGCGCCGGCCTTCGCCGACCTCGATGGCGACGGAGACCTCGAGGTCGTCATCGGCTCGACGGACAGCAAGGTGCACGCCTGGCACGGCGACGGCTCGGTGGTCTCGGGCTGGCCCCAGACCACGGGAGGCCAGGTCTGGAGTTCTCCCTCGGTGGCGGATCTGGACGACGACGGCGACCTCGAGGTCGTGGTCGGGTCGAACGACTACGGCGTGTACGCGTGGACGTGCGGCGAGCAGACGGGCGATCCGCTGCCCTGGCCCATGTGGCGCCACGACGTGCGGCACAGCGGGCGCTACAGCGGGGTCACGGTGCTGTCGTCGGGCTATGTGACGCCGGCCGCGGGCGACCCTGCAACGCGGTTCACCTATCGCATCAAGTGCTGGAACACGGTGAGCGAGAGACCGCAGCGGGTGATGCTGGCGCTCTGGTCGCCGGCCGGCCTCGCGTGGCGCCGGCTGTGGGAGTACGACACCTCCGACGACAACCTGAAGGACGGGAAGTGGTACACCTACACCAGCAGCCTGCGGGGCGGGGACTACGCCTACCGCTTCGCCGTTCAGACAAACGGCGAGTGGACCTACTGGCCGCAGCCGGCGGGCGCCTACGCGGCGGGTCCGAGCGTCAGTCCGGTGGCACTCAGCGGCGGGTATGTGATGCCTGCCTCGGGCACGCACGGCCAGCAGTTCACCTGGCGCATCAAGTACTGGAACACGAGCGGCCTCCCGCCGGACGGCGTCTGGTGCGCGATCTGGTTCCCCACGCTTGGGCGAGCCTACTGGTACGCCATGGTGCCCTTCGATGCGGATGACACGAACTGGCTCGACGGCGCCTGGTACACCTTCAGCCGCCGCTGGCTGCCGCCCGGCGCCTACGCCTTCCGCTTCGCCGCCCGCCAGGGCACCCATTGGGCCTACTGGCCCGGGCCCGCCGGAACCTACGAGACCGGCCCGACAGTAACACCCTAGCGGCGGGCCCGACACTCCCGTCGGGCCACGTGGCTGAGTCCGGCTTCGCTGGACCGCGATCTCAACGCGCCCCCTCCCGCAGCCGGGCAGGAACGCGCCCGCGGCATCGCGAACAAGCGCGACCGCACACACACCGCGTTCCGGTTGCCAGATCGTTGGGTAGGAGGGGCACCATGGCATCACGAGCATCCAGGGCCGTCCCGCGCGAGATCCTGGGCCGCGTCGCCGCGCTCCAGGGGCAGGCCGTTTCGCCGGACGAGTGGTCCGGCGCCAAGGTCAAGCGCCGCGTCACCGGCGTGACGCTCCGAGAGAGCGACGATCATCTCGTGCTCGCCGGGCGGGAACTCGTGGCCGTCATCGAGCGGGCCAGCGGGCTGCTCGTGCATCTGCAGAGCCTCAAGCCCACGCCCTTCGACCTCCTGCCGCCGCGCCGCGCGGGCCTGCTGCCCTACTTCTGGAACCGCGACACCGGCGAGTTCGCCTGCACCGTGCAGGCGGGCGCAGCGCGCGTCATCCGCGGCGCCTTCGAGGGGCGGCCCTGCCTGGGCGTGACGTGCGACCTCGAGTTCGCCGAGCCGTTCGCGCGGCGGCGGGGCAAGATCAAGGCCCGGTACCGCATGTTCGCCGACCGCTTCGAGGTGCGCTTCGAGGTCGAGTACCTGCGCGACGACGCGCGGCAGTTCGAGGTCGGCGTGACCCAGGCCTACCGGCGCGAGGACTGGCAGCGCCACGTCTACGTGGACGTCGGCCGCACCACCCGCGCCTGGGAGATGCACGAGAGCGGCTTCGAGCGCTACTACAAGCACCCCGGCGACACCACCGGCCCCGGCCCCGGGGAGCGCATGTTCCGCGCCCGCCTCCCCTACGGCATCCTCGAACGCGACGACCGCCTGCTGGTCTGGGGCAACCTCGACCTCAACTGCTTCGCCGTGATGTCGCCCAACCATTTGGGCGGCATGCCCGCCTTCAGCATCGCCCCCAAGGGCATCCAGGCCGGCGGCGCGTACGCCTTCCAGTTCACCTACAAGGTGCTGCCCAAGCCGGAGAGTCAACTGGCCGACGCCTGCCGGTGGTTCTGCGAGAACATGTACTCCACCAACCGCCTCACCCGCGGCCGCGTGCGCCTGCCCAAGAACCCGAAACCCCGCGTGCTCAAGCCCGGCAACGTCTTCTGCGGCTTCTACGGCGCCTGCTGGCCCGCCGAGCACGACGCCGAGAAGGCTGTCATGCGCGCCAGCGCCAAGCGCATGGGCGCGGTGCACATCTGGTATGGCGGCTGGTTCCCGTGGACGGAGGACCACCTCACCAAGGGACGCTGGTACGTGGACGGCGACTTCTGGCAGACCGCCGAAGGCGTGCGCGACGAGGTGCGCGCTCTGCAGGCCGACGGCTTCCACGTCCACTTCTACGTGCGCCAACTGCGCCAGACCGCGGCCTTCTACGACGACCGCGAGCCCTACAAGGACTGGATCTTCCTCACCGAACAGGGCTACCCGTGGGCCTACTCGATGACCGCCAGCCCCACGGGCAACGAGCAGGAGCCGGTGCCCCCTAAGATCCGCGCCGCCTACGGCCGCGACATCACCAGCGACCAGACGGTCTGCGCCCACATTGACCTCTGCAACGACGACGCGCGACGCTGGCTCACCCGCGAGATCAAGCAGGCGCTCGCCTACTACCAACCCGACGGCGTGGCCTGGGACATGGGCTGGGGCGACATCCTCGCCGCGCCCTGCATCCGCCATCCCCACACCGGCCTGCACCACGCCGTGCTGCGCATCCAGGCCGATGTCTACGAGTGGGCCAAGAAGCGCTTCCCCCGCATGCAGCACGTGCAGAACGAATCGAAGGGCACGCCCTCCCACCTCTACTGCGACGGCATCATGTTCGAGAGCGGCGACCACATCGACGCTCTGGCCATGGAGTCGGTCAAGTTCTACCGCACCGCCGTGACGGGGCTGTACTACCAGCAGGTCTACCCCGACGCCGAGTGGCCGTGCGCCGTCATGCGCCACCTGAGTTACGGCGTCACCTTCAGCGGCGGCGGCTGGCTGCAGAACACGAAAGGGACGCCCTTCCATCCGCTGACGAAGTTGGCGGCGTTCTCGGCGCAGTGCAACGCCACGCCGCTGGTGGTCGAGACCGGCGCCGTCACGCTGTCGCCCGAGGGCGTGAGCGGGAGCGTGTGGGCGGGCAGGGGGCGGCTGCTGATCGCGCTCTTCAACGACCGGCCGCGCGGGGGCGACGTCGAGATGCGGCTGGACCTGCGCGCGCTGCGGCGCTACGGCGTGCGGGCGATCCCGCGGCTGCGCTGGACCGCGCTCTCCTCGCGGGGCGTGCCCGCCGTAGCGCCGGCCGAAGTCGCCAGGCGCCGCGCAGGCGACACGCTTCGCCTCGCCGCCCGCCTCGGCCCCCGCTGCATGCTCCTCGCCGAGGGGCAGTAGTCTCGCTGTAGGGCGGGCTTCCCCAAGGCCGCCGCG
>Ga0180434_10007967_pt1 | contig 11817 bp, 9 predicted proteins | sample SS_ome_7_FD_132453 | JGI IMG/M metagenome (GOLD analysis project Ga0180434, IMG submission 132453) | Hypersaline lake sediment archaeal communities from the Salton Sea, California, USA - SS_1_D_2 metaG | ecosystem: Environmental > Aquatic > Non-marine Saline and Alkaline > Hypersaline > Sediment... | reverse complement strand
CGGTCTGGAATATGCTTGGAGAACGATTATGAGTAGCAGAGCAATAAAACTTGCCGCTGCTGCGGTGATTGTGGTGGCCATTCTTGGCGTCTTGACGCTCGGTCCCGGCGGCCGGGGCAGCGGAAAATGGTGGCTGGTGCCGGTAGCAGCAGCCAAGGAGATTACCGCTTCGCTGGACAAAGTCGAAGCTTTGGTCTATCGGCAGCAATTCGTGTTTGTTCGGCCTTACGGCTCCACGCACGTCTCGGGCAACTGGCAAAAATGTTACCAAGCACGGGATATGAGCCGCAAGGACACATACTATGACGATGAACTTGTGGGCATTCAATATAACCTGCCCGATGGTAATGACACCACACGGTATGATGTGTCGTTCGAGTACCAATGTTATACAGTAGAGCAATATGAGGGCGGCGCCCGCGGGCGGGACCCGGTAGAGCTATTGCGTTTCTATGTGAGTCTTTTGGATAAAGCGGACCGGGTGCTTGGCACGGAGATATTCGAAGGGCGAAAATGTGTGGGCTTTGAAATCAGCGCCGGCAAGTACGGAAATAATCCCGAGGAGTGGACCGACCGCATCTGGTTCGACGTCGAGACGAAGCTGCCGGTGCGCATAGAGAAGCACAATCGGCCCGTCACCGATCATCCCGAGCAGACGTTCACGTTCATACAGGACCAATTCGAGTATTACGTACAATTGCCGGTCGATATGTTCGCACCTCAGATTCCGGAGGGATTCGCCAATACGCATCCGGACAATATTCGGGCCCAAAGAGAAAAGCAAGAAAAGGGAGAAATGCTCTTTGCAGAGGTGCCGCCAGGATTGAAAGATGAAATAGTCGCCGCACTAAAAGGAGTCAAAACAGCGGTGTACCGGCAAGGCGCAACCGCTGTGTTCCTGTCACGGTACGCGTGGCGCAAGGACATCTACGACGGGCGAGACCAACTGCGCAGAACAGAGTGGTTTGTCATTGAGAAAGAAGACATGGCCAAAACAAGCTGGGACTTCAATGATAAGGACTACCGGTTGACACAGACGATTGTCGATTTCGAAGACAGGACCTATACGACAATTGTGCACCGTGGTGACTCATGCCCCGGTCATCCGATGGATAGGATTCTTTTCCTTGCCGGATGGATCGACCGCGCGGACTGCCTCCTGGAAAATGCTGAGATAGATGGCGTCGAATGTTTCGGCTTGGAGCTTAGCGCCAAGAAATACGGAAGCAATCCGGATGGGATGCTGGACCGTATGTGGTTTGACGTCCAGAGGAAGCTGCCGGCAAAGATGGAAGGTGAATTGCCCAGAGCTGACGGCACAAAAGCGGTGATAGTTAAGGATCAGTTCGAGTGGGACGTAGAGTTGCCCGCCGAGATATTGATCCCCGACATTCCGCCGGATTTCACATTCGTCGAGCCGGCTGAAATGTAGTTGGACAGGACCGGCCCAAATCATACCGCAGTTGACAGGCCGGGCTTTTTGCCCGGCCTTTTTGTTCCCTTGGCCTTCATCATCGCGTGCTCCTCGCCAACCCGCCATTGGCTTTGCACCTACCGGCATGACGATTATGATGTAGAAAAGTGGGCCGAATCTGCCATTTTTTTGCATTTGGGCTGTGTGCCGTTCGTCTTTATGATGGTAACAGATTTAGGAGCTCCTTTTGGACGATCGTTCAGATGAAATCCTGGTTGCGAGCTGCCGTCGAGGCGACAAGGCGGCGTACGCGAAGCTGGTAGAAAGCCATTACAAACACGTCTTTGCACGGTGCCTGGGTATGCTTGGAGATATTCACGATGCCGAAGATATCGCACAGGATGCGATGATAAAAGGCCTGTCAAAAATAGGCAAGCTCGCCAACAGTGAGCGATTCGGGCCTTGGATTTCGCAGATTGCCAAGAATCTTTGTATCGACTTTCTCCGCAGACAGAAACGTGTAAAGCCCTTTGTGGCCGAGCAGCCGGCGTCGCCGCGACAGGCAACTGCGGAGAATCATGATCTGCACGGTGCTATTCGGCAACTGCCGCAGGAACTACGTGTGCCGTTGGTGATGTACTACTTTGACAATAGAAATGCCAAAGCCATAGCTGAGAAGCTCAGCATCTCTCATTCGGGAGCATGCCGGAGAATCAGAATGGCCAGAGAACAGTTGCACAAGTTATTAGCAGGAACGACAGAAAATGAGTAGTGATTGTGACAGAATGAGAGAGCACGTTGCGGACCTGGTTAGCGGAACCCTCTCACGAGAGGATGTGCAGATTGTGGAGCAGCACCTGCGGCAGTGCCCCACGTGCAGAAGCTACGCCGATGCACTGAGGAAAGAAGATCTGTTACTGAATGAGTATTTCACGGATATGAGTGCTGATATGACAGCCAGGCAGCAGCGTGTGCTCAGCGCTGTAGATCGCTGCCGCGTGCCCAAACAAAAGAACTCCGCTGCAATATGGAGAATAATCATGAGAAGCAAAATAACCAAATTGGCCACCGCGGCCACGATAATCGTAGCAGTGCTTGTTGGACTGCATGTTGTCGGCCCATTAGGGGCAACTGTGACCTTTGCCCAGGTCGTCGAGCCGATCCTCAACGCAAAGACCGTTATCTGCGACGTGATTATTGGCGCCGATGACACAAATCCGGCCATGCACGAGATCATTGTAGGTTCTCGAATCAGAAGAACCATGTCAAATCTGCCGGGCCTGGTCATGATTATCGATCTGGACGGTGGACAAATGCTCGCGCTCGATACCGCAGGTAAAACCGGTTCGTATGTCAGTATCGAGGGCCAGGTTAAGGACAGAACGCAAAATTATGTTGACTTCCTGCGGCAGGTCATCCGGCAGGTGCAGGACGGTCGGGTTGAGAAAATCGGCGAGAAAGTGATCGACGGCCAAAAGGCAATCGGCTTCGTGGGCCGAGGCCGGAACGAAGAGGTCACCATCTGGGCCGATCCTCAGACCGCCCATCCGCTACGAATCGAGGCTCAAATCGGTCAAGAGTTTGCCTTCATTATGAAGAACTTCGAGTTTGATACGCCAGTCGACGATGCACTCGTGAGCATGGAACTACCAGCCGGATACACTGAGCAGGAGGCAACCTCCGATCTCACGGATGTGACCGAACAGGACTTTGTTGAGGGTCTGCGCGTCTTCGCTGAAGTTCTTGAGGACGGCGTGTTCCCTGAGGCTATAGGCACCGAGACTACGATGAAGCGGCTGCCCGAGATGGTTGAGAAGGCCCAGCAAAAGGGCGTTTCGGAAGAAGAAATTGGGGAACTTGGAACGCGACTTGGGCGCGCGATGATCTTTCACCAGATACTGGAAAGCCAGGGTCAGTGGCACTACGTCGGGGCCGGCGTGAAACTCGGCGATGCGGACAAGGCAGTATTCTGGTACCAGCCGAAAGGTTCACCGACGTGTCGCGTCATCTACGGCGACCTGAGAGTCGAGGACGTAGCGCCAGAGGATTTGCCGAAGTAAACTTGCGGGACAACCGCAGTGTTGATCACAAAGGCCGGGCTATTGTCCGGCCTTCTCGTTTGCGCTGATTCAGCGGACGTGAGCCGGCAAGGAATTCAAGCATATCTGCCACAAATCAAGCCTTAAAATATGTAAAATGCACGTTGAGAACCGTGATATAGGGAAAGAGCGCTCTTTTGCCCGGGTGGTGTGAGCCGGAGATGATTGAAGACGAAGTTTTGAAGTGGAAATTCAAGCTCGGCAGCCGCGAAGCCTTGTCCCGCATCTACGAGAAGTACGTCAACAATTTGCTGAGCCTGGCCGTGGGCCTTTTGAACGACCCGCATGAGGCTGAAGATGTCGTGCAGGATGTGTTTGTTTCCTTTGCCAAAAGGGCCGGCTCATTGAGGCTGAAAGGCAGTCTGAAAGCCTACTTGGCCAAGAGTATCGTTAACGGTGCGCGAGAAAGGCTTCGGCGGGGACGTGCTGCACAGCGTCGCATGAGCAGGTATGCTGCGGTGCCCGCGAACCCGGGCGAGATAGATCAGCCGCTGGTCTACAGCGAACGATGTGAGCGGCTCAGCCGTGCCTTGGCCAAACTGCCCTATGAGCAGCGTGAGGCCGTCCTGCTGAAAGTCAAGCAGGATATGACACTCAAACAGATCGCCAGGCTCCAGGGTGTCTCGGTCAGCACAGCTCACGGCCGATACCGGTATGGGTTGGAGAAACTCAGGGCCCTTTTAGACAGTGAGATTTGACCATGAAAGACAACGATAGAATTAAAGACGTGGTCAGGAAGAATTTGGACGTTCGTGCCAGCGACAGAACATACAACCGCATGCGGCGAATCGTTCTGGACGCGCACGAACAATCGAAGCAGAAACTATCAGCCACAAGACTGACAATCGCAAGGAGAGCCATTATGAAAAGTCCAATAGTGAAATTAGCCGTGGCCGCGGTGATCATCGCCGTGCTCGGTATAGGGATCGTGGAGTTCCTCGGCACCGGAGGCACATCCGGGGTAGTCTGGGCCGAGGTCGCCCAAAAGGTGGAAACCAGCCGAGGCGTTATCTGCCGCGGCAGAGACGTCGTAATGGATTCGCGAGACGGCGAACCCGATTATAATTATACTATGAACTACCTGTCTAACACAAAGTCGCGGTATGACTCGTACAAAGGAGACCAGATTATCAAGACATTCTACGACGACTACAACACAAAGACCGTGGTCTTTATTGACCACGGTCACAAATCATATATTAAGAAGACCTTCGAAGAGATGGAGCAGAATGATATCTGGTGGAGGGACCCGAAAAGCTTGGTTCAGAGGTTCCTGTCTCACGAGCACAGGGAACTGGGGCAGAAAACCATCGAGGGCGTGCTCTGTGAAGGTATTGAAACCACGGACCCGGCCTTCGACGAGACTAATTCTAATTTTACAGTTGATAGTCTCAAAGCCAGACTATGGGTCAGTGTGGAAACGGGCTACCCCGTCCTGCTGGAGTTCGAAGTCACGCGTACCCTTGGAGATAACGAGAAAGTGCACATCAAGGCAGTTATGGACCAGTTCCAGTGGGATGTGGAACTCGACGAGAGTATATTTGAGCCGAACATACCGGCGGACTACATGCGGATACCAATGCCGTAGCAGACAGACCTAGACCCCACAGAATTCAACAGGCCGGGCTTTCTTAGCTCGGCCTTCTTTGTGGGTTTTTGCGCTGCAAATACAGATTTTCTCTGTGTGACCCGCTACTTTTTTCGTTTTTCATGTCGCAAAAGCCGTCTATAGTACACTATATAGTGCAGACACGAATTCTGGACCGTTTGTGAGGTGCTAAGATGTCTGAGATGTCTGAGAGCGACCGGTATTACGTTGAGCGTTGTTTGGATGGCTATCCAGACGATTTTCGCTTCCTCGTGCGGCGCTACCAGGCAGTGTTGCTGGCACATCTGGCCGGCAAATTAGGTGATCGACACATGGCCGAGGAAACAGCCCAAGAGACCCTGGTGCGAGCCTACTTCAACATGGACAAACTCAGAAAACCGGAATCGTTCTTCTCCTGGCTACTGGGCATTGCTGACCGCGTGGCTAAAGAACACCAGAGGAAAGAACAAACCCACCGGCGGCGAGAATTCGTTCCGCCGTATGCCCAGGAAGCTTCACAACCGGAGCTCACCCAGGATTATGCTCTGGAAGCGGCCATTGCCCAGCTTCCACAATCCTATCGGGAAGTTGTCCTGTTGCGATATTATGGTGATTATACCTGTAATCAGATTGCTGAGCGGCTTCGTATGCCGCTGGGCACGGTGACCAAGACGCTGTCACGGGCCTATGCTATGTTGCGCAAGTTGCTACTGCAGCGAGAGCACAACCACTTTTGTGAGGTATAGAGATGAATTGTGCACAATGCAAAGAGCTCTTAGTCGCCCACTTTGAGGGGCTGCTGGATGAATCGCAGAAGCAGGCAGTGGCCGAGCACCTGGAGCAGTGCCATTTCTGTCAGGCCCAAGCCAATGATGTGGCGTATCTTCGCGAACGTTTGATCAAGAACGGCAAGGTTTTGGCCCGAAGTGACCTTGAAGAAGAGGTTTTCAATCGCGTCATTCGTGAGCAGAACGCCAGACTCAGAGAAGCTGCTCAGGCGCCGAAGCGAATGGACATATGGAAGATTCTGGTGAAAAACAGGGTGTCAAGATATGCGGCCGCTGCAGCGATTGTCGTAGGCATCCTCGTTGGAATGCACTTTATTGGCAGCCCACTCAGTACGACGATGACTTTTGCTGAAGTGGTCAGGCCCATTCTGACCGCTCGGACGGCACAATTGGACATCCTTGTTGGAGACGAGGGATCGTGCCCTGTCATTCATGACATGGTACGCGGTACGATAATCAGGAGGACATTCTCGAACATGAAGGGTATCGTTAGCATCATTGACGTAGAAAAGGGAAGGATCCTCACACTGGGTGAGGCAGGAAAAGAGGCGGTTTCCATAGATTTGAAGGGTTGGCCGCCGATGCCGAACTATATGGATATGTTGAGAAACGTCATTACTGATCTGAGGAAGAGTCCCGACTTTGTGGTCCGGGAGCTTGGCCAGAGACAACTACAGGGCCGGCAATTGGTCGGTTTTCACGCCGAATATCCCAAAGCCGAACTGACCGTCTGGGCGGACCCTGCAACGGCGCTGCCGGTCCGGGTCGAGCATACCGGTGGACAGATGAAGGTTATCTGCAAGAACTTCAAGTTCGACGAACCCATGGACGCGGAACTGTTCAGGATGGATGTCCCGGAAGGATACACCTTACAGCAGACCGCAATCGACGTCTATGGAGCCACGGAGGCCGACTTCATCGAAGGCCTGCGGATCCGGGCCGAGCTGTTAGGTGACGGATTGTTCCCTGATAGTGTCGTCTTAGAGGCTTACCTCAAGCAGGCCCCAATGCTTTCCCGCGAGATTAACAACTTGGGGGTCTCCGAGCAGGAAGAGATGGAACTGCAAATGAAATTGACTCGGCATTTGATGTTCATTCGGTTCTTCAAGGGAGAAGGCCGGTGGCACTATGCCGGCAGAGGCGTCGAAATCGGGGACGCCGACACCGCTATATTCTGGTATCGACCGGAAGGTTCGGAAACCTATCGGGTGATCTACGGAGATTTGCGAGTCGAGAATGTAGCACCCGAATCACTGCCCGCCGAGGAACCAGCCGCGAGCCGGTTGGTGGATGAGCAACCATCACAACCTGATTTTGTGGGGGCGCAGACGGATTTGTGGCATGTGAAAAAATCAGGCCATGTTGCTGTACGTTCCGATATCACCTTGCGCAGATGGCCGCAGGACGCCGCCGTCATGTGCGTAAACCTGCCCTATGCCGCCGGCGAGCTGAAGTCAGTGGCAATCGGCGACACCTTCGTACAATTCAGCCAAGTGGATGAAGGCCAGTATGAATTCGAACTTCCCCTGGAAATACTCTCAACAAACCAGATAGAAATGCAATACAGGTGGGTCGTATCGTTGGACACTCTTGAGCAGACCGAGGGCGACTATCGAGCCGCCATCCAAGCTCTCGTACCGGTCGTCGATTACAGGCTGACCGTCGTCTTACAGCCGGACTGCGGGTTCGAGTTCGTCGAAGACTCTGACCAGGGATGGCAGGTGCTATTCACGTGGGATGGCACCAGACCGAGAACGCATTTTGGCTCCCGTGGCATGGGCATTCAAAGGAGTGGATAGCTGCCACGTTGGGCCACGTGCAGGCCGGGCGTGCGGCCCGGCCTTTTTTATGCGCCCTTTTCCGGCGTGTCCGCCGAACGCCGATTGACAGGGATCTGAGACGCGCTGTATAACCTTGCCCATGATGGCCGCGAAAGACGCAGGTTGCAAGATTCTCGTTGCCACCACGAATCCGGGCAAGATTGCCGAGCTACGAGCGATGCTGGATTTGGACCTCCAGTGGCTTGGGCTTACCGATTTTAGCGATCTCGGCGAGGTAAAAGAGGACGGCCTAACATTTGCGGAGAACGCGCGCAAAAAGGCGCTCGGTTACGCAAAGGTGACCGGTATCTGGACCATTGCGGATGATTCGGGTCTGGTGGTGGACGCATTAGGTGGAGAGCCGGGCGTAAAATCATCAAGGTTTTCGGGCGACAGGCTCCAGGGCCAAGACCGCAGCTTGATCGACCATCGCAACATTGCCAAAGTGCTCAAACTTCTGAAAGGCGTGCCCAGAGAGGCAAGGACGGCACGCTTTGTCTGCTGCCTGTGTCTGGCAAGCCCCGTGAAAGTCCTTGCCGAGACGCGAGGGACATTGGAAGGTTTCATAGCCGAGAAGGAAATCGGGCAAAATGGGTTTGGCTATGACCCGATCTTCTTTATGCCAAGCTTAGATAAGACCGTCGGGCAATTAAACGCTGATGAGAAAAATGCTATCTCACATCGTGGACAAGCCATCGGCAGACTAAAACCGCTGCTGGTGCAGCTTTTGGCGGAAGTCAAGGCCTGAAATTTGTTTTTCCTTGACATTTCTGGGGGCCATTTTTATTTGTCCATTTCTAAATTCTGTTTCCGAAACCGCCGATTAGACAAAAAACCCGCTTGGGATGAGCCAGCACCACGCTCTGGCCGTCGAACCAAGGACGGCATAATGAGGTAGTACACAGAGACCAATGAAAAGTGCATACCGGATTTAGCGATGGCGAAATCAAGTTTATCCAACAATAAATCGTTGGTGATAGTCGAGTCACCAGCCAAGGCCAAGACGATCAACAAATATCTCGGCTCGGGCTTTGTTGTAAAGGCATCCATGGGCCACATCCGTGACCTTCCCTCCAAAGGCCTGCACGTAGATATAGAGAACGATTTCAAGCCGACCTACGACATCATGCCGGGCAAAAAACGTTTCGCCAACGCCCTGAAAGCGGCGGCAAAGGAAAGTAATAGGCTGTTCTTGGCTACCGACCTTGACCGCGAGGGCGAGGCCATTGCCTGGCACCTCGCGCAAATCCTCGGTGTGCCGCAGGAAAAGACCTATCGTGTGATTTTCAACGCCATCACGCAGGCCACTATCAAGCAGGCTTTTGCCGAGCCGGGCAAGATCGACATGGATAAGGTCATGGCCCAGCAGGCGCGACGCATCCTGGACCGGATTGTCGGCTACAAGATCAGTCCGCTGCTGTGGAAAAAAGTTGCCGGCGGTCTTTCGGCCGGCCGGGTGCAGTCCGTCGCAGTCAAGATCATCGTCGAGAGAGAGCGGGAGATCCGCAGCTTCAAGCCCGAGGAATATTGGCTTATACCGGCGATCTTTACTACGGATGCGCAGAGCAACTACCGGCAACAATGGCTGGACTTTGTGCGCCCGAAAGGGCAAGCCGACACTCCTCGCGGCGAAGGCACTATATTGACCAAAGAAGGTATAGAGACAGCGAGCCGCAGCCGGGAAGGCCCCCCTGCCGCCCAGCAAAGTGAATGGCTGGTCAAGCACAATGCGTTCAAGGCCGAGCTGTATAAAGTAGGCGACAAAAAGTTCAAGGCTGCAAACCAGGAGCAAGCCGAGCAACTCTTCAACGCCTTAAAACAATCAGAGTATAGCGTAGCCGACATACAAACTAAGCAGTCCTCTTCACGTCCACCGGCGCCCTTTATCACTTCCACGCTGCAACAAGCCGGCGCAAACCGGCTGGGCTTTTCGGCAAAAAGAACCATGGCGGTAGCCCAGCAATTGTATGAAGGCATCGATCTGGGTTCCATGGGCTCGCTGGGCCTGATTACCTACATGAGAACGGACAGCACGCATCTTTCCAGCGAAGCTACCGCCGAAGCGCGCAAGTACATAGCTGCGCATCTCGGGACCGACTATCTGCCTGAAAAAGCCGTGGTCTATGCGGCGAAAAAGACCGCGCAGCAAGCCCACGAAGCGGTCCGGCCGACCGATGTGGACCTGCAGCCCTCGGATATAAAGCAGTTTCTCACCGCTGACCAGCTCAAGCTCTACGAGTTGATCTGGCGGCGATTCGTTGCGTGCCAGATGACCCCGGCCAAGTGGGATGTAACGAATCTGAATATTGTCGCTCACACGTCGTTGGGCGCGTGCTGGTACAGGACTACCGGCCGCGTGCAGGTCTTTGACGGCTTCACGAAAATCTGGCCCATCGCGTCTACCGAGCAGCAATTGCCGCAAATGCGGACCGGCCAGCCCCTGGCAGTGGTTGATATCCGGGCCGAGCAGCATTTCACCAAGCCCCCGGCTCGATACACGGAGGCCTCGCTGGTCAAGGCGCTGGAGAGCGAAGGAATTGGCCGGCCGAGTACCTACGCCCCAATCATTAGCACAGTGCAGGAGCGAGGCTACGTCGAGCAGAGGGACAGGAAGTTCTTCGCTACCGATCTCGGCGAGGTTGTCACCGACAAGCTCAGTGAGTACTTCCCTAAGATAATGGATATAAACTTTACCCGGTACATGGAGGAGCAGCTCGACAAGATCGAGGAGCAACACCTGGATTGGCTTGGCGTCCTGCGGGACTTTTACGGCCCGTTCAAGCAGAACCTGGATACGGCCACCAAGCAGATGAAGCACGCCAAGGCCGAAGCTGTCCCCAGCGAATATACCTGCCCCGAATGTGGCCGGCAGCTTGTGTACAAATTCGGCAAAAGCGGACGGTTCTTGAGCTGTTCAGCATATCCGGACTGCAAATTCGCCTGCCCTTGTGACAAGGAGGGAAAGATGATCCGGGAGACAGTGACCGAGCACAAATGTCCTAAATGCGGCAAGCCGATGGTGGAAAAGCGCGGCCGTTTCGGCCCGTTCCTCGGCTGCAGCGACTATCCCAACTGCAAAACGACCCTTAAGCTCGACAAGCAAGGCAATGTTCTGCCACCCAAGTCGCCGCCGCAGTCCACCGGCATAAGGTGCTACAAGTGCAAAAAGGGCGAGCTGGTCATTCGAAAAGGCAGAAATGGGCCGTTTCTGGGTTGCAGTGAATTTCCCAGATGCAGGACCATCGTCAGCATAAAACAGCTCGACCGGCTGAAAGAAATGCAGCAAACGGGCCAATGGCCGCCGCAGACACCCGAACAGGCCGAGCAAATACTCGGCAAAAAACCCGCCAAGAAGGTCCAAAGCAAAACATGATCAGCCGGAAGCCGGCGGTTGGATTTGTTCTCAACCACCGTTCGTTGTTCATCGTTCGTTGTTCGTTGTTGATTTATGTAAGCCTTTGCTGTCACTGAGCTTGCGTTCATTGTGTATTTCGCCTCTCGTATTTCGAGCTTTAGCCAGTTCCTCTATTTTGCCTATTGTTATATTGGGCTTGCTTTTCAGGTTCCCAAAGTGCCGTTTTCTCGTTCCCGTCTGCAGCATAGATTCTTACATTCATTGGAGCCTCTCGGAAATTGGCTTTGTTTGGCTTTGTTTTTCGAGAGCTACAAATTTGTAGGTTTTTCATAACCCGTTGTTATGTGAGCCTTTATGTAGATTTGGCCGTTTCCGAATTGGGTTTGTTTTGCATAAAAAAGGCGAATCTATCAAACATTCTCTACAGTTGCACAGCGGATGGCTTCTTTACCCAAGTTTCCTGCTTTAGCTATTTTTGTTTTCCATTCTTGCGTATAACCTTTTTTTTGCACGACAAAAGCGGGCATCAGGCTATCCGGCTATCAGGAAGTGGGTATCAGGATATCGGATTGTCAGGGCGTCCGCCCGGTTGCCTGCTCTGCTGATACTCTCCACCCTGGTGCCCTGGTTTCCTGATTTGCCTATTTTGTCTCGTATCTCGCATTTTTGCTTTTACCACTTTGTGCCTCTGTGCCTTTGATGCTTTGTGCCTCTGTCTTTCCGTCTTCGCCGAGCTACGCCGGACAAGCTGTG
>Ga0180434_10007964_pt1 | contig 11819 bp, 14 predicted proteins | sample SS_ome_7_FD_132453 | JGI IMG/M metagenome (GOLD analysis project Ga0180434, IMG submission 132453) | Hypersaline lake sediment archaeal communities from the Salton Sea, California, USA - SS_1_D_2 metaG | ecosystem: Environmental > Aquatic > Non-marine Saline and Alkaline > Hypersaline >... | reverse complement strand
TTCACCGGTGTGATGTCGTTGGTCAGGGCCAGGATGTAGCACACAGTTCCCACTATGACTGGAATGAAAAGCCCCGTCGCAAAGACCACCGGCCCGATCTTTTTACGTATGTTCATAAGGGGCGATTATACTACATCACTCAAAAGTCTCAAGTAATCTGTTCCCCCGCCCCTCCCTCATTCTCCTGGATTCGGTCGGATGTCTGCATCCGGGCCGGATGTCTGCATCCGTGTCGGGTTCGCACCGCCGGGCAGCGGGGATATGCGGTTTGTAAGGTGCCGTGCAGCGGATGGTGTCCGCTCAGTACCGCACGTAGTCGGTGGCGGTGTCGGCGTCGTCCTGTTCCAACCCGATGTAGCGCGCTGTCGTCTTGGGGTCAGCGTGCCCCAGCATCTGCTGCACCTTGAGCAGCGCCGCCCCGTTGTCGTAGGCGTTGCGGGCGCAGGTCCGCCGCAGGTCGTGGGCTCCCAGACGTCCGGAGCCGCTCGCGGGGGCCAGCCTGGCCAGCGCGCCGTAGTGCACCACCAGCCGCCCCACGTCGTTGGGCGTGATCGCCGTGTCGCCGATCGCGTCCCCCTTGTTCACGGAATAGAACACCGGGCGGTCGTTGTGCCAATGCAGGCCCGCCGCATCCAGCCAGGCCGACAGGCTCCTGTACAACGTGTCGGATACCTTCAATCGGCGGGTCCTGGACCCCTTGCCGGTCAGGATCAGCCACCAACGTCCCCCATCCTGAGCAAAGTCCGTCAGGTGCAGGTGGGCAACCTCTGCCCGGCGCAGGCCCAGGTAGAGCATACTGTCGAGGATCGCCAGGTCGCGCTTCCCCTTGTTGGTCGCGGCGTCCACCGTCCCCCGCAGCGCGCGCACCTCCTGGACCGTCAACCGTCGCCCGACCGGTCTCTCGTCGCGCTTCTGCCGCGTGCGGTAGGGCGAGAGGCCCAGGTTGCGTCCCTGGTCGGGATCCAGGATGCCATCGCGCAGGGCGACGCTCAGGAGCGTCCGGACGGCATAGACCCGGGCGCTGGCCGTGTTGACGCTCAGCCCATCGGCTTCCAACACCAGCCGCCAGCCATCCAGCGCCGAGGCGTTCACCAACCAGAGCACCGCCGCTGGCGTCCCGCCAAAGTCCCAGGCCGTGCGCCGCCCATCCTGGACGGGCGACGCAAAGGGACGCCACTCGTCGGGCAGGCCCTCACTCCGTTCCCGGTCCAACCAGACCAGGAACTGGCCGATGGCGGTCAAATAGGCTCGCCGGGTGTGTTTGCTCCTCCCGGCCGCCGCCAGCGTCGCCTTGACCACCTCGTCGAGAGGACGGCGGGCCGCTGCCCCCGATCCTCCCGGTATGAGTGCTCGCTTGTGCAGCTCGACTAATACCTGTTCATCCCACTGTTTCATCGTCATAATTGATCGATCTATTATTCCTCTAATCGGTTTCAACGATCAAACACGATTGACATCCTGTACGCCTGTCTGTGTTCTCTTTCCTCATATATACATATTACACCACTCCCTGGTAACCCCCTTCTGCCCATTGTTTCACCGGTGAAACGATGAATCGGTGCGCAGATACCTCCCGAAACGTCGGATCTCACGGTGAACCGATGAAACACCCCATCCACTCACCGATTCACCAGCCGTCCACCGAGACGAGGGACGTCCACTCCCAGGGTCCACGCTCCATAGCCTCCAGGCTGCTCAATCGGATCACCCCGCCGGGCAGATCGTTGATGGCTTCCTCCAGGATCTCCATCTGCTGGTCGAGCTTCTCATCGCTGAACAGGACCAGCGCCAGCCGCTGGGTCAGGTTCAACACTTTGGACCACTTTTTCGCCGTGTGCCGCGGCGCCACCTCGCGCTGCACCTCCACCGGCCAGGTCTGCTTTTCCATCACAACCGTCAAATCGGGCTCCACGCGCCGCCCCCAGCGTTCCCCTTTCTCCTCCAGGATCGGCTCAGGCACATCGTCTACCGGGTACCCTTGCGCCCGCAGGTGGTCCCGGGCCTCCAGGATGCCCACCGCGTGTCCCACCGAGTTGTGCTTTCTCGCCATCGGCTTGATCTCCGATTCCACCGGCTGCTCGCCGAACACCTCCCCACACCACGTCACTCCTGTGTCCGTCAGCGTCACCAACCGCCGCCGTCCACCCGGCACCGGCGACCAGCCGACTTTGTGGCCGTTCCAGGTATAGTCCGACACCAACCCCTTCCCGCTCAGTTTCCGCAGCGCGTTGCGCACACTGTTCTCGTTTTGTGTCAACCCCGACCTGATCACCTGTTGTTGTATCCGCCACGAGCGGGCCAGCCCCTCCCGGGCCATCAGCCGCAGCACCACCTGCTGGATCTGCGAGCGGACCTGGATCGTCTGCCGGGGCAGCGTCACCTGGATCGAATCGCCGGGCTGCCGTATCATCTGCCGCAGGCGTCTGGTCTCCGCCTTCATCTGTTCGATGCTGCGATCGGCGTCCTCGAGGTCCTGAATGTATGCGGTCAGGTCCCCCAGCCCCCATTCCATCACGTCCAGGATGACGTCGGTTGCCCGATGCAGATTCTTCGATATGCTGACCCAATCGAGTCGCTTCAAAAGGTCCTCGATATTGTCCAGTATCTCTTCGTCCCCCCACGAGCACTGCTCGTATTCTTCCTTCACCTCACGGACCATGCGGACGACCCGGTAGATGTCGCCCGGGGTGATCTCAGCCACCGGCCCTGATGCCTGGCGGCTGTGATCGTCTCTGTCAAAATTCCCTCTCATCACCAATCCTCCTGATCCACCATATCTCCTCTCCACCAGATCCACGCCTCAACCCCGGTATCCAACCCGGGCAAGGTCACAAAGCCGCCGCGTGACGCGGCGAGCCGTCCGCCGACCGGCTGCGTCGGCGCCAGCAGGCGAGAGCAATCCCTGGGCCTCCCACCGGGGAGCCAACTGCTCTATCCGCTTCCGACTGATCCCCGTGATCTCGGCCAGCCTGCGGATGTTGAAATCGCCGTCGAGTTGCTCTACCGAGGCGCGCACCAGCCGGACCTGCCAGGACGCCAATGCCAGGGGTGGATCTCCCACCGGCCTGCCCGCCGCCAGCCGGTCGAGGGTTTCGTTCAACTGCGCCGTGGGCACGTCGAATGCCTGGGCCTCGACCATCCGCCCTGCCCACTCCAGGAGGATGCGCCCTTTCCGCTTTTCGATCCGCTCCGCGCCGGTCCGGCCCAGGATCACCCGCGAGTCCTGTGGCGCGGGCACTGGCAGGCTGATGCGCGTCGCCAGGTTGCATTTGAGGAACCCCGCCACCACCGAGCTGTCGGGTCGCTGCGTCGCCAGCACGGGCAGCACGCCGTAGGCCCCGCCCAGCGATACCAGGTCGCGCAGCGCCTCCTCGACGCCAGCGGCGGCCAGGGCCTCGGCCAGTTCGTCCACGATCAGCACCAGGAACGGCGGGCGGTCCCGAGATGCCAACTCCTTGACGTTGCGCGCGCCGTGCTTCCGCAGGAGCGCGCTGCGGGCGACCAATTCCTCGCGCAGGTAACCGATGATGGCGCCCAGTTCAGCGCCTCCCCCCGCCACACGGTGGACGTGGGGGACGCCCGCGTAACGCCCGAACTCGGCCTGGTTCTTCCCGTCGCAGAGGAGAAGCCGCAGGTGTTCGGGGCGCTCGTCGGTGATCAGCGAGAGGATCCAGGCGTGCAACAGCGTCGTCTTGCCCATCTGCCGGGTGCCGCCGATGAGCACCGAGTCGGCATCTAGCAGCGAGACCCACTTCTCCCCCCGCCGCGTCACACCCAGAGGCACCATCAGGTCGCCGGAAGGTCGGCTGGATAGATCGAGGACGACGCACGATGGAAGCGCGTGGGCGTCGAGGGGCTCCGGCTCGTATCCTACCTGGATGAAGATCCCCCGGCTGTTCGTCGTGGCGACCCGATGGCCGTGCATCACCGTCTGCAGGCTGTGCTGGAAGCTGGCGCTGAGCAGTTTGTCCTGGTCGACCACGTACGGGTTGACGATCAGGACGACGCGATCCTCGCGCGGCCAGGCGACGCAGATCAGCCCCGCGTCGGCCACGCTGAACACGCGCTCGTTGCGCATCAGGGTGAGCGCGCGGCGCGCAAAATGGCCCGCCAACTCCATCCGCTGTCGTGTGGTCAGCATTCCTCGCCCTCCCAATCTCGATCCAGCTTCTCCATCACCGCCGCGTCCAGCACCCGCTCCACCTGCGACGGCAGCGCCGCCTCCGGGTTGAGTACTCGATACTGGCGCGCCGATGGCGCGGGCATCGCCCGCCAGGGCTGCGGGGCGCGCGGGCGCGGCGTCCTGGAGCGCGCATCGTTCCGCGCCGCCTGCACGGGCCGGGTCAGGCCGTCCACGATCTGGTCTCGCTCGGTGACCCGCGGGTCGGACCCCGGCAGCAGGCTGGCGTTGCCCCCCTGGTCGATGGATTGGCCTGGACCTCGATCCCGGTCGCCGTCGTAAAAGGTCGTCACGAAGCGCCCCAACCAGGCGTCTGTCCAGCCTTTGGAGCCCACGAGCACCAACTTGGGGCCATCTCCCGCCCCGCCATCAAAGCGGAGGAACCGGGTCTGGAGGGCGATCCAGGCACGGGGAAACACCCACGCGCAGGCGAGGACGAAAAAGAGGCCGATGGCGGTCCAGAACAACGCCTTACCGACGAACTCCCAGGGCGCCATCCGCTGCTCCCAGGTCTTGGTGGTGACGTAGGCCTCGGTCTCTGCCGCGGTTCGGGTGGCGATGGGGTTCTCGATCTGCGCTGTGGCGGTCGCCGCCACGGCTGTCCCCGTCGCCTGGGCCTGGGCGGTCGAGGTGGCCTGGGCCTGCCCGGCCTGAAGCGTGGCCGCCACCAGCGTCTCCTCCACGTGACGCTGCGCCGTCGCCTCGGCCTGGGCGACCACCGTCGCGGTGGCATCGGCGCTGGCCTGAGCGGTGGCCTGAGCCACGCTGGCCTCGACCGTCAACCTGTGCAGATCCTCCTGCCGGGCCTCGACCGTCTTCTGGACGATGGCGGTCACGATGGCGTCGGCCTCGGCCTGCACGACGTGTGCCGCGGTGACCGTCATCCGGGCGCTGGCCTGGTTCATCAGCGGGTCGAACCCGGCGGGCGTGCTGGTGGAGACGCAGGCCATCGCCAGGAGGGCGATCACCACGAGTAGGCTCACCGACAGGATTATGGCACGCCCCATAGCCCTTCCTCCTCGTCCCAGCCCGTCTCCCCGTCCCACTCTTTCCATCCGCCACTGTTGGGAGCGGGGAAGACGGGCCGGTCGTGATGAGACCGCCGGGGGTACTGGGGCCTGGGAAGCCAAAGAGAGCGCTCGCGGCCACTGGCGAGCAGACCGGCCAGCATCTGCTGCAGGGCCATCATCTGGCCCATCACCACCCACATCGTCGTCTCGGCGGGGTTGTGGATCGGAGCCGGTGGTTCGGGATCGACCCGTCTCCACCGCGCGTTCGGTCCACCGGCCCACTTCCTGCTGCTGCGGGATGCTCTCAGCTTCCAGGCTTGCCAGAGGTTCGCTGCCAGAGCCAGGACCAACAGGACCGTCACCCCGCCCAGGGCCAGGGTTAGCCCCAAATTGGAGGCGGTCTGACCGGCAGCGGCGACTTTGGCGGCCGCGGCGGCCTCGCGGGTCGCTGTACTCTGCTGGACCAGCGCCAGGCCAAACACGCCAGCGGCGACGATCCCCAACAGAATGAGCACGAACCGTCCGAATCTGCCGACGATGTAGGCCAGTCCGATCAGACCGGCGATGGCTCCCACTGCGTAGATGATGTACTCGGGTTGAACGTTCATCGCTTGCTCCTCACGCTCCAAACAGGTCGTCCAATTGCTCGTCGAGCCGGGCCGCCAGCTCGGGGTTTTCGGCTCCCGGCTCTCGCTCCTCAGCGGGGGACAGTTGATAGCCTGTCAGCGCCTCCCGCACGGCAGCCCCCACGACCTCGGGCAATCGGGCCAGCTCCCGGACCATCACGTCCCTGACCGCCGCTTCCTGGGTATCGCCGTTGTGCAGGCACATATAGGCCCGCAGCGCCTCCCGGACGGCCTCGCTGCGATCTCCCTGGCCCTCGTACCAGGTCGCGATGTCGTCATCTTTGCCCGCCCGCAGTCTCACGTGGATGTACACGCCTTTGTCCCCTCACTTCGACAGGCTCAGTGCGCCGCCCCTCGTGTCACAGATGTGACACAGCGGCCCGTTTGTGCCACGTTTGTGACACGTCAATCGCCGAACCGCCGCAGCCCGGCGCGCAGATAGCCCGTCACGTTGGCGAACTGCGGATCGCCGCCCGCCGTCCGGGTGTGGGGGTAGGCCCGGCGCACGTAGGGGGCCAGCTCCAGGCTCCCGCCGCCGGTCAGCACCACCGCCTTGAGATCCACGCCGGAACCCCACAGGGAACGAGCCTTCGACACGATGGTGTCGGCCAGCGCCTCCAGGTGCGGGTCGACCACGCCGGCGATGTTCACCCGGTCGCCGTAGACCTCCACCGCCCGCGCCCGCACCGCCTGATCGACCTTGCCCAGTTGCAGTCCCCAATCCAGGTTGTGCAGCCGCTTCAGGTCCTTGGCCACCTTCTGCAGCATCTCGCTCATCCCCGTCGTGATCGAGTCGCTCTCCACCTCGACGTAGCGCAGCCGGTCCACCAGCACGTAGTTGGTCGTCAGCGTGCCGATGTCCACGATGCCCACCCGTCCCCCGGCCAGGTCGCTATCTACCAGCGCGCCACGCCGGTCGAGCACCAGGGCGAACAGCGTCCCCACCGCCTGGGGGATGGCGTACACGTTCGTCACCTCGAAACGCCGGCGCCGTTTGCCCCGCCGGGCGACCACGTGCTCGCCCTCGAGCATATCCCGCAGCTCCTTCTTGTTGCGTTCGTCATAATCGGCCACGGGCAGCCCGCTCACGACGACGATCTGCTCGGCGGTGGTGCGCACCAGGTCGGAGGCGACCGCGTAGAAGAGGGCCTTTTGCTCCGTGCTGCCCGTCCGGGTCACGTCCAGCGTCTGGCTGGCGCTGGCGCTTTGCAGGGCGGCCTGCTCGCCGACGAAGAAGAAGCGGCCGTCCACCTCCACGGCGATGCCGTGGCCGTTGGCCGCGATGATGTCGCTCTCGAAGCGGATCGTCTCTGCCGGTCCCACCATCGAGGGAAGGACTGTCTGGGATTGGGGCGTCATCGCCTTGGTGTAGCCGTAGCCAATGTCCACTGCCAGTATCTCGGTCATTGAATTACCTCCTCGACGTTACTCATCGGTGTACTGCCTGCCGCGTCCCTGCGACACCAGGTCCTCACGCCAGGGGTTGTGCTTCTCCGGTCCCAGCGCGTCCATACGTTCCTGGTACACCAGCAGGCTCTGCCGATAGAACACCCAGTCGCGTCCCACCTTGCGCGCCTCGACCCGCTCCTGGCTGGCCAGGCGGCGCAAGTAGGCCACGGAGTAACCGGTGAGGACCTCCGCCTCCTCGGTGGTGATCCAGCCATCTGCTAACGGTCCTATCATCTCTGCCTCCTGTGTGAACGTGTGAACGTTGGTGAACGTTTGTCGGGCCAAGCTGAATCGCTTGGGGAAAAGTATATGTTTTCCATACTGTTATATCGTGTACGATAGAACTTCTTGTAAAAATAAAAACGACTTCTATCGTTTACGATAGAAGTGTACCACAAAAAAGAGGAGCCGTCAAGCCCCTGCGCATCACGCATCACTTCTCAATTAACTTCTTGCTTGCGCCCTTGGGGATTATGCTTGTCTGTACCCAGGCGTTTCATCTCTTCCACATAGTCCAGGACACTCTTTCTATCCAGAAACCAATCACGCCCGCGCTTGCGCCCATTTATCCGTCCCTCTCTGACAAGCCACCTGAATGTGACGGAACTGTATCCTGTCAATTCCGCTGCCTCTGCAGTGGTGATCCACTCGGTGGGGTTGAAGTTGTCGGTCATTGCTTTCCTCTTGGCTTCAGCACTGAACAATGCTCCAGGAAGATTCCCAAGTCATCACTCTCGGTTCCGCTCATTGCGCCATTTGTCGAATGCAGCTTGCCAGTTTTCCTCGCCGAGATTTGTGTCGTCAGGCAAGACAGTGCGTTTGAGCGATTTGGCTTCGGCGAGTTGTTCATCAGTCACCGTCGCTCCCTTCAAGTTGGCCCCTTTCAGGTCGGTTCCACTCAGATCAGCTCCTTGTAAATTGATTTTTCTCAGGTCGGCCCCGCTCAGATCGGCTCCTTGTAGATTGACTTTTCTCAGGTCGGCCCCTCTCAGCTCAGCCCCTTGCAGATTGCCTTCGCTCAGGTCAGCCCCGCTCAGGTCGGCCTCGTGTAGAAGAGCCCCACTTAGATCGGCCCTTTCCAGGTTAACACAATGTAGGTCGGCTCCGCGCAGCTTACCCTTCTGTAGACTGGCTCCACTCAGGTTAGCTCTGCTCAAATTAGCTCCCTCCAGAAAGGCTCCTGTCAGTCTGGCCCCACTCAATTCAAGGCCACCCAGGTCAGCGCCTGCTAGGTTGGCCTCATAGAGGTCTACAGCATCGTGTCTCTCTCTAGCATCCTCTATCCAAGCTTCGATTTCTGCTCTTAATATACGGTCGCCGAACAGCCGCTTGCGGGCACCCTCCAGTAACTCTTTGCTCCTTTGTCGAATACGTTGGCGTTCCTCGCGCCGTTCCGCCCATCGATTATTGACCCACGCGCTCAGGATAGCTAGAAGACCACCGAGCAACACGCCCACTAGTTCGTCACTCATGCGCAATCCTTTCATCATACAATATATGTCGTCTCGCCATCATATTCTTTTCTAGTTTCACACCACTGTCCTATCATTCCCGATGCGCTCACAGGAAGATACTACACCAATTCCGCCGCCTCTTTGGTCGTGATCCACTCGGTGGGGTTTGAGATAATTTTATGGCACGCGCCCTCCGACTTGATCCCGCCAACACTGTCACCCTCGCGACCATCTGACACCAAGATCACTGTATGCGCGGAAAACATCAGGATGCTTCTGGAAAAATCCATCTGCAGGCTTCGTCTTTTCTGGGCGATTCATGAGATAACATAACGTCAATCATAACTGAGCGTTCAGCTTTTACAGGTAGAAGAGATGCTGTAACCTGTATCTCCTTCGTAGAAATTTGCTCTAAAGCCGGCGTGTACAGGCTCGCATAAAGGTAAAGCTTTCCCGGTCCATATATGAGTACCTCGTCACTAGTTGACTCAATGGTTTTCGAGAGTGGCTCTGGGGGTGGTTCTCCAGCTCTCCTTAGCATCGGATACCCAAGTGTCGGAGGGCGAAGAGATATACTATCAAATGCCATCCGACTGACGCTTCCAAGCACTTCAAAAGTGACTATGCACCTGTGGAACGGTATAATTATGTGACCTTCGTTAGGGGTCTCCACATATAGTTCCAATTTAAGCGACCAAAAAAACTTGACTTCATCTTTCTCTCTTTGCTCAGCTGTAAGAGTTCCATTCAACACCTCAAAATTTGGCAGTGTCTGTAATGGGGAAAGCAATCTCAATAAATCAGCCCGTGTTGCAGATCGGATCGATGTTTTTTCACGCCAAGGTACTTCAAGTGCAACTGCCCCGCCCCCTTTTTTGCCAAAAACTGGATTCTTAACAACAAAGGGAGCCCGCTCAGTTTCAAAGTACAGCGCCACAACGGTATTGTCTCTTATTGGGATATTATAGTCGGTTAGCCGTGGAGCCAAGCCATCAAATTGTGTTTCAACCTTTGCATACCAATCTGCCAAATCTTCATATTTTGCTCCTGTAACTCCCACGCTTTCGTCAACTCCAATTAACCACAATATTGGAGTTCCTCTGGCAGCATTAGCGTGTCCAGCAATACGCCGCGCCGCCTTTTCTGAGGAAATCCAGTTTGATTTGAGTTCAACTCTGGAATCCTCGATTGGCTGTCCGGCCTCAACTCGGTCGATGATATTCAACACCCAACTTTCAATTTGATGCGGTTTCATAGATTCGTTTTCTTGGTTACGCTCAATTCCGCTTCGTGTGCTAACTATATGTTTCTCGACAATTCCCCTCATCACTCTTATTAAAAACTGCCACCAGCACGCCAGCCAAACATAAAACGAGATACCCTGTTAATTCCGCTGCCTCTTTAGTCATGATCCACTTGGTCGAAGACTTCAGATATTGCTCTATCTATTCACTGGGCTCTCTACAATCCAGAGCCTCATCCCCCTCCATCCTTGGACGGTTTCATACTGTAGTTGTCTGGAAATACTCGATCAGGCCATAAACTCTATGGCAATACTGGGAAAACAGGAGCAAATTACCATGAGCTAGATCACGACCAATAGTCCGGCCTGTTGGATGGCCTGCGTCATTCCGAGTATAACGAATCAGTGTAAAAATGCCCGAGAGTTGAATATCGAGAGCATCACCAAGTCCCACTGGCAAGTTGAGTGCTAGCAGGGCATCACGAAGAACGTCGAAACGCCTCTTGACGCTACGTCCCGCGCGCTGAATATCATTTCGGAAATCCTGTCTCTCATTTGCATTACCAATAGCGTTGGAATAAGCTTCTATGAGCAAGTCAACACATCGCTCCGACCCAACTCCTAGCATAACTGTAGCAGCCAAATAGTGGCCAGCTAGAAAGGTTAGTAGACTTTCTCTAACATAGGTCAACACTATATCATCTAGTGGTTGGTTTAGTTGTTGCTGTAGCTGTTCCAAGTACCTGCCGGGAGCGTGTGGTAAGATGGTATCTGCCTCAAGGCATTGTGCACCGAATTCTGTCACGTGGATGAAAGGGAACTCGAGATTTGATGCGTCAAAACCTGGAGCTAGCACCCCTTGGACAAGCAATTCCCAGATGATTTCGCGGATTATCAAGCTATCACTTCCTTGATAATCTGATGCAAGATTTCTGACTCTGCTCTCGATTGTTACGAACTGAGTCTTTGGCTCCTGACGTAGGGCTTCAAAAACGAGAGGACGCAAGTCTTCTTTTTTGCTCATTTCAAATCTGCCTATCCAAGCAAAAACCCCATCAATATGATGGGGCTTTACTCACACCAGACCAAGTCAGCCGGGGGCCTCTCAGCCCCACCAATTGGCCAACCTGGCCCCAGGTTGTAGAATTATGATGTCACCTGCGGGAGCGACGGGTATCCGACTCTGTCGGACAAAATAACCGTACTTCCCCCTAACGAAAGACCCCGCCAAATAACAGTAGAAACGGTAGAATAACTGGTCTTCTGCGTAGGGCTGTAAAAGGTCCGCGCACACAACTGAATATATTATAGCGCAAAGACAGTGGTTTGCAAGTCCTCCATTCTCGGAGGGAACCTGCTAATCACTGTCTTTTTTTGTTTCCGGTTCTATCAAACAGAGGAGAAAGAAATGAACATCAAACCGAAACTGGATGGCAACCGCTTGCGCAGGCTACGCAAGCTCAGTGGATTGTCGGCTGAGCGGCTAGGCCGCAAGGCGGACGTCAGCACGCGTCACGTGTGGAGGCTCGAGAGAGGAGAACGTAGTGCTGGCGCCGAGGTGCTGGCCCGGTTGGCGCTGGCATTGGACACGACGATGGAGTACCTGTTGGGTATCGTCGATGGCGACAGCAGCATCTTTTCCATTATGAAAGAAGGGCAAGAGATTGAGGTGGAACACGGCATCGAGGAATCGCTGTAACGAGGTGTTACTATGAGTGCAGCGGCGCACATCACGATATTCTTATTGTTCATCGTCCTGGCTCCCATCCTGGTAGTTGGCGCCGGATTCGTCGGCTGGCTGTACTGGCGCGAGCGGGCAGAACGCCAACGGCTGGAGAGGACAGCGCGGCAGGCTGA
>Ga0180434_10007963_pt1 | contig 11819 bp, 10 predicted proteins | sample SS_ome_7_FD_132453 | JGI IMG/M metagenome (GOLD analysis project Ga0180434, IMG submission 132453) | Hypersaline lake sediment archaeal communities from the Salton Sea, California, USA - SS_1_D_2 metaG | ecosystem: Environmental > Aquatic > Non-marine Saline and Alkaline > Hypersaline >... | reverse complement strand
GCTCGTAGATTCTGACGATGTTGCGGTGATCCAGCTGATCGATGATGGACGCCTCATTCTTGAACCGCCGGCGATTTCTCTCGTCCGATGAGAGCTCCTCCTTCAACACCTTCAACGCCACGGGTCGCGTCTTCTCGGTGACGCTACGGGCCTTGAACACGGTGCCCATGCCTCCCGTGCCGATCTTGTCGAGGATTTTGTACTGTCCCACGTATTTCTGTTTTTTCCAGAAAGCCGTCAGTGTCAGGTATTTTCTCGAGAAGTGGATGGCGAAATAGGAGAACAGGGCGAAGGAGAGCACAAGCAGGGTGCGGAACCACCAGGTTTTCCAGAATGGAGGGACGACCGTGACCGAGACGGAGATGCCCGTTTCGTTCCACACGCCGTCGTTGTTGGAGGCCTTGACTCTGAAACGGTAGTGACCCGGATCCAGGTTGGTGTAGGTGACCTGTCTGCGGTTCCGGGAGAAGATCCAGTCTTCATCGAAACCTTCCATCATGTACGCGTAGCGGTTTTTTTCCGGGACACTGAAGTGGAGCGCGGCAAACTCCAGGAGTACGGCTTTGTCGTGGTGGGTGAGCGTGACCGCCCACTGGTCAAATTCCGGATCCCACAGCGCCAGGTTGGTATCGGGGACCGGATCGCGTCCGGGGCGCAGGATTTGGCATCGGGTCATGGCGATAGGCGGTACATGGGGATTGTCTCGTATCTCCCACGGGTGGAAGCGCGTCAGGCCGGCGATGCCGCCGAAGAACATTTCACCGGTGCGGCTCCTGAAGCAGACCCCTCCGTTGAACTCGTTGCTCTGAAGGCCGTCACCCATATCGTAATTTTTTACGGTCTCCGTGGTCGCTTCGAAACACGAGAGACCCGCGTTCGTGCTGATCCAGAGGCGGTTGGATTCGTCTTCAAGGATTCCGTAAACCATGTTGTTCGGAAGACCGTGGGCCCGGGTGTAGCGGATGAAACGGGTCTCTTCCGGTGCGGATCCGGAATCGCCCGGAACCATCCGGTTCACCCCGCCCGCCGTGCCGATCCACAGGACGCCGCGGCCATCCTGAAGGATGGAGGTGACATAGTCGTTGCTGAGGCTTTCGGGTCGATCCGGCCGGTGGAGATACCGGTCGAATGTCACCTCCGTGGCTTCGCCATCGCCGAGACGGATTCGGTTCAGTCCCTTGGCCGTTCCCACCCAGCGTGTGCCGGAGCGGTCCTTGGTAATCGCCATCACCACGTTGTGACTGATACTGGAGGGTCCGTCGGGATCGTGCTTGAAGTGGGTGAAGTGTCGACCTGCGGGGGACTTGCTCCCCAGGTCCATGAGGTTCAATCCACCGCCGTTGGTCCCGATCCAGAGAACCGGACGGTCGTCGATGCGGTCCTCCATGAGGGTCAGCACGATGTTGTGGCTCAGGCTTTCCGGATCCCCGGGTCGGTGCTGGAAGCGAATGAAACGGTCGCGGATAGGATCGTCCAGGCGGCTCAAACCACCACCGGTGCCAAACCACATCCTGCCTCGGGAATCCTCCAGTATCGAGTAGACGTCGTCATGGCTCAGGCTCGTCGCCCTGCGGGGATCGTGCCGGAAGGCGGACCAGGTCTCGATGCCGTTCCGATCCGCATCAGCCGGCAGACGGTATATCCCCCCACCGTAGGTGCCCACCCAGAGCGTATCCGCAGCGTCCACGAAGATGGAATAGACGTCGTCGTGCCCGAGGCTGCCGGGATCGTTGGGGTTGTGCCTATGATGGTGAAACCTCTTTCTGAAGGGATCGTACTTGTTGAGGCCCCCTCCGTAGGTACCGACCCAGAGGATGCCCGTACGGTCCGCAAGGAGCGAATAGATATCGTTGTTGTTGATATCCTGCGGATCCAGGGGATTCGAATGAAACCGTGTGAACGTCGCGCTCTCACGGTCGAATCGATTGAGTCCTCCACCGCTGGTGCCCACCCAGAGGGTGCCGTTCTGGTCCTCACAGATGGCCGACACCCGGTCGTAGCTGAGACTGCGTGGATCGTTCGGGTCGTGGCGGAACCGTTCGAAGCGGACGACGGCGGGGTCGTCGGGATCCCGGATCAACCGGTTGAGCCCCCCGCCGTAGGTGCCGATCCACAGCACGCCCCCGCGGTCCAGGTAGAGCCTGAACACGTCGTTGTGGCCGAGACTCACGGGATCTCCGGGATCGAACGTATGGTGTTTGAAAACGGCGGTTTCCTCCTTCTCGCTGAACGAGATCAATTCGCTCAGTCCCCGGCTGGTCCCCACCCATATCGTGCCCCGGGCATCACGGGCCAGGGCCCAGACATCTCCTGTGAGCAATCCCTGCGGTTGCCCGGCATCATGGGTGAGGCGGATGAAGGTTGCCGCGGCGGGTGGCGGATAGGTTCCCTCCTTGCGGGCCAGGATACCCAGTCCGCCCGTGGTCGCGACCCAGAGTCGCCCCCCATCGTCCTCACATATGGCGCGGATGTCGTCGTTGACGAGACTGTGCGGATTCGCCGGCATGTGGCGGTAACGCATGAACGAGGAGCTTCCGGGATCGAGTCGGTTCAGGCCGGCGCTGGTTCCGATCCACAGGGTGCCCCGGGTGTCGAGAAACAAGGTCCAGATGTCGCTGTGCGAGATCGAGAACGAATCCTCCGGATCGTGGCGGAATACATTGAAACCGTAGCCGTCGTACTTGTTCAGGCCGTCTTCGGTGCCCAGCCAGAGGAATCCGTGCCGATCCTGCAGGATGCACTGCACCGAACTCTGGGACAACCCGTCACGGATCGTGATGTGATCAAAGGATACCGTGCCGGCCGTTTCCTCTGCCGCCTGCAACGCGGGCGAGCAAAACACCCAGGCCAAGAGGAGTGCAACGGCCGCCCTCACGGCCCTGCGGTGGCCACCGAGCGGCCACGGCGGGAGGATGGGGTTCGCGCGTCGGATTCCGTTCACGGTTCGGCCAGGCCTTGATTCTTGCACCCGGTTGATCCGGATGTCTGCCTATAAAATACTTTTGCTTTGATATTTTGTCAACCGGAAGGGAACCGCGGACAGGTCCAGGCCGCCCGCAACGGGATGGGAGGGATTCGGTTCGAGAATGAGCGGTTGAAAAATATAACCATTAAGGTTATAATATGAATGGTAGGAGCACCGCAGATGAACATCAAATTCTATTTCGACTACAACGCCACCACGCCCCTGGATCCGCGGGTTCTTGAGGCGATGTCACCTTTTCTCGGCGAACGCTTCCACAATCCGTCGTCGTTCTATCGTCAAGCGGGCGAGGCCCGGGCGGCGCTGGACACCGCCAGGGAGAAGGTGGCCCGGTTGATCAACGCCCACCCGGATGAAATTTTTTTCACCGGCAGCGGCACCGAGTCCGACAACCTGGCCGTGCTGGGTTCGGTTCGCAAAGCGGGGGAGAAGGATGGAAGGGTGGTCACGTCCGCCATCGAGCATCCGGCGGTGCTGAAGTGTTGCGAACATCTGGAATCCGGCGGTGTCTCGGTGACCTATCTGTCGGTGGACCGGGTCGGTCGTATCGATCCCGGCTCATTGGAGGAGGCGCTGGATGGGTCCACGCGGCTCGTGACCCTCATGACGGCCAACAACGAGATCGGTACGATTCAGGACATCGGTCGGCTGGCCGCCATCGCCCATGGACGGGGCGCCCTGTTTCACACCGATGCCGTACAGGCCGTGGGGAAAATCCCCGTGGATGTCCGTGCCCTGGATGTGGATCTCCTGAGCTTTTCGGGACACAAGATCTACGGGCCGAAGGGCGTCGGTGTGCTCTACAAGAAGAAGGGGGTGAAAATCGATCCGCTCATTTTCGGAGGAGGGCATGAGCGCGGATTGCGTTCCGGCACGGAAAACGTCCCCGGCATTGTGGGGGTGGGCCGGGCCGCGGAGCTGGCCGCCGAAGAGATGGTCGCCGAGGGAGCGAAGTTGAAGCCCATGCGCGACCGCCTGCAGCGCGGGTTGCTGCAGCGCATCCCCGACATCCTGATCAACGGGGACACGGACGCACGGCTGGTCAACACACTCAATGTATCGATCCGCCACATCGAGGGCGAATCCATCCTGGCCATGCTGGATTCCGAAGGTTTCGCGCTCTCCTCCGGTTCCGCCTGCTCATCCAAGTCTCTCGAACCGTCCCACGTCCTCCTGGCCCTGGGATTGACGCATGAGGATGCCCACGGCAGCCTGCGTTTCAGCCTGGGCAGGTACAACACGGACGGGGATGTGTCGCACCTGCTTGAGGCGCTTCCTCCGGTGGTGGAGAGGTTGCGCAGCATGTCGCCCTTCTGGAAGAAATCATAGCGAGGTGTCAGCATGCTCTACAGTCAGAAGGTCATGGAACAGTTCAAGAACACGAAGAACTACGGCCGCATCGAACCCGCCGACGGCATCGGCAAGGTGGGAAACACGCGCTGCGGTGATGTGATGTGGATATACATCAAGGTGCAGGACAACCGGATCGTCGATGCCAAGTACGAGACGTTCGGCTGCGTGGCGGCCATCGCCACCAGCTCGATGGCCATCGACATGATCAAGGGAAAATCGATCGACGACGCCCTGGAACTCACCAACAGGGCCGTGGCCGAAGCGCTCGACGGCCTGCCGCCCGAGAAGATGCACTGCTCCCTGCTCGCCGAAGAGGGGATCAAGGCGGCCATCGAAGATTACCGATCGAAGACGCCATCTTCCTGAGGCCCCGGTCGTGCCGCGGTTGGGGGTGCCGAAAGGGAAAAAATCGGTTGACTTTGGCCCGGTTCATGGTTTATAATGCCGCATGGAGCATCGCTCTGTAATCATACCAGAATCACCCGATCATCGCCCGGGGAATGGAGGATTTCATGAAGGCATCAGTTGATAAGGATCTCTGCACCGGATGCGGCTTGTGCGCGGATCTGGCTCCCGAGGTGTTTGACCTCGAGGATGACTTCGCCGTGGTCAAGGTGGACCCGGTTCCGGCCGAGCACGAAGACGCCGCCCAGGATGCGGCCGATCAGTGCCCGGTGGAAGCGATCACCATCGAGTAGCCGTTTCCACTCTTCAACCCGACGCCGGCTCTGGCGAAAACTCGTTCAGAGCCGGGTGATCACGTTCTTCAGTTTCTGCTGTACTTCGACCGCCACCTCGGCCAGTTGCGGATTGCCCACCGCCTGCATCGAGGCGATGGGATCGATCGCCGCCACTTCCACCCGGCCGGGTCCCAGTTCCTGAACGATCACGTTACAGGGCAGCATCGTTCCGATTTTATCTTCAGCCTGGAGCGCCCGGTGGGCGAAGGGCGGGCTGCAGGCGCCCAGGATACGATAGGGACGGAACGCCACAGCGAGCTTCTTTTTCAGCGTGGCGCTGACGTCGATGTCGGTCAGGATGCCGAAACCCTCCGTCTTGAGCGCCTCGGTGACGTGTGACACGGCTTGGTCGAAGGTCAGCGACAGGGTCTTGCTGAAGTAATAACCCATGGTTCTCTCCTGTTTATCTCAGGGATCCATTATAGCAGAACGGGTGGGCGAGGTCGAAAGGAACCCTCGTCGGGTATTCAGGTCGAGAGCATCCGGTCCAGCTTCTCCCGGGACTGGGGGCCCAGCAGGAAGGCCACGATGCGCCCTCCCTCGATGATCACGGAGGAGGGCGTGCCCATGATCCCGAACCGGCGGGCCGTGTCCATCTCCTTCGTGACGTCGATGCTGAACACGCGGGGGTGCTTTACCGTCAGGTCCTTCACCACGGGGGTCATGGGGCGGCAGGCGGCGCACGAGGGGCTGTGAAAGTAGAACAGGGAACGGCCCGCTGCCGACGCGGCTTCGCCGTAAGCGCCTGAGAGACGGGGCGCTTCCTTGCCCTGCTGCATGCGCGCCCTGAAGACCATGGCGAGTTGCAGCAAGAATAGGAGGGCCAGTACGGCCCCGATAACGTATATCACGACCATGATCGATCTCCGTTTTCCGTTAAACGTTAACAGGAAATCCGGTGGTTGTCAATCCCGGGTGTTGAACCGCTGCCGGGTTTCCAATATAATGGGGCCATGGAAAACGCCGCTCCGAGGGGTCGGTGTGTCGGATGGCCGATCGTCCCCGTTGTTTTTTTCCTGATCCTCGTCGCCGGGTGCGGCGGGTCCGCACCGCGGTTCAACCTGGTGTTGATCGTTTCCGACGCCCTGCGCGGCGACATCACGGGGTGCTACGGTGGTCCCGCCCTCACCCCCAACATCGACTGGCTGGCCGAGCACGGCGTTCTCTTCGAACGGGCCTACAGCCCGAGCCCGCGCACCCTGCCCAGCGCGGTGGCCATGCTTACGGCCCAGCACGCCAGTGCGTTTCCAGCCGAGACGGAGAAGGGACATGTCATCAAATACCATGTGCCGGAGGGCGAGGTCCTGCCCGCGGAGATCGTTCGGGCGGCCGGCTACACACTGGTCCAGCACGTGGAAAACAGCAACGCCAGCGTCTCCAACAACCTGCAGGGATTCGAGGCGGCCCCGATGTTCGGCACGCTGACATCCGCCCAGATCCAATCGGTTCGGAAGAATTCGGGCTTGATACTGCGGGGCAAGGCCTACCGCCAGCTGGCCGGCACCCTCCACTTCCTGCTCACCGTACCGGATGGGCAACCGTTTTTCGCCTTCAAGTGGATTCTCGATCCCCATTCCTACTACGATCCGCCGTCTCCCTTTCTCGAACGCATCGCCGTGGACGCCGGCAGACTGTCGAGACCGATTCCCTTTTACTCCCACGCCCATTTCGGTTATCAGTGGAAAAAGAACCGCATGTTTGGACCGGAGATGTCCGAAGACGAACTCGAATACGTCAAAAATCTCTACATCCGGGAGGTCGAATCCGTGGACGAACGGGTGGGATACCTTCTGAACGCCCTCAGGAAGCGCAAGCTGCTCGACCGGACCTTCGTCGTTTTCACCGCCGACCACGGCGAGTCTTTCGGAGAAGGCGGGCGTTACAGCCACGGCCATTCTTATGCCGCGGAACTTCTGCATGTTCCCCTGATCCTGGTCGGCCCCGGACTGCCCGCCGGGAAGCGTCTGAACCATCCGGTTTCGCTGTTGGCCCTGATGCCGACCCTTCTGGAATTGCTCCGTATCGATGCCGGCGGCCGGGAGGGGCAGCGGGATGGTTTCGCCACCCTGCTCGAGGGAGGAACCGTGGCGGCGGGCCCGATCTATTTCGACGGGGTGAAATCCAGCACCCCCTTCCGCGACGCGCTCATCGTCGACGGCTACAAGCTGGTGGCCTTCAGGGATGGGCGGCCGCCCCGCCTTCTCGTGGCCGAGAACGATGAAGCACCTCCGGCCGATCGATCCCCGGAACTGGCCCGGGTTATGAAAAAAATGCTCCGGGACCTCCTGGCCCGCCGCAAGGGAGTCCAGCGCCGGCTCGGGGACAGGCTGGCGCGAGACAGAACCCTTCCGGGAATCGATGGTGAGAAAAGGAGAAAAATCCTGGAAAATCTCCGCTCCCTGGGCTATCTGGACTGAGTCTGACGGTCGGTGTGATTCTCAGAGGATCCGCGCCTCCCAGGTTCCCGCACGCTGAAACCAGGTGTCGGTGAGGGTGTCGCTGTAGGTATACTCGAAGGTGCCGCTCATCTCGTCCGAACCGCGGCTGTAGCCCTCGCACTGATAGGTTTCGTAGTAACTGGGCCTACCGTCGATGACCGTCCCCTCTTTCTGCACCACGAACCCGATCTGGGATCCCTGTGCCGTGTAGGTTCCGTCGAAATCCAACGAACCGGTGATCTCTCCGGATGCGTCGGTGCCGGCAAAGACCAGTGTGAGCTGATGCATGGTATCGCCGTTGGCCGTGAACACGACCTCCCAGGAACCCGTGATGTTGAAATCACCATCCATGCTGCTGCATCCGGTGAAGAACAGCCCGGCCAGGAACAGTATTGCCGTGGCTTGAACAGTGCGTGCTCGGTGCACGAAACGGGGATGTGCTTCTTGATTGCTCATGACATATTATACGTAACTTGCTGGGGAATGTGGAGTTATTTTACCGATGTCCCGGTTTTTAACCTCGGTGTACGGGTATGGTATAATCTCCACATCAATGTTCCATACCAAAGAGATGAGGCGGGATACGGATCTCAAGGGGTGTTTGCCTGGCGAGAAGCCCGGTGCTTTGATACCTCGGGTACATCGATTGATGGAGGAACCTGGCCCATGAGAAGAGGAAGAGTCGGTGCGTTGCTGCTGCTCGGAGTACTCGCCGTGGGGTTGCCCGGGGCGATGAAGTCCTTCATCTGGGAGATCGGCGAAGGGAAGAACACGGGTTTCGTTCTGGGATCGATCCACCTGCTCAAGAAGGAGATGTATCCCCTGAGTCCGGCCATCGAAGCGGCCTTCGCGGCCAGCGATGTGCTGGTGCTGGAAGTGGATCTGTCCGGCGACCGGATGAACCGGCTCTCGCTGCAGCTCATGGGTCGGGGCATGTATCAGGATGACCGCACCCTGAAGGACGAGCTGTCCGAGTCCGCCTACACCCGTGTGAAGACCCAGCTGCAGGAGCGTTACGGGATCGATATCGCCCTGTACCATCAATTCAAACCCTGGTTCCTGGCCCTGACCGTCGAGTCCATCGAATTGCTGCGCATGGGATTCGATCCGAAATACGGCGTGGACATGGTGTTCCTGCGCCGGGCCGAGGGGAAGAAAGACATCCTGGGGCTGGAGACGGCGGAATTCCAGATGGAGCTCTTCCAGAGTCTGTCGGGAACCGAGGGAGAGACGTTTCTCCTTCACACGCTGGAGGAGGTCGATCGGGAGAAACAACATCTTGACGAGATCGTGGAGAGCTGGTTGCGGGGAGATGCCGTGCGCATCGAGGAGATCCTGAACGAGGTCGTCACGGACCAGCCGGATCTGCGGGCGCTCAACCGGCGTCTGCTCGATGACCGGAACCTTTCCATGGCGGACAAAATCGCGGGATTCCTGGAGACCGGCCGTCGCCACTTCGTCGTGGTGGGAGCGGCCCATCTGGTCGGTCCCAAGGGGATCATCCGTCTCCTGTCCGGGCGCGGTATCCGCGTGCGCCAGCTGTGACCGGGGTACAGGGTGAGAAGGGAGCCCAACCGGTGACGAAAGCGGAAGGACGAAAGAGCGTGGACGCCATCCTGGTTCCGGGCGGTGGTGTGCGTGCCGGCGGCGAACTGCCGCTCTGGTCCCGTCGCCGCCTCGACCGGGCCTTGGAACGATGGCAAGGGGAGCCCATCATCGCCCTCAGTGCGGGGACGGTTCACCGGCCTCCGCCTCTGGACCCGGCGGGATATCCCATCTTCGAATCCGTGGCCGCGGCCCGCTACCTGATCGAGCGCGGGGTGCCGGCCTCGTCCGTTCTGGTCGAAACCTGTTCTTACGACACCATCGGCAACGCCTACTTCGCCCGCGTGATCCATGTGGATCCCCGCGGGTTCCGCCGTCTCCTGATCATCACGTCCGATTTTCATCTTTCGCGGACCGAGGCTGTGTTCCGCTGGGTGTTCGGCCTCGGCGCCCGGGCCTCCCGGTACAGGCTGGTCTTCGAGGGCGTCTCCGATGCGGGAACCCCGCCCGAGATCCTGGCCGCCCGGCGGGAGCGGGAAGCCGCCAGCCTGAGATCCCTGCGTGAAACGCAGGACCGGATCGCAACATGGGACGATTTCGTGAGTTGGCTTTTCGGTGTGCACGATTGCTATGCCGTTGCCGGATCCCCCCGGCGTGTCGATGGCCGGCTGAGGGACAGCTATTGACGAAGGGTTCGGTGCGGCGCCGCGGCTTGTGGGGTTGAACCCGCCTTAAAATATCGTGACCGGAGGTGAAGGAAACGGCATGACCTGGCAGCCGGTTTATCTGTCGAGCCTGGAATCGGGTGCGCTTCGGGAAACCGCCGACGAACTCTATTCCCATTACCGGGCCTGCGATCTGTGCCCCCGGAGCTGCGGCGTCGATCGCACGGGGGAGGGACGGGGGGTCTGCGGAGCGGGCGCCGTGTTGAAGGTGTCTTCGGCCCATCCCCATTTCGGCGAGGAGGCGCCCCTGGTGGGGCGCTCCGGATCGGGAACCATCTTCTTCTCCCACTGCGGTCTGCGCTGCCTGTATTGCCAGAACTGGGAGATCTCCCACGAGGGACGGGGATCGCCGCTGGAAGAGGCGGAACTGGCACGACTCATGTTGGGTCTGCAGGAGCGGGGGTGCCACAACATCAACCTGGTCACGCCCACCCATTACCTGCCCGGGATCCTGGGGGCTCTGGAACTGGCCGCGCGGGAAGGGCTCCGCCTGCCCGTCGTCTACAACACCAGCGGGTACGAAAGCGTGGAGATGTTGCAACGGTTGGAGGGCGTCGTGGATATCTACCTGCCCGATGTGAAGTACGCAGAACCGGCGTTCGCCGCAGCCTACTCCGCGGGGGCGGTCGATTACCCGGAGCGGGTTGAAACCGCCCTGGAGGAGATGTTCCGGCAGGTGGGACTGCTGCAGACCGATCCCTCGGGCGTGGCCCGGCGCGGATTGCTGATCCGGCACCTCGTGCTGCCCCGGGGCATCGCCGGCAGCGAGCGTCTGGTGAGGTTCGTCGCCGAGCGCCTCGATCCCCGGGTCACCCTCAACATCATGGCCCAGTACCGGCCCTGTTATCGGGCCAGCGGGTACCCGGAGCTGTCCCGGGGCATCACCGCCGAGGAGTACGCCCGTGTTCTGGCCCTGGCCGAATCACAGGGACTGTGCCATATCGAGTGCTGACCGTGGAAACCCAATCCGAATCAAATGCGTACCAGAGACATCGTCCGTCAGGGGATTCCCGTGACGGTTGTTACCACCAGGAGGAAGGATGAGTGAAAAGAGGGATTTGAGTCGAAGACGTTTTTTGAAGCATTCCATGTTCGGCGCGATGGGTGCCGGTGTGCTGGCCCGGTCCGGCTGGCAGGAGGCCGGTGTGAAGGGCGAAGCGGCTCCGCCGGCGCCGAGAATCAAGGACTACCGCACCCTGGGGCGCAGCGGCTTCAAGGTGTCGGATATCGGCGGCGGATTTCTGCGTGATGCCGGGTTGATTCGCGCGATGCTCGATCGCGGTGTGAACTACATCGACACCGCCGAGAGCTACGGAAACCAGAAGATCATCGGGGAGGCGATCCAGGGCTACGACCGGGAGAAGATATGGATCACGTCCAAGCTGGAGGTCAAGGACGATACATCCAAGGAGGGATTCTACAAACGGGCCCTGACCTGCCTGGAGGAATTGCAGACCGACCACGTCGACTGCATGATGATGCACATGCCCGAGACGCGCGAGACCCTGAAGACCGAGGGATTCCATGCGGCCATGGATCAGCTGAAGAAGGAAGGGCGCATCCGCTCCGTGGGCGTAGCCAACCACGGTTCCTTCTGGTTCAGGGATCCCGAGGAGACGATGGAGAGCGTGCTGCTCGCCGCCGCCGAGGACGGCCGGTTCGATCTCGTGCTCATGGCGTACAACTTCCTGCGTCTGGACGGAAGCGAAAGGGTGCTGGAGGTATGCGCCAAGAAAAACATCGGCACGGCCCTGATGAAGACCAAGCCGGTGACCACCTATCACTCCATCAAATCCCGGGTCGAGGAACTTAAGAAGGAGGGCAAGCAGGTCCACGAGCTCTATATCAGCGGTCTCGAACGGTACGAGGAGAAGGCCAAGCGGGCCGAGACCTTTCTCAAGAAGTACCAGCTGGAGAATCCCGACGACATCCGGGACGCCTCCGTGCGTTTCGTGCTGGGAAACCCCCATGTGGGCACGGTCTGCTGCTCCATGAAGAACTTCGACGATTTGGAGCGGTTCGTGGGTCTTTCGGG
>Ga0180434_10007962_pt1 | contig 11821 bp, 8 predicted proteins | sample SS_ome_7_FD_132453 | JGI IMG/M metagenome (GOLD analysis project Ga0180434, IMG submission 132453) | Hypersaline lake sediment archaeal communities from the Salton Sea, California, USA - SS_1_D_2 metaG | ecosystem: Environmental > Aquatic > Non-marine Saline and Alkaline > Hypersaline > Sediment... | reverse complement strand
AAGGAGGATCCGGCCGCATCCTCCTTTTACGAGAACGGCAAGTATGGTATCTTCAAATCCGATCAAAAAAATCGGAAAGCGATTTACCCAGTCCACGTAAAATTCAATCATTTCATCGGTACTGCGTGTGGATTGATCGGATTTGAAGAAACCATACTTGCCGTTCTCGTAAAAGGAGGATGCGGCCGGATCCAGGGCGAGGACCACATCCATGCCTGCCCGGTAGCCGGCCTTTTCGATACCGGCCAGAATCATCTCAACCGCCTGGTCATTGGTCTTCAGGTTCGGCGCGAAACCGCCTTCATCCCCCACTGCGGTTGAAAACCCCTTATCCTTCAAAACAGCGGCCAAACCATGAAAAACCTCGGTTCCGATGCGCAGCGCCTCTTTGAATGTTCTGCCACCGATGGGCATGATCATGAATTCCTGCAGATCGACGCTGTTTGCCGCATGGAGCCCCCCATTCAATATGTTCATCATCGGCATGGGAAGTTTGCAGGCATTGGTTCCCCCAATGTAGCGATAAAGCGGCAGATAGGCAGAGTTGGCAGCGGCCCGCGCCACAGCCAACGAGACACCCAAAATGGCATTGGCTCCCAGTTTCCCCTTGTTCCGGGTGCCGTCCAAAGCGATCATCGTTTTGTCGACGAGACGCTGATCCGTGGCATCCATGCCGAGGAGCGCGGGTCCGATGATGCGGTTCACGTTGACAACCGCTTTTTCCACGCCCTTTCCCAGATAGCGTTTTTTCTGCTTGTCGCGTAACTCCACCGCCTCATACTTGCCCGTGGATGCTCCGGAAGGCACCGCCGCACGACCAAAGCTTCCGTCGCTTAATTCCACGTCGACTTCGATCGTGGGATTCCCTCTCGAATCCAGGATCTCCCGGGCGACAATTTCTTCTATTTTTTCCATTTTTTTCCTCCTGTGTAGCCGGCGTTGCAAAGTCCCTTGTGAGTTTGTACCGGTTCAAGGGTTCCGAGTTCAACGTTTATGCTATCATCAAATAGAAGATTTCACGATTTATGACAAGGCAAAAGGAAAGGCTGAATCAATTTGTCAGGTCTTTTGCCGCTTCGAGGGTTGATTCGATGAGACTGAGGCGGTGGATATTGCTTTGTATGACGCTGACAAATGGCCCCAAGGGAGCCCATTGTCCGACAGTATCTTTTTTGAATAGGGCGATCGTGGGGATTCCAAGCATGGCGGCATAATGCGTAATCCCGCTGTCATGACCCATGTAGAGACTCGCACACCCCAACAACGCAGTGAGCGCCTCTTTGTCCGAGCACAGGTGGAGTTCTACTCTGGGGGAGCCCGAATTTTTCATGAAATAGGCATGCAAGGGTTGTTCCGCCGGTCCCAGCAGAACCGCTGGAATCAGGCTGCGGAATTCGGGCTTTTGGACGAAAGCCTTGATAAGACTGCGCCAGAATGCCGGGGGGTGGTTTTTTCGGGGAGACCCCGATCCTGGATGAATGACGACCTTGTTTCGAGGACCCCACTCCCGCTCTTGAATGATGGTGGGGTATTTTCGCGCATTCTCGAACGTACGCTTGGGGTCAATGGGAAGTCCCGCTGCTGAAAGGCACTCGGAGACATAGCGAACCATATGGACGTCTTTCCCTGCAGGGGGCCTGGAACGGAACAGATAAACCGATCCATCCGGGAAGTATGCGTTCAAGTTGCGACGGATACACCCCGCTTCATCATTTAGAAACGCGACGACCAAATCCGCAGCGGCGACGGGAAGGGCATTCCGAGACGGCGTTTCCAGGAACAACCTGTGCCAGCCCGGACCCTCAAAATCCATCGACCGATTCACGCAATTGCGAATGAAATTTAATCCGGGTTTGCGGCCCACCACCGTAATGTGTGCATTTCCCGCAAGGTGGTTCAGAGGGGGCAGCAACATGAGGGTGTCTCCGATGGCACCGGGTCGGAAAATCAGAACGTCCACCGGCTCTCCTTACCATGCGGGCGACGCAACAACCAGAATCACACAGTCTTCTTGGGAGTTATTGAGCAGGGAATGGCGAGATCCGGCGGGTATCCAGGTGGCGTCACCGGAAGCGACCTGCCTGGCATCCGCATCCACGCGCATCTCACCGGTGCCGTTTAGGACAAAATATATTTCCTCCATGGGATCCACATGGGCTTCGATTTCTTTTCCAGGTGCCAGTCTCGCAACGGCCAGGAAACCGATTTCTTTCAATGTTCGGCGGTCGAGGATCATCTGGGCGATGGCGCCGCCGTGGGCAAGATAGGTGGTATCGAGAACTTCCCTGTCTTTTAGGTTTCTCACAATCATTGAAGACGTCTCCTTCTCTCCGACATGAATTTGGTCTTGATCCGTTCCAGGAATTAAGCTTATAAATTGGGTGACTGAGACATGTTCCAAGAATCCTTGCTGCATGTTTTCCAAATGCTGGAGCCGTATACGTAATCTTAAGCAGAAATTAGGGACAGGGCAGTAATATACTTAAAAACAGGGAGGGTGCCAAATGGAAAACGAAAGACCGGATCCGCGTCTACGATGCATGGAACAGGCGAAGATGAAGGGAAAAATCGTGTTGGTTCGGGTCGATCACAACGTGGTGAAAAAAGGCGTAATCAAGGATCCATACCGAATTGAGGCAACTTTCGGAACCCTTTACGGAATCGCTGAAAAGGGAGGAAGACCCATCGTCATGACCCACGTCGGCAGACCCAGGGACAAGAAAACAGGCAACATCACATGCGCGGAAGCAGACTCTGTCCGGCCGGTTGTCCAATATCTTGAACGAAAACTGCCCATCCGAATACACCTCCAAGATTTCCCCGCAGATGCTGAGCGGGGCATTCTACACATGGATGATACCCTTCAACCGGCCATTGAAGCGTTGAAACATGGCAGGATTGGAATGATCTATCTCCCCAACTCCCGGTGGTTCAACGGGGAGCAGGGCACAGAATCCGAGAGAGACGCCTTCGCCAGGGAGCTTGGCCGCGTGGCGGACCTCTATGTCAACGATGCGTTTGGTTCCTACCGGGCGCACGCCTCCACGTGGGACGTCGCGAGACATTTGCCGTCTTTTGCAGGTCACTTGCTCCAGAAGGAACTCAAAAACCTCCAGAGCGTGCTGGAGCCCCAAAGGCCATTTGCGGCGGTCATTGCCGGGGCCAAGTATGACACCAAAATCGGCCCCCTCAAGGCACTCTATACCAAAGTCGACCACTTGATCCTGGGCGGACTCATGTACAATACCTTTCTCTCCGCCAAATACGGCATTGAGATCGCCGGGGTATCGGAAGCGGATCGGGATCTGGCAAGGGAATTGGTGAAGATTGACGAACGGGAGAAGAAAATAGTGGAATTGTCTCATGTTGTGGAGTCTGACCGGACAGACAAAAAAATGGACGGGGCATACAGAACACGGAACATACGGGATTTCAAAGCAGGGGAAAAATGCGGTTATCTTCTGGATATGGACCCGCGGTCCCTTGAAGCCCCGGTGTTGAGGGACGTGATCCTCGGGGCGAAAACCATTTTTGTCAACGCCGTCATGGGCCTGATGCCGTCGTTTTTCGAGGGCTCGCAGGCATTGTACCGCCTGATAGCGACAAATCGATCCGGGCGGAAACTGTTCGGCGGGGGGGATACCCTTCAGGAGCTCAAGAACCTTTGCCCGGGAATCTATCTGAAAGGACTCGACGAACCGGAGACTTACTACTTTACAGGCGGGGGAAGCGTGCTCGCAGCGATTGAGCAGGGAAGCCCCTATCGATTGAAACCCGTGGAAGCCTTGCTGGAAAAAACCGACGGGACTTCTGCCTGAAATCTTAAAAGAGGTATTCGGATTCACCGGGATCCGTTTCCCGCGCGTCGCAGGAAGAGGTTTTGCAATGTCCATCATTCCCATTTTTGATCCCGTGAGAGCGGGTCGACCCATGCGGGTCGCCGCCTTCCTGTCGGGTTCAGGCACCAACATCATGAAGTTAATTGAGCGGGAGAAAATGCTCAAGTCGGCGGAGGGCGCCTCGCCCTTTGAAGTGATTTTCATCTTCAGCGATCGATCGGACGGCGTTTCCGCCGGAGAGAAAATCGCTTGCGAAAACGGCCTTCCCTACGTTAGCTACGACATTCGAACCTTCTATCGGATGCGGTCTTTGAAGAAATCCGTCGGCACGCCGGAGGGCCTTTCGGCCAGGAAAGAATATGATCGTCCGGCCAAGACACTGGTGAAAGCCTTTGAAATTGATGTGATTGCTCTCGGCGGTTATATGAGTTACATTACCTTAGACAGGTGTGTGAATGTTCACCCTGCCGATCTGTCTATCCGTCTGCCGAATGGTCAGCGGAAATACGTGGGGGACCATGCGGTTCGGGATGCCATTGCAGCCGGAGAAACAATGCTCCGAGCGTCCACACTGTGGACGGATGAGGGGGTGGACACAGGCCCCTTGCTGATGGTGTCGGAAGCAATTCCTGTTGAATTGCCGGAAGCCCTCGACAGTTTGATCCAGAAAAGGGAGGTGTTTCTCCGGGTGGTGAATGCACATCAGGCACGCCTTAAAGCCGTGGGAGACTGGAAAATATTCCCACGAAGCATTGAGCTCATCGCCCGGGGCCGCTTTGGTTTTGACGAAAACCGAGCGCTCTATTTTGACGGCCACCCCGCACCCGAAGGGTATCGGGAATAGCCTGCTCGCATGTGGCGGTTGGATGGAGTTGCAGGGCTTGGATCCCTGCGAACCCCGCATCGGGGTCCGGGGAGACTCCGGAAGTCGTTTACGTTAACAGATCGGGCACGCCGTCTGTCGCAGGAGTGACAGGCGCCGAACCGTCATGGAATAGAACCGATTTTGGAGGGGGTGCAAGGCCTTTGAGGGAGAAAAGGAGACATGTCCGGAAGGCCCTTTTCATGGGGGTGCATTACACCGCGGCGGGGCGAAATCACAATGACTTCATCGAAAACATCAGCACGGGCGGTGCGTTCATCCAAACCCGCGGCCCCTTTTTCATCGGACAAAGGGTTTCGCTGGTTTTTCCCTTACCAAGCTACCGGATTCCCGTTAATATTACCGGAGAAGTTGTCCGGATTAGTCCTCAGGGAATCGGTCTTAAATTTAAGCTGATGGCGCCCGTGAACTCAGTGGGGGTCTTGAGGGAGTTGATCGCGGGAGAGAAATATTTTTTGGGTCCGCCGGAAAGTGCAAAAGGAATACCCAAGGCCGGAAGAAAAAGGGTTCGTTGGAAGGCTTCCGGTGCCCCTGGGGTGACGGGCTACAAGCTCTATTGGGCCGTCGGCGACGGGGTGGGTTATGAATCCGATTGTGCGGAGGTCGGGTATTTCAATGAGGCCGTCCTGCCCGATGATTTTCCTTCATTTCCTAAAGTTGCCGGGGAGATACATCTGGGACTGACAGCCGTCAATGATATCGGGAATGAATCGGATATGACGAAGTTTGCCGTTTCTTTTGATTTTACCGCACAGCGTGTTCAAATGTCCGAACAGCATGCTGAACGGCTTTCCTTTTATGACGTGGGTTGATGGAAAATGGCCGACTGGGTCGCTTAAGCTTATTTCCGGATGAAAGGACGTCTTTGATGGCAAATTTCGTATTCGTGCTGCATATGGATCCGGCTGCTGAATGAAAGGTGTCTAATTTTTGAGTCCATCGATTGGGGTTTCGTCATATTCCAATGAAGAAGGCGACCTCGTGAATATTCACCTCGGCCCCGATGAGCGGCATTTGGAGGATACACCCAAAAGACTCCGGCACGGTTTTTGGTCTCGTTTTCGGATACCCGCCCCTTTGGATTGCGCCGTACCTATTTGTCCTTCCCCGGAGCAGCAAAGCGAAAATGTACCTACCGATAGGTAGTATTCCCCTTGACGACCTCCTTTTCGATTATTAGAATTCATTTCAAAATCATTGTAAACCCAGCAAATTTGATGAAATCGCAAAAAGTGTCACCCCGTTGGAAATCCCGATGAATGCGGGATCTTCGAACGGAGGGCCAGCTCCTTCTTAAGTAATTGAAAAAACTGGATTCCGGTCTACACCGAAATGACGGAACAAGGTGATTTCCGACTTTTTATGCGCACATCAAATTTTGCAAACCGCATTTTGCTATGAAACGGATAACAAAAAAAGTTGATGAGAAGACGGCAAGAAACAGGCTCCTGGATGCGGGAACGGATCTTTTTGCCGAAAGGGGGTATAGCGGGACGTTTGTAAGAGAAATTGTTGCACGGGCCGGTGTCACCAAACCGGCGCTCTATTATTATTTCGAGAACAAAGAAGGAATGTTTCGCACGATCCTCGAAGGAGCCTCGGAGCAACAGAAGGCTATTTTGGCGGAAGTCTTCGAAATCCCGGGTACGGCGCTCGATCGACTTGTCTGCCTCTATCATCAAATTTATCAGGGGGTCATGGCGCAACAAAATCTGTTCAAATTGATTTATAATTTGGTCTTTGGACCGCGTCAGGGCGCTCCCGATTACGATGTCGATCAATATCACCGCCGGATGGTCGCCGCGATAAAACAGATCTATCTGATGGGAGTCGCTCGCGGGGAGGTGAGGGAGGCGGATGCGGAGGAGGTGGCTTTCCTCGTGTTGAGCCTGCTTGACTTCTGCTTTCATCTGGAATACGTGAACCCTGGAATTTCCGATCCGCAGAGGCCTGAGCGCTTGTTGCGTTTGGCGTTTGAAGGACTGGAACCCAGGGGCGCTTGTGAAGAAAAAGGGCAGTTGGAATATGAAAAAGACTGATTTCGGAACAAAGCTGTTACGTTTTTTCTGGGGGTTTTTCCCTTGGCTGATCGTCGGTTTGATTTTGGCTTTCATTATCGTTATGGGCGGTCGCGTGATTGAAGAACAAGGTCGGCTGGCGGAGGCGAAAAAAGCGGCCATGAAAAAAGAAATTCCCGCCGTAAGCGTGATCACGCTGACCCTGAACCCGGAACGGCTTGAGGATAAAATCAGTTTGCCTGCCCAGGTGGAGCCTTTTGAAGACCTGTGGGTGAAAGCTGAAGTCAAAGGGCAGGTGATCACGATTCCGGTTGAAGAGGGACAGGAAGTCACAAAAGGGCAAAGACTGGTCCGGCTGGATGACCGGGACTACCGATCCCATTTGGCTCGAATCGAGGCAAATTATAAGCTGGCCACGCTTGAATACGGCCGCTTTGAAACCCTCGCTAAACGAAACATCGCGGCAGCAAGCAAGTTGGATGAAGCCGAAGCCCGACTGAAGGAGTTGGAGGCGCAGCGCAGTGAAGCCAAGCTGGCATTGAGTCGTACCCGAATCAACGCGCCCATCTCCGGTCGCATCAATGAGATTAAGGCGAAAGTCGGCGACTTGTTGGACGTCAATCAGCCGGTGGCCCAAATTCTCCAGTACGACACCGTTAAGGTCACGGTGGGCGTACCCGAAAGTGATGTCGAGGCGGTGTCCACGCTGGAGGAAGCTGAGGTCGTCATCGAAGCCTTGGACAACCTTCGCGTAAAGGGCAAGAAGGTGTTCCTTTCCCGTCAGCCGAAGACCATGGCCCGTCTCTATGACCTCGAGCTGATTGTTCCCAACCCCGACGGCCGAATTCTCTCGGGTATGTTCGCGCGGGTGGAGCTTGTCAAAAAGGTATTTGATGAAGCACTGTCCGTTCCCCTCTACGCGGTGATCACCCATGGGGATGACCGTTTCGTCTATGTGGAAACGGATGGTCAGGTGGAAAAAAGACCGGTGCAACTGGGGGTCCTGGCCGGCTGGCAGGTCCATGTGCAAGCAGGGTTAAGTCCGGGAGAGCGCGTTGTCGTCGTTGGGCATCGATTTCTGGATGACGGCCAGACGGTCAAGGTGATCAAAAATGTGAGTCGACCGGAAGAGATTGTCCAGTCATGATCATCTCTGATCTAGCGGTTCGCAAAAGAGTCAGCGTCATTGTCCTGGCCATGGTGATTATCATCTTCGGCCTGGTCGCCTATCGCTCCCTTCCCCGCGAATCGGCGCCCGATATCACCATTCCCTACGTCTTTATCAAGACGCAGTATGCCGGTGTCGCGCCCGAAGACATCGAGCAATCAATCACAATACCCATCGAAAAGAAACTCAAGGGCCTGGAAGCGGTGAAGAAGGTCGTGTCTTCCAGTACCGAGGGTATAAGTTCCATTGTCATTGAGTTCGAGGCCGGGACCGACATTGATGATGTCCTTCCCAAGACCAAGGACAAAGTCGATTTGGCCGGGCCCGACTTGCCGACCGACCTGGAAGATGATCCTGAAGTGACGGAGGTGAATATCTCTGAGCTGCCGATTATCATCCTTTCCCTTTCCGGAACCGTCGGACTGGTGAGACTCAAGCAAATCGCCGACCAGCTCGAGGAAGATATCGAGTCCATTCCCGGGGTTCTGGATGCAGAGGTGACGGGCGGGTTGGAGCGCGAAATCCGGGTCGAGCCATTCCCCGACAAGTTTTCTTACTATGGCCTGGCGATCACCAGACTCCAGAAGGTCATTTCCGAAGAAAATCAAAACGTATCCGGAGGTGCGATCCGGATGGCGGACGGGAGATTTCAGCTTCGAGTGCCCGGAGAATTTCGAAGCCCCGAGGAGATTTACGGATTGGTGGTCGGGTTGCACGAGGGGCGGCCTGTGTACCTAAAAGACGTGGCACGTGTCGTAGATGGGTTCAAGGATGAGGAGGGGAGAGCCCGATTGGACGGCCGCCGGGCGGTCAACATCGCGGTCAAGAAGCGGGCGGGCGAAAATGTGTTGCGCATCACTGAACAAATCGATCGGCTCGTTGATTCTCAGAAGGCCAGGTGGCCCGCCGGAACGAAGGTGACAAAACTCATGGACCATGCCAAAGATATCCGGATCATGGTTTCCGACCTGGAAAACAATATCATCAGCGGCCTCATCCTGGTTATCGTTGTCCTCTTCTTTGTCATGGGCGTTCGCAATGCCGTGTTGGTCAGTCTGGCGATTCCGTTCTCCATGTTTCTATCGTTTTCGGTCCTTCATGCTCTGGGCATTACCCTCAATATGGTCGTCCTTTTTTCCCTCACTTTGTCGCTGGGCATGCTGGTGGATAACGCCATCGTCATCGTCGAAAATATTTTTCGGTACATGGAGCAGGGCGTGCCGCGTCTTCGGGCCGCGGTCAAGGCAACCGGAGAAGTTGCTCAACCGGTCGCCGCATCCACCGTCACCACGGTTGCGGCATTCTTTCCCCTCCTGTTCTGGCCGGGCATCATGGGCGAGTTTATGGCCTATCTGCCCAAGACGGTTATTATTACCTTGTCATCGTCGCTGTTTGTTGCGCTGGTCATCAACCCGGCTCTGGCGGCGTTTTTTCTGAGGCTTCCCGCGGGCCACCGTTTCTCAAAGATAAAGGCCGGCGCGGATGAGATCGAGCGGGCCGGGGAGGCGCCGATCACCGTCCGGGGGCCATTGCTGAAGGCGTACCGCCATCTTCTTAACGGCGCCCTTAACCACCGCCTGGCGGTCGTGGCCATGTCCTTGCTCGGCCTGGCGGCAATGGCAATGATCTGGTTCTATGAAGTGGGACTGGAGAAGCCGATCGAGTTTTTTCCGAATGTGGATCCGAACGCTATCTATGTCAATTTGGACATGCCCGAGGGGGCAGACCTGGAATACTCCGATCGAATCGCCCGGCAGGTGGAGCTGGCCCTCTGCAGGGGACACAGCGAAGGCCTGCCGCACAAAGACCCTGCCCAGTGCTACGATGATGAAGCCGAAAAAAAGATCCACACCCTGCGCAACGGCAACCGGGTGAACGGTCTGACGGATATGGCGAACGTGAAGCACATTTACACGAAAACCGTAGCGGTCATGGGCGGTCAATCCGCTTTCGAGGACAACGCGCCAAACCATATCGGCATTCAGTTCCACGACATGGAGGATCGGACCGAACCGTCCCCCCAGACCGTCGAAGAGATCAGGGAGCGGATTCAGAACATCCCCGGCGCTGAAATAAGCGTTGCCAAGCAGGAAGAGGGGCCGCCGACCGGAGCGCCGATCAATATCGAGATCTCGGGCGATAATTTTGATGTGCTGGGACGTATCGCACAACAAGCGCGGGGGGTGCTGGAGAAGATCCCTTTCGTCCAGGACATCCGGGACGATTATGTCGCCGGCGCGCCCACCGTTCAAGTGAGGGTCGATCGCCAGCGGGCGGCGCTTTTGGGTTTGTCCACGGAAGTCATCGGCTTTGTTCTGAAGGTGGCTTTCAACGGCATCAAGGTTTCCACATTTCGCGAGGGGGATGAGGACTACGACATCACAGTTCAGTTGCCCGAGTCGGATCGCCGGATGACCGATTTGCTGAGAGAACTCTTGATCCCGACGAATGAGGGCCTTGTGCCGTTGAGCACCATCGCCAATTTCGAGATCACGGGGGGGCTGGGTCAAGTGAATCGCATTAACCACGAGCGGGTTGTTACGGTCAAGGCCGATGTGGACGAGAACTACGTTCCCGGGCCCGTTGTCCGGGCACAGGCAGAGAAAATTATGTCCGATGCAACCCTGCCGCCGGGCTACAAACTGGTTTTCACCGGTGAGTTTGAAGAGCAGCAAAAGGCACAGGCGTTTCTATCCAAGGCCTTCGGCGCCGCGTTATTCCTGATTCTCCTCATCCTTGTCACCCAGTTCAACTCCGTCTCCCAACCGTTAATCATCATGACTTCGGTTATTCTCTCCCTGGGCGGCGTTTTCCTCGGTTTGTCCATCATGAACAAGCCCTTCGGCATCATTATGACGGGGGTGGGGGTCATTTCCTTGGCCGGTGTCGTGGTCAACAACGCGATCGTCCTCATCGATTACGCGAACCGGCTTCGCGAGCGGGGGATGGGCGTTCGTGAGGCGATTATCGCCGCAGGCTGCACCCGCCTGCGGCCGGTGCTCCTGACTGCGGTAACCACCATCCTCGGGCTTATGCCCATGGTGACGGGCATTGCCTACAATTTTCGAAAAATGGAATTGTCCACCGTCAGTGAGTCCACCCAATGGTGGAGTTCCATGGCCAGTGCCGTCATATTCGGGCTTGCCCTTGCCACGGTCCTGACCCTGGTTGTCGTGCCCACACTTTATTCGCTGGTCGCCACCGCCGGTCAAGCTGCGGAACTGGGTATCAGTCGACTCCGTAGGGCTTACTGGGCACCCTTTTATCGTCTCACCGGGAGCAAGCCTGAGGAAGAAGAGCCTGTTTGAGCCATCCGGTGGAACCCATGTGAATGGCCGCCCATACACCGGGGAGTTCTGCTGCGGTCTTCCGGAAGCGATCCCAACAAGTCGTTCCGTTCCGCTTCCGGGTCTTTTCAAAAACCTAAATTGATATCGGAATGTTACATTGCATTGACGGAGATAGGCGACGAAATCCACGAATTCCATTGAGTTGACAGCGGGTTTTGTTTTCCCTATATTTTCTGATACATGGTTTCATCGGGTGATGACCCCAAAAAGCCTGAGGATGTTGGACGCTTTTGACGCTGTCTTCTGAGTAAAGGAAACCGTATCATGCACCTGAAGAAAGTCACGCTTCTGCCGGAAAAATATCCAAACAAGGAATATTATCCCTTCAATCTGCCCACCTTTCATGAAACGAAAACCATTGTGTTCCAAGCGCCCGTCAGCATTTTCGTGGGGGAAAATGGTACGGGGAAATCGACCCTGCTCGAAGCGATTTGCCGGAAATGCGATATCCACATCTGGCGGAGCCTCGAGAATACGCGCTTTGAAAACAACCCCTACGAGGAGGCGCTTTACCGGTTTATTACCGTTGAATGGATGGATGGTGTTGTTCCCGGATCGTTCTT
>Ga0180434_10007961_pt1 | contig 11821 bp, 15 predicted proteins | sample SS_ome_7_FD_132453 | JGI IMG/M metagenome (GOLD analysis project Ga0180434, IMG submission 132453) | Hypersaline lake sediment archaeal communities from the Salton Sea, California, USA - SS_1_D_2 metaG | ecosystem: Environmental > Aquatic > Non-marine Saline and Alkaline > Hypersaline >... | reverse complement strand
TTCATATGTGTACATTAAAAAAAAAGATTAGAAAACAAATCTTTTTTAATGCAGACGCCAAAGGAAGCAGATGTTGAAAGTTTGCATGAATCAGATCTTGACGAAAGCCCGCAAGTCACTGAAGAAGTTCACTATAACGCAAAAGGACAAGTTACTAAGCGTATCCGCAAGTTTAGGATGCCATCTGTGACTTTTAGCCACTGTAAGGTTAGCTTTAAGTTCTACAAAGATGATGGACGGTTTATTGAACAATTCAGTCAGGATTCTGACGATGATAGTGGATCATAATTGGCGAGCAGATTCGGACATCATTTCACCCAACATAGCGTAGAGTTGCGTATTACTTACTCGAACTCGCCGAGTTCCAATGTATGCACCGATTGCGGCCGCCGTCAAGGCAACTCCAACATTCGTTAATAAAGCTGTTATCTTGTCTTCTTTGTCCATACGCCTTTCTAGGCTCTTTCGGCCTTTCCCAAATTCTTTTCCTATACTCTTAAAGGCTTTCGCAAGATCTTCTAGGTGCCCAAGTTTGCTCAAAAGGCTGTCCAACTGATTTTGATCAAGTTTGCGCAGCAGGTCACGAGCCTGGTCCAGGGCTTCTGGTTCAGCTAGATCGACTTGGGGCGCTTCGCTTGTAGCACCGGTTTGAATCCAAGCTTCAATTCGGTTGCGATCCTCATCACCACCAACAAACCTAATTATTTTTAAGTGCTCTGTCAGAAGTGACTTGAGTTTCTCGACAGTTACGGGAAGTTGTAAAAGTAAGGCTTGGGCGAGCACAACCATGTTACGTGCCTGACCGGGCCAAAACCCACCGGGTCGTGGAGCACCTTTAATCACCCGCTTGAGGAATTTAGCTTCCTCAGAATCCTCACTTGTGAATATCGTCTGGCCATCACCGAGTTTTTTCTGCTCATCCTGTATTCTTGACCAAAATATTTTCCATAAATTCTCGCCACTATATGATCCTAAGTCCCACTTCCAGGGAAAGCGGCTGGGTACTCCAGGGTTTGCTTCTAAAAAGTTTTTCCGTACTGCATTTTGGTACCCAGCTGCTATCAAGCAGATTTCACCTTCATGGGTACTCAGAAATTGAATCATTTCTGTGATAGCCTCTTTGCCATATGCCCCTGTTAGTGAATAGGCCTCGTCCAGTAACGTTACGCGATCTAAGCCTTGTACCATGGCTGCTCGAGTTTTAATAGCAGTTTTACCAGCATATTCACCCTTAAAGTCCGCAGCAGATGTTTCCAAGAGGGCGCCGCTCATCAGACCTAGTCCCACAAATATTTTGGCAATCTCTCGAGCTACGGCTGTCTTGCCAACACCAGGTGGTCCAGTCAAAATAAAGTTTAAACTATTCCCTAACATGACTCTGGGGTTCTGAATAGTTTTGTCTACAATATTCACCATGGTTGACAAGTACTTTTTCCGACTTCCAAAATTCATTATTTTTTCAAAGCCTTTCAGGCCTCTCAACAACTTTCTGTTGGGTGAGGAGCTATTACCGACACCTAGGCTCTCAAGACATGCCTTTATGTGTAAGAGTTTTTTCTTAATTTTCATGCGCTTTGATTCCGCTTGGGATCGAGGGTGATCCTTAATGTCCTCGCTACTGGGTCTAGATTCAACTCCCATGAAGGCACGGGTTGGAGGTATACCTTCGCAAGGATCCCATTCTTCGTTGGGCATCTTGGCCTTCGTGCTTTCCTCGGACTTCTCCAGGTCTTGATCAACATCAAGGATTACGAGTTTCTGTTTTTCATCCTCCTTAACCTTAGTCTTTAATCTCTTGTTATCTTCATAATATTGTGTCTTTGGCTTAAGTCCGTAAGAGCACATGAATTTCTTGAAACTTTCCTCTTCTCTCAAGAGTTCATACGTAGCGTCATTGAGCATTTCCTGATACCGATCGCGTTTGTGTTCTAAAATTTTACGAAAGCTTTCTTTAGCCTGTTCCTGATATTCTGTATTAGATTCTAGTTTTCTTATGAGGACTGCTATTGTTAGTTCTCCCTGGGTTTTTGGAGTCTTTGATTCCTCCTTGGATTCCATGGTTTGTCTTAGAGGTATTCAAAAATGATGAGCGTGGGTATGTTGCCCAATAATTCAATGGTTTGTAGGAGCGTAAATGCTTTGCGTATTTTGGTCAAAGGCTCATAAACATCCCACCAGTAGCTTCGAATCTGAGAGTCCTTGGGAAGCTCTAAATAACATTGTTCAACTCTTTGAAGCATTGTCTCCTGGGCCTCACGGCTATGCCAATGGGAAGTCATCTAGGAAAAACTCAACCCGAGCTTCATCCCACGAAAACTTCAGGCTGCGGCCACAAATCACTAATTTAGCCATTTTTTGCAACTCAAAGTTTGTTTAATGAAGACTTTAAGAGGCATCCAGGTGTACGTGGGCGAATTGAGGCGCAACCACCGCCTGGCAAATCAGGCACCGCTTGAATCCTGGGCCATAGTCCACGAGCTTTTCCGACCACTTGTTCAGGCGCATGGTTCGTTGCCAGTACTCTTGCAAGCAGCTGTCTCTGGGCATTATCTGGCCACTATAGCGTGATTGAAACCAAGGAGACAAGAAAAGATCCAAGGTCGCCTTGGCGTCTGCACCAGCCCGATGAGCATCTGGAAATGCATGTCCATGGGCTTTTTCATATACCACCGCGAGCTTGCGCTTCTTAAGTTTTTTGTCAAGCTTGAGGATTTGAAGCGTATCAACAATACCCTTAAACTTGAACATTTCAAGGATTCCATAACGACGAAGCGTTTCAAAAATAAAAGGCAAATCAAATTGCTGAATGTTGTGCCCCACTAAGATAGCATTTTCGGCACCATGTTGTCTCATCCATTGTAAAAACTTGCAAAGCGCGCTAAACGGCGTAAACGCGCGATTATGCAACATTTCTCCTGTAATATGACAGAAGGACAAGATGCGCTGACTCGGAGGGGTTTCAGTCTTCACTAAAAGGCTCAGGGGTTCATTGGTGTGTATAGTAGATGCACCGTACTCTAAGATCTCGTTTTTACGAAAAGAGAAGCCCGTAGTCTCAAGATCCACCGCAATATACTTATTAGTCATTGTAAAGTGGAAAGTCTAAGAAGAATTTATTATGTTCTTTGCAGTTTTAGTAAGCATTTCCATTTCTTGAACAAGCGTTTGGAGGCGTCGCTTTAGCGCGAGTACCTCTTTGTCATGGTTCGCATTGCGTTTGGGAAAACCTTGAAAGAAGATGAGATTGTTGATGTTGGTGTTTTTCGAATCGCCATCGAGATATCCAATATGATCTTGAACATCTTGCGGAAAAAAAGTTATCATGGCCGCGCGAACATGTGTCACATCATCCGGTGGTGACAATAGTTGGAAAGGGAAAGCGCGAAGACGAAATTGACAAAAGTCATCGTGAAGATAAGGACGAAAGCCAGTTTGAAATTCTCCGTAGAGTGGATGAATATCCATTGCGCAAAAGAGTGGAAAGGTTTCCGGAGTTTCCGGAGTTTCCGGAGTTTCAGGGGTTTCCGGAGTTTTTTTGACGCTTCTTCCTTCTCTTTTTCTTCTTTTTGGGTGTCAGCAACGGTTCAAAGAGATGTGCGTCACTATGGTATGTCGTGTGGGTCGGAAGCGCTTTTCGACACTCTTGCCAGTACGGTAGGGCGGCTTGGTAATCTTGAAGTTTCACAAGGGCTGTGTACATTAATTGCTTCGGTAATATACCATAGTTAGCCTCCGATTCGTACAGTTGTATATTACGTGGAGTGGCCATCAGACCCGCCAAGAAGCCTCTCATCTGGGCCCATTTACCTTTGGCTTGAGCAATGTACGCCAAGCGCAACCAAGGTTCCCGACGTGATGCATCGTAATCCAAGGCAAGAAGGTACCGTTCCCGAGCTTTATCCAACTTTCCCAAGTGTACATAACAAATCCCACAGTACACGGCGGCTTGACTCATTTCAGCACACCAACCATGAGTGCCGAAAAGGCCTTGTTCAAACATCTTGATGGCTGCTGCCCATTTTTTGTTGTAGTAAAGGCGCCGGGCAAGGTAGAAGTGGCAACGATGTGATTGGGGATTCTCCTTCCAGTCCATATACATTGGAACCAGGTATGCACGTGCGGTGGTTGTCTGACGAATGTAAACAACCTTAAGCATCGACTCTGGAATAGGCGTTCGAGCTGCTGGGGGCACTTTAGCATCGGGTAGGGCTTGCAAAAATTCATGAGCCCGGTGTCGATATGTCCAAGATCGGCGATCATAGAATCGAACGCTGTTATGTTTGTTGTGAAGTCCGAGATAATGGGTGATTGGGTAAAGACCACCAGCTTGCATCATCCTGTTGAGAGCTGGGATGTCCATTTGGTGTACCTGATCACCTGAGTCCAAGACGAGAATTTGATCGCAACGGGTGTGTCTGGCGGCAGCATTGCGTGCTCCTCCAAAGTCAAAGAAGAGGGAAGGTTCTTCTGCAGGAATATGCAAATCCTTGGCCATTTGCTTTGCTTCCGCGTCGCTTTGTTGAACTCGAAAACGTTCCCCCAGCCTAACCACGGTTGCACCCAACTTGCGAGCAAAATCTCGGGTCCCATCAGTGGAAGCAGAATCAGCGACGACCCAATTACCGCCAGCTTTGAGGAAAGGTTCTAAACTCTCAGCCAGAACACTCAGACGCTTGGTTTCATTGCGAACCAAAGTCACTATACTGAATAGAGGACGTTCAGACATGTTATTTCTTTTAAAGATTTACAGTCTTGACCTTGGTTGACGGCGCAATCCAAACAAACGCCAAGCCAGCGCAAATAAAATAGAAGGTTTCTGGCGGGTTTGCTTTTTCCGAGGAAAATAATAAAACATGAACCGCTTGGAGGTCTTGATGCTTTTGATGGTAATATTACAATTTGTGCTAGTCTTGGGATTTGTAGGAGGCGTAATATTTGTGGGAGTTAGTATTTCGAACCTTGCCAAGAACTTGGGAGAAAGCGTCGGACAAGGAGTGGTTCAAGAAGGTGCGAACCTGATGCAGGATGTTTGGTCCAGCCTTAGACCTGAGGAGGGGGATGGACTCACGGAATCGTAGGGAGGAGCAGATGGGACTGGGGACGGGTAGACTCGACCTTCCTGTACAATCCGAGCGTCATGGAATCCATTGCTGGTGGCGAATTCACGCATGTCCCGGACGCTTGACGCTTGATTACAAAGAGAACAAATAGGCCTAAGATTGTCAACGTTGGTTGCACCACCCACATGTTCTGCCGTTACATGACCATAATGACAATCAAACACATCAATGAGCTCGCGATTACACGCATAACATTGAGCATAAAAAACAGCTCCCATATACTTTAGCCACACCTCTTTTTTTAAACGGCGGTTGATATATGCTTTGCGCCTTTTCTTTGGTTTTTTGCCAGTATCTGGTGAAGGCCGCGCGCGTTTTTTAGTGCTTGTCTGTCCCAGGAACTCGGCTGCTGAACGCGTTTCTTGAGGCGCCCCCGGGTGACCTTTCGATTCTTTAAAGTAGCTCCACATGTACGAGAACATATGTTCAACTTTATCTTTATATGCATGTAGAACAAACATGAAACGCAAGCGTGCTTTGAAGCAAACCACACTCACCAAGTTCTTTGGAGCCAAGCCACCCAAGCCACCCAAGAAGACCTCCGCTAACCCCAGTAGGGAGAACCAAGCCCTTCCCCAATGCTTGCAGAATCTTGTTTTCTCCTACCTTCCAATTATCTACTATAATAACCTGCGACTCAAGTGTTCTCGCCAGCATTGTTGGTGCGCAGATTATATACAAGAAGGGTACTTACCGCGTTCTCGTTGTTCTTCACAACGAGTCTTAACGGAAGCGTGTCGCAAAGGGTATCTAGTGGCTTACCGGGACGCCTTAGCCAAGGGCGCACGAACATCGGGCACGGATGTTGCTATTGCGTCTCAACATGGACACTTGGAACTTATCAAACTCATGGCGCGAATTATGGATCATTTCCCAACACAAGTGGCTCTCAGGAACGCCGAATATTATGAACAACGCGAAACCCTCAACTGGTTAACTGGTCAACTCAAAAATCCGCACATTATCAAACTCTACGCATGATCCTTCAACATTCTGAAGTTCAAGCAGGACCCTAAAATCCTAAATCTAGGGCTGGGACTAAAATGCCCTAAATGATTTTTGAGGGAAAATGACGTTTTTAAAAAATTTTCAAAAATGTGAACCAGAATTTTTTTTTCGCGGCGGCAGCTCGCCTAATCCTTTAATATCATCAAGTTTAAACAGGGGAGCTGGTAAACCTTGGCATTACCGGGTATTTCAATCTGGCCCAGGCTAACTTGCGTACTCCCAGATAAGTGCATTCAGCTCTCGAATCTGTAACGGCGATTCCGCGGTTATGCGATCCACCATGCAGCCGCAAGGACATGAAGGCAGTTTGCCATGAGTAATCTTGTCGAAAGATTCGTCAAATAAAAGAAATGTAAAGTCTCGGAGACGTTCTACAGTTAAGATAAAGAGTTCGGGGTTTGGGGCGCGCGGAATGGGTTGGGAATTCCGGCAGACTTCCACGTCGTTCGCAACACGATTAAAAAGTGTTAGCATTTTTTGCATTCAAACCAATCTTTCTATGCGTAAAGATGCAACCACATGATACAAAGAGCCACTATTACGTTGCAAAAATAACAAAGGATTTGGGGCCGGGCCAGCTTGATGTTTTACTTCGAAAGTGCAAACTTCATCAAACGTGACGATTTCATCAAATGATGACGGAGTGTTGTACTTGGGTTTGGCAATTGAAGCAACGGCCAAAATAGTGTTGTCTGATTTCATTAATGCTGCGTATCCAGCAATCTCATAGCTTGGAATGATAGTATCTCCAAATAAAATCGAGAATCCACTCAAGCGATATGATCCTGGCTGAACTGTGAATTCAGTACTACCATTCCATTGAATACTTGACCCCCCGGAATAAAGCAATGTGTTGAATTGTCTTGCGGTAAATCCTCCAGGATACGTTATTGTATTCGATGCCCGCACCTGCACACTTAACGCATCCAAAGATTGTGTACGTAATGGTCTTGAAATTACCAAAGTTCCATTATCATCAGATGTGATTGTAGTTGATCGGACTTTGAGTTCGCAAGTTTGAATTTTGCGGCGAGTTAAATCTTTGCATTCCTCCATAATATATGTTCAAAATGATTTTGTTTGTTTTTTACCCAACATTTTTTTCCAAACAATGCAGGAGTCAACAAAGAAGGAGGTTTTTCTCAATGGAGTGGATGCTGAGATTAATGAAGAGTCATCGCATTTCCTCAGAATGGTAACGCCCGAACTTTTGGATCAATTGCCTAAAATGCCAACCGCATCTACATCCTCATGGCACGCATCTCGTATGATGTTGCGCGCTGCTATCATCAACTTTTATCGCTCCTTTGACGTGGAAAGGTACGCAAAGGCGTTCCAGGAGTCCAAAGGGCAAATCGATGACATTACCAAGTGTGTTTGGGGGCGCTCTTGTAATTATCGCAAAGCCTACCATCGCAAGAGGCAAAAGGCTCGCAACACGCGCAAGCTGTTGGAAGCGGAATATAAGAAAAAAGCGCGTCATGAAGTCTACAAGTTGCGACGAAGCCAAGAACGCCAAGTTCAAAAACAACTGAGACGCCAAGCCAACATGTTAAAGAATCAAGCCGCCGCAATCGCCGACATTCGTGCATCATCCATGGCCTGCTGCCTGGGACTGATTCTCATTGGTATCACTTCGATTTTAAGCAAAGCTTAATAAAAGAACAATACTCATGTCTGCAAAATTTGTATATGATAATGGTCGGTGGGAATGTAAACTTCAGCACAGGCGGTGTCAGGCAACTAACAAGAGGGGTAGTCAATGTTCTAGGATTACTCAGTTGACGTTACCATACTGTTGGCAACACTTACAAACTCAGGCAAACCTAGTCATAGGGCCAACCACTTTAAGGGGGTTTGACTTTATAGGCCTGTTTGCGTGTGGCCGAGACTTTAAAAGGGGGGACACCATCATTGAGTATGTAGGATCCCAAACTGACCCCAAAAAGTTTCAGGAAAGATACCCAGGGGATCGACAAATCGCTCCATACGCTATGGGTTTTTTGGATGCGGCATGTACCAGAGGTGCTGGATCCATTGCTAACTCGTGCGGAACTACCCTTAGACGGTGCAATGCCGAATATAAGGATGGTAAGGATGGGAAAGTTAACGTGGTTGCCACCAAACGCATTAAAAGTGGGCAAGAAATATTAGTAAATTATGGTCACGAGTACTGGCTCCCAGATAGCGAGCATCTCCCGCATAAGACTCAGAATCGGGGTAAACCATACAACACGCTAAAGTACAAGTGTCGCAAGAAGAGCAGGAAACGGACCGGACGGGCAAAGCGGGCGAAGGCAAAGCGGGCGGGTTAAAGATGTTCCAAATTCTCCTAAAGTTTCCACTTAAGCGCACCGCGGCCCCACAATTTTTTTTTGTTTAACGCTGAACATGCTAAGCTCCTCGTCATCATCATCGTCTCAAGCATTGGGTCAATTCCTGACTCGAACCTTCAATGGTCATGAGATCAAGCAACGAGTCGAAGATGGATTCGTTGATGCCACGGCGATGGCACGTGTGGGAGGTCGAAAAACCAAACATTATCATGAAAATAAGGCCACAAAGAAACGAATCGAGGCAATTTAAGAGTATTTGCAAGAAAAGGGACATGATTCGAAGGTATGACTTATATAAAATATACCGAGTTTCCGACTTTTTGTAAAAGGTCGGAATTTCCGACTTTTTGTGAAAAGTCGGAAATCCCGACCTTTTAAAAAAGCTTAAAATACATTACTAACATAAACAACCAACCAGGTTTATAACAAATTAATGTACTTACTTACTTGATTTAGGTTACTGATGTGAAAAGGGGACGTAATGGGTCAACTTGGTACCATCCTTTATTAGCGCTTCATTTTGCCGCCTGGCTTCATCCGCGATTTGGCGTGATGATGGATGTTTGGTGCGCTCGCTTTATCTCTGGAGATGCTACTCTCATCCGTGACGTGGCTCGCCGCGTCGATGAAGTCCACGGAACAAAGTCGCTTGTGACGCATACCATGGTGGACCGCAAGGAGCATGACGCCAAGCTGGCGGAGGCGCATGAGGCCGCGGCTCGTTGGCAATCCCAAGTGTTCCAACTACAACAAGAGGTTAAAGAGATTGCTTCGAAACAAGCTCAAGCGTTCCTGCAAATCCAAGACGCGCGCCAGCAAGCCACTGACGCCCGCGTCAAGTACGAACAAAGCAAGCTCTACTGGGATGACTATGGAAGTCAACTGGAAAGCAAGATTCGCACACTGGGCGCCGAGCTGGACGAAGATGTGCAGGTCCTTCAACTTTCAAGAAAGCGCAAGTTGCGGGAAATCCAGCATACGTTGCACGTCGCCGAGGACATGGAAGCTAAGATGCTCCAAGAAGGTGATGCTGAATCAATGCCAACTCGTTACATTGCGCTTCGCGGCGTTACCGAAGGCTCGAGTGGGCGCACGAACAAGGGTATCAGGGAGCTAAACAAGGCGGTATTTTACGCGATGGGGCAAAACGTGGCACGCTATTCCAGGCATTATGAGATTAATCGTGACCAACTCTATACTATTTTGGAAGAGATTCTCGATGATGAAGTAGAAGAATCGGGGGTCAAATCTATTCGAAGCAACATTAGCATTTTCACGATGATATGTGGCCACATCAAGAGATCTCATGGGCTTCGCTACTCGACTCATCTCAGCCTACGAAAAATGTACAAATACTGCAGAGACTACAATGCCTGGGTTGTCGATCGAGATTTACCAGAGAAGTATAGACTCATTCAACAAGATGATCTAGCCTCACTTCTGGGTTATCAGGGTTACCAAATGCCCCGTCTCCCTCGCTACGAAAGCTGCGACATCCGCAACTTTTTTTCACACATTGAATAAAAAAAATGATTACAACTCTCGATCCTCGAAACCCAATTGCCTACCAATGGGCTCCCATGTCAGTTTTAGCAGCTCCCATTGATGGTATGCCAGGGGGGCAAATATTTTTATCTTATCAGGGAAGATGCCTGGAACATAACACCGATGATGGGACTTTTGGTTTTTCAGAAACGTGTAATCCTGGAGACTTGAGGCAGTGGTGGACATACCTGGGTAGCAATGCTAGGCCAGGTACTAACGCTTCCCCGGGAGCGCTAAGTACATATGGGTTTGGGGTACGGCTGAGATTAGATTCAAGTGTGTGTGAAGATAATGTGTTAGTTCCCAGTAATGTTGGTGATTCGACATATTGGGTAACTGAAAATAGCGTCTTTGATGTTACATGTGGGATTTACCTGGTACCTACTGATGATTTTACGGGTCTAAGACCGGCCCAGAATAACCAGGAAGCCCAACAATGGGAGGTGATTGTGGCAACCAGACCAGTCTACGAACCGTTAGAGACTGGGGATTATGTAATTAGTTTTCAGGGTAAAAATCTCTGGTTTGATGATGATGGAAAACCAGCATTTGTATCTCCACTACCCAGTCATGTTTGGCACTATGATAACGAAGAAAATAGCCTCGCGATCCTCAACCATCGACCGATCCTCTACTTCTCTAGGGACACATTAAATAACGTAATGGTTTTATTGGATCAAAACCCAGCAGACACCAACATCGTATACGAGCTTTCTCAAGGGCGCATTGCATCTCTAAATACAACAAACTATTGCTTGGACCCAGAAACATTGGGCTTCCAAGACTGCCTCAATGTACAAGAACTTCAGGTCTCACCAGCAGAAATTATAGTGTCACCAGAACCACTAGATGAAGGAACATATATCATATATACCACCGACGGATGCATGCTTGACCAGGATGCGCGCCTTGTTCGCGCTGAGTACCCTTTGGTGCGATGGATGTACTTGCCGGACAGCGGGCGTATTTGTTTGGAAAATAATCCCGCGCTTTGCTTGTCCTGGAATGCTGAATGTTGGGACCTGGATGCCGCCCTGACAGTTGGACCTCCCAATGAGGAAACCACAGACCGATTTATTCTGGGTGAAAATGCGCTGTACGACACAGTTTGCCAAGCCGCGTTTGCACCCATGGGAACTGATAAACTTTTGCCATCCGCGTATATGTCAAGCGTTGTTGCAAAAAGTGCTCAAGATTCTGGGCAAGTCGCCTGGTACTGGTGGTTTCTCTTGATAATCTCAGTGCTAGCTATTATTATCCTTGCGGCTCTGAAAATGAGTGTATGGAGAGGGCAAAAACCATGGATTTGGGGGATCATTGCTGTTTTGGCAAGCGCGGTCATTGTGACCACCATCTACATAATCATTCAATCTAAATAAAGTTTTATTCGTTTGATTTTGACTTTTCTTTAATCTCCTTGCAGCTTTAATAATTGTTTCGGGATTACATTTTACCAACTCATCATAACCTTCTTCTAACGCATCCATTTTCAAAAATGTGTACCGAATTTTTTTCCGCGGCGGCAGGTTTAAATCCGAGAATCCTAAATTTAGGTCCGGGACTAAAATGCCCTAAATGCTTTTTGGGATTTTTTGGGGTTTTTCAAAAATTTTCAAAAATGTGTACTAAAATTATTTTTTTGGCGGCGGCAAGACCTTTAATTTCTTGGTATTCTTCAGTCTAAAGCTTGCAACGTTTATACCCGGTAATTTCCCGGAATTTCGTGGTCGGGTTTGAATCCAAGAATCCAAGAATCCTAAATTTAGGTCTGGGACTAAAATGCCCTAAATGCTTTTTGGGATGATTTTGGGT
>Ga0180434_10007959_pt1 | contig 11823 bp, 9 predicted proteins | sample SS_ome_7_FD_132453 | JGI IMG/M metagenome (GOLD analysis project Ga0180434, IMG submission 132453) | Hypersaline lake sediment archaeal communities from the Salton Sea, California, USA - SS_1_D_2 metaG | ecosystem: Environmental > Aquatic > Non-marine Saline and Alkaline > Hypersaline > Sediment... | reverse complement strand
GACAGCATAGGGAGGAAGGTTGCCACGTAGACCAGTCAGGCAGGATTCCACAGCCATGCCGCCCATAGCGTCGACAGCATTGTCAGTGTGAGCACCCATATGCGGCGTCACAATCACGTTGGGATGTCCTAGAATCGGGTCAGTCGGATCGACGGGTTCCTCCCAGCAGCCATCGAGAGCCACCCCCCCGAGTCGATCCTCCTCAAGTGCTTCGATCAGTGCCACCTTGTCAATCAACTCGGCGCGCGCCGTATTGACAAGGATCGTGCCCTCCCCGAGCTGCTTCAGGAAGCTGCGGTCCACCATGTGCCGCGTCGTGGGCAAGAGGGGAGTGTGAAGCGTGACGATCAGGCACTTGGGGAGCATCTCTTCGAGGGAGACCATCTTTACCCCGTGGCGCTTGGCAAAGGCCCATGGGGGCGCCGGGTCACAGGCTAGCAGTTCACAACCAAAGGCCTTCAATCGGAAAGCAACTTCACGCCCGATCGCGCCTAGCCCCACGATCCCAACGGTTTTTCCGTACAGACCCCATCCATCGGCACGGGGCCACTCTCCGCGACACGTTGCTGCCCCGGCATTGCAGATGGATCGAGCCAAAGTCAGCACAAGGCCAACCGTCAGCTCCGCGACAGATGTAGCATTAGCACCTGGTGTGTTCGTCACGACAATGCCCTTCGCGGTTGCAGTGCCGACGTCGACGTTGGAGGTCCCGGTGCCGTAGCGCGCGATCACCCGCAGCCGATCTGCTGCCTCCATTGCACGTGCGTCAATCTCGTCTAGGCCAGCGATGTACCCGTCCACATCGGAAAGGAGCTCCCTGAGCTCCCATGCCTTCAATGGCCGATCTTTCGGGTTATAGACAATTTCGGAGACCGAGGTCTCCAGTAAGCGTCTGATGGATGCCTCGACCTTGCGAAATGACCGAGGGGTGACGAGCACACGACACATGTTCAGCGGACGCATGCTATTGTGCCCACTGCTTGACGAGTTCATGTCGCTTCCACCAGACATCCTGTAGTTGCTCATAGATCGCCTTGTATAACTCGTACAGCTGTCGGTACTTTTCGGTAGCCACCCGGTTCGGAGTATGCTCCCGTTCGATCCGGATGACCTGATCCATGGCGTCCTCAATGTCATCATAGACGCCGCAGGCTATGCCAGCCAATACGGCCACACTGCGAGCGCCAAACTCGACGCCTTCCGGCACAAGGATCCTCTGCCCAGTACAATCAGAGAACATTTGGGACCAGAAGGCACTTCTCTTGCCTCCACCGGAGATATACCATTCTTCGATCTCGACGGGGATCTGGGCGTAACAGTCAAGCATCGAGAGCGCAGCTCCCTCGTAGACAGCGCGCAGCAGGTGAGCACGCGTATGCTCAATGCTCACGCCAAAGAACTGGGCACGAGCTGCCGGGTTCAAGAAGGGAGCAATGACGCCAGTCGTGTTCAGATAAGGATGATAGACGATCCCCTGCGCCCCGATCGGGATGTTGCCTGCCACTTCCTCAGCCCAATCATAGACGGACCGCCCCGCCTTCTCCGCGGACGCCTTCTCTTCCGCACAGAACTGGTTCAGGAACCATTCCAGATTGATGGTCCCCGATGTGTTGATCATCGACCGGATAATACCTCCACCAGCCGATGGAGTCTGCACACCCACTCCGAAGGGCTCGAACGTCGGTTCCTCCGTAATGAAATTGTTCAAGAAGCTGGTACCAACCACTGAGCAAGCCTGTCCAGGCTTGTAAGCCCCGGCACCCAGTGTTGAAGCAGCAACGTCCACCATGCCAGCCACCACCGGGATGTCGCTGGGCAAGCCTGTCTGTTCCGCCACGGAGGGTAAGATAGAACCCGCTACGTCCCCGGAGTCCAATATCGGTGGGAATAGATGTTCAGTACCTGAGACGCCGCAGAGGTCCAGTACCTCTGACGAATACCTGGTCTCTCGGATGTCGTACGGCAAATAGGCAGCGTCAGTATGATCAGTGTGAATCTCTCCGGTCAGGCAGTACCGGATCCAGTCTTTGCAGAACAGAGACCAGCGAGCCCTCTGTAGCGTCTCGGGCTCGTGCTCTTCGAGCCACCGCAACACAGCGACGGTGTAGCCAGGAAAGATGATGTTGCCCGAGATCGCAAATACCTCGTCCATGACATCACTCCGCTGCCACTCCCCTATGATCTCCGCTGCTCGCCCATCATTCCAGAGAATGGCATTGCGCACTGGCTCGGCGTTCTCGTCGACCAACCAGCTACTGCAACAAGTTCCCGTCGTCCCCACACCTTGGATCCTACCATCCTTGATGGCCTCATCCGCGGTCACTTCTCTCAGAGCATCTTTGACCTCTTCCCAGAGATCGTGCATAGACAACTCAGACCAACTGGGATGCTCCCTAATGATTGTTGGGCGCCGTCGGCTGATCGCGACCTCGGTCCCTTGCCTGTCAAACACGACACACTTGAGAACCGACGTGCCGACATCGATGCCAAGCAGATAGGGCTCAGGCATAGTATGATCTATCCTTTCCAGGAGAATGCTCGCGCCGGATTGTGTATCATGATCTGCTCCACGTTCTCCACGGAAATCCCTTCTTCCAGCATCCAAGGGACGAATCGCCATAGGATGTAGGTAAGGCCCGGCCCATTCCCAAATCCATAGCTCGGCCAGTAGGATTTCCGCGCCCAGTCACCCGATAACAGGATCTGATCGCCATGGCCGGTCTCAATTAGGCGCCTAATGAAGTTGATGCGCTCGATGTCTGGTGCGTATTTCTCCTTGCTGATCTGATCGAATCCCATGAAGACCCCAGTGTCCGCAATGGCGCTATGCAGCTCCCAGTCGAGATTTCGATCGAGATGCCCGATCACGATGTGTGAGGAATCGACGCCTCCTTCTCGAAGAGCCTCGATCTGCTCCAAAGCATATGTTCCGGCATCTGTATGGGTCGAGACCGGTGCTCCAGTCGCAAGATGTGCTTCTGCCACCGCCTCGAAGACCTTCTGCTCAGTGTCTGTCATGCAGTTCTCGCTGGTCGCTGCTTTCAGGACTCCCGCACAGATGTCAGTGTCATCCATTCCCTCTGTGAGATCGCCGACCATCGTATCGACGAGTTCGGAAACGGTCTGGTCCGACACCATATGGCGGGAGAATTTGTCCTTGTGATGGCCCGTGACGGCAATGACGTGGACGCCGGACTTCTTGGAGATCTCCCGGAGCCCCTCTGGGTCGCGGTTCACGTCAGGAGTTGACATCTCCACGAAAGCCTGTCCTCCGGCGGCCTTGAAGGTTGAGAGTTCTTGGACGGCAACGTCAATGCTATCCAGGCGCAGATCCGGATCTTGTGCTGCGTACGGAGGCGGCGGGCACCATAGTAGGTGGTCATGGCTGTAGGTGATACCCAATTCGTCAGGCGAGATGCTCCCAAGTACGGTCTGTATCCTTCCCATTTCTAGATCGGGGCTCCCCATTCCCTAAGAATGTCTTGAACAGTCGAAACATCCACGTCCTGCGTGGAGCTATTGGCATCCAGTGCCTGAGCGGCCGCGATACCTGCAGCTTGCCCCATGCCCATCGCCGTCGCGGAGGACCGGGCCGAGGCATGTGCGTCGTGGGTTGCAGATAGGCAGCGGCCTGCGACAAGCACGTTGTCCAGACCTTGAGGCAGGAGGCAACGATAGGGGATCTCGTAATAGCTGTGGTCCTTCACATAGACCCAGCGTGTGTCCGTCCCCGCGTGGTGATCTTCAACGGGCATCCCACAACGAGCAATCGCATCCTCAAAACGGTGACCTTCTAGTACGTCGTCCACGGTCAAAACATAGTCGCCAATGGCTCGACGGGCTTCCCTTACGCCCAGCGTGGAACCTGTCTTTGCTAGATAGGCATTCTCGAATCCAGGAACTCGCTCCCTGAGAAAGCGCTGGTATTCCATCACCTGTCGTCGCCCCTCAGTCTCGGCGGCCGATATCTCCTCGATGTCCGTCGTGTCGACGTTTGCCATGCGGGTCATGTTTGTTTCGATCATGCCTGGAAAGGGCGTCGGATGCCATGACCCCTCGGTCCGCGGAAGATCGTAGGCCCCGCTCGCGTGCGCCTCGCGCATTGCCTCCCACATAGCCTGCTTGCCAAACGCCTTTGCTCTGTCCACGTCGACGTTCGCCATGAAAAAGACCGTCGTGCAAGATTGAATAGGGCCATTCTCGCCGGCCTTCTCGAAACTCCCTCCCGCGCTTGCGATGACGTCACCATCTCCGGTCGCGTCTACAATGTACGCGGCACGGATTGACTTCAGTCCTTCCTTTGTGCCGAACACGAGACCAGCAGGTCTGCCACCCTCAGTTACTACCTCAGGCACGAACGCGTGAAATAGATAATGGACGCCGGCCCGTTGGACGACTTCCTCCATAGCAACCTTCATATGCGGTGTGGAGAAAGTCACGCCTGTCCCAGAGCCGTACGTGTTTGGCCGCTCGTAGCAGGCATCCATAGCCTCCAGACGCGCGACGACATCATCAGGTATCCCTCCGATGACTTTCTCTTGGTCCTCACCTACGGTGTAGAAAGCGTACATCGTGTCGATTCCAGTGGCTGTCAGATTCCCGCCAAAGAATCCATTCCGTTCCAGGATCACCGTCTCAGCACCAAGCCGGGCTGCGGCGACGCCAGCAGCTACGCCAGCCGGCCCGCCACCGGCGACCAAGACATCACACTCCATCAAGATCTTCGGTTCCCTCACGATTGTTCAACTCCTCTTCCATTGGTAGGCCCCGCTGCCTCGCGATAGGCAGCCAAGAGTTCTGAGAGCTCAGTCCTGGACCGATAAGCTGTTTCGAGCACAGCGGTGCCAATCAAGACGCCATCAGCCCCCAACTCGATACACCTTCGAATGTGCGCCGGGGTCTTAATCCCGTAAGCTAGCACCAGGGGTAGATCGACCCCGACAGCCCGCACCGCGCGCAGCTTCTCGATATTCTCAGGATACACAGTCCTCCTGTGACCGTGAGGGCCAGTTGTGGTCTGCACAACTACGAATCCGCGCGCGTTCTCCCTGACGTCTTCGAGATGGTACCGTCGGTAGGGCTCAGGCACGAATCTGATCGGGAGTATTCCTAGCGGCAGTAGGGCGTCATCCAATCGGTCGCGAAATGTCTGCGGGTGCGAGAATGCGTCCGCGACAAGCGTCGCATCCAGGTCCGCCTTTCGCAGTCCCTCAGCATAGTCTTGGATGCCTATGGTTTCAAGGGTCTCGCGATAGACCATTAGCTCAATAGGTAGGTCTGGGAAAGCTTGGCGCACTTCAGCCAAGGCACGCAGGTATCGCCGGGGCTCACTGCAGTGTTCTATGGCACGCTTCATCGATGCCTGCATGGTGGCACTGTCGAGGAAGGGATCGGCGATCGGAATGCCCAACTCCAAGACATCCACACCCTGCGCGACGGCTATATCGACCAATTCGAGAGTAGTATCGAAGTCAGGATCCCCGAGCATGAGCACAACTGAGAGGCTGTTCACCCCGATGGCGTCCAGATGGTTGACCTTATCAACAATTCGATTTGGCATGAGTGATTATCCCGCGAACTGCGGCTCCGGAATACCGGGAATACCAACCTTGATCCGGAAGAGGTCCCCTGCCAGCGGTTGTTCGTGTCGTCTCTCCATGCCGAGGGCATACCAAGCCGACGTCACGTACAGCTCATTGAGATTGGGGCCACCGAGTATTGGGCAGGTCGGGTATTCCACCGGTATCTCGATCCGAGTGATCAATCCGCCGGATGGGGCATACCGCTCCAGGCACCATCCGCCCCACACCGCCACCCATACACAGCCCTCGCTGTCAACTGTTAATCCGTCGGGGTCGCCATTTTCCCATCGGTTCCAGACTCGCCTGTTGGTAATGTCACCGCTCTCCAGATCGAAATCATACTTGTAGACCTCGAAAACCTGTGAGTCGCTGTAGTACATGAACTCGTCGTCCGGGCTCCATCCGATGCCGTTGGAGCACGTGATTCCTGTCTCCATCACTCGAACTGAGCCGTCCGGATCGTATCGGTAGAGTGCACTGTTGCCGTTGTCATCCATGGTGCCCGCCCAGAAGCGCCCCTTCCGATCGACTGCACCATCATTGAAGCGCGCATGCGGTCTGTCGGACTCTGGATCGGCTAGGAACGTAAGCTCTGAGGTCTCCGGATCCCAGAAGTGGAAACCGTTCTTCAGAGCAACAATGAGGCCTCCGGACTCCCGAAAACCCATAGACCCAATCGGTTGACCGACAGAAAAGGTCTCGTAGTCATTTTGTCCCGGCGCCCAGCGGTGGACATGGCCCGCAAGGATGTCAACCCAGTAGAGCCTCCCCTCCGCGGTGCTCCAAAGAGGCCCCTCGCCCAACTCGTTTCCAATGCTGAGCACGTGCTCGACGTCGACCATCAACTACACCCCCTTGCGGATCCATCAGGTCCGGTTTGAGCGCACATGAGCATAAGCCGCGACGGCAAGGATCACACCCTGGATCATCAACTGGTTGCTGTACGGAAGTCCTACGAACCTGAGCAGGCTGAACAATAGAGCGAGGAAGACAGCACCACCTGCCGTCCCGACGGCGCTCCCCACGCCCCCGGTCAACTGAGTCCCTCCCACGACGGCAGCAGCAATCGAGTCGAGATTCCGCCCGTCACCGATGCCCAGGCTGCCTGTTCCAATGTAGCCTGAGATAATCAGGCCAGCCACCGCGGCCAGAACACCCGAGAGGACGTACGCTACCACCGTGATCAGATCGGTTCTCACTCCGGACAGTCTTGAGGCTTTCTCATTTCCTCCCAGGGCAAAGAGATATCGTCCAAGAGGGGTCTTCCTCAATAAGACAGTGCCAGCCACAGCGACCACGAGCCAGAAGAAGATCGCTGTAGGAACAGGTCCCACAAACCCGCTACCAACGAAATTGAGGATGGGAGATATCGATCCCTTTGGAGCCCCATCGGTGTAGACATACGCGATACCACGCACAATACTCAGCATACCCAGCGTCACAACAAGTGGCGGTACACGGAGCTTGGTGATGATCAAACCGTTGAGCAAGCCTACAAAGGCCCCGATGGCAAGGCACAGTAGAACCACGGGAACCAGAAACGTGTCCTCACCATCCAACATGGTAGCGGAGACAACGTTCACCAGAGTGACTACTTGACCGTTCGAGAGGTCGATGCCTCCAGTGATCAGGACGAGAGCTTGTCCAGTGGCAAGAATGCCAAGGGCGGATGCCTGTCTAGCGACATTGAAAAGGTGCGTGACGGACCAGAAATCCGCGGAGACAATCCTGGCTATGACCAGAAGAGCTACTACGGCTAACCAGATCGTCGCTGCAGACCCGACCTGGAACCGGTTGAATCGAACCCGAACAGCCTCCAGAAGACCCTGGTTCTCTCCTCGCTCGGCATCCAATGTCATGGCTACTGGCTCCTCGTCTCGAAGAACTCAACGGCCAGCGCTCCAATCAAGATGGTGCCCTTGATAACCCATTGATAGAAGGAGCTGACGTTGTTGAGATTGAGCATGGTACTGAGTATGCTGATAATGAAGACCCCGGCCAGCCCTCCCCACAAATCCCCGATTCCACCGAAGAGGTTGGTCCCGCCAAGCACGGCTGCTGCTATTGAATCCATAGTGAAGGAGTCGCCTGACAAAGGGTCACCGGAGCCAATACGCGAAGCCAAGAACAGGCCGCCGCACGAAGCCAGAAACCCAGAGATCACGAAGAGAGAAAGCTTGATGCGATTGACCCGGAGACCCGAGAGCCGTGCGCTATTCTCGTTGCCGCCCACGGCGTATACACTGAGTCCATAGGGCGTCTCCTTGAGTATGTATGACCCCACCAGGTAGAGTACTAGCAGGATGATGACCGGGTAAGGTATCGGCCCCAGGCTGCCGCGTGAGACCTCCCGAAATCCCCGAGTTACCAAGCCTCCGGGCGAATAGAGGATATGTAGGACAACACCTTGAAGGGCGGTCCCGGTTGCTAGGGTCAGAATCAGTGGATTCATGCGAAGATAGGAGACCAGGATCCCATTGATGAGTCCTACCAAGACCCCGATACCCACGCAGAGAAGCACGATCCATCCGACCATCTCCGGATGGCTCTCCATCAAGAGCGCCGACACAGCGGTCACCAAGCTCATCACGGCCCCGACCGACAGGTCTATGCCCGCAACCAGCATGACGGCTGTCTGACCCACAGTCACGATAGCTAGGGCTGTCGAACTCACGAGGATGTTTCTTGCCGTACGGAGCTGCGCAAAGGAGGGTTCCGAGATGGCCGATATGATGACCAGCGCGACCAATGCGAAGTAGACAGGCTTGATGGTAGTTAGAAGTCTGCGTATGGAGTCAGTTGACGACTGAGGACGATCGACTGATGATTTGCTCATAACCTCTAATCTCTTAGCTCAGGCTTCGCTCCGTTGCTCGAAGATTCGTGCGCGTTGGTGGCAGCCGTCATGATCATCTCCTCGGTCGCAGTATCCCCCGGGAGTTCTGCCACGACGCAGCCCTCACGCATGACCAGGATGCGATCACTCATCCCCAGCACCTCCGGCATTTCACTAGACACCATCAGGATCCCGACGCCCTGACGGGCCAAGTCACGAAGAATGTAGTGAATCTCACTTTTCGAGCCAACGTCAATGCCTCGGGTTGGTTCGGCGACCACCAGCACTCTGGGATTCACACCTAGCCATTTGGCTACCACCACTTTCTGCTGATTGCCACCGGAGAGATACCGAACCACCTGCCGGTGTCCAGACGCCCGGATATCTAATTGATCGATCATGCGCTTGACATACTTCATCTCCTCCCTGTCCTTGATGATGACGCCGCCAACGGCATAATCATCAATGGTGGGCAAGGAGATGTTCTCCCTCACAGACCTGATTAGGACCAAACCATCACCCTTGCGATCGTCGGAGATGAAGCCTAGCCCGGTTTCGATGGCTCGCGCGGGCGACCCGATTCTTACACGCTCACCGTCCAGGAAGAATTCGCCCTCGTCACACGGGATGTCGCCAAACAGAACACGCGCCAACTCACGTTGCCCTTGTCCTTCCAGGCCCGCGATGCCCAGGATCTCGCCCTTATGCAGCGTCAGTTCAACGTTGTGAAGCTTCTCCTTCAGACTGACGTTGGCGGCTCGGAAGATGACGTCGTCCGTCGCTGAGCCCCTGGGCGGATAGTAGTCCGTAAGCTGTCGACCAATCATCATATGGACGATTTCGTCCTCTGTCAAGCCACTCACAAGTTCAGTGCCAACCAGCTTGCCGTCCTTTAACACCGTCACGGAGTCTGCGACTACGAAAATCTCGTTCAGCCTGTGAGAGATGTAGAGGACAGTCACACCCTGCCTCTGCAGCTGCCCCACAACCCGAAACAGATTCTGCGCCTCCACCTCGTTCAGGGCCGCCGTTGGCTCGTCCATAATCAGGATGCTGAGATTTCGGGCCAACCCTCTGGCAATCTCCACAATCTGTTGCTGAGCCACGTCCAGCTCGATCACTTTCCTCCGTGTGTCAAGACTGACACCGAGCCGAGCGAGCACTTCCTCAGCCCGACGGTGCATCTCGGACCGATCGACTCGTCCAAGTCGAGAGGGCACTTGACCTAACATAACATTCTCGGCAACAGTGAGATGAGGTACCAGATTGAACTCCTGGTAAATCGCACCCACGCCAAGCTGCAAGGCCTCGGACGGGTTGCCGCAGTGCACCTTTTCTCCACGCAAGTAGATCTCGCCACCGTCTAAAGAATAGGCACCGGTCAGGATCTTGATCAGGGTGGACTTGCCCGCTCCGTTCTCCCCAACAAGTGCACGCACCTCGCCCTTCTCCACCGCGATTGACACGTCATCAAGGGCCTGCACGCCGGGGAAGCTCTTGCTAATGTGGCGCATCTCAAACACTGGATTCATGCGCTAACTCCAATTCAGAATGAGGCGAAGAGGGGAGGGACCCCCTCCTCGCCTGCATCATCCTACGATCTAGTTCTCCTCTTTGCAGTTCTCGAGCGTGTCGCGCTCGATGCCCTCGCAATCATACAGCTCCGTTATCGCCTCGGGCTCCATCTTCGTGTTGGACCACACGCCATCGGGGCAGTCACAGCGCGCGTACTGCTCCACTGTCTCGTTCGTGATGACGGGGAGCTCAAGCTCGAACCACTTATCGATGGTCTCGCCCTCAAGGCACCGTGTTGCCTGTTCCAGCGCAGCCACGCTCTGCCACGTGGGCTCATCGGGCGCCATGCTGGTGAAGCCGTTTTCCAGATTGGCGTACCAGTACTTGAGGAAGCCGTTGTACCCCTCAGCGGGGACCGGAACCGGTTCCTGACCTGCCGCGAGGAAAGCGTCGATAGAAGCCTGTGACATCGCGCCACCCTGGGAATACACGCCATCGATCTCGCCCGGATATGCGGAGATGAAGTCCTCCATCGCAGCCTTGGCCTTATCATACGCCCAGTCGGCTGGCTGTTGAGCAAGTACCTCGATGTCATCATCCAGGGCATCCAACGCGCCTTCGGTGCGAAGATCGCTCGTCCCACTGCCGGCGATACCCTCCAGCACGACGATGCTGCCCTCGCCACCCAGCTGCTCGTTGAGCCAGGCGCCTCCGATGTAGCCGAACTTGTACTCGTCCACCCACATGATGGAATGGAACTGATCCGTCTCCACGACGTCGTTGTAGATCACGGTGACGATCCCGGCATTGTAGACGTCCTCAACACTGGGAGCTATGCCCTCGGGAGACAGGGGGAGAATCAGCATGGCATCCACGCCACGGGCCATCAAGTCCTCGATGTCCGAAATTTGCTTGGAAATGTCCCCGTCAGCGTTCGTGATGATAAGCTCTTCGATTCGGTCGTCACGCTCGGCGGCCGCCTTAAGCTCCTCGAACATCTGGACCCGCCAGGAGTTCCCCAGGCTGTAGTTGCTCACGCCGATGGTCCACGGCGGCTCTTTCGCCATATTGCCGCAGTCAGTCTGTCCTGGCTGCCACTTTGAGGGTTTCTTCCCCTTCGGGTTTTCGACGGAGTACTCCTCTTCTGACTCCGCAGCGGGCTCCTCGGCCGGGGCCTCCGTCGGTTCGGGGGCCGGCTGCGCGCAACCCACCAAGGCAATCACGAACACAACTGCAAGAACTAATGCCACCCATCGTCGACTGCTCTTCATCGTCTGTCAACTCCTCCAAGTCTATAGTCTAGATAACGTGAGTCTGGCTTGTACAACGGTCGATCTACAGGAATCTCCTACATAAGCTGTGCCTCCCCCCGCCTTTGGCGCTCAATCGACTGACCGAGTCGCTGGCACACCAGCCCAGCGTATCGTACACACGGAGCAGGAGATCATATGTCTGTCCGTGTAGCCCTTGACGCTGGGTGACGGACCGTGTCTCCTGCCCCGAACACAATCTGCATCACCGCCTCACGCGTCCCGAGGAATCACCGCCTGTAAGATTCTGCACCTCAGGGACAGTGGATAGGTTCTTGTCCCCAACGATGGAGTGTTTCAGACACGATGCGGCAGCTGCAAAGTGAAGTGCTGAACGGTCCTCCATGCCTGTGATGAGACCGTAAATCAGGCCCGCGGAAAAGGAGTCTCCACCACCAACTCTGTCCACGATGTGGGTGACCTCGTATCTGGGAGCAACGAAGAAGTCTTCTCCATTATGAAGACAGGCCGACCACGAATTGTGGCTGGCGCTATGGCTCTCCCGCAGAGTAATGGCCTGCATATCGAGGTTCGGGTAGGCTTCCATCACCCTCTCGCAAAGTGCTTCGTATTTTGCCTG
>Ga0180434_10007958_pt1 | contig 11828 bp, 7 predicted proteins | sample SS_ome_7_FD_132453 | JGI IMG/M metagenome (GOLD analysis project Ga0180434, IMG submission 132453) | Hypersaline lake sediment archaeal communities from the Salton Sea, California, USA - SS_1_D_2 metaG | ecosystem: Environmental > Aquatic > Non-marine Saline and Alkaline > Hypersaline > Sediment... | reverse complement strand
GCCAGGGCCGCCGCGGCCCCGCCCCGGCGGCCGCATGCCGGCTGTGCAGGCGGCCGAGCGCCTGGACATTTGGCCGAAGATGTGCTATAGTCCGGCATTCAGGCGGGGATCACCGCCTCCGGCGAGGGGTGCACGGGCGGCCCGAGCAGTGCCCGCGGCAACGACAGCCAGCCGCGCCGGAGTTGACATGCAACACCATCTCTGATGCCTTCCACGCCCGCAGGCGTTATGGGAAGATTGACGCCTGCCGGGTTGGCATATATCGTCGGACCCGAATACGTCGCGGACGATTGAAGCGAGCGTGCGCGGCACGGCGGAGGTGAACGGCATGACCTTGATCCGCACCAACCAGGAGATCCACGGCTGGCCGCTCGACGCCCGCAACGTCGAGACCGCATTCGGGGACGACGCGCGACTCCAGGGCATCGGGTTCCGCTCCCTGCGGGTGATCCAGGCGGAGGGCCACACGGCGTGGTCGCGTTCCGCCTGGGCGGGGCCGTAGGGAGCCCTGCGGGGCCCTGAGGTCCTTCCGGACCGAGGGGCCGGGGGATCGTTCCCCTAACAAGCAGGCGCTCGCCAGAACCTCGGCCTGAGCCGGAACTCCCGGCGAGGGCGGCGGGCTTCATACCCTACCCGAAGCGGCCCGGACCTTCCACCAAGCAGACCGCACCGAGGGCGTATTGGCACTCGTGGCCGGTGGAGGCGGCGGCTCCCGACCCTTCCAGCGCGCGGAAAAGCCCGCAGGCAAGTGAACCCTTGGCGGGGCGGCCGGTATCAATCTATGAGGGGAGCCATTTGGAGGAGAGGACGAACGGCGCGCTGCGCCTTCGCATCAATCCCTGTGAGGGAGGAGAGAACGATGTCGGGCAGGTCTGGCAAGTGGAGTGTGTGGATGATGGGCTTACTGGCCGCAGCCGTCGGATCGGCGATGGCTGCGGGGGCTGCGGGGGCGCAGGGCGCGCTCGCCGCGGCCGCGATGATCGAGGCGGTGCAGGTGGACGAAGCGCCGTCCATTGACGGGGAGTTGGAGGACCCGTGCTGGCGGCACGCCACCGTGGTGCGCGACTTCTGGCGGACGGACAAGGAGTTGGCCGCGACCGAACCGACGGAGGCCTACCTGTGCTACGGGCAGGAGGCCATCTACGTCGCGTTCAGGTGCCGCGACACGCGGCCGGAAGAGATCCGCTGCGCCGAGCGGCGCCGGGGCGGGGACATCTGGTCCGACGACCGGGTTGGGTTCGGTTTCGACACACAGGGCGATGCCCGCGACTTCTACTGGTTCTACCTGACGCCTCGGGGCACCCAGTGCGAGGAGTTCCCCGGCGGCCGGGCGCCCAAGATCGAGTGGCGGGGCGACTGGTCGGCGGCGGCGAAACGCACGCGCGAGGGCTGGCAGGCAGAGATGGCGATCCCCTTCTCGATCCTGCGCTACCGACAGACCACCACCACCTGCCGGGTGCTGTTTCAGCGCCACCTGGCCCGGGAGCGCGAGTCGAGCGTCCATCCCAACATGGGTGGCAAGTGGGATAGCACGCTGGCCGCCCGTTGGGAGAGCCTGGTGCTGCCCAAGCCCGAGGTGAGGCCCCTGTTCATGCCCTATGTCGCCGCCCGTGCGGGCGAAGACGAGGCAAACCAGGTGTGGACGGGGCTGGACGTCAAGCATACCTTCCCGAACGGCATGACGGCGGCGGCGACGTTCAATCCCGACTTCGAGAACGTCGAGGAACTTGTCGAGAACATCTCCTACTCCTACACCGAGCGCTGGCTGCCCGAGGTCCGTCCCTTCCTCATGGAGGGCAACGCCTATTTCAGCCGCCCCGGCGCGCCCGGATTCTTTGGCTCCTACGGCTCGGGCCGGCTATGGAACAGCCGTCGGGTGGGTGACATTGACGCCGGCGTCAAGGCCTTCGGCAAGGTGGGCCGCCACACTATCGGCCTGCTCGACGCCGAGGAGTTCGGCGAGAATCACAGCCTGGTCGCCTCCTACCAGCAGGACTTCACGCCGCGCTCCCACGCGCGGGTCACCTTCACCGACCGCCACGCCGACGGCGAGCCCGACAACACCGCCTACGGCCTGGATGCCTTCAAGGACTGGAAGCGCGACGACGGCGGCCTGACGCTCTGGACCCAGCTCTACCGAACCCGCACCGCGGGCCCCGGCGGCGACGGCGCCAACTTCAACATCGGCGGGGGGCGTTACCGCGGCAGCGGGCAGGTTGGCTGGGAATGGAACTACCGGCGGACCTCTCCCGACTACAACCCAGCGCTGACCTTCTTCCCGACCTATGGCACCAGCCTTCGCGGCGGGTCGGCCACCGTCTACTACAGCGACCGGATCGAGCGCGGCCCGCTTCAGGACTGGGGCGCGAGCGTGCACACCTACCGCTTCGAGGTCCCCAACGGCGACGTGTTCAAGCAGACGGTCAAGCCCGCGATATGGGGCGACTGGCGAAACGGCTGGAGTCTCTGGCTCGGCGCCAACCTCTCCGCCGAGTACGACGGCTTCGACAGCTCGGACGTGTGCGCGTGGGTGGGCTGGAACCAGAAGGAACTGAAGCGGCGGGGCAGCCTGTACCTGGTGGACGGCAAGCGGGCGGACACCGACTACCGCTACGCGTCGCTCTGGCAGACGTTCCCGCTCTCGCGCGATTGGTCGGTGGGGCTCGATGCCGAGTACGTGGACCACAAGCCGCCGGGCGGCACGGGCAGCAACTACCAGGTGACGGTGACGACGTCCTACGACCTGACCGACGAGAAGTCGGTGAGCCTGCGCGCGCTCAAGCGGCGCGAGGGCGGGGCGAACGTCTTCGCCTCGTACCGCCAGGTCGTGCGGCGCGGCATGGACGTGTACGTGTTGCTGGGCGACCCCAAGACCGAGGAGAGCGGCCTCAAGGAGCGGGTGGCCGTGAAGCTGGTCATGGCGCTGTGAGTGGATCCTGAATGTGTCCAAGGGAGGAGAGGACGATGTCGGGTAGGTGCGCCCTGTGGCGGGTGTGGATATTCGCGTTGGTGGCCGCGGCCGTCGTGGCGGGGACGGCCGCGGCAGCGCAGGAGGCGCCCGAGGCGGCCGTGGAGCCGCCCGAGTTGAAGCCCACCACCGTCCAGGCGGTGCTGCTGAGTTCGCGGCCGGCGGTGGACGGGCGGCTCGACGATCCCGCGTGGGGGGAGGCCAGCCACTTCGAGGGCTTCTGGCGCAACGACGTGGGGCTGTTCGAGACGGAGCGCACGGAGGGCTGGGTGGGCTGCACGAGGGATGCGATCTACTTCGCGCTCTACTGCCACGATTCGCAGCCCGATCAGATCCGCGGCGTGGTGCGCCAGCGGGGCGCTTACTTCGGCGCGGACGACTCGGTGACGGTGGTGCTGGACGTGCGTCACGACCGGCGCGACACCTTCTTCTACCGCTTTCGGATCAATGCGCGGGGCACCCAGAGCGACGTGATCCCGGGCGGCAACGCGGCCAAGATCGAGTGGCGGGGCGACTGGCGGACCGCCGCTCAGCGCGTGGCGGACGGATGGACCGTGGAGATCGAGATTCCGTTCGAGGTCCTGAAATACCCGAAGGGCCAGACGTGCTTCGGGTTCAACCTGGCGCGGCACATCTCGCGCCGCGATGAGTGGGTGGGCTGGCCGTACCTGGGCAAGGTGTGGGCGCCGGAGTACATGGCGGACCTGGTCGGACTGGCGCTGCCGGAGCCCGTGCGCCGGCCGCTGGTGATGACCTACGGCGTGGTGGAGGGCGGCGAGGACACCGACACCGACGCGGACGCGGGCCTGGACGTCAAGCACACCTTCGAGAGCGGCGTGACGGGGGTGCTCACGGCCAACCCGGACTTCCGCAACATTGAGGACGTGGTCGAGAGCATCTCGTTCACTTACACCGAGCGCTACCTGGCGGAGCGGCGCCCGTTTCTGGTCGAGGGCGACGATTTCATCCGTGCGACCTACCGCGGGTACCGACCCTACCCGAACGGCCTCTACTATACGCGCCGGATCGGCGACGTGGACCTGGGACTCAAGGCCTTCGGTCAAGTGGGCGACCACCGGTTCGGGGTGCTCGACGCGGCCAAGTTCGGGCGGGGGAATGACCTGGTGGCCTCCTATCAGCGCGAGTTGCCGGCCCGGGCCGAGGCGCGCATCACGCTGGTGGACCATCGCAGCGACGTGGATGCCGACGCCACGGACGTGGGCCTGGACCTCTACCAGCACCGCGTGCTGGAGTCGGACCGCATCTCCTACTTCGGCGAATTCTATCGCAGCGGCGTCGGGGGCGATCGGGGCACGGGCAGTCACTGGCGGGTGGGCGGCGGCTTGAACCGCGGGGACCGCAGGGTCTCGTTCGGCTGGTGGTACGAGCACACCGCGAGCGGCTTCGATCCTGCGCTGGGCTACGTGCCCGATCGCGGCATGCGGGGCGGCTGGATCGGCCCGGAGTACGCGGCGCGTCTGGACGCGCACGGCATGGAGCAGCTCTACGCGGGGGTGGACGTGTCTTACTTCGGGCGCGACTCGGGCGGCATGCTGGAGCGCAGCGTCAACCCCTGGGTTTCGGTTGATCTGGCGAATGGAACGGCGGTCTCGGCCTCCTACAATGCCTTCAAGCGCGAGGGCCAGGATGGCTCGGGGGGCGGCGTCTCCTACTCCTGGAACCGGCGCGACGTGGACCGCCGGGGCTCGATCTACCTGAACCGCGGCAAGCGCGTGGGCGGCGCCTACACCTACGTCGGCCTGGACCAGGCCTTCGCGCCGTCCGACGACATGGAGCTGTTGGTCACGGGGGAATACGCGCGGCTCGCGGAGCCGGCGCCGGAGCCGTTCGACCGCTACCAGATCGTGGCGGACATGACCTACCACATCACCGACGAGCGGGAGGCGAGCGCGCGTCTGCTCGGCCGCGATGAGGGCCTGAGCGCCTACGCCGCCTACCGGCAGGCGCTGCGCCGGGGCACGGACGTGTTTCTGCTGCTGGGCGAGCCCGATCCGAGCGTCACCGGATTCAAGGGCCGCGTGGCGCTGAAAGTGGTGCGCACCTTCTAGGCCTGGACCGGACGCCGTGCGCAGCCGCGCCTAGGCGGCGCTGCGGCGGGTCGCCACGCCCCAGGCCCACCGCCCGAAGAGCCAGCCCAGCACAGCCCAGGCGACGAGCGCCACGAAGTAGATGGCGACGGTGGCGACGACGACTGTCGTGTCGTGGCCGACGGGGAAGCAGAAGCGTTTCAATTCCGTCGCCAGGACGAGCAAGACCGCCCCCAGCGCGAGCAGCGGGTAGAAGACGGCGTCGGCGAAGGCGAGCCCCAGGCCGTGGAGGCGCCTTCGTGAGTCCCGGATCTGCGAGACGGCGACGGCGCCCAGGATGGTCATGCCGAACATGCCGGTCACGGCCGTCACCATGAGGATGAGCCAGAGAATCTGCCACCAGGCCAGGGACCGATGGGGATGTGCCCCGACCGGAACCCGCAGGGCCACGATCGGCGCCAACACGATGGCGATCACGAAGAGCGATCCCCAGAAGGCGCCGAGCACGGCCAGGCGCGAGATGCGGGTCGGAGGGGCCGCTGCGCCCTCCGGTTCCCCGGCTCCGACGGCATACGATTCGGGCGGGTCGAGTTCCGCGATCACGGCGCTGACGTCTTCGGGGGAGGGGTCCCCCTGCACGCGGGCCGCCAGCATCTCCAGCACCTGCGTCTCGACGTCGTCCAGCACGTTCCGCCGCTCATCCCGCGACATGCCGGACCGCTGCAGCACCTGCTCGATCTCGTCGAGGTGGGCGTCGACGCGGCGCCGCGCGTCGCCGTGCAGCCTGCCTGTGCCTGCGTTCATGCCTCGCCTCCCTTAAGCAGCCCGTTGATGGACTGCTGGATATCCTCCCAGCAGCCCCGCATTTCCCTGAGCCTCGCGATGCCGAGCGGCGTGAGCCTGTAGTAGCGTCGCGGCGGACCGGCCGGCGACGGCGCGGCGCGCACCTTGACGCAGCCCTCGGTGGTGAGGCGGGAGAGAATCGGATAGACCGTGCTCTCGGTAACGGCCAGACCCTCGGCGTTGGCCAGTTGCTGGAGCAGTTCGTAGCCGTACGCCTCGCCGCGGCGCAGCGCGGCCATGACGCAGAGTTCGACCAGTCCCTTTCTCAGTTGCACGACCCAGGCGCGCATCATGCGGCATCCCCTATGAACTTATACGCTATAGTATCATACATAGTAGTGCCTTGTCAAGGCCCCCGGCAGGTTTTTTTCGCGAGGCGTCGGGACGATTCCGGACTGCCCGCGGCCTGGGCGGAGTGCCGAGGAGAACACCCTGTGTGCGCCGAACCTGCACGGCACCCTGGGGCGAGGCGCTTGAATCGCCTCGCCCCGGCGCATCGGAGGGCGAGCTATGGAATCCTTTCGCGTGGCTGCGGTGCAGATGAACGGGCCGTTCGGCGAGGTGGAGCAGAACCTCGACGCCATTGAGGCCTGGTGCCGCCAGGCCGCCGACCAGGGCGCCCGGCTGGCGCTCTTCCCCGAACTCGTCATCACGGGCCACTGCTGCTCCAACGACGCCTACGCCCTCGCCGAGCCGGTGCCCGAGGGGCCGAGCACGCGGCGCCTGGAGGCCCTGGCCAAAGGGTTCGGGCTGGTGATCTCGGCCGGCCTGGGGGAGAACGAGCGGGGCGTCATCTACAACACCCAGGTGCTGGTCGGCCCCGAGGGGTTCATCGGCAGGCAGCGCAAGACCCACATGTCCCGCGACGAGTACTTCCACTACCGTTTCGGCAACGAACTGCCCGTGCACGATCTGGGCTTCTGCAGGGCGGGCACGATCATCTGCTTCGACATGATCTTTCCCGAGGTGGCGCGGGTCCTGGCCGTCAAGGGGGCGGAGGTGCTGCTGGCGCCCCACGCGGCGCGCATGGGCAAGTGGCGGGAGCGCGGCCAGCAGCGCATCGTGCGCGACCACAAGCGCATGTGGAAGAAGGTCTACGCCTCCCGCGCCTATGATAACGGCGCCTACCTGGTGGTGACGAACCAGGCGGGGCCGGCCGGACCCAACACCAACCACGCAGGCGGCATCATGGTCTTCGATCCCCGGGGCGACGTCATCGCCGAGTCGCAGACTAAGGTCATCGAGGACGAGATGGTCGTGTGCGACCTCGACGCCGAGGCCCTGGTGCGGCGTCGCGGGGCCTCGTGCTTCCCCCTAACCGTGCGCCGCCCGGAGATCTACGGCGACCTGTGCAGGCCGACCCAATAGGCCTCCGGTTCATCGCACCCGGGTGTCCCGCGCGCGCAGTAGGCTTGCGGGCCTGCGCGCCGAATGGTTGAACCCCATACCGGACCTATGACGGAGGATCCCCCGCCATGCTCATGCGACGCGTTCTGCTCACCGCCGCCCTGCTCGTGTTCACCGCCGCCGCCCAGGCCGCCCAGGCGCCCGTGTGGACGGCCGACGTCAAGGGCATACAGGCCGCCCCCGCGCTGATACACGACGGCGCCCGCAGCCTCGCGGTGGTCATCGGCGACGACGGCCTGGTGGCCCTTGACGCGCAGGGGGGCGAGGTCTGGCGGAACCCGGCGATCAAGGGCGGCTCCTACGCGCTGGCCGTGGCCGAGGGGCCGGACGGCCGCTCGCTCCTGTTTGGAGCGCGGGGCCGGACCGTGGTCGCGGTGGATGCCGCGGGGCGTTCGCTCTGGCAGGTCGAGGTGGCCGACAAGGATGGCGCCTCCTGTGCAGTTGTGGCCGCTCGCATGCCCGACGGCGGCCTGCGCGTGCTCACCGGCGACTGGGGCGGCCAGGTGCGCTGCTTCGAGGCGGGCGCCGAGGGCGCGCCGGAGGGCCGCCTGCTCTGGTCGTTCCAGTTCCAGACCGCCGACCGCCCGCGCACCGAGGATGAAGCTTTCGACAAGGAACGCGGCCTCTGGGGCGACTACTACCGCGCCGACGCCGTGACGGGCATCGCGGCGCAGCCGCTCTCGCCGCCCGGCGCGCCGGGGGTGTTCGTGACGGCGGAGTTCGGGCGCGTCTATGCGCTGGACTGGGAGGGCCGCTACCTCTGGGACTGCAAACTGCCCAGCAAGGCGCTGCGCTCGGGGCCCGTGCTGGCGCAGTTGGCGGGCAAGGCGACGGTGCTGGTGGGCTGCATGGACTTCAACCTCTACGCGCTGGACGCCCAGAGCGGCAAGCGGCTGTGGAGCGCCCCGGCCACCTTCACCGTCTTCACTCCCACCGTGGCCGACGTGGACGGCGACGGCGAAGCGGAGGTCGTCTACTCGGACGAGAACTGCCGCGTCTTCTGCGTCGAGGCCGACGGCTCACCCAAGTGGCGCTGCGACCTGTCCAAGCCTCGCACGGTGGCCTACCACGGCCGGCGCACGGTGGGTCCGGCGCGCGTGTTCGAATCGGACGACGGCGTGCGCATCGCCGTGCCCATGAAGAACGACCGCAGCCTGCCGCTGCTCGACGGCGCCACGGGGGCGGCGGTCGGCGCGCTGCAGTTCGAGGCCGATGACGTCACCCCCGCCGCGCTGGAGAGCGGCGGGCCGCAGGGCACGCCGCTGGTCGCCGACCTGGGGCAGGGGCCGGTGCTCGTGGGGGCCGGCGTCCGGAGCGGCGTCAGGGCGTTTGCCGTGCCGGGCGGGCGTGCGCCGGCGGCGCCCAGCCCGCCCGCGCTGGCGCCTGTCAAGTACGCGATGTCGGAGCACAACGCGCTTTCCGTGTCAGTGCCCGCGGGCCTGGCCGTCGGGCCGAACGAAATCACCTTCGCCTTCACAGAATACCGCCAGCCCGCCACGCTGGCACTGGCCATTCGCTCGCCGTTAGGCTTTGAGACGCGCCGCTGCAACCACCTCGCCCCCGGCCAGCAAGTGGTAGAGACTATCGAGGTCCTCGAACCCGGCGAGACCGCGATCGAGGCCAGGCTGATAGACCCCGTCACCCGCCGCTGGCTGGGCGAGTGGCAGGCTGCCCTGCCCACCGTGAGCCTGGCCCCGGCCGTGGCTGACGAGATCGCCAGACTCGAAGCAGCCGCCCGCTCGCTCCGGCCCGAGAACCCGGGCGCTGCCGAGTTCCTGCACCGCCAGGCGATGTGGGCGAAGGGCGAGGCGGCCGCGCTGACGCCCGAGGCGCTGGGATCGGAGGCGGCCGAGGTGCTTAGCGAGAGGGCGCGCGCCGTGCGCGATGCGCTCGCGCGCTTGAGCGCCGGCGCGGAGGCCCTGCTTGCCGCCGACGCCGAGGCCCGCGGCCAGCGGGTGCAGATGTGGCCGGCGGCGAATCCCTGGGAGCGCTTCTACCCGGACCATCTGCCCGAGAAGGTGGGGATGCCGCAGCCTGTCTCGGTGACGCTGGCGCAGAACGAGTACGAGTCGGCGGCCTTCAACCTCACCAACTGGAGCGACGAGACGATCACGGTGCGCCTGGAGCCGGGCCCCTTCGGCCCGGCGGGCGACGAGAAGCGAACGACCGACTGGCGCGACCACCTGGCGCTCCACGCCGCGCAACTGGTGCCGGTCAGCCGCGGCTACTACGTGGCCGATGCGCTGCCGCCGCTGGGCGACGCCGGACTGGTGACGATCGCGCCCTGGCAGTCCGCGCATATCTGGCTCACGTTCCGCGCGGGCGAACTCGACCCCGGGGTCTACGCCGGCGACGTGACGGTGAGCGGCCTGACGCTCGACCCGCTCGTTCTGACGGTGCCGTTCGAGATGCGCGTGCGCGGGTTCGCGCTGCCGCGGGAGAAGCCCGTGCGGTTCTGCAACTGGGCCTACGTGGAGCGGAACAAGTGGTTCGCGCGCTGCGTGGACGACGCGGTGCGCGACATGGTCGAGCACGGCACCAGCGTCTTCCCCGAGGACCTGCGCTCGCCCGTGTTCGAGTATGAGGAGGCAGGCGCGGTGGCGCCGCCGTCAGAGGCGGACTGGGCCGGCCTCGACGAGATCGCCTTGCGCTACAAGCCCCACGGCATCATCCTCTTCCAGGGGGCGCCCGGCGTGAAGTACGCCGGCTCCGGCCCGGAGCCCGAGGGCGCCCGCGACAAGGCCTACGCCGCGGCGTGGCGGGCCGTCGTGCGTCACCTGCAGGGCCTCGGCGTGGGCTACGACGACTGGGCGTGGTACGTGACCGACGAGCCGGGGCTGCACCGCGGACCGCGCATCGAGACGGTGGTGAACCAGGGCAAGCGGCTGCGGGCCATTGATCCGCAGATCCGCATCTACACCGACCCCGTCTCGCCCACCGGCCTTCCCGACCTGGAGCGCATGGACCCGTACATTGACGTGTGGCAGCCCGACCAGGAGACCTTCGCGCCGGTTTCCGATCCGCTGCCGGAGTTCCAGCCCGACGTCGAGGCCGCCTGGTTCCGCGCGACCGGCGAGCCCTTCTGGACCTATGAGTGCCACCCGCGCATGAAGCGCGGGCATCCGCTCATGTACTACCGGCGGATCTCCTGGGTCGCGTGGAAGTACGGCATGACGGGCATCGGCTTCTGGACCTATGACACGACGTCGGATGACCACTGGTACCAGATCGCCAACGGCCACGAGTACGCGCTGGTGTATCCGGGCGAGACGCCCGTCCCCTCCAAGCGCTGGGAGGCCGTCCGCGACGGCATCGAGGACTTCACCTACCTCTGGCTGCTGGATGAGATCGTGGACGATGCGCTCAACCGCGGGCTTTCCTCGGCCGACCTCGACCGCGCCGACCGGCTCGTGAGCGAGGCCGCCGCGGACCTGGTGGCGCACGACATGGACTTCGAGTTGCTGATGCGATACCGCACCGAGATCGCCGACCTGATCGAGCGCCTGCAGTAGGCACCGAGAGGACCGCACCATGACCGCAGACCCGCACCCCGCCGGCATCGCCTTCCGGCACGATCCCGAGCCGGCCCAGATCGCGACGAGCGGGCTGGGCATCGTTGTGGAGTCGCTCCACGGGGGGCGCTTCGGGCGGCGGCTGTTCGCCTCCCAGGGGTTCATCGGCCGCAACGTCATCGCCGCGCACGGCGTGCCCGGGTTCACGCCGCCCGATCCCCGCTCGCGGGAGCTCCCCTTCGAGGCCTTCGACCTGGAGGTGGACGGCCAGTCGCTTCAGGGCGGATGGGAGTGGGTGGACGACCGGCTCGAAGACGCGGCCTCGGGGGTCGCCCACGCCGTCATCCACCTGCGCAGTTCGCGCAGGCCGGTCGAGATCGAGGTGCACACTCTGGCCGACGGCACCGGCCTCTTCGCGCGGTGGCTGCGCATCACCAACACGGGCGACCGGCCCGCCGCGCTGGGCCGCGCCGCGCCCTGGTGCGGGCTGCTGTGGGGGGGCCCCGAGACGGTCTGGCCGCCGGCGCCGCGCTACCTGAAGCCCGGCCAGCCGCCGTTCGTGCTCGGGCGGTGCGTGTCGGAGGACTGGGGCCGCGAGGGCGCCTTCAAGTGGGCGCCCCTGCCGCCGGACACGCTGCGCATCGAGCACATCAAGGGAACCAGCGGCAACGACGATCCCGCGTTCCTGCTGCGCAACGATCTCACCGGCGAGGTCGCCGTGGGCGCGCTGGCCTGGTCGGGCAACTGGGCGCTCTCCTTCCGCACGCGGCCGCTCGATATCGCCGCGCCGTGGGAGGGCGCGCCGGCCTGGCTGGAGGTGCGCGCCGAGCCGCTGGGCGATGCGCCGCAGCGCGTAATCGCCCCGGGCGAGACGGTGACCACGCCGGCCATGCACATCGGCGTGTTCCGGGGCGAGGTGGACGCCGCCGTGCAGGCGCTGCACGAGCACGAGCGGCACAGCGTGCTGGCACCCCAGCCCGAGGGGCGCGGGCAGCGCGTCATCTACAACCACTGGGGTTACGTCTGCCACGACATGACGCCGGCGTATCT
>Ga0180434_10007957_pt1 | contig 11828 bp, 5 predicted proteins | sample SS_ome_7_FD_132453 | JGI IMG/M metagenome (GOLD analysis project Ga0180434, IMG submission 132453) | Hypersaline lake sediment archaeal communities from the Salton Sea, California, USA - SS_1_D_2 metaG | ecosystem: Environmental > Aquatic > Non-marine Saline and Alkaline > Hypersaline > Sediment... | reverse complement strand
CGGCGAAGCGCCCGTCCACCGCGGCGAATGCCCCCATGACGCGCTCGATATTGTCCGCCTGCGTCTCGGCTGGCGATGCAGCCAGCAAAGCCAGTGCCTTGCGGATGTCCGCATTGTCGTAGAGCAGCCCCTGGCGAATCTCCGCCGCCACCTGCTGTCGCTCCACCTGGAGGCGAGCGCGTGCAGCCTCGCTGACCAGCCTGGCCAATTCCTCGGGCGACATGCTCTCGAAGACCGGGCCGATATCGTCGGGCAGCGCCCACGCATCGGCCGACGGATCGTCAGCCTGCTGCGCGCCGGCGCCCACGGCCAAGATAGACACACACAAGGCCGCCACAACACTGACCCCAACGAAGCTGATTCGCCTGGTTCTCATCGCTGTCACCTTCCGGGCAAGTAGCTAGCGGCGTACCTTCTCGCCCATCTTCTCGGTCATTTCCCGAAGCTTCTCCTGCCGCTGGGACAATGCCTTGTACTGATCCCTGGCCTGGGCGCCCGAGAGCTTGCCGGCAGCTTTTTCCATATCCAGTATAACAGTTCGGGTGTTGATCCGTAGCTGGAGGCTGCGGAGCATCTTCAGCTCTGCCACGGGCGGGACGAGCGGCGCGCCGCCGCCCCCGCCACCTCCGCCACCTCCGCCACCGCCGCCCTTGCGACGGCTGGACAGCTCCTCGCGGATCGCGTCGATCATATCCTGAATGCTTCGCTCGATATCCGACTGGACAGCCTGCGTCAATTCGCCAGCCTGCCGGTCGGACAGGAGCTTGCGGACATTGCCGAGGTCGTCCAACACCTCGCCCAGAACGGCTGGGAAGACCGTCGTGGTCCCTTCCTTCACGAGCATCTGCCGGACGATCCGGACCTCCTCGGCCAGCTTGCCCTCGGCGCCTGCAAGCTCCGCAAGCTTGAGCTGCTCAGCCCGCGCGTAGGTCTCGCCGGGGGCGGAGCGTTTGCGGTAGACTTCGATCGTCGCGGCACTGATCGCCTTTTGGCCCTGGAGAATCTCCTCGAGCATCGCGTCGATCTTCCGAAGCTGCTCAGCCTGGGCAAGGTTCTCCTCAGCTGCAATGGCTGCTTCGAGCTCCTCGGCGGCGCGGGCCAATTCGTCGAGGGCCTTGTTCTGGTCCTCGTTGGCCTGGTCGGTCTTATCGCCCGCGAGCTTCTCGCCGGCCTTGTCCATCGAATCCGACGCGCCGGACACCGACGATTGCCCCGGCGTGGGCTCCTCGCCAGCCTGCATCTGCTCGGCTACGTCGCGAGTCTCGCCGGCAAGCTTGTCCTGCTCAGCCGCCTGCTCAGCCATCGGCTTGGCAGCCTTTTCGAGCACGCGACGTTTAATCTGCGCCAACTCCATGCCCTGACGTTCAAGCTGGTCCAGCGCCTCTTTCTGCTCCTTCGCGGCGGCTTGGGTGTCCTGGGCGGAGAGCTTCCGCGAGGCCTTGTCCATGTGCTCAGCCGACTTGCCGACGTCCCGGCCCGGGTGTGAAGGCTGCTCGGACAGTTCGTCCGCGCGGGCATCGCTGGCGGCCTTGTCGATTGCGCCGCTGAGTTCCTTCGTCCGTTCGGCAAGGGCTGCCTGCCTGGCGGCGAGCTTGCCGGCTGGGGTTTCGGCGGCGGCCTTGGTGATGGCCTGGGAAAGCTTCGCCGAGGCGGCCTGCAAGTCTTCGCGGGCCTGCTCCTGCGGAGCGGCTGCCCCGCCGGCATCGGACCGGTTCAGCGATTCGGCAGCCTTGCCCATTTCCGCAACGGCTGCGGAAACCTGCCCGGCGGCCTGGGTGGCTGCGTCAGCCTGACCCGCCTTGGAAAGCAGCGAGGCGATTTTCGGATCCTTTGCAGCCTGGGCGAGCTTCTGCGCCAACGCCTTGGCCTTGGCCTGCAAAGCTTCCTGCGCCTTGCCCACCACGCCCAGGGACGCCACTGACGCCTGGTCGGCAGCGGCCAGAAGCTTGTCCTGCTGGGCAACCAAGTCGTCGATCTCGTCCCGCAGGCCCGCCAGGCCTGCGACGTCGCCATCGACCTGGGGCCCCTGCTGCGTCTCGGCGAGCAGTTGCTTTTGCTGTGAGACAATCTGGCTGAGCTTCGCAGCCAGGCCGTCGATGTCCTGGCCGATCTTCTCGGCGCGCGTCGCCAGGTCGGACGTCCGTTCGAGGTCTCTTTGCTTGGCGGCGATGTCGTTGATTCTCTCCAGAAACGCCTTCCACTGCTTGATGCGTTCCAGCCGCTCGTCAACATTCAGCTTGCCGCGTTGGACCGTCAGGAGCACCTGTTGCAGCTCTTTGATAACCTCCGCCTCCGCGCCGGCCGCCGCCGATGCCAAGCCCTCCGAAAGCAGACGGGACACCTTGGCCATGTCGTCGGCGATGAACGCAGCCTGGGCCTGGTTGATGGCTTCGAGCAGCGCGCGGGCAGATTCCGGCTCGGACTTCTCCAGCAGACGGGCCACTTCGAGCATCTTTCCGGTCAGCTCCACAAACTGCCGCCGGATGAACTCCTGCCTGGCAGCCTCCTCGCCGGCCGGGGCGGCAGAGCCCTGCGCAAATGCGACGGTAGCGCCAAGCGTGCAACTCCCGACCGCCATGACCAACGCGATCTTTATCAGCCTTCTCATGACTCGACCTCTTTGAGCACCTATTCTGCCGGCGTTTCAGCCGGCCCGGTCGCCGGGGCGAAAACGTCCGTCAACTCTTCCTCCTGCCTGGCCTCGATATTCTCCAGCAGCTGCTCCGACCACTTGATAAGAACTCGAAGCTGATTGGCCAGTTCCTGGCGCGACTCGACCTTCTGCATGTTGGCCAGGATATCCTCCATGTGCTTCAGCAGCGTCTGCTGGACGGCTGCAATCTCGCGAACCTGGGCAATCAGCGTTTGGGTCTCGCGGACGTCCTCGGTTTCGTTCAAAGCCGCCAGCACTTGGCTCATCGGCTCGGCCAGTTCGCCCAGCGGCGTGATGACGCCCTCGGCGATACTGTCGTATTGGGCTTCGTCGCCGAGACGGTTGTACCGCATCTCCAGCACGATCGCCGCCATCGCCTCAGCCACCTTGGCACAACGCGCCGCGACGTCTGCCTGTATCTGCGCCGAGAGCCGAAGCTGCGGAAGTACGTCCCCCGCTGCTGCGCCGCCGGTAAGGGACGGCGTCGCCGTGGCCGTCTTGGCTGCGGCTGATTCCTGTAGCGAGACCGCCTCGACGAAGTCCATCCGCAACTCCCTCTGGCGGCGCACGATCTCGCCCATCAGTTCCTCGGGGGTTACGAGTCGAAAGGCCTTGGCCTCGCTGACGGCAACGTTCGGCCCGCCCAGTTTCGGCGGGAGCGTGTCGAGGGCCTCGGCTCGAACGCGAACGATCCGCCCGGCTGTGAGGCCCAGCGATCGAAGGTCCATGTCCTCGCGCAGGTCCACCTCCCGCCGCACGGATTCAGGCAAGGCCGCCTCGATCGCATCCGGCTGCGGGTCCAGGCCTGCCACCTCTATCAACGCCCGGAGTTTTCCGATGCCACTGTCGTCCTTGGCGCCCATCCTCAGCGGAAGCACCGCCATCGGCGTCACGTTGCCGCCGACGCCCTCGACGCCCAGCGATACCGTCGGAGACAGGTCCGGCGTGACCTGGATGAGGTACTGCACGCCGCGTCGGCTCGCGTAGCCGTCGGTGTCCACCAGGTCGAACCGCAACGTCATGGCCTCGGCCCGGCTGACGCCGTCAATTGCGAACGTTCCCACCAGCCGGCGCGGGGCCGACGCCTGCGAACCTGACGTCGCAGCAGGCTCGATCCGCATTGGCCCCACGTCGCGATCGTTGAGGATCATCCGGGCTGATTCGATATCCTTGTTGGCCTGGGCGACCAACGCGATGACGCTGCCGGCTGGGGCGCCCAGCGCGCCGTGGCCGCCATTGAACGAAAGCGGCTTGCGATTCATGTGTGCCGGGTATTCGACCGTGAAGGCTACCTCGTTCAGATCGGGAGGCTCGATGACGCTCACCCGGTGCGGGCGGCGCTTGTCCCGTTCGTCGTCGCCACCGATGATGTAGAACTCGAACGGCTCGCTCACCGCCTGGAACGTCTTGAGGTACACGCCCGAACCGGCCGCCGTCGGCTCGATACGCTCCTGCGTCATTCCGACCGATCGGTACCGGGTGTGTAACGTGACGTGCGACGGTGCGATAGAACCCGGCTCGGCCAGCACGGAGACGCTCAGGTCCGACCCGCGCAGGACTGCGTAGTCCGGGCCGCCCTCGACGACCAGGTAGTTCTTCTGCGGCCAGGGCACATCGGCGAAGGCAACGTTGCGGGCAAACCACAACTGGACCAGGTCGCCCCGCCAGAGGGCAAAGCCCGCCAACAGCGCGATCGCGCAGCCCCCCAGCGCCACGCTGCGCAACAGCTCGCGACGTTCGACGATCCGGCCGACGTCCAGCAGAGAGACCATCTCGTTGGCCTCGGCGGCCATCTGGCGGACCATCGCGTCGCTGACACCTCCATCCCCGCACTGCCGGCGCTCGAACTGGACCGCGCTGATGAGCCGGTCGGCAAGCTGCCGGTGGCGGTTCTCGATCAGCAGCGCCAGGTCTTCGGGTCCAAGCCGAACGCACAGCGGCGCGATAAGCTCGCGCCACGCAACCCACGCCAGGCCCGCTACTGCCAGAGACATGAGGATGCCGCGCTGATGGCGGTCCAGGTGCAGCAGGTAATCGAACGCCAGCGTCACCAGCACCAGGCCCACCAGGGCAACGGCCAGCCACGCCAACGCCTCGCCCAACAGGCGGGCGCGCAGGGCGACCCGAAGCCGTCTCAGCTTGCCCCGCACACTTGAATGGACCAATTGCTCCCGGTGCATCGCCTCTCCGGTTGGGCCTGTTGTCTCAGGCCATGTTGTATTTCTTCCGCAGGACCCACTCGACGCCCAACAGAACGACGATCAGGACCAGCGTAAGGTTGGAATCCCAAAGCTCGCGCGCCTCGTAGCGGTCGGCGGTGAGCTTGCCGGGCGGAATAAGCTCCGCCAGCCGGCCGACCTCGTCGATGCGGAGGAAATTCTCCGGACGCGAGGCGACGATGGACATCACCTCGGCATCGGCCTCTGTCCGTCGCGACTCAGCCTGCGGCAGTTCGACCACGATCCTCTTGGACGCCACCTTCTGCGCGGCCAGCGGATCATCTTTCATCGCCGTCAGCTCGAACGTGCCCGTCTTGTCAGCCACGATCGTCTTGCGGTAGCGCCCCGGCTTGCCGGCGAGCTTTTCCAGCACCAGCGTGTCCGCCTCGCCAGTGGCGGCGTCGATCCTATGAACTTCGAAAGTCTCGTCGGTCAATGGCTGGAACTTCTCGTCATAGGCCTCGACGTCCAGCGTGATCCGCTCGCCCGCGGAAAAACGCTCGCCGCCTGCGGTAATGACAACCTGTCGCGGCTGGAGCGTAGCCAGATAGCGGATGATGTTGCCCCACAGCCGCTGCCGGTGGGCGCCCTCCTCGACGAACCGCCAACGCCAGGTGTCCGCGATGCCCATGTAGACCACCTGTCCGCGCCCGACGCCCTGTACGGCGATAAGGGGCTCGGGTTCGTTGCGATCCGTCCGCCGGGTCGGGTTTGAGCTGACGGCCAGCACGCGGGCGGCGGGCTTGATGCGGGCGACCGGATGCGACCAGAAGCTGCCCGGCAGAATCCGCCAGATTCCCACGCTATCGTCCACGGCGCCGCCAAGGCGGGTGACGGGGTGATCCAGCCCGTACGAGGTCAGCCGCAGTGGCCAGGGCTCCGGCTCGGTGCGGCGGATGCGTTCGAGCGTGTCCACCGTGTTGGGCGCAAGCGTCACCGGTAGCAGGTCGGCCAGGGGCTTGTAGGCCTGGTTGCCGCGCAGCGTGGGCTCGGAGTGCTTCGTCCCGGCGACATAGCACAGGCCGCCGCCGTGCCGGGCGACGAACGTCTTGAGCAGTTTGACGAAGTTCTCGTCGAAGCCGTCGCGCGTAGCTGCCGGGTCGTGCAGGATTATCACGTCGTAGCCTGGATGTCGCTGCTCGGGGCTTGCGTCCGGGTCGGGGCCTAACTCGCCGCCGCCGTTGCCGATGAGTTCCTCCAGCGTGCGAGGCAGGGCCTGAAGCTTCATGCCCGTCGAGGCAGCCTGGTTGATCTCCGGATCGGCATTCTGCTGCCAGACGCTCACGCGGTACAGCTCGTCCTGCCGCAGTAGTAGATTCTTGAGGTAGCGGAACTCCCAGTTCGCCTCGGCGCTGATCAGCAGGACGTTGATCTTCTCGTCGGAAACCAGCAGCCTGGCCTCTGCGGCATTGTCGTCCGGGTTGACTTCGTCCGGGCGGGGATCGACCTCGGCCCGGTAGGCAAGTTCCCCGAGCTCGTCCGGCTCGACATCGATGCGGACGCTCTGGACCCCGCGGGATCGCGTGCCGCCGGGGCCTGTGAGCGTAACGGTCCGACTCAGGCCCGTGTCCGTCCATTCGCTCTGGCCGGCGCGCCGCTCGAGCAGGCGGACGGTGACTTCCTGCCCGCCCAGATTGCGATGGGCCAACGAAACGGTGAACTCAGCCCGGCCGCCGCGCCGCACCTGTTCCGGCCCGTCCAAGGCCGTCACGGTCAGATCCTTGGGCGGCGTCGGGTCGCCCACCATCACCGAATACAGCGGCACGCCCGATTGTGCGGCATATCCAAGTGTGCCGGCCAGGCGGTCGCGCTCGTCGGGCGTGGTAATCTGGCCGTCACTGACGATCACGATGCCCGCTACGCGCCGCCCCTGAAGGCTCTCCAGCGCGTCCCGCAGCGCCGCCGAGATGTTCGTCTCGTACCCCGTGCCGGCCAAGTCGGCAAACACACGGGCCAGTTCTTCGTCCACGCCCGGCTCGGCCGAGGCAGGCCCGGCTGAACGTTCCACCGCGTCAATCGCGCCCAAGGGCTGCGTGTAGGCGTCCCGGCCTGGCGAGTCAGTGGAAAACCGCATGAGCAGCAGCGGGTGGTCCGCAGCCAATTCAGCCAGAACGCCGTCCGTGCCCGACATTATGCGACGGACGATTTGCGTCCGGGATTGGTCGGGAATCTCTTCAGGGCTGAGCTTGGCAGCTCGGCTGAGACGGTCCAGGTCGGCCCCGTTGGCATAGCGGTCCGCGAAGGACATCGACAGGCTGTCGTCCACCAGGACAGCCACGGACGTGTAGAGCGTGTTTACAAACCTGAACACCACCGCAGGCTGGAACAGGACCAGCAGCATCAACGCGATCACGCCAATCCGGATACCAGCCAGCATCGCCTTGGCCCGCGACGGAGCGTCGCCCTCGCGACGGTAGCTGCGAACGGTAAGGCACACCAGTGCCACAGCGACGGCCACCAACGCCAGGACCACGTAGTTGTTGTGGTCGGCGATGAAGCCGATCCGCCAGTCGCGAGCCCCCGCCGGCGCCTGGCCGGTGGACCCAATCAACCATTGAATGAATCGTTGCATGCTTGTGCCTGTCAGCGCTCAGCCATCAACTGTCGGCCTTGTCCGACGCATAGTGACCGAACTTCCGTCCGAGATACGTCTCAGCGGCCATCATCGCGAGCATTGCAGCGATGGCCCACTTCCAGTATTCCTTCTCCCGCCCCAGCTCCGCCGTCGGCGCGGGTGCCTGCGCGTCAACCTTGACGTAGGCAAACTCGTTCGTGCCCAGCGCCGCAGCCAGTGCCGCCCGGCCGCCGGGGGCTAGGTCGCCTTCCGCGGGGTCGGGATTCCGGGCCAGGAGAATCTCCATCTCCCCGCCATCGCCCATCCGCATCGCGACCTCATACAGCCCCGCCTGGTCGGCCCGGTCGTAGCGAAGGGTTCTCTTGCCGTCGTCGCCCTCGTGATCGTCCTGGCCGGCGGATCTCAACACGACCAGGTCGCTCTTGGGGTAGCGAGGCAGTTTGAGCGTGACCCTTGCCTGGTTCATCAGCGGCGGCAGGTCGAATTCGATCGGCACGCCGACCACTGCCGTCAACGGCTCAGCCGGGCGTGCAAGGTACGACAGCATATCGTTCATCACGGCGACGTACGTGCCCATCTCGTCGATAGGCCAATCGTTCCATCGCGTCGAGGCGGTGCTGTAGAACATCACGACCGTGCCCTTGTGGTACTGTCGCGACACGATCGCCGGCGAGTGAGCGTCGTCGGTGAAGCTCACCAGCCTGCGGGGCGGCTTGACGTCCGCCGTCGCCGGCACCACCTGGGGGATTTCGGCTGGGCTGAACGCGAAGAAGCGAATCAGACCCGTCATGGCGGCAGCCTCGCCGGTGAAGCACCGCAGCATTCGAACCGAAGCGATGTCCTTGGGATCCAGGCGGAAGTATGCGTCCGGCCTGGACAAGTCGCCCTTGGCCGCACCGATGCGGTACGGACAGAGCCCCAGGCCATCGGCGTAGAACGGACCGTTGTAGAAGGTCAGATTCACGCCGGGCCCGGTGAAGATCGCCAGCCCGCCGCCATCGGCTACGTACTTCTGCAGCGCTTCCAGCACCGGGTAGTCCACACCCGTGCCGTCGGCATTGGTCTGTGCGGGCATGTCCCGGACGCCCAGCAGCACCACAACGTCATAGGCGTCCAGGTCCGCACCGACAAGATCGGCTGCGCCAATCACGTCCGGGCGGATCCCGTATCTGCCGTCCCGGCCCGGGTCGATCGCAGCACGCAGGAAGTACGACTCGCTCTGCGTCGGATCAGCTACGTCGGGCCGACCATCCACCAGCAGCACCCGCACGGCGTCGCGAACCTTGATCGCCAAGGACGCCTGGTTGTCAGCCGAGAGCTCGTCAGCGGCGAAGGCAGCCCTGACGACGGCGTACCCGGCCTGCGGGAAGGCCACGCGCGCTTCGAGCCGATGCGTCCGGCCTGGCCCGATGGACTCGATAATCCGCACCGGAAGCTGGGCCTCCACAGGCGGCGCGTCCGACTCGACAGCCCCGCGGGGCATGCGAACCGAAAGGCGGACCTCCACGTCCCGGGCGGCCGCGGTCCCGTTATTCCGCACCGCCACGCCGATGCGAATCGGCGCGCCGACGACGGCCAGGCGGTCCAGCAACTCGATGGATTCGACCGTCAGATTCGTCGGGCCGGCCAGCCCGTAATCCCACGCGACGACCTCTGCGTCCATCTCCGCCAGTGCGTCGAACTGCTGGCGAATCGCGTCGGAAGTGGCCCGATCCGCCAGGTCCACCCGTCGGAAGTCACTGAAAATCACAACCCGTTTGTCCCCGGCTGCGTCGGCCAGGATGTCCCCGGCGGCTTGGAGCGCCTCGGCCAGTTGCGCGCGGCCGTCGGAAGGTTCCAGCGCCGCCAGCCGACTCGCGAGCGATTCGACATCGACGCCGGAGGCGAATGTCGGCGGCAGCAGCGCCTCCGAGACGTCAGGCCGGGACGTCAGGATAACGGCCAACCTGTCGTCCCCGGTCAGTTGCCCGGCCCGCTCGCCGATGCCGGCGGCCGCGGCTGAGAACAGCGATGACGCGCCGACCCGCTGGCCCATGGAGCAGCTGTCGTCCAGGATGAATACGACCGACTCCGGCCGCTCGCCGCCCAGCGGCAGTGCCCTTAGCACGCCGCAGCCCGTAAAACGAGCCAACGCCACGCCCAACGCGAAGATCGCCGCGCATCGCAGCGCCAGAAGGACCATCTCCTCGATTCGCAACCTGCGGCGGTTCTTGCGCATCGAGTCGATCAGGAACCGCATGGCCGCCCAGTCGCGCACGCGGAACCGCCGGCGATTGAGCAGGTGAATAATCACCGGCAGCGAAACCGCTGCGAGTCCAGCCCAGAATATGCCCGGATGAACAAACGGCATAAGTCAGTTCTCAATGTTCAATTCTTGCGCCGCCTTCCGGCGTCATCTCTTTGCGCCGGCCTTTCGGGCCGCTGCCCTGCGGGCCGCCAGGAATGCCAGCAACGCCGCGTCCAGGTGATCGGCGGTCGATATCCGCTTGTAGTCGATCCTGTTGGCGATGCATCGGCGTTTGACGTTGCGGCAGAAGCTCTCCATCGCTTCGAGATAGCCCTCGCGCAGCGACCGCGGCTCGACGGTGAGCCTGCCCGCGCCTTCCAGCCCGCGGAACATCGTGTTGCCCTGGAACGGGAACGTCAGCTCGTCGCGGTCCATTACGTGCAGCACCATCACCTCGTGGTCGTAGTGCAGGAAGTGCTGCAGGCCGCGGACCACCCCCGGCAAATCGACGAACAGGTCACTGACCAGGCACACCAACCCGCGGCGGGGAATCTTCTCGGCCACGGCGTGACAGACCTCTTCCAACGACGTCTTGGCGCGGGGCTCGGACGCAGCCATCGCGTGCACCAGCGTCTTGACGTGATTGGCGTTCGTCGAGGGCGACACGTACGTCCGAACGTCCTCGTCGAACACGGCCAGACCCACGGCATCCTGCTGCTGAAGCAGCAGAAAGCTCAGCGAGGCAGCCACCGCCGCTGCGTACCTGTACTTTGTGAGCCCTTCCCCAAGGTCCCGGCTGCCGTAGTGCATCGACTCGCTGGCATCGAGCAGGAACGTAGCCTTGAGGTTGGTCTCTTCCTCGTATTGCTTGATGTAGTAGCGATCGGTGCGGGCCTGGACTTTCCAGTCGAGGTGCTTGAGGTCGTCGCCCGGGACGTACTCCCGGTGCGAAGCGAACTCCACCGAAAAGCCGTGAAACGGGCTGCGGTGCAGGCCGCTGATGAAACCCTCCACCACCAGCCGGGCCTGGAGGTCCAGGCGCTTGATCTTGGCCAGCACCTTCGGGTCGAGATAGTTTTCCAGTTCGTTGGTCACGGTCTTGGCACCCGCTGGGCTTGTTGTCTATCGCCTTGTGTCTATTGCCTTGGCCGTGGCTGGGTTGGCGGCAATGGCAGAGAGCTTGGCTGGGACGGCTCTGAGCAACTCATCCACGATGCGATCGGTGTCATAGCCCTCGGCGTCGGCGTTGAAGTTCGTCACGATCCGGTGTCGCAGGACGGGCTTGGCGACGGCTTGGATGTCGTCGGTGGACACGTGGAACCGCCCGTGGAGCACGGCGCGGACCTTGCCCGCCAGGATCAGGTATTGGCAAGCCCGTGGGCCGGCACCCCAGGAAACGTAGTCTCGGACGACCTTCGGCACCTCGCCGCCTTCCAGCTCGCCGGTTGCCCCTTCGTGCACGCGGGTGGCGCGGACCAGCCTCATGGCGTACTGAATGACGTGATCCGCCGCCGGTACCCGGCGGATGATCTGCTGGAGATCCAATATCGCCGGGCCGTCCAGCACGGGCGTGAGCCTGAACTCCTGCACGGCCGTCGTCAGACGGACCACGTCGAATTCCTCGTCCCACTTGGGATACTTCACGAAGATCTTGAACATGAAGCGGTCCTGCTGGGCCTCGGGCAGCGGGTAGGTCCCCTCCTGCTCGATGGGGTTCTGGGTCGCCAGCACGAAGAACGGATCGGCCATCGGCATACGGTTGCCGCCCACCGACACCTGGCGTTCCTGCATCGCCTCCAGCAGGGCCGCCTGGGTTTTGGGCGGGGTGCGGTTGATCTCGTCGGCCAGGATGACGTTGCTGAAGATCGGCCCGCGAAGGAACTTGAACTCGCGGTGTCCGCTGGCACGATCTTCCTGGATTACCTCGGTGCCGGTGATGTCCGATGGCATCAGGTCGGGCGTGAACTGAATGCGCGCGAACTTCAGGTCCAGGCACTGTGCCAGCGACGAAACCATCAATGTCTTGGCCAGGCCCGGCACGCCTTCGAGGATCGCGTGTCCCCGGGCGAAAATGCACATCAGCAGCTCTTCCAGCACGGCCTCCTGGCCGACGATCGCCCGCGCCATCTCCGTGCGGATCGCCTGGTAGGCCTG
>Ga0180434_10007956_pt1 | contig 11828 bp, 9 predicted proteins | sample SS_ome_7_FD_132453 | JGI IMG/M metagenome (GOLD analysis project Ga0180434, IMG submission 132453) | Hypersaline lake sediment archaeal communities from the Salton Sea, California, USA - SS_1_D_2 metaG | ecosystem: Environmental > Aquatic > Non-marine Saline and Alkaline > Hypersaline > Sediment... | reverse complement strand
TGCCGGGGCGCGGCTCCGACGCGAGCAGTTCCGTCGCGCGCTGCTCGTCCTGGAGCGGCTCGACCTCTCGCGCCAAGGCGGCCCGCGCCGCCGCCAGAACCTCCTCGTTCGTCGGCAGCCTGATCTCGTCCTTTTCCGGCATCTGCAGGGTGTAGGCGAAGGTCCCCGGTGCGAATTCCGCCGCGAACGTCGTACTGACTTCCTTCAGCTCGATCGTCGGCAACAACCGCTTGATCAGCTCCAGCTCCTGGGCCGCCGACATGACCGGCTCCTTGTCATTCACCGCCCGGACAATCTCCCGGATGATCCGGCGCGCGTTGCGCGTCGGCTCGGTACTGACCGCGCGCTCGGCATCCGCCGTAATCTCGGCTCTCGCCAACTCCAGCTCGCGTTGCGTGAATCCGTATTGGCGCGCTCGGCTGACCTCGACGACCAGTTCTTCGAGCATTCTCTCCCATTGGCCCGGCTCACCCCTGGCCTGGCCCACCACCAGCAACGCCTCGCCGAAGAAGTCCATCACTCCGCCACCGGCTTGGTGATAGGCGGCTTGGCCTTTCTTCACGCGCTCGTCAAAGCGCCGGCCCAGAATCCACGCCCCGATCTCCTCGACCAGTTCCGTCCGCGCCTGCGCCACGGTAGTGGTCGGCGGCCGTCCCGGCAGAATGTTGAGCATCGCCACCTGGCAGCGCTCGTACTCCGGATCCGCCACCACCACAGCGCGCTGCTCGATAAATGGCTTGAACTGCGCCCCCAGCTCAACCCGTGCCGGCACGGTCGGCCGATACTGTCCGAACCACTTCTCGATCACCGGCACCACCGGCTCCGGATCGGCATCGCCCACCATCACCAGCGTCACCCGCTCCGGCCGGAACCACGTGCGGTAGTAGTCCACGAATTCGCTGCGCGGCGCGCCCGAGATCACCTCTTCCAGACCGATCACCATTCGCTCGGCGAAACGCGAACCCTCGAAAACCTGCGGCCAGAGCTTGTCGCGAATGCGTTGTGCGGCGCTCTGCCCGGCCCGCTTCTCCGCCAGAATCACGCCACGCTCCTTGTCAATCTCCTCCTCCAGCAGCAGGCACCGAAAGGCCTGATCGCTCAACACCATCAGGGCCTTGTCGATCTCCTCCAGCTCGGTGTTGGGCAGGAAAATCATGAACGCGGTCTGATCGAAGCTCGTGAACGCGTTGATGTCACCCCCGAACTCCATCCCGATGCTCTCGAAATATGGAATCAGCGCCCCCGGCGGGAAGTTCTCCGACCCGTTGAACGCCATGTGCTCCATGAAGTGGGCCAACCCGCGCTGCGAATCCTGCTCCATCAGCGAACCGGAGTCGACGTGGAACATCAACGCCATTTTCCCCGGCGGATTGTCGTGCTGCCGATACATCCACGTCACACCGTTCTCCAGCTTTCCGGTTACGATCCGCGGATCGCTCGGCAGCTCCTCGGCCCACGTCGCTTGAACGGCCAACGCCGCCAACCCAAACAACACCGCCCTTGCCAAAACACGCTCTTTCATCGCGTCGCACCTGCCTTTGCCAGAAAAGGAAACACTCTCCGCCCACCGGGCACGCGGTTGGACTCGCAGTATACCCATTTGGGGCAGAAAGGCGCGTACGCTCCGCTCGCCGGATCCAACCCGCGGCCGCCCCCCCAAGCGCGGCCCGCAAACCTCGGAACCCGAATCCCGAGTTTGAAACGCAAGCCGCTACTTGACCCCGCGGCCGAATCACCTGACAATCCCGTTTGCGCTGCATGCCGACCCCTCAGGCGTTGGGAGGGGTCGGTAGCGCGGCGGAATGGAGTCCGCCCGCACTGGGAGCAGAGTCTTCTCCGCTCGCCAGTTTCCCGTTATAAATGGGGATTCTGTTCCGCCGACGTGGCATGGGGTCGGCGGGGTTTACTACTTCGTAACGTGAGGTCACTTTTATGTCGGGTTACTCCCGGCTACGGAGTACGGAACCTTGGCGAACATTGGTACCCATTGCATTGTGGAGTTGTATGGCTGCCCCCGCGAACTGCTGAACGACGAACAATTCGTCAAAGACGCCCTGCGCGAGGCCACCAGCCACGGTTTGGCAACCTTGATGGGCGAGGTCTCGCACAAGTTCGACCCGCAGGGCGTGACTGCCCTGGGCCTACTCGCCGAATCGCACATCTCGATCCACACCTGGCCCGAACACGGGTACGCCGCCTCCGACATCTTCACCTGCGGCGACTACGCCAACCCGCAAAGGGCTGCCGATTTCCTGATCATGAAGTTCCAGGCTGACCGGCATTCGCTGACCAAGCTGGTCCGCGGCCCCGAAGCCTGCCGCGACCGGACCAGCGACGTGCCCGGCCTCGAGGTCGAACCCATCGCGGCCCCGAAGCCCCAGCCCGTCGCGTAGAACAACCTCGAGAACCTCTCGCCGGAGGGCAACGCATGGCCGGCAGTGAGCTTCGTGCCGACGTCTGGATCCACGAGTACATCACTCCCTGGGACCTCTACTCCCACGGGATCACCCGCACACTCGCCTATCGCAAGACCTCTTTCCAGGAGATGTACATCGTCGAGACCGGAGCCTACGGCAAGGCCCTGGTTCTCGACGGCAAGTGGCAGTCCTGCACCGGCGACGAGTTCCTCTACCACGAGCCGCTGGTCCACCCCGCCCTGCTCCTGCACGGGAACCCGCGCCACGTGCTGATCCTCGGCGGGGGCGAGGGCGCCACCGCCCGCGAGGTCCTTCGCTGGAAGAGCATCGAGAAGGTAGTCATGATCGACATCGACGGCGAAGTCGTCGAGGCCTGCCGCGAGCACCTGCCCGAGATGCACCAGGGTGCGTTCGACGATCCGCGCGTCGAGCTGGTCATAGCCGACGCGCTGAAGTACCTCGATGAGACGGATCGAACCTTTGACGTGGTGATCTCCGACCTCTCCGACCCGATCGAGGAAGGCCCGTCGTTCAAGCTCTTCACCAGGGAGTACTTCGAGAAAACCCGCCGCGCGCTCGCTCCCGACGGCGTCTTCGTCGTCCAGGCCGGTCCGGTCTCGCCCGTCAAGATGCACCTTCACTGCCGGCTCGCCAGTACACTGCGCGCGGTCTTTCCCCACACGGCTTCGCTCAGCAGCTGTGTCCCGACCTATGCCGCCCCCTGGAGCTACATCCTCACGAGTGCCAAGCCGATCGAGACGCACCCGGACCGGGACGGGATCGACCGCCAACTGGCCGAAAAGACCACCGGCGGCCTGAGAATGCTCGACGGCACCGCCCTGCTCGGCACCTACCAGCTCCCCAAGTACCTGCGGGCCGCCATCGCCGAAGAGACCCAAGTCTACACCCTCGCCGAGCCGCCCAAGTTCTTCGGTAAGGGCACACTCGGCGACAGCTAGGTCCACCCCCGGAAGCAGCCGCGGACCTCACCTACTGCCCTCTCTCAGCCAGGCAGGGGTGAATTAACTGCGCGTTGGCTCAAGTCAGCGGTCGGTTCCAGACGAAATCGCTGAATACGGCTCCGCGCGGTCTGGAGCCGCGTTCACTTTTTTGCACTGGCGAAACCGCCAAAGGAGCTCCCAGATGAAACGCTTCACCCAATCACTGTTGATCGCGTTGCTCTGCGCAACGATGGTCGGCTGCCCGCAGCTACTGACCGTAGGGGGTGGGGGTGGCGACGTCTCCGAGTCCGCCTTGAGCTACAGCGGCACGCTCAGCGGCGTCGTCGCCGGCAGCAGCTCAACCGCCACCTCGGAAGATCCCCAGGCTGCCCAGACCGTTGCCCTCGGCTCCGACGTGGTCGCCTGGCTGACCGACCCGGAAGGCAACCGGCTGCGGGACGCCAACGGTGCCCAATATCCGGATTTCCCGGTCAACTCCAACGGAACCTTTGATCTGACTGACCTGCCGGTCGGCGTCGACCTGATCCTGGTGATCGACCTGGACGGTGATGGTGAGGGCGACCTGTTCACTATCATCCATATCCCCAAAGATGCCGAGGGCGACACCGGCGCGATCGCCGGCCTGGCCGTTGACCCGCTCAGCACGGTCGCCAACGCACGCCTCCAGCAGATTCTCGATGCGTACGACATCGATCTGGACGATCTGGATCTCAGTCTCTCCGGCGTGATCGGGCGAACCCGTGATGCCTACGAGCACCTCCTTGAGGATGCCGGAATTGACCACGACGTGCTCCTGGATGAAATCCTCGGACTGATCAGTGCCGAGCTGGCTGAGTTTTTCGAGAACGAGATCCCCGCCGCCGCCCAACGCGCCATGCGGATGGCAGTCAGCAACATCGCCCTGGCCGCCGCCGATGATGTCGAAGGAATCGTCCGGGCCGCCGCTCAGACGCTCCTGGAGGGCGGCTTTGTGATCGCTGACGATCCCGGCGGGATCGACCTCTCGTTCCTCGGCGACCTGCCGCACGTCAACACGCTCACGTTCGAGCAGTTCCAGGAACTCTTCGCGATGCAAGGTCCGGGTGAGTCCCCACCCGCTCGCCGAGTTCCGGCCGATTTACAAGAAGCCTGCGAAGCCCTGCCTGGCGACCCCCTGCTCTACATCAGCGAGCTGGTCGAGGCCGACCGAAACTTCGCCATGGCCGAGGAGGGCCAGCAGCCCTTCATGCCCAAGGCCATGTTCAGCGAGCGCATACTTACTGACATCGCGGAAGCGTACATGAATGGAAAGACCATCTCGCTCGGCGACCTGCACCACCTGCTGGTCGACGCCGAGGAAGGTCTCGGGGCGCGCCTGACATACTCGCTCTGGAACGGCCCGGGCCAACCGCCGACCGACGTCTTCGAGTCACCCGACGGCGAAGGCGTGGTCAAGGATACGCAAGCGCTCTTCGAGCAACTCGACGCACTGTTCGGCGACCCGGGCTTCGATCCGATGACCGCCCGGATCTCGCCCGTCCGACAGATAATCTTGGACTTTCTCGAAGGAACCGTCGAGCCCTCGTTCGAGCGCCTCTTCGGCGGGTTCCTGATGGAGCGCGTCCCCAGCGCCGAGGAGTTTGCCCAGTACATCCGGGACAAACGGGCGCATATCCCGTTCAGCCGGTCGGGGCCCGCCCAGTGGTTCGTCGTCGCTGACGCCGACCCCTGGCAGAACCCGGACGCCGCCGCCATCACCGTTGACGTCGAGACCAACTCCAACGGCACGGTCACCTGCGTGACGTACAACCCTGGGGGCGACGGCGACTTCTACGTCGGGTTTGGCCCCATGACCGACAGCGGTATGCAAACCGAGCTGATTCGCTGCAGCAACGGCCGCATGCTCCACGACCACAACGGCGAACCCCAGTTCCTCGAAATGTCGGATGACGACATCTTCCAGCCGGTCAACGGCGGGAGCTTCTTCGACGCCTTCAGCGAAACCGGCTCGCACTGGCCCGGGGCCCCCGCCCTGCGCGTCCCCAACTACGACTTCGACCCGGCCCTCCCGCCGGACCCCGAAACCAACCCGCCCGACTGGGAGGCCTTCGTGCTCGTGACGGCGCACGGTCCCGACGCCGTCCCCGTGAGAGTCGACTACGCAGGCGGCGTCGCCACCTATGCCGCGGCCGGCATGTACTACCTGCTCTTCGACCAGCGCACCGACACCGAAGGGCTCTTCGCCCTGATGACCGAGACGGGTGAGCCACTCGAAGACCCGCCCGGCACAGGCTGGGAGAACCGCGTGCTGGTCGACGCGGAGACCGTCCAGGGCATCGATCTCGGCCCGGAGGTGTTCACCTGCATCTACGGGATCGAGGTGCCCAACGACGGCTACGACCCCGAAGGCGCCCCCTACTACGACGACATCAACAACAACGGCCAGTACGACACCAACGAGCCGACCTTCGCCGAGCAGCACTTCCTCGGGGACCCCGCCGATTGGCGCTCTACCTGGGTCGAGAAGTACTACCGTCGGGCGGACAACAACGGCTTCCCCGCGCCCGACGAGATCGACTGGGAGTCCGACACTCCTCAGCTGCTCAACGGCGTGGCGTTGGTCCCGCGGAACCTCCGGCCGCGACTCAACGGCTTCCTCTACGGACGGCCCAACAGCGCCCTCAACCTGCTGCTGGCGTTCAGCCCCCCGGAATTCTTCAACGGCACCCAGACGATCGACGAGAACACGCGCATCAACCCCCTGATGTCGGTCGCCCTGATCGACCTCGTCTTCGAACAGACGATGAACGTCGAGGCCACGGTGGATTGGGATGGGCCCGGGGGCATGCCGCCCCACGAAGAGCTCGTGCCCGCCTGGTTCTTCATCGCGCCCGTGGACGACCCGGTCGCGTTGGTTGCCGAGAACTTCGCGGGCTACGCTGAGTAGTCACGCGGCCGGTCGGCCAGCAGACGAGCTGCCGGCGAATCGCGGTGAGGTGAACGCTTCGGAGGCGGCGGCGGGACAACCCTCCTGCCGCCGCCGTCTTTCAAGCCGATTCGCCATCCCCGCCAAGGCGCCGGGATTACCTTCGCTTGCTTGCCCGCAGCGCTTTGCGAAGTGCGCTCATCGCCGCCCGGGCTTCCTGATCGCTCGCGAAAGCGAAGTAGAAGACCGCTTTGCGCCCGAGCGCTGCGGCGGAGATGCCGCGGATGTTGACGTCGTTGGCGGCGATCGCGCGCGACATCTCGGCCCCGAGCCCGGCCCGGTCGGGACCTTCCACGCGGACGGCGTTCATCCCGCGGGCGGGAACCAGCCCGACCGCGCCCGCGGCCGACTTCTGCCGCTTGCCTTTCAGCGGCGCCACGAAAATCCGCGAGGTGTGCTCGGTGACCCGCCGGCCGACTAGAAACTCGAGCTGCGCGCCGGCCTGGGTGAGCGCTTCGAGCACGCGCGCCAGGATCCCCGGCCGGTTCACGAAATCCCCCGCCCACACTTCCACCTTCTTGACCGCGTACGACATGCCTGTCCTCCGCTTGAGATCTGGCGCCAACACAATCCCTCGGTCGCTTCGGGACCAGACTGTCCTGCGCAAAGACGCGCGGCACGAGCCGGCCCGGAAGCGCGAGCGCGGGCTTCACGCTGGACGAGCGGATCGTATCTCACTCGGCAGCGCCTCGCAATCACAGTCTTGTCGGACAGTCAGTCATCGCCTCCCGCGCCCCAGGCTGGACATCCGCGCACTTATCCGCGAAAATCCGCGCGCGACGCTTCCGCACGGAACCGTTTCGCGGAGACGGGAAAACACCAGGGAGAAACCGCCGTGGCAAAACCGAAGGTCGGAGTAGTAGGGGCGGGAGTCGTCGGGAATGCAATGCGCGCGCTCTGCGGCGCGGACACCGTGATGTACGATCCGTACGTACCCGAGTGGGCCGCTAACCAGGACGCCATCAACCAGTGCGATGTCGTCTTCGTGTGTGTCCCGACCCCGATGGCGGACGACCGCAGTTGCAACACTTCGATTGTCGAGGAAGCGGTGGCCTGGATCGCGGCCCCGCTGCTGATCATCCGTTCGACGGTCGCCCCCGGGACCACCGAGCGGCTCAGCCAGAAGTACCACAAGAACATCGTGTTCCAGCCGGAGTACCTCGGCGAGACGACCGCGCACGTCTTCGGGAACATGGCCGAACGCGAGTTCATCGTTTTGGGCGGCCAGCCCGAGGCCGTGGCCGCCGCGGCCGATTTCTACACGAACTACTACAACAGCATGGTCCGCTGTTACTTCTGCGACGCGATGACCGCGGAAGTCTGCAAGTACATGGAGAACGCCTTTTACGCCGTCAAGGTCACATTCGTGAATGAGTTCTACGACATCGCCAAGGCACACGGGATTGACTACAACCTGCTGCGCGAGATGTGGCTGGCCGACACGCGCATCAGCCGCGACCATACCTTCGTGTACCCGCACAACCGCGGGTTTTCGGGCAAGTGCCTGCCCAAGGACTGCAACGCGCTCGTCAAGTCCTGCCAAGCGCGCGGCTATGACCCCAAGTTCATGAAGGCCTGTCTGGCCCGCAACGACGAGTTCCGGGCGCTGAACAAGGAAGACTAGCAGGCCGCCCCCCCCTACCGCTCCGTACGCGCCGCCGGCGGCGGCTTCCCATCCGCCAGCCAGAGAAACGCCAAGACCTGCCGGAGCCTGCCCGGCAACGTCAGCGTGACCAGCAGCCGGGCAAACGGTCGGCCGAGCAGAATGCCGGTCAGCCCTCCCGCCAGGTTAGCTGCGGCCTGACGAATGAACGTCGGTTCGGCCCAATCGATCAGGTGGGGAAACTCGACCGACCAGATGTACCAGGCCAGCACGCCGGTCACGACCGGAACCAGCACAGCCGGCACGACGTAACCCCAGCGGCGCCAATGGTGAAAAACGACCACCGCCAGCAGCAGCAACACGAAACCCAGCGCGAACGAAATGCCCTGCATCGCTGCTATGAAGAGCCGATCCAGCGGATCGCTCGCGCGAACCTCCCGCCGGTAGGTCGTCGTCGTCGTCGTGACTCCCGATTGGGTCACGGTGATTCGCCCGCCGGCGAACACAGTCGTCGTTGCACCGCTGCCGGCGGGTTGCGAAGAGCTGGTTCCCGGCACGGGCACCCGCCGATACGTCGTTAACTCCTCCGCCGCAAGGTAGGTAAAGGCCACCTGAGCGGCTCCCGCCCCGAAGAAGGCCGCCAGAATCGTGATGATCCACAAAAACAGCCCCAGCGTCCCCAGCCGCTGAAGCCACACCTGACCTGCCGTCACCCCCTCCCGAACCGACCGAAACCCCCCGCATTCCGGACAGCGGCACAGCAACACGCGCGTGCGCGCGTCCCGCCGCACGGGCTGCGTCCGCAGGTTGTACCCGCAGCCCTCGCAGTAGCGGTCGGTTTCGATCAACGCCACTGGCGGCTGACGATCAAATTCCACTACCGGGTCGAGCTCGGTTTCTGGCTGATTCATTTCTCTCCGTGTTCGTGACCGTGCCACTTCCCGCAAGGCAGTGGACGCGAGAACCGCCGTAAGTCACATGGGTATACGGCAGAACCGCGGGAATATTTCGCGGCCCGCGACGCGTGCACCAAGCGGCACGACCAAGGCTGTGGTCCACCGTTCACCGCGCTGCGGCGATCAACGTCTGCACACGCTTCGGATCGACCGGGTTCACCGTGACGTCGTCTACTTTGAGCGACGTGCCCACGATCGCGCCATCGGCGTGTGTCAGCAGGGCGCGGATCGTCTCCGCCGTGACTCCGCTGCCGACCAGCACGGGTGTCTCTCCGGCAGCCTGCTTGACCTGCGCGAGCTCAGCCGGGTCCGCGGGCGCGCCAGTGCCCTCGCCGGAGACGATCACAGCGTCGGCCCCGCCTCGTTCGACCAGGTCGACCACCTCCTGCCGGACCGACCGGGCCGGGCCGAGCGGCGCCGAATGCTTGACGTTCACGTCGGCCAGGATGCGGATATCGGACGCGCCCAACTGAACGCGCTGGCGCAGAAGCTGGTGTGCTATCCCTTGAATGAGCCCCTGATCGGTAAGGCGGACCCCACAGAGCACATTCACTCGAATAAACGCGGCTCCAATGGCGTGCGCGACCGCCAGTGCGCTGCGCCCGTCGTTTCGCAGCACGTTCACGCCCAGCGGCACATCGCAGCGCTGCCCAACCTCTTGCCCGAGGCGCGTCATGCAGGCCACAGCCTGGGGCGGCACCCGCTCGGGATAAAACGGCGTGTCGCCGAAGTTCTCCAGCAGCAACCCGTCCACGCCACCCTCAACCAACGCCGTCGCGTCATCCAGCACGCGTCGCCGGATCGGCTCAAGATTCCCGGCATACCGCGGCGCGCCCGGCAGGGGGGGAATATGCAGCATCCCGATTATCGGCTTTGACACGTCCGCCCACGCGGGTAGTAATGGTCTGGACATGCATGGCATTGTGCCCGAGGCGGCCCGTGACGAAAAGTCCCGCCCGCGTCGTCATGACGACCGAACGGTATCGAGCACTGGGGCAGTCAAGATGACCACACGCATCACGGTTCAGACCCGCGGACAGGGGCTGCATGAGATCACTCGCGAAGTGCAGGCGGTCGTGCGAAAGGCCAACTGTCACGCGGGTCTCTGCACGGTCGTGATCATGCACACCTCGGCCAGCCTGCTGATTCAGGAGAACGCCGACCCCTCCGCCCGCCGAGACCTGGAAGCCTGGCTCAACCGCCTGGTGGCTGAGAACGACTCGCTCTATACGCATACAAGTGAAGGCGCCGATGACATGCCCTCACACATCAAGGCCGCTCTCACGGCCACCAGCCTCTCGATCCCGATCATCGATGGCCGCCTGGGCCTCGGCACCTGGCAGGGCATTTACGTCTGGGAGCACCGCCGACACGGGGCGACGCGAAATTGCCTCGTAAACGTGCTGGCGGGGTAGTTGTCAGTTGTCAGTTCGTGGTTTGCAGGAGTTTTATGAAGTGCTCGTGCAGCACGACCAGCACGCCAACCACCGCCAGTGCAACCGCCAGCGCCTTGCGTTTGGTCATCCGCTCTTTCACGATCACCGTCGCCAAAATGATTGCGAAGATCACGGTCGTCTGGTTCAGAATGGCGTTGATTGAGGCGTCGGCGTACTTGTAGCCCGCGATCCAGAACACATAGGCCAGATAGGTTCCCACCAGCGCCCCCGGCACCGCTGTCTTCCATGGCACGGAAGGTCGAAAAACCGACCAGAGCTTCTTGCGCGCGGGCGAGGCCAGCGCCAGCGGCGCCAGCGCGACCGTCCCGGCTGCGATTCGTATCGTCGCTGCCCAGATTAGCGGAAACCCCGCCTTCAATACCGGCGTGGCCAGCGCGATGCCGAAAGCCATTGACCCCATCGCCAACGCCCCCAGGATAACGCCGCCGACGAGCTGCCCGCGCGTGGTGTGGGGCGGAGGCGCGTGGCCGGACGAGACGATCACTGCTGCAAGAATGAGCCCTCCACCCAGGAAGTGCGCGACCGTGATCTGCTCGAACAGCATCAGCCAGGAGCAGAGTATTACAAACGGCGAGTACAGACAGTCCACGATCGAGACAATGCCCACCCCGACCACGTTGAGACTGTAGAAGAAGAGCGTGTCGGCCAGCGCGATTCCGATCACACCGCTGGCCACGAGAATCAGGATGTCGACGGTGGGCGACCCGAGGACGTAGTCGAGGCTTTCGCCGCCAAATAAAGCCCTGAAGTGGGGTGCGACCAGTAAGGTCACGACCAGCAGGACGATCGCAACCGAATTCTTGAAGAGGTTCAGCGCCAGCGGCGCGACCCGCTCGCCGCTGTACTTGAACAGCACCATGGCGAAGGCCCACGTAAAGGCAGCCAGCAGCGCGAAGAGCTCACCAGGCACGTGTGTCGACATAGTGCCGGACTATAAGCGAGAACCGCCTCGCGAAGATATGGGCTGGCCCCGGCTATTCGCGGGCTCCATCGTGGTCTGCGCCGACCGCCTCGGTCTGGCCCGCGAGCTCGGCGCCGAAGAAGTAGAGCAGCATCCGGTCAACCCGCGCAGCCCAATCGAGCTCGTGGTGCCGGCCGCCCTCGACCTCTTCGTAATGCACGTCCCGCTCCCGCTCGTAGCCCTTGCCCCGCAGCAGCTTGACCAACTGCCGGCAATCCCTCACACCCTTCTGGTATTCCACCAGTGGCCCCGCGGGTTCGCCCTCCGCGGTGCCGATGTCCAGCCAGAGCTTGATCGGCGGCGGGCGGCGCACACCGCGCACGAACGAGAAGATCTTGCGCTTGGCCCACCACAGCGCCGGCGAAATCGCGCCGCCAAACCCGAACACCTCCGGCCGTTTGAACAGGGCGTACAGCGAGAGCAACCCGCCCAATGACGAGCCGGCGATACCGGTCTGCTCGCGCCCAGGCAGCGTGCGGTAGGTCTTGTCGATGAACGGCTTGAGCG
>Ga0180434_10007953_pt1 | contig 11832 bp, 10 predicted proteins | sample SS_ome_7_FD_132453 | JGI IMG/M metagenome (GOLD analysis project Ga0180434, IMG submission 132453) | Hypersaline lake sediment archaeal communities from the Salton Sea, California, USA - SS_1_D_2 metaG | ecosystem: Environmental > Aquatic > Non-marine Saline and Alkaline > Hypersaline >... | reverse complement strand
GCGAGTTGTGTTTTTTCTTTCCATTTATTGAGTCGTACTCTTGTTTCTTTTAAATCAATTATTATTTTTTTGAGTGTTTCTTTTTTCTTTGTTAATTTTTCCGGCCGACATATAAGGCTGTTTGTTATATGTATACCAAGCCATAATATGAATATAATAGGAATTATTATTTTTTTCATCCCCCTCCTTTTTTGTATGTTTTATTTAGTAGCTAAAAAATAAAAGAAATACCTCAATTACAAATATATAATTTTGCAGATGGTGAAATCAATAAAAAGAATAATATTTAAAGAGATTGCTTGTTCTATTTTTCGAATGGATTCATCAGGAGGTTTTAATCTGAGTATTGTTTTTTTGTGTGGATGTATATTTTTATCCCATTGGTTTAGAAATTTTTATATTTCCAATGTTTGCACTCATTTTAATTAAGGCTTCACCGGTTCCAAGGGTTCCTGTAACTTCTCTTTTGAATCTGTCCCATGTTTGACGATTTAATTTTACGGTTTGAGGCTTGATTTTTATATAGTGATCCGATATCAATTTGCCTTTTTTTGTTCTGGCGTGCAGGTCAGCATTAGTTGTGGTTGGAACGCAAAGGTCTATGTTTCCTTTTTGTGCATAAAGAGCTATTTTTCCTAGTGAATGGAGGTTTTTGCATGATACTATTATGTTTCCTGATGTAGTCTCTCCATGAATGCATTTTGTTGAATCTGTTATAAAAATATTGCCATATCGCGCTTTTGCTTTTATATTTCCTTGTGTTCTGCCAATTTCTATGTTGCCATTATCTGATTCTGCTATGATGGGACCCTTTGTGTCAAATATTTTAATGTTTCCTTTTTCTGTTTTTGCGTATGTTGCGCCTGTAACATTTTTAATTTTTATAGATCCGTAGAGGGTTTTTAGATTCATTTTTATATTTTTGGGAATGATAAGCTCATAGTGAACTGTACCCTTTGTTTTTTTGTCTTTGAATGAGGTTTGTACTATTACCTTATTTTTTTTAGGTTGTTCATTTATTTGTATGGTAATATTTTCAAATTTACCCTTTTTTCTCATTTGTTTTGTTGCTTTAAGTATGATAGAATTTTGCTTCCAATCAGTTTTGATAAGGATATTTCCTTGCATATTTTCTATTGAAAGGGTTCCATGAGGTTTTAAGGCTATTTTTTTATCTATAGTTTCTTCTTTTTGTTTCATGAAAATATTAGAAAATTTAGATTGTATATTGTGGCTCCAGGCGCAAACAATGGGGTTTTGATGTAATAACATTGAGAAAGCAAGTAAGAATAAATTATATTTTAGATATGCATTCATATGAGTATCCTCGAAATTTTGTATAACGTATTTTTAAAAAAACTAAATTAGGTGTAATTATATGGATCTTACACAAATTAGCAAAAATATTCAAAATGACCTCAATATTATTCTTGATATATATCCAACCCTTATGTCAATAGTTGAGAGAATTAATAAAAAAAATGGGCGAACGCTATTAGTTGGTGGAGCTGTAAGAGATTTATTATTGGGATTGCCAGTTAAAGATCTTGATATTGAGGTTCATGGGTTGTCTTTGGATGAACTTGAGCATATTTTAAAGTCATTTGGTCCGGTGAGCCTTGTTGGCAAATCATTTGGTGTTTTGAGGTTGCATGGCCTTGATGTTGATTGGTCATTGCCAAGAAAAGATAGTTCAGGCAGAAAGCCAATTGTTTTTATTGATCCGGATATGGCATGTAAAGATGCATTTAAGCGAAGAGATTTGACGATTAATGCCTTAGGGGTAGACCTAGTGACGAAAGAGTTGATTGATCCCTTCGGGGGGTATGCAGATTTAGAAAAGGGGGTATTGCGAGCAACCGATAAAGATACATTTATCCAAGACCCCTTACGCTTTTTTCGGGTTATGCAATTTATTGGGAGGTTTGGTCTGCAACCTGATGAGCAACTACAAAATATCTGTAAGACTATGGATCTATCTGATATCTCTGTGGAAAGAATAGAGTCTGAATTTGAAAAGTTGCTGTTAAAATCAAAGCAGCCATCCCTGGGCATTCGGTGGCTCAAGGATATTGGACGGTTGAGTGAAATTTTGCCGGAGGTCGGGAAAATTGTTGATATTCCGCAAGATGAGTCATGGCATCCAGAAGGTGGCGTTTTTGAACATAGTATGCAATGTGTGGATGCTACTGCAGATATGGAATATGACTCAGATGAACAAAAATTGTTGGCTGTTTATGCTGCACTTTGCCATGATTTGGGCAAGGTAAAAACGACAGAATTTATTGGAGGACGATGGAAGAGTCTTGGCCATTCCAAAGAAGGACAAAAGATTGCAAAAAACTTGCTTAAACGAATTACCAAAAAAAAAGATTTGATAGAGGGGGTGAGCTTGATTGTGAGATATCATATGTCTCCCGTTCAATTGGTTGCCTCAGGAGCAAAACCATCGGCGTATAAGCGGCTTGCAAAAAAGCTTGCACCATATGCAACCTTGGAACTGCTTGCAAAGGTTGCTTGGGCAGATAAGCAGGCAAGAAATCCTCTTAAAGGAGCCCCTTTAAAAAAGAAGGTGCCAGCGATAGATAAGTTTTTAGAAAAAGCACGAATGGCAAAGGTGGAAAAAATTCCAGAACCACCTGTATTGCTTGGGCGAGATATTATGGATATTGTTGAACCTGGTCCACAAATGGGAGTATTTCTTAAAAAGGCATATGAGATTCAGATTGAACATAATATTGATGATAAAGAAACGTTAAAAAAAATGGTTTTGGAAAACAAAGAGTAGAGGAATTCTAAGTTTTTGTTATGCTGTTGTAATGTTTTATAGATTATTTTTTGAAAGGTGAGAAATGGCAAGCATGTTTTTTGGTAACGCAATATGGCAGTTGGTAAAGCAGGCTGACGTTGTTAGTAAAATTGTATTGTTTATTCTTTTATTTATGTCCATTATTTGTTGGGCGATCTTTTTTTATAAATTAATTTTGTTTCGTATTAAGAGAAAGCAGATCATTAAAGTTATTAATGAGATAGGAGAGGTGAGAAATTTTAGTGAACTTGTTGCTGTGGTGAAAGCAAATAAAGGAACGCTGCCCGGATATTTTCTTGCAAAGAATATTGCGTTCTTACAATCTGTTGCCCAGTTTGATCCGATAACAACTAAGGCCGATATATCAACACGGCAATTGGAGCTGTTTCAACAAAATCTGGATCAGTCTGTAGAAGATATTGTGTACCATGAGCAGGCTTATTTGACGGTGCTCTCAACCAGTGCAGCTGCGGCACCTCTTTTGGGTTTGTTTGGAACCGTGTGGGGTCTTGTCCATGCATTTGTTAGAATAAGTGAAAAGCATTCGGCTGATATAGCAACCGTTGCGCCTGGAATCGCAGAGGCGTTAATTACCACGCTGGCTGGCTTGGCCGTAGCTGTTCCGGCTTTAATTATATGGAACTATTGTTCTTCTCAGGTAAGAAAGATAGATCACTTGGTTACCTTGCTTGCAGATAAATTTGTTATAAAGGTACAACAAGTTGTATTAGATTAAACTTGAGGGGTTGTGTATGAGATTAAGAAGAAATAAGCGAAGAAGAAATGTATTAGCGGTACCTGATATTTCATTGACACCATTAATTGATACTGCTTTAACATTACTGATTATTTTTATGATAACAGCACCTATGATGCAAAATTCAATCAAGGTTGCACTTCCTAAAGGACAAGCAAAAGAGGTTGAGGATACGTTTAAAGAGATTGTTGTTTCAGTGAATAAAGATGGGGATTTATTTATAAATGATAGCAAAATTGATGAAAACAAGATGATTGATACATTAAAAATGAAAGTAGGCAAAAATATCGATAGAACGGTTTTTGTTGAAGCAGACAAACAGGTAGATTATGGGCGAGTTATTCAAATTGTTGATAAAATAAAGGTGATTGGAGGCATCAATTATGTTGCCTTGGCGACGAAAGGCTAGCCGGAGAAGATTTATTTTCTGGGGTAAGCTGTTTATATTTACATCATTTTCGCATCTTTTAGGATTGATGCTTTTATTCTTTGTGTATCAAGGTGAAACCTTTGTGTACAATGTCGTGGTGAATAATGCCATATTGGCATCCGGTGCATCCATTGTATACTTGCCGTTTAAAAAGACGGTTAGTGCTAACTTTAATACTGTTGCAATGCAAAAGAAGAAGATTGTAAATCCAATAAAAAAAGCAACAATGTTGGCAAAACCAAAAAGTAAAAAGAAGCAAAAGAAACAAATTGCTATAAAAAAGGCTTTAGAGAAAAAGAAGATAAAAAAGGTAAAGATAAAAGAAAAACCTAAAAAGAAAAAAACAAAGTTACAAAAAAAAGATACAAGGCCAGTTAAGAAAAAAAATGTACCCAAAAAGGATCGACCAAAAAAGAAAGTGGAATCAAAACAAAAAATACAAAAAAATAAAAAGGTATCTAATGCAAAAAAAAGCTCAATGGTCGCAAAGAAGAATGCTGTTTCAAAGAAAGCGAGCACAAATAATCTGGTAAAGCATGGAGGCCAAGAGCTTATTTACATTGGACGACATGATCTTGAAGCTCTTCGAGTACAAGAGGTAATTCAGCGAGAGGTTGAGATGAATTGGAGGCCTCCAGTAGGTTTGTCAAAAGAGTTAGCTTGTATATTGAAAGTATTGATCGATTGGGATGGGGGCATAAAAAAAGTAAGTGTTGTAAAATCGTCTAGCGTTTTGATTTATGATATCTCTGCAAGAAGATCTATCGCAAAACTACAGTTGCCACGTTCAGTAAGAGGTAAGGAGATAAACATAACATTTAAACAATGAAAGATGGGAAATGATTAAACGATCCTTGATGTTGCTCTGTATTTTTGCAAGTTGTACCTTTATATTTGCTGTAAATGACGAGGGAATTAAGCTTAATGTTGATGTAAAGGCTAAAAAAAATGAGAAGCTTGGTTTGAAAATTGTTGTTGTAGGGCCGTATAATAAGTTGTTGAAGCAGATTGTGCCAGTTATGCAAGATGATCTTACCTTTAGTGGCCAATTTAAAGTGTATACTCAACATTATAAAGGTATTGTAACGAAAAAAGGTATTGTCTCACTCGCGTCTTCTGATTGTACATTAGGTGTTTTTTTAACGGCCGAAAAAGATAATGCGATTGGGTGTCGAATTTATGATTTAGAATATGCTGCAATGATAAAAGGCATAGGATATACATTGAAAGGTGGTGACCCGCGTGGATGGGCACACAATGTCTGTGACCTGATTTGGCCGGTTTTGACTAATGAGCCGGGCTTTTTCTCGACTAAGCTTGTGTATTGTAAAGAGCAAAAGCGATTAGGGAAAAAACCGTATCGGCATGTGTATATTGCTGATTACAATGGGAAAAATGAGCAATTACTAGTAGGGACACCGACCGTTAATGTTGCACCACGATGGAACAATCATTTGTTATTTCCTATGGTTTTATATTCAGAGCATACAAATCGAAATGTTCGTCTTATGGCTGTAAGTATGGAAAAGAAAAGAAAAATAGTATCAAATTTTGAGGGATTGAATATTCTTTCAGCTTTTTCTCCAGATGGTAAGAAATTTGCTTATTGTGCATCCCGAGGTGATGGCAGTTGCCAGATTTATGTATATGAAAAGGGCGCACTTAAACGATTAACTGATACTGGTAACAATATTTGTCCTACATTTGCAGATAATGGTAAAACGATTTACTTCTGTTCAGATGCCCAATATGGACGGCCTCAGCTCTATAAGTATGATCTAGAAGGGAATAACAAGGAGCGCGTCTCACAAGGGGGTTTTGAAATGTCTACGGCTTACTGTGAAAAAAAAGGTCTTTTGGCCTATGCCAAAAAGGTGCGAGGCTTAATGCAGCTCTTTTTGTATGATCCGAAGAAAAAGAGCCATACACAGGTGACCTTTGGCCCTGGAAGCAAGTCAGAATGTTGTTGGTCTCCTTGTGGTAACTATTTGGTGTTTGCTGTTGCCACGAGAACAAAAAGTTGTCTTGTTACCATTAATGTGTTAACAGGGCAAAAAAGGTCCATTACAAAAAGAGAAGATAACTGCTATTATCCAAGTTGGTCTCCGCTCTATGAGCAGTATCCCGAAGTTGCTTAATCGGGCTTTTATTTCTATTTTGATCGACATTTTTAAGGAGATATAGTATACTGAAATAACTTGCGTGTTTGCCCATAATGGTTTATTCTATTAGAAATGGGTATTTTTGCTTAGCAAGTCTAATTTTAGAATTTTTTAACGTTTTTAATCTGATGGATAAGAAATAGTATGAAAAAAAGAATAAAGAAAAAATTGCCCTTTAAGGGAGGGCCTAAAAATTTTGTTATAGCGGCACTAATTTTTATAAGCATTGCTGTTCTTTTGACTAAATTGACTGATTATACGCGCCAAACGAAGCATATAACCTACTCAGACTTTTTACAAAAAGTTGAGCGAGATGATGTGAAAAAGGTTGTTATTTCAGGCCAAGATGTTAGAGGTGAATTAAAAGACGGATCAAGATTTGATACCGTTATAGCATATAATCCAAAAAACTGGGATACATTAAAAAAACATAATGTAGAATTTGCGGTAGAAAATCCTGGAGCTGCTATAAATTTTTGGACGCTATTGCTTTTATTGTCTCTTGTTGTAACGCTTGTTCTTGTATGGTATATGTTTAGGCAGGCACGTGGAGGCTCAAGTGGTGGCTCAGGTGGTGGTGGCAATATTTTTACGATGGGTAAAAGTAGGGCAAAAATGTTTATGCCATCATCTATTAAGGAGAATTTTAACTCAGTTGCCGGTGCAGCTGAAGCAAAAGAAGAGCTTCAAGAGCTTATTGATTTTTTAAAAAATCCTGAAAAATATAAAAGATTGGGAGCCAAGATAACGCGGGGAGTCCTTCTTATTGGTGAACCAGGAAATGGTAAAACGCTTTTAGCAAAAGCTGTTGCGGGAGAAGCTAACTGTCCCTTTTTTAGTATTAGCGGATCTGATTTTATTGAAGTGTTTGTTGGTGTTGGAGCGTCTCGAGTAAGGGATCTTTTTGCTCAGGCAAGAAAGCATGCGCCAAGTATTATTTTTATAGATGAAATTGATGCCGTTGGGCGCCAACGTGGAGGTGGTCTTGGTGGTGGTAATGATGAAAGAGAACAAACATTGAACCAATTGCTTGCAGAGATGGATGGATTTCAAACTGTTGGGGGATCTGTTATTGTTGTTGCGGCAACAAATAGACCGGATGTGCTTGATAAGGCATTGTTGCGGCCTGGTCGTTTTGACCGTAGGGTTCATGTTCCATATCCTGATTTAGTAAGTAGAGAACAAATTTTAAAAGTACACGCTAAAGGTGTTAAAGTTGACAAAGAAGTTGATATGGCCAAGATTGCACGAGGAACACCAGGTTTTTCCGGTGCTGATCTCGCTAACTTGATCAACGAAGCTGCAATAAATGCTTCAAAAACAAATCAAAAAGCGGTAAAAATAAAGGATTTTGAAGAGTCTCGAGATAAAATTCTTCTAGGAAAAGAGATAAAAACAATTGTTCAGTCTCCTCATGAGCTTAAAGTAACGTCATATCATGAATCTGGGCATGCGCTTATTGGATTAATGTTACCTGAGTATGCAGATCCGTTACATAAAGTATCTATTGTTCCTAGGGGAAGATCTTTGGGGGTCACTCATTCTTTGCCAGAAAGAGAAAAATATACGAAAACAAAAAAAGAGATGCTTGCAGCTATAAAAATAGCATTGGGTGGTCGTGCAGCAGAGGACCTTGTATTTGATAGCTTTACAACCGGGGCGTTTTCAGATTTTAAAAGTGCTACTGCTATGGCCCGTGATATGGTTTGCTATTATGGCATGTCTGATCTTGGTATAACGGTGTATCAACCAGGAAATAGTGATTTTATATACTCACAAAAAACAGCTGAAAAAATTGATGCTGAAGTCGATAAGATTTTAAAGATATGCTACAAGGACGCAAAAGATATTTTGTCAAAAAATAGAGATAAATTGGATAAGCTAGCAGAAGTATTACTTGAAAAAGAAACTATGTATGCAAGTGAAATTTATGAACTTCTTGGTATAGAACCTCGTATAGAGCATAAGTTTGAATAAAAAGGATAGTTGCATTATGATAAATCTTTTGGATATAAAAAAAGACGTACAAGATACTATGAGAAAGGCAGGAGAGATCCTGCTTTCTTTTTTTGGTACGGCGCTTACAAAAAGAGATAAAGAAGGAAGTGGTTTTGTAACAGAAGCAGATGTAGCATCAGAAAAATTTTTAATTGAGTATTTATCTGCAATTTTACCGCAGGCAAGTATTTTTGCAGAAGAGTCTGGAGAAACACATACGGGAAATAGTGAGTATTGTTGGGTAATTGATCCGCTCGATGGGACGACCAATTTTGCCCATGGCTTATCCTATTTTTGTATTTCTGTTGCTCTGACATATAAGGGTGAGCCTGTATTGGGCTGTATTTATTGCCCTACTTTGAAAGAGATGTTTTATGCGCAAAAAGATGCTGGTGCATTTTTAAATGATAATGCTATTTCTGTTTCTTCGGTCTCTAGTTTTGATGAGAGTTTTTTGGCTATAGGGGTTCCATATCGGAAGGATGATGCATATTTAAAGCGCTTTATAACTGCTTTTTCCGATATTATGGGAAAGTCTTTTGCCTTTCGGCACTTTGGAGCTGCTGCGTTAGATTTGGCCTATGTTGCTTGTGGTCGATTTGATGCAATTTTCTTTGAAGACTTGGCATGGTGGGATTTTGCTGCCGGGAAATTATTGATAAAAGAGGCTGGAGGTGTTATTACAGATTATAAAAATAATGAGATAACGGCTGCATCTAAAAGCCTTATTGGTGCCAGTGGCACTGTTCATCAGGAGCTTTTGAACATTTTACTATTTGATTAGATGTAACTTTAATGGAATTTCATTTGCAAAAAAGCGGTTTTTAAGGTAAAATAAAGCATAAAAGAGTTAGAAAAATAAGTAAATTCGTTAAATCTGAAGTAAAAAGGTTATTATTAAATGTCTAGAATTTGTGCGGTATGCAATAAAAGGCCTGTTTCGGCAAATAACGTTAGTCACGCGAAGAATAAAACAAAGCGTTGGCTGTTTCCTAATGTTCACATGATGAGGTTTGTATTAACTGGTGATGCGTCAAAAAAAGTAAGGCGAGCCTGTGTGTGTACAAAGTGTGTAAAAGCTGGTAAGGTTCAAAAAGTAATTTAGTATTCGTTTGAGGTTAATTAAATATGGCAAATATTAAGTCAGCAAAAAAAAGAGCAAAGCAGACTGAAAAGAAGCGTGTAAAAAATTTAAACAGAAGAACTGCTATGAAAACTGCAGTTAAGAAAGTTTTATCTGCTATAGAAAATGGTGATCCTGAAGAGACAACGCGAAATCTTTTAAAAGATGTAGAGTCTCAATATGCACGAGCAAAGTGTAAGAAGGTGATTCACAAAAGAGCGGCTTCTCGTAAAGTCAGCAGACTTGCAAAAAAAGTTTCCAATGCGTATCGTAAAGATGCATAAGCATTGTGTTTCAATTTAGTAAAAAAGACCGGAAAATTTTCGGTCTTTTTTATTGCATCCTCGGTTTTTAATTTGTACTGGACTCTTTTGATTCTAGCCATTTACCCTCAAGTGTTCTGAACCAGATTGGTTGAGAAAGGTCTCTTTTTTTAGGGTTAAATGTAAGTGTAAGGCCTTTGAGGTTATAATTTTTTAAGTTTTCAAAATATCCTATTATTTTTTTTGAGGTCAAAGGTGATTTTAGATGGGTAATAGCCTCTACCAATAAAGAGCCTGCAATATATCCTTCAAATGAATTTAGGTTAGGTACCAATTTTTGTTTTTTACAAGTTTTTAAATATTCGCGTGCTATTGGCAGGCTACTTTTCGATGGATCAGGGACAACTGAGCTTAGAATAAATGGAATTCCTCTTTTTTTAAGGAAATGTTGAAATGCTTCGCTATATAAAAATGAAACGCCAAAAATCATTCGATTTGCCATGTACTCATTACCTAATTGACTAAAGAATAGTTGTGTTGGTGCGAATGAGGAAAAACAGCCTATAACAGAGGGTGAAAATGCTCTCATTTTTTTTATAGAAGTTGAAAAATTTGTTTGAGTACGTATATGGGGAATATCTAACCATTTGTTAATGCCGTTTTTTTTCAGTACAGCCTGTGCGGCTTCTGCGATTGGTCGACCGTATGAATCATTTTGATAGAAGAATGCAAAGCTTTTGATCCCCTGAGTTTTTATTAGATATTTAAGAACGGCTTGCACTTCTTGTGTATAAGTTCCTCTAAAATTGACAATATGTTTAATAGAAGGATTTCTGAATTTATCTGCACCAGTAGCGGGAAAGAGGACAGATGTTTTTCCTGATTGTACCAGTGATAAATAAAAATTTAATGTGGGAGTTCCTGTTGGTATAACAATCGTATCTATATCAAACATATTTTTTAATTTTTCTACATTTTTTAATGCTATACGAGGTACATAGCCGTCATTGAAGATTGTTGGCTTTAATAACACTTTATTTTTGTAGTTATTGAATGAAATTATCTTTGACTCTAATCCTGATTTGTTTTCATTCCCTAATGGGCCGGATGCTCCTGTTAGAGCCATGGTTGAACCTATGTTTACAATAGATTTTTTTTTGAAGTTCTCTCTTTTTTTATTAGGAAGCGTATAACCAAAGATTGGATTGAAATATGTTTCCTTAAATCCCTCTTTTTTTCGGGTATCTTGATTATATAAGGCTAATATACTTTTTTCAACCGAAGGGCCTGCTGTGAGAATGACAAAGGCGTCGTAATGAAATGTAAGAAATTTTTGATGAATTTGCGTTGGAGATGAAAGGATAGACCATTTTGCTGCAGGTCCTACATATCCTAAGAATTTAAGACCGTTACTTTTTTCCAGGTAATCTTCTAAATTTTTTGTTCCTCCTACAAATAAAAGATTGGTATTTTTTTTAGGAATTTTTGGTACATTTTGATTATGGGTGCATATAATGTTTTTCTCATTCGCTTTTTTTAGTTGTAAAAATGTAGGAAGATTTTCGAACAAGGTATTTATTTTGTTAGATATATTAGATTTTTTATATGCTTGTAGGCGAGATTTTCCTTCTCGGAATAATAAGGCTCTTCTCATATCAAAATTTTCCCAATAACTATCAGTTTCGTGTTCTCCTTTTATATAAAATACTTTGTTTTTATTTTTGTGCATAAGAAGAAGAATAGTATTGAGGGTTTCTAGGGAATAAGGTGATTTGCTAATTGCATCTCCTAAAAAGACAAAGTAGGACTTTTCTTTTATGATTTTTAGGTTTTCATTAATGATTTGTAGTTTTTTCAAGAGAGATAAGTCTCTTACGATAGAGTGAAAAGCTCCGTTTAAGTTTCCCCAGATGACAAATTTTGTTCCTTGGGTGAAAGGTATTATATTATGTGTTTCTTTTGTTTTTATAAGATTCTTTGTTGTGCGATCAAGCAAGGTTGAAAATGCTTCTATGTTCCATTGCACATGTGATTTTAAGCCAAGGGTTGTTAAGAGTTTTTGAAGCCTGGAGAGATGAAAGACTTTTTTGTAAAAACATTTATATTTAGGGTTATGCCAATTTTTAATATCATTTTTTTGAAATTCAGGGTACAGTGCTGCGTATTGATTAAGTTTAGAGAGTGTTTCTAGTTTTGTTTTTGGGATAAAGTATTCTAATGTTAATATGATTATGGTGATAACAAAAAATATGCCTATTATAGCTATTATTATTTTTTTTTTATTTTTCAT
>Ga0180434_10007951_pt1 | contig 11834 bp, 10 predicted proteins | sample SS_ome_7_FD_132453 | JGI IMG/M metagenome (GOLD analysis project Ga0180434, IMG submission 132453) | Hypersaline lake sediment archaeal communities from the Salton Sea, California, USA - SS_1_D_2 metaG | ecosystem: Environmental > Aquatic > Non-marine Saline and Alkaline > Hypersaline >... | reverse complement strand
TTAAAAAGTCTAAAATTGATTTTGTTTTTGAATTGGAGAAAAACTCCAATTCGGGCAAAAGTGATTTTGCCCCGGCCCATCAATTATCAAAAAGCAAATTAAAGAAAAACACCAAAAATAAGCACCTGTCCAAACCCACTTTTTCAGACGTTAAAACAGGACACAGAACACCCGACACCGAACACCTTAAAAAAGAAAATGGGCCCGAAGGGAATCGAACCCCCGATCTTTACCATTTCGACTCCTTTTTGGTGCAGCTTTTTAGGCAGCCCGAAAAAGGTGCTGTCAAGGTAACGTCTTACCATTATCGCATTTTTGGTGCGACTTTTACCAAAGAATGCCTCGACTACGAGCCCATAACAAGTTTCAATAATATAATAAGAAAACTTTAAGAATGGTTAGAAGTCCGCATTCTGAGTGAAAATACTGTAAGCAGTATGAGGGCAGATGCGGCGGGACATATTTCTCCGGGCTCCACGGCCTCCGTTTTCTTGGGTTTGACGAGAACCACGAGCTTTGCATCTTCCGCATCATTTATCTCGGCCCTTAGCGGAAGGGTGTACGAATATCCTTCCTTGAACAATGAACCGTCAAACTGGTATGCCATCTCTCTTATCTCATAAGGCGAAAGCAGAAGTATCTCTCTTTGCACTTCGCCGTAGCCGGCAGGAGGATAAAACGAATAAATTCCGTAAACATATTCCCCCCTGCTGTTGCCTGCATTGGTATTTGCACGATAAGTCTTGTTTTCAAATCCTATGTCAACAGAAAGCCCTTTTGCATCTTCAGCCATATCGGTCAAAGTCAATTCCGTTGGCCGCCTATCCAGTATCGTATCCAGCTGGTTGGATGTAAGGCTGTCAAAGTCCGTTTTCTGGTCAAGCCCGTAAGAAACCATCAAATGGCTGCTGTCAAGTATTCCAATCTGCCCGAAAGTGGAATCAACCGGAAGCCAGCCGCCTCCAGGAATATATACTTCAACCCATGCATGAGGCTGCCAGTCATCAGATATAACATATCCGTTCACATACCTCGTTTCCATTCCAAGATGATTCAGCATTGATATTGTAAGATGCGAATATTCCACACACACCCCTTTCTTCTCTATAAAAACCGTTTTTGCATCCCTGTTCTGTCCGAAATAGGAGATATCATATTCAATGTTGCTGTTCACCCAGTCCGCAACATTTCTGATAGTATTTAGCGTGGAGTCCGGGTCTTCAAGCTTTTCCGCCTGTTCCATTATTTTTTCATCCGGCTCTGTAAGCTCGGTTGAATTTATTTCCGTTCTGTCAAGCGGGGGATCCTCAGTCAGTTCGGTATTATAATCCAATTCTACATCAACCGTTGCCTCCAGCGTAAGGGAGTCTCCTTCTATCAGTCCATTATAAATTACATGGATTTCATTATTTTCATCAGCTGCAAGCTCCATTTCCGGCTCGGTAACTATCGAAAGTACTCTCTGGTTGGAATTATTTACTACAAGAAGCCCGTCAAATTCGGCAGTGCATCCTCCTCTCGGACAATGGATTATCCAGGTCTTCGTCATCGTCACGTTTGAAGAGCCGAAAGTGTTTTCTGCAAAAGAAAGAGAAAGGAAAATCAAAAAAATAATCAGAATGCGTTTCATCAGCCTCTTAGCTCCTTCATGTGCTTTATTCTCTTTTCAACCAGTTCCTTTGTACCTATGTCTTTCCTGTGCCACATCGGACCCGTAGCGCTTTTGCATCCTTCTTCAGCGATTTTCTCAGCTTCCTCAACAGTATCCGCTATCCCAAGTATTCCGAATGTCCTTGAACCGGTCGTATATACTTTTCCGTCTTTTTCATAAACAGATGCATAATAAACTTTAGCAGGTCCGTTTTCTGCAACCGAAACCTCCGCGTCTTTTTTGGAATTTCCAGGATATCCTTCGGGAACCAGATATTTCACTACAGTGCATTTATCATCGAATTCAACCTTATCCAAAGTCCCTTCAGCCATTTTCTTCAGGACTTCTGCGAATGAATCCTTTACAAGCGGGACAACGTTCATTGCTTCGGGGTCCCCGAATCTTGCATTGAATTCTATTACCTTGACCCCTTCTTTTCCTGCCATGAACTGTCCATATAAAATTCCTTTGAACGGATTTCCCTCCTTCTTCATCGCTTCAATAGTTTTCCTCATTATATCCTGCGCCTCATCAAGGTCCTTCTGCCCAAGGAACGGCAGGTTTTTTCCTGTTGAATATGAGCCCATTCCTCCTGTATTCGGCCCTTCGTCCCCTTCAAAAGCCCTTTTATGGTCCTGTACGGTAGGCATGAATGCAATGTGCTCTCCGTCGCAAAATGCCTGCAGTGTAAACTCTTCTCCTTTCAGCCTTTCCTCAAGAAGCACTGCACCGTCTTTTTCGATAAGCTCTTTTGCATATGTAACGGTATCATCCTTGTCCATATGCTCGCCCATTATCCTTACTCCTTTCCCTCCGGTAAGGCCCAATGGTTTTACAGCGACTTCTCCTGCAGCATCTATGAAAGGTAGAATTTCCTCGAATGAATCCACTAATTTGAATGCAGGAAGGCCCGGAATCATGTTTTTCTCCATGAGATTCCTTGCATAAGATTTGTCCCATTCTATTTTCGATGCGTTTTTGCTCGGGGATGCAACGCCTGAGCAGAATTCCATGAGAATATCGCTTACTCCCGCAGCAAGGGTCGCATCAGGGCTTGAAAATCCCAGGTCGAACTTCTCTCCTTCAAGCGCTTTCTTCACTTCATCCGCATTTTCAATATTACATATCCAGTATTTTTTCGAAAGATTCGCGATTGCAGGGTTTTTCTTGGACATAACCGCGTAAAGCTCGGAATCTTTTGCTATCGCTTCCGCAACTACGTGTTCCCGTGCACCGTTTCCTACGATAAGAACCTTCATTTCAACCCCTTCCGAATACTCTCTTGAAATTATCCATAAATGAGCTTGACAGTTCCTTGAGCCTGACGTATCTCCTTTCGGTTGGATAGTTTTTTACGATATGAAACGTCAATTCATCGCTTTCCTCTTCCATCATTCAAACCTCCTTTTGATATATCCCTCGGTTATCAGCATATTAAGCCCTTCCTCTACTCTTGGAATCGGTATCTTGTGGAGCTTTGAGAATTCCCTTATGTTTATTCTTCCGTCATGGAGCTTTATCCAGTCGTAAAGAACCTCCTTGAGCGCCTCATTGCTCATTTTTTCAAGCTGTTCCACCCTTTTCGAAAGCTCACCGCTTTTCCTTTCGCATTCCAGAAGTATCCTTGCATTCTCCTCGCTTGACCTGAGGATGTCCGCATACTTCGCCTCAAGGCTCCTGTACTTCGCCTTTGTCTCGCTTAAATCTGTCGAAAGGTCGACCGCATCCTTGCTCGTAAGCTTGAGAAGTTCTGAAATAGCGCTGTTTATCTCAAAATAGATGGCCGACGGCTTGATGTCGTAATACTCCTCCGCCAGCTGCATGACGTTCAGGAATACGGGCATTATCTCAAGAAGCCTTCCTCTCGGATTTTTTTTCGAAGGGACATTGTAGGAAAGTTCTATGAGGTCGGGACTGAAAACAATCGTATAATCCATTTCCGGCTTCCCCTTCAGGTCAAAGCCGGTTACCCTTTCAACCGAAAGTTTGTCCTTTGAATAGGATATCTTGGTGAATCCGAGGTTCCCCATGAGCGTTGCAAGCTTGTTGAGGCCGTTTTTCTGCTTTGCCTTTATCTTCATTTTTTCAACGGTCATTCTTCCACCACCACGTTGACTATTCCCTTCGTGGCTTTTCTCATTTTTGCAAGCGAGAATATCCTTATCAGGTTCTTTTCCTCGAATCCGACCTGCCTGAGGAAGGATATTATAGAGGATTTGGAGTAACCGAACCTTTCAAGCAGGTCAACTATCAGTTCCCCGTCAACCACTCCGTCCTTTTTTTCGAATTCTTTTCTGATTATGTCAATCTGACCCTCGTTAAGGCCCAGTTCATAAAGCATTCTTATGAATTGCTCCCTTTCAATTTCAATGTCCATTTTTCCACCCCTTAATCTGTAGAGGAACAGCGGGTCCTCACCGTCTATCTTGTCAAGCAGGAAAGTCATTACCTTTGTCTGCCTCTGTGAAAATATCATGTTCACCGCAGCGTCACCAACACCGAACTTCGATATCTCAGAATCTATGAAATCAGAATATCCTATGGAATTCTTTACGTAATCCCTGTACTCCTTCAGAATCATCCTCAATACGAATACCGTTCCTATGTTGCTGAATATCGTCTTGTGCATGTCCGTAGGGTTCTGGGTTGCGATAATCAATGAGAAATTATACTTGCGTCCTTCACGCAGTATGGTTATGACGTCGCTTCTTTCATCCTGTGCAATCTTCCATGCCTCGTCCAGGACCACGAACAGCCTTATGTTCTTGTCCCGGCTCATTCCCTCAGACCGCATCAACTCTTTGATATACTGCAGTAATGTGAGTCCCGCAAGACTCCTCATCTCTTCGGTGGGGAGTTCATGCAAATCAACGCAAACCAGTCCGGACCGGGTAAGTCTGTTGATGTCAAGCGAGCTTTTTCCCGCAAAGAAATCGCTTCCCTCCGCGGTGAATCTTTTCAGCAGCCTTGCGGCTTTTTTCCTGTTTTTCTTTTCAAGATATCTGATTAATTCGGTAAGCTGGGGCTTTCTTTTTTTGTCGTAAATATGCTCAAGCGCATCCTCTATCTCATCTCTTTCATTCGGGAAGCTTTTCAGGTCTGCAAGAACGTCCAGCGCGGATATGATCTGTTTTATCCTGCTGTGCTTGGGCAGCCCCACCAAATCAAGTATGTTCATGCTCTCTTTTGCAAGGTTGATTACCGTTCCTCCCGCCTGCCTAACCCATTCGTTGTATTCTCCGACCCAGTCCAGTATTATCGCATTTGTATTCCATATCAGCGAAGCCCTGGTAAGGAATGTCTTCACGGTATAACTCTTTCCCGAACCCGTAATACCCATGATTGCTATGTGCGGATTGATCAGCTTGTTCGGATTCCAGAAAACAGGAGTGTGCATGTATCTCGTTTTTCCTACGTAAACGCCTTCGCCGGGCCTTGAAAGCAGAAGCTCCTTTCTGGGCTCTGGAGGATGCACAAGTATCATTTTTCTTGCGAGCTGTTTTGACAGCATGTATGTTCCTTTCATTTAAATCCTCTAGAAAAGTTCGTCTTTGATTTCCTCTTCGGTTGTCGGGAAGAACAATTCCCACTCGAAGCATTTGAGCATTTCCAGGTCCTTCAAATCGCGCACGTCGCATCCAAGAGAGCTTGAAAGCATCGTCCTTACTTCCTTTGCCTGCCTGTTCACCCTGCTCACCGCCTCTTCCCTTGTGAGTCCGAATGCGGTCGTTGACGCGAATGCTATGACCTCCACAGGCCTTTCGCCCTTTCCGAACCTGTCAAGAAGCCTGTTCCACATTGCTATTTCCCTGTCGTACCTTATCACTTCGTCGGGCTTTTCCCTTGCCTCGGTAGCCCTTTTGGTCTCCGCATTGCTTCTCTTCGTCTTGATGTCATCTATGTGCTTTGAAAGGTCGATTGCGGAAACTAGCAATGAAATCTTGACAATATATTTCAATGAGCTGATTGCCTTTTCGAAAGCCTCGAACATCGTCTTTTTCTCATCGTCAGTCTTGTCTATCGAACTCTCGTAGAACCTTATCTCCATGAATTTTGCCGCATAATATCCTCCGGGGGTTTTCTTGATTATGTAGCTCCTTGAAGCAGGGACCTCGTACCCGCCCCTGACCTCGATTACATTCGTTGCCTGGGTTATCATCGGTATGAACAGGTAGCCGTATTTCCACGTGAAAATGCTTATCGTGAAAAAGACGGCTGCTATTACAGGCCAGATGAAGCTTCCGTAAAGAAACGATATCACTATCGCGATAAACCCGCCGACTATGGCTGCTACTGTGATTGCCCTGTTAATGAACACAAACGCACCTCAATTTTCTTTGTCCGAGGATATTTAAAAACATTGGCTCATCCGGCATTTCGCCAGTTGTCGTTTTGATAGCAGATAATTTTATAAATATTTGACAGTTAACTCCATGAAACGACCAGATTGCAAAGTTGATACTATGAAGTTGACGTTCAGGATTGGCGCCCAGGCAGGCGCAGGTGTGATGGTTACAGGAAGGATGCTCGGAAGATGCTTCACGCGCGGAGGATACAGCGTGCTCGGTTATCCGGAATACCCCTCGCTCGTAAGGGGAGGGCACAATGCATTCCAGATAAGGATAAGCGACAACGGAATTTCCTCACCGATTACGAAATGCGACGTTCTGCTTGCATTGAACAAGGATGCCGTATTCTACCATAAAGATGCATTGGATGAGAACGGCGTGATGGTTTACGACGATAAAATCGACATAAGCGAATTCAAGCTGAAAAAAGGAATCCAGAAAGTTGCACTTCCCATAGAGAAAATCATTAAGGATGCGGGCGCCAACCCCAGAATGGCGAATGCGGTTGAAATAGGAGCTGCACTTGCTGCCATAGATTACCCGCTTGAAATTTTCGAAGATGTCCTAAGAGACGAATTCGGAAGGAAAGGGGAGGAGATAGTCAAGATGAATATTGCCGCTGCGGATGCGGGATACAAGTTCGTCAAATCCAACATGAAGCCGATAAAATCCGTTAAGCCGGTTTCTGAAAAAAGGAAGATGCTGGTGGGCGGAAACGAAGCTCTTGCATTGGGTGCTGTGAAAGGAGGACTGAAATTCTATTCCGCATATCCGATGACTCCCGCATCCAACATCCTCCATTATCTTTTTGCCAAAGAGCGCGAATTCAACATAGTCGTGAAGCAGACAGAAGATGAAATAGCCGCAATGCTTTATGCGATAGGAGCCAACTATGCGGGCGTAAGGGCGGCAACCGGAACTTCGGGAGGCGGATTTGCACCCATGACCGAGGCGCTGGGCCTGGCAGGACTTTCCGAAACGCCCGTAACCGTTTTCCTGGTGCAGAGGGTGGGCCCGAGCACCGGAATGCCGACCTGGACAGAACAGGCAGACCTTACGTTTGCGCTTTACGCTTCGCAAGGTGATTTCCTGAGATGCATAGTTGCCCCCGGGGACATAGAGGAATGCTTTACCCTTTCCGCGGAAGCGCTTAACGTCGCGGATAAATACCAGATCCCGTCAATCGTTATATCCGACAAATTCCTTTCTGAAAGCTATTTCTCAACTTCCGGATTTGATGAAAACATAAAAATAGACAGGGGAAAAATAGCCAGGAAGCTGCCCAAGCTTCCGCCCAATACCAGATTCGAAAGATACAAGCTGACTGGGGACGGGGTTTCTCCAAGACCTTTCCCCGGCACTCCGGGCGGGCTTCATGTATCTACCTCATACGAGCATGACGAAACCGGATTCAGTTCTGAAGAATTTTCAATGAGAAAAGCTCAGGTGGACAAGAGGGCAAAAAAGGAAAGCTACCTGCTCAAGGATATTCCTCCGCCAAAAATCTACGGGGACAAGAATGCGGAGATTACCCTGGTTGCATGGGGTTCGATGAAGCTCCCTGCCCTGGAGGCGCTTCACAGGTTCAAGCAGGAAAAAATACCGGTTAACCTGGTCCACTTCACTTATCTTTATCCCATTGATTCCAAGAAAGTGAGGTCGGTTCTTGACAAGGCAAAACACACGGTGATGATTGAAAACAACTCGACCGGACAGTATGCGGGAGTGCTCAAGCAGTATGCGGACTGGGAGCCCGATTTCCTTATGCTGAAATACACCGGAAGGCCTTTCTATGCGCAGGAAATATTCGATGAAGTCGTGAAACTCAGGAAGAACGGCTTCAAGGGAAAGAAAGAGATAAGGATACTGGACAAGGAGAATCTTGAATATTACAATCCGCAGAAATACGGGTTATAGGTGGTTATGATGGCAGTTACGATGAATGATTTTAACGTCAAGGAAAAGATGCAGTGGTGCCCCGGTTGCGGGAATTTCGGACTGATTACCGCGGTTAAGGGAGCGCTGGCAGACCTGGGAAAGAAAAACGAGGAGGTCGTAGTAGTATCCGGTATAGGATGCTCGGGCAAATCCTCTCATTATTTGAATACCTACGGGTTTGAAAGCCTGCACGGAAGGACTCTTCCTGTTGCTTCGGCGGTCAAGCTGGCCAACACCAGGCTTACGGTTATTGCGGAAGGAGGGGACGGAGACGGATACGGAATAGGCGTGCAGCATTTCGTACACATAATGAGAAGAAATTACGACCTGACCTACCTTGTGCACAACAATGAGATTTACGGGCTTACAACAGGACAGGCATCACCAACATCGCTTCTGGGAATGAAGACCAAGACTACTCCCTGGGGAGTAATAGAAACACCGTTCAATCCTATTCTTTATGCAATAAACGGCGGAGCCACATATGTTGCAAGAGGATTTGCGGGCGAGCCGGCCCACCTCAAGGAACTTATCAAAGGTGCAATAGAGCACAAAGGGTTTTCCCTGGTTGATATTTTCCAGCCCTGCGTAACCTTCAACAAGCTCAATACTTACGACTGGTTCAGGGAAAGGGTTTACAAGCTTGAAGACAAGGGCCATGACCCGAAGGACAAGAAGGCAGCAGTTGAAAAAGCGGAAGAGGACATGAAAACAGACTACAAGAAGGTCCCCATAGGCCTTTTCTACAAGGAAAAAAGAGCCACTTATGAGGAACAGCTTCCCCAGATAAAGGACAGCCCGCTAGTGGACCATGAACCGAAGGTTGATTTAAAGAAAGCATACGAAGAGTTCATGTAATCTTTTTTAATCACTTTCAGGCAATATATTCACGTGAAACTAGTACCGAGAGCATATCAGCTCGCAATCTATAATTCAGTGAAGGAAAAAGGAAACACCCTAGTCGTACTGCCGACGGGCCTTGGAAAGACCCTGATTGCGCTGATGCTCATAAAGGATTATTCGGATAAGGGAAGGTGCCTTTTCCTTACTCCCACCAAACCGCTTGCCAAACAGCACTACGAAACTATAATCAAGGTGCTCGGCTATCCGGAAGGGGAAATCACATTGATGACCGGCGACCTTACTCCTAAAAAGAGAAAAGAGGAATACGGGAAAAAAGTTATAGTGGCCACTCCTCAGACAATACGCAATGATTTGAAATCCAAAATACTCTCTCCGGAGTTTTCACTGATAATATTTGACGAATGCCACAGGACGGTGGGCGATTATGCATACACTTTTATCGCGGAAAAGTGTGAAGATGCGCTGATAGTCGGATTAACCGCATCTCCCGGAGGGAAGAACGAGAGGATACAGGAAGTCCTCAGCCACCTGAGGATAAAGAACATAGAAATCAGGACTTCCCTGGATGAGGATGTAAAGCAGTATGTCCAGGAAAGCATGATAACCTGGGTGCCGGTGAATCTTTCCCCGCTTCTAAGGAAAATAAAGCAGAACATAGACGCCATGATTTCTGTCCATGCGCGCAGGCTTTCGGCCATGGGTTTTGTCCCTCCGTTGAAGCACAAGGGAAGGTTCATGGAATTGAGAAACAGGATACTCAACATGAGGCACAATTCAAAGTACCATATACTTGTGGAATACTCCATACTTCTCAACTTACTTCACATGTCCGAGCTTCTTGAAACGCAGGGAATCCACGCGTTAAGGGGTTATATCCAGAAGACGGAGGAGAAAAAAAGCAAATCAGCGAAAAGACTGATGGCAGACCCGAAATTCGTGGAATTGAAACAGTTGATTATAGACAGAGAGGAAGACCATCCCAAAATGAACAAGCTTATGGGCCTTGTGAAAAAACTCGATGGAAAGAAAATGATAATTTTTGCACAATACCGGGCACAGATTGCTAAAATAGAGTCTGAACTGAAAAACAACGGCGTAGTTGCAAAACAGTTCGTTGGGAAAAAAGACGGCTTCACCAGAAAGATGCAGGAAAAAATAATCCAGGATTTCAGGAACGATGAATTCGACGTCCTTGTCGCATCTTCTATAGGGGAAGAAGGGCTGGATATTCCCGCAGTGGATTCCGTAATCTTCTACGAACCCATCCCCAGCGAAATAAGGAGCATACAGAGAAGGGGGAGGGCGGCAAGACTGAAAAAAGGCGAAGTATACGTATTGATGACCAGGGGCACCAGGGATGAATACTACCACTGGTCTTCTACAAGAAAGGAAAAACAGATGAAAGAGATCCTTGAAAGAATGAAATGGAAGCTGGACGGCAAAAAAGGGGTGAAACCCAAAAGCGCTCCCTATGGACAGACTAAGCTTTCCTACTTCTCCTGATTCTTTTCCCTGTTATGAAAGCCGCTTCGCTTTCATCAAAATCATAGTACCTTGTTATTCTGTCTTCATGGGCTTTCATCTGCTCGGATATGAGAGGGATCATCTCCGCCCCCTCCCTGTGATTGGTGTGGTTCTTTCTCCCGATTTTCATCCCCACCTTTTTCTTCATCGCCCTTTTCTGGATAGTCCTGCTCATTTCCCTGAGATAATTAGGGAACTGGTACCTGGTAAATTTCCTGTAAACCCGTTCCTTTGAAAGCGAAACTCCCGCAGTTGCCAGATCGATTGAGTATTTGAAAAGAATCCAGTTGTTCCCGCGTATTCTTCCCATGAAAATATCGGACTTCGAAAGCCATTGGTATGCTTCCGCAACGTCGCCCGCGCTTTCATATTCGTTGGGTATGTTTTCATCAATCCATAATTTCAGGATGTCAAAGTCGACATCCCCGTATGCGATGCTCCTTGCTTCCCTGTATTCCGTAGCCTTGAACATTTTCTTCATTTTGTTGAATATGTCCTTTTCCCGGTCCCTAAGGCTGCTTTTTCCTGCCTGCAGATCATTCAAGGCGGACCGGACATCCCCTGCAGCATTTTCGGCTATTTCCGAAATTTCATTGCTTCCTGTTTTGATACCTTCTTTTTCGGCTATGCTTTCCAGGAATTTTTTTATCGCGTATTTATTCACTTTTTTCATTTCAATGAGTTCGCATTCGCTTCTTATTGCCGATATTTTCCTGTTCCAGGCGTCGGTGCAGGTGAGCACTACCGGACAGTTGGTCTCCTTCAGTATTGAAGCTACCGCCCCCACCCCTCCGCTGTCTTTCCTTCCTGCAAATATATCAACATCATCGATAAGTATTATCTTTCCTTTCCCGGAAAGAGTTCCGGCCATGGTCGCGGCCTTTACTACGTGCTCCACCCTGGCCCGGTTCCTTAATTCACTCGCATTCATTTCTATTATTTCCAGGTCGTGTTCACTCTTCAGGGCGTATGCTACGGATGTTTTGCCCACTCCCGGAGGCCCGTAAACCATTATCGGCCTTCTTCTGTTCCCCGCAAGCCAGTTAAGCATCCACTTGTTTATTCTTTCCCTGGCCTCGTCATTGCCGATTATGCCGCCTATGCTTTTTGGGACGTATTTGTAAGTAAGAAGCATGATAACATTTGGCCAGCAACTGTTTTTAATAAATTATGCCTCTAAATTCAACCCTGTAAAACAGCCCCATCGTCTAGTGGTCAAGAGAAGACAAATGAAAATTTGTGTTCTGATAAGATACGAGGTTCTGGACCTCGGGACAGTGGTTCGAATCCGCTTGGGGCTATTGCTTTCAAAAGGTTGATGAAATGATTGTGCTGAATCTGAAAACATATCCGGAAACAATAGAAAAATCGCTTTATTTCGCTGATGTCGCCAGCGAGGTTGTTGAGGAAACAGGAGTAAGGATAATAATCTGCCCTCCATCTCCTTATCTTAGGGAGGCAGCGGAAAGATTCTCAGACGTATTCGCACAGCACGTAGATCCGTATCC